>Ga0137365_10002129_pt1 | contig 15685 bp, 20 predicted proteins | sample SagtaG_9_FD_104799 | JGI IMG/M metagenome (GOLD analysis project Ga0137365, IMG submission 104799) | Vadose zone soil microbial communities from Sagehorn Ranch, Mendocino, California, USA - Sage1_L_40_16 metaG | ecosystem: Environmental > Terrestrial > Soil > Vadose zone | place: USA...
ACGGGCTCGTGCTACATCGAGTTTGGCGCGGGGCTGGTCGGTCGCGTTGACGTTGACTTCTTCTCCAATCCCGATCATCCGACGGGCACCTATCACGAGCCGTCAGTCGCCATGCGCGCCGATAAGGAGCACTTTGGTTCGAGCCGCCGCGCCCGCTGGTTTGGATTGTAGCAATGAAAGTGGCTAACCATGCGCTGCAGCGAACGGCTCCGCCGTCGCTGAGCTTGGGGTAGTTAGGCCGCATAACACCATGACCGCGCTTTCGCCTCAACTAATAAGAAGATCTCGATGAATACCGTCCGCCGTGTGAGCTACGTCTTTCTCTGCATCGTCCCGTTTCTTAGCTTCGTTGTCGTCGGCGTGCGCGCCTTTCGCGTCCCAGGAGTCTATCAGGCCATCGGAGTCGCGTACTTTGCCGCGATCGCGATTGCGGCGTGGACTCTGAGCGCGGGGGCGATCAGAGCCGGTGTGCAGGACCGGCGATTGCTCGGGCTTAGCGGGGACACTTTTTGTAACACCATTTGCGCTCGTTGCGCTTCTCTGGGTCGGCCTGGGCGGGCCCTGGCAGGCAAACGCGGCAGAGAACCAAATGCGGTATCTTGTCCTCATTGTTATGGCTGCCGCGATCGCGAGTGGATTCGTGGTGCTCAGGGAAGCACTCAGCGAAGCCGGTGAACGCTTCTATGCGACGCTCGGCTTCGCGGCGATCATGCTCAGTGGCCCGTTGTATCTCATCTGGAATATCTTCGCGTTCGCAGCATTCTTCGGGAAAGAACATGCTGGAGAGATGCCTGCGGCGATCGTCTCGCTGCGCGACATGCTGGATCTTCTACTTTTTGTTGCGGGCTTTCTGACCTACCTCGCGACGGTGGCGTTTGCGGCTTCCCTCGGTCGAGTCCAATGGCTGGGGCGCAGGGCAACTCGCGCATTCATCATCGTGAGCTTTGTCGCGTTGCTTTTCCTCGTGATCAGAGGTCTAAAGTATCCGGACCCGAGAGCGCTCTCTACGCCATGGTACACCAGTCCCGGTTTTGTTGTCGGAATCCCTGCTGTCCCATTCATCATGCCTTTCCTGTTTGGTGTCGTCTTGCTCCGGCGCGCGGGTGAAGAGCAATCTCAAGAAGGGCTCGCTCTCGCCAGCGGTAGCTGATCTTATTCTCGTTGGGCGTCAAACATGTGCCGCTTGGAACCTATTACCAATCAGGAAAACGAAAATGGAACCCACGTCGAGTGCAATCGGGCTCATAGTGATCGTGGTACTCTACATCACTATTGGGGTCATGTCGGCCGCTGGATCAGTGTACATAGCTAAGTCAATTTTTAGCGCAAAGGTGGAGCAGATATTTTTCGGATTGTTTCTTATCCCAATCGCCGGCTTTTATTTGGCCTTCACGGCTTACTTTGGAGATAAGGATGCGTGGCAGTTAGAAGCGACGGCAGCGGCAGTGTTTGCTGTTTTCGGCCTAGTGGGAGTCCGAGTTCCATTTGCTCTCATAGTCGGATACCTTCTACATGGCCTATGGGACGCAGTCCACGAGTTCAACGCTCATGCCGGCGGCTCTCTATTGGGCCCTCGGCAGACCACATCCGTGCCACTAGCCTACGGCTTCTTTTGCGCCACATATGACTTTCTCATGGCGGCATATTTCTACACTCGCCGCAATCACTGGCGCGCAGCCTGGAGCGCGATAGCGGCAGTGACGCCGTCGCGCAAAAATCGAGAGTAGGACCGAAATGCGCTGGCCGGGCGCGATGACCAGCTTGAATTTATGAAACACATTGTCGATGTAGCCCCGCCTGAGGTGGGGCTCGCTTCCGCCAGTCGCCTGCCTAACAAAATGCCATGAGCGCCGCATTACTTAAAGGACTGGTCGCGTTGGCGCCGGCGTGCATGCTGTTTTCTGGTTCGGTAGTCTTATTCTTTAAAGGAAAGACGGTGTGCTCTCTTCTACAACTACTCGGCGCAGGATGTCTGGTGCTAGTCGTGCTTGCTCATGTCTGCGAAGCATTTTATCTGTTTCCTTGGATGCATTGGGGGCTCGAGCAGGGCGTTGGTCATTATCTCGATTTCTGGAGTGCTGTTGTTGGTCTCACCTTGTTTCCCGTAGGATATTTCTGTCACGCGCTTACAAAGCGACAGGCCTAATAATTCACTCGACCGAATGGGTATCCACTGGCGCGGTCACCCGATTGCCATGCTTAAATTAAGTGTTCAGTCGTACTTCCAGCCGAACAAGTGACACAATCGCAATCAGGCAAGAAAATGCAGCCCATATGTGAAGTAGACTGTGAAAGGGGGTCAAATCCTTAGTTCGGCTACATGGGCACACCCGTGCAAATTGGCTATCTTGCAGACCACCAGGAGTTCATTCCGACCCTTGCACAGTGGCATCACCGCGAGTGGGCGTATCTGCGGCCGGGCGATTCAGTCGAGGCGCGCACCGCTAGACTTCGAGGATCTTGTGGCCACCGAGAAATACCGACAGTCATCGTCTCGTTCACCCGTGGCACACTGCTCGGCTCGGCTATGCTGGTCGCATATGATATGGACACGCGCATGGAATTGTCGCCATGGTTAGCCGGCGTTTTCGTCGCTCCCAACCATCGGCGGCATGGCCTCGGTGCTGCGCTGGTTCGGCGGGCCGTTGACGATGCGACGGCGCTTGGCGTGCGGCGGCTTTACCTCTACACTCCGAGCACAGAGCTATTTTACTCACGTCTCGGGTGGTCGCTTGTCGAGCGAACACGTTACCGAGAGACAGATGTAGTAGTGATGTCTTATGAATGTGCGGCTTAAAAAAGGCCCTGCAACCATTGCCGGAACGCGTAAATAATTAATTTGCGCCCAAAAATTGATTGCCCCTCGTTTGGCAAGCGCCTATTCTGACCGTCTTATCCCCGCTGAACGCCAAGGAATTTTCTGCATTTCCCGCCGCTGTTAGAAATAACCAAGAAAATGCAGTCTATATGTGAAATAGACCGCACAATGCAGTGTAATCCTTAGTTGCACGTAATGAGCGACGAGCGAGAAATCATTCGCCAAGAAAGCTTCTGGTTTACCGCGACAACGCTTGGGTTCACCGGCTTCGTTGGTGCCCTGCTGAGAGATCCATCTGTATGCGATGCCATTGTTGCGTCCGCGCTTATCTTCGTCCTCTGGCTTTTCACCGTTTACCTCCTCGTTGGTCGCTATCGGAAATATCGCGAATTGAATAGCCAGCCAGTCTCAGGCTGGTGGGCAGCGCTTAGTGCTGCGATAAAAGAAATGAGTGGCACGTTGTATTGTGTCGGCGTTGTTACGTTCTCGACAGTCGGGTTTTTCCTCATCGTTTACCTGAGAGTGATGAAGGGCCTTTGCACCCCCTGAGTCTACCTCTCGTTACACGTATTCTACACGCGCGAAGCCTCTGATTCATGTCTCACACCTTCACATTGATGTCCGTTGGTATTGCCTTCGAGCTAGTCGCTGGAATCCTCGTGGTACTTGCGGCGACATACCGGCGGATGTACGACCAGCCTGCACTCCCACTCCTCCATACTTTCGTGAGCCTCGCATCCCTTTGCGCGACATATGGGTTCTTGTTCTTTCTCGTTCCGTGGCCACGCGTGATCAGTTATGCTGCTGGCGTTTGGATGCTAAGTCGAGTTGTTGAGCTTTTTCTTTACTTCGCCGGCGTTGGGCGCTATGCCATCTACCGGCAGCCAGAATTTTCGAGAGCAGCACCCGCGCTAGTATTGCCGCTCATCAGCAAGATCATTGGTTGCGCCGTGGTATTCGCACTATCGCTTCACTTCTTCGGCATTTGATCACGTAATCTACCAACGGAGGCCGGAGCAACGAGTGGCTTTACTTTCACGAAACACATGTCGATGCTGCGAAAGCTCGCTCCCGCCAGCGGTACCTGAGTTCCATCTCGTTAGACCATATGCGATATGCCAAATCCCATGTCTTCCATTGAAGCACCGGCGACGCCCCCATATATGAGCCTGCGATAAATGCGAAGCACGAACCAGCGCCAATGAATGATACAGTTTCCATTATCCTCGCCGTTCTTGGAACTGGCGGCGTTCTCACTGCTGTTGTTGTTCATCGGTTGACTCTGAACCGCGAGACCAGAGACAGACGCAACGACTTTCGCGGATTTCTTGGCAGATGGCTTACCGATATTCAGAGAGTTCCTAGAGGGGACACAGCGAAGACCTATGCGGCATACATTGCGAACCTCCAGCACTTGGGAGGATACGCTGCCAAGCTTAATAGAGATTTTGTCAGAAGGAAGCGATTCAAAGCTCTGTGCAGAGACCTCGGTCATCTGTTGCCAGAACACATAAACAACGATGCAGGCGATTGCCGTGAGGTTGTTGCCAGAAAGATTGAGGTGTTGATTGACTTTGTGTAATGGTCTAACAATGGCGCTCCAGCCAACCGGCGCGGGCGCATTACGCTTCATCGTTTCGGGTTGTTTCACGTTTCCTTTCCGCTCAACGCCCGGTTACGCGCCGGTTGCTGAGCTTGATCGTTAGGCGCAGATTGCATCGCCAATGGAAACAAACACCAATAAGTCACGTATTATCGCAGCTTTACGATGGTTGGCTGTGCTTCCCACATTCATTTTCATCAGCGCCTTAGTTTCAATCGGATGGTTCTTTCTCGTTTACTTAACATTACGAACCTCCTACTGGCTCAATTTTGTCGGTTTTTATGCGCCACCGGATCCAAACACGTTTATGCGCTTTCACACGGCTCGAGACATGAACGGTGAGTGGATCGACGGCACGATTTGGCTGCTACTCAAGTACAGTATCGGCTGTGCAGTCGGTATGAAAGCAGCATTAGGGGTCGCGCCTGCCCACAAAGTTAAGACTGGGTGGAGTATTTTTGCGTTGACGGGTATAGCCCTTTTGTTCTGCCTCAGTTTTGAGTTGTATATTGGTGCTTCCCATTCTTTCAGCAATTGGTATCGTAGCATCATTGAAGCAATGTCTATTATAGGCGGCTGTTGGTTCGGCCTTAAGAAAGTCAATGACAACGCAAGCGCCTAACCCCTATGTAAGATGTCAAGGGTGGCGGGCGAGTGTGGCAGGTGGGTGGTTAGTTCATAAGGTTTGTTGATCGAGGTTGAAGTCTTCTCTGGAGCGCTTCCTCTTCCTTTTTACTCGCTGGTTTTGTTTCCAGCGGCTCATACTCCTTCCGTCCGGCAGCTGCCGGACCATTTGATCAATGCGATTAGTGGAAGAGAACTTTGGGGCGACCCAATCTAAGGCGTCGAATCTCGCAGGGCGGGAGCCCGAGGTCGGCCAGGCACACTTCACCGGGACGTGGGCTCATCGAGCTGGTCTAGCACTTCTTGCTCAACCGCGCGCGAGCGCATCACGTCGAGAGTATTATTATCTGCCGCATCGATCACTTGCCACACCAGCGCGCGGACTTCCCGCGAGATTTCTGGCTTCCACTTGCTTAACTTTGAGTCGAGCTTTTCGGCGATGGCGTCCATGGACATCACGTTACTGCACGCGCGTGGCCAGGCAACCCAGTTGGCAGGGCGGCGCGAACTATCTGCGGTCGAACAAGCGACAATCTATGATCGGCGCTTGGTGCGGCGCCGATTTTCCTCGACAGCGGTAACTAAGAAAACATCCAGTGCAGCGTATTCGCCGCTCTCCTTCCAAACGTGCGCTATGCGCCCATTCGGAGAAACCGATAAAAAATCGGGATGCGGAACGTGGAATTTCCGCCCGCCTGGAACGACTACGTCAAATGGAACGAACGGGGTGCGATGCCAGAATTGCCTGAGCTCAGTTGCCGTCATCGGCCAAAAATAATTGCACCCGCGATTGAGGTCAATCGCTTCTACCGGCGGTTTGCGCCAGAAATCCGGTCAGCGGACTGGTTGCCGCAGCTGCGCCCAATTTTTCGGCTAATCCGATTTCGCGCGCTTCGCGTCCGGCTTCGATCGCCTTCTTGAATGCTTTTGCCATGCGAACAGGATCGGAAGCGATCGCGATTGCCGTGTTCACCAGGACCGCGTCGGCGCCGATCTCCATCGCTTCCGCTGCGTGACTTGGCGCGCCCAGCCCGGCATCCACGACTACAGGCACGGTCGCCTGTTCGATGATGATCTCGATTTGCGGACGGGCTTCAATCCCGCGGTTGCTGCCAATTGGTGAACCAAGCGGCATCACGGTAGCTGTGCCGACGTCCTGCAATCGTTTTGCCAGCACTGGATCCGCGTTGATGTACGGAAGAACGGTGAATCCGTCTTTCACCAGAATTTGCGCCGCCGCCAATGTCTCGACCGGATCGGGCAGCAAATAGCGCGGGTCGGGATGAATCTCGAGCTTGATCCATTTCGGCAAGCCCGCGCTCGCAGCCAGCCGCGCGAGACGCACCGCCTCTTCTGCATTGCGCGCGCCGCTCGTGTTCGGCAAAAGCAGAAAACGCTTCGGATCGATAAAATCGAGAATGTTCGCAAACGGATCGTGTTTGCCCGAAATATCAGCGCGACGCAGCGCCACGGTCACAAGCTCGGTACAGCTGGCGATTAGCGCATCGCGCATCAGCTCGTTCGACGCGAATTTTCCAGTGCCAACGATCAGACGCGAGCTGAACTCGCGATCCGCGATCTTCAGTTTCGAAGGCTTGTCCGACATGAGAATCAATCTATGACAAATCGTGGCGATGCAAAACCGGTAGGCGCGATCGCCGGGCGCGCCGATTTCAATCAGGGAAAATATGAATCAGGAAAACGGGAAACTAGAAAGTCAGGGACAGAGAACTCAGACAGAATGAACAGAATTTACAAAATCGAGATCAGTATTCCTCTCTTCGTGCTTTCTTAATTGGTCGCTCTGAATCCGTGAATCTGTGGTTGATCTGAATCCGGGAAAGCAGGAAAGGGATCCCATGGTAACGCGCCTCACAGAGGCGCGGCTATAGCAACGCCGATTTTTCTTGTACGAGGGGACGAATCGGCTCAGACTTTAACGAGTGACACAGTTTGATCTTCGCCAGCGAGATTGCACCAAAAGGATGTCGCGCCTGCCTGATGAATATGTCGATCTTGTGGTGACGTCGCCGCCGTACAACCTTGGGGTTGGCTACGGGAAGTACTCCGACCGGCAAGACCGACAATCGTATTTGCAGTGGTGCCGAAAATGGGCTGCGCAGGTTCGAAGAGTTCTGAAATCGAACGGATCTTTTTTTCTCAATATCGGCTCCGCGCCGTCGAATCCGATGCTGCCGCATGAGATCGCAATGGACCTGACGTCCTCCTCAGGCGGATTCGTTTTGCAGAACACAATTCACTGGATCAAATCGATCGGGATCGATATCGCGGCGAGCAGACTTCGCGCGCCTAACCCTCACCTCAATCCTCTCCCTGGCCAGGGAGAGGCGGACGCGAAGCGCCAAGTGAGGGTCGAGGCCACGGTAAAAACGTTCGGCCATTTCAAGCCGATCAGTTCGAAGCGGTTTCTGAACGATTGCCACGAATACATTTTTCATTTCACAAAAATGGGGAGGGTCGAACTGGACCGGCTCGCCATCGGAGTCCCGTATCAGGACAAAACGAACATTGCGCGCTGGCGGCACACGCGCGGAAGCGATCTGCGGTGTCGGGGCAATACCTGGTTCATTCCCTACGAAACGATTCAGAGCCGCGCGAAAGAGCGACCACACCCGGCAACGTTCCCCGTGCAATTAGCCGAATGGTGCATCAAACTGCATGGCGTTTCACGAGTGCAGACCATGCTCGATCCATTCTTGGGGATCGGAAATTCAGCGATAGCAGCGCAACGATGCGATGTGAAAAAGTTTATCGGGTTCGAAATCGACGAGACCTATCTCGCGGAAGCGAAGCGGAGGCTCCGTTTGTAGGGGGAAGTGATTCGCTGTCGCTGGGGTCTTGTAGCCCGCCCCGCTCCGTCGGGGCGAAGCTAAAGCACGGCGACAGAGCGCCGTGGCTACAACAACGTGCCTTCTTTCGCCGGCGTCGCTGGCGAAAACTTCTCGAGCGATTTCACTAAGTTCCCTGGGAGCGGCCGGACACGATCGAAGATTCGCGCCGCGAGGGGTTTGGCTGTGGTGTAACCGGCAGCGAACATTTCGAGCCGGGCATCCAGATTGTCGATGTAATGCAGTGCCATTGCCTCCGGCGTTTTCGGCGCGACGGGTGAACCAAATTCCGGCTCGCCATGATGCGCGCCGATCAAATGCAGAAGATGCAAACGAACATCTTCCGAGGCGGGCACAAGTTCTTTCCATGCGGCCGCATTTTCGCCGCTTAACCGTCGCCACAACGAATTCACCAGCTCGAGCCCGATGGAAATGTGCCCGATCAGCTCGCCACGCTCGTCGTAATTCATGACGAACCCGTTTTCGGGCAAGGCATTCTCCCAAAGTTTTCCCGAATCGTGAAAGAGAATCCCCGCAAGCAAGAGATCGAGGTTCAGGTCCGGGTAGAGCGGCGCGATCTGCTTCGCGATGCGCATCATTTGCGCGGTGTGCTCGACCAGTCCGCCACGGCGCGCGTGATGATAATTACGCGCGGCAGCAGTCCGACGGAATCGGTCACCCCATTCTTTTAAGAACGCCTCGCATAGTGCGCGTAGTCTGGGATCGGCAATTGTCTGGGTCGTTTGCAAAATAAGTTCCCAATCCGCCGCTTGTTTGGCGCGCAAATCCGCTGGACCCTGCAGCAATTCGTTTTTTTCCTGATCGGTCAGTGGGCGCACCGTCCATTTGCGCGCTTCGAGTCCGTACTGCGCGTGCCGATGAAACTCGCCCGAAAGCTCGATAAAATGATCGGTCGTAAGCGCGCTGCATGTTTTGTAAGCGGGATGATCGCTCCAGACGCGCAGGGTCATCCGGTCGCATGCGTCGGCCAGCGTAAGCTCGCAGTACGGGTTTTGTTCGCGCGTCAGTTTTGGACTCGCGCTCTCCACCTGCACATGCACGCGCGCGGGCACGGCGCTCCCACCATTGCGAGACACGGCTCTCCGGATTTCTGTGAGCGTCATCAGGTCCATGGTTTCAATGTATCACGAGTCGCAAATTGTGGCGGTTGCCCTGTAGCCGTCGCCCAGTGGGCGATGCAGCGCGCGCATTCCAAAACACTTAGCGGTGCACTTCCCACGGGGAAGCGGCTACAAGTCAATCGATCATGCGCTGGTTGATTTCGCTGTAGGCATCCACGCGCCGGTCACGCAAAAACGGCCAATGCGTTCGGTGCTCGTTCACACGGGCCCACTCCACATCGGCCATCACAATCTCTTCTCGATCCACCGAGCCTTTGGCAATGATTTCGCCGTCTGGCGCAGCCACAAAACTTTGCCCCCAAAACTCGATGCCATCTCCACCGGCTGGGGCTTCGAGGCCGACCCGGTTCGCGGCAGCCACATAACAACCGTTAGCAATCGCGTGACTGCGCTGAATCGTTTCCCAAGCCGAATGTTGCGCGACGCCAAATTCCTTTTTCTCGGATGGATGCCAGCCGATGGCCGTCGGATAAAAAATAATTTCCGCGCCGCGCAATGCAGTTAGCCGCGCCGCTTCCGGGTACCATTGGTCCCAGCAAACGCAGACGCCGATTTTTCCCTGGGCCGTTTTCCATGACTGAAATCCCAGGTCGCCCGGCGTGAAATAAAATTTCTCGTGGTACAGCGGATCGTCCGGGATATGCATTTTGCGATATTTGCCGAGCAACTTTCCTTTCGCGTCGATGATCGCAGCGGTATTGTGATAGACGCCGGCGCTGCGTTTCTCGAAAAGTGACGCAACGATCACAACGCCAACCTCGCGCGCCACATCTCCCAAAACCGAAGTCGATCTTCCAGGCACTTCTTCAGCTAGCGCGAAATTTTTGTGATCTTCTGTCTGACAAAAATATTGCGATCGGAACATCTCGGGCAAGCAAACGATCTGCGCGCCTCCTTTCGCCGCCTCGCGGATGAACCCTATCGCGCGAGCGAAATTCTTCTCCGGCTCCGGCCCGCACCGCATCTGCACGAGGGCGATTGTTGTTTTCGGCGGATGGTGCATTCAAAAAGGAACCACGAAGGACACGAAGAGCACCAAAGTGAGAAATCTATTCATTCTTCGTGTACTTCGTGATCTTCGTGGTGAAAATTAGCGCACTGAGTCTGGCGGAACGATGTCGATCTTTTCAATCACGACGCGCTTGGTGGGCTTACTCATCTCGCCCATGCTGTTCTTGGTTACCGGCGTGTCGCCGATTTTTTCCAGCACATCCTCGCCTTTGATCAATTTGCCGAAAGTGGTGTAGTTCCCGTCGAGTCGCGGAGCGGGCGCGAGACAAATGAAGACCTGCGAACCGGCCGAGTCAGAATCAGGCCCACGCGCCATCGAGATCACGCCGCGCTGGTGAGAATGATTGTTGAATTCGGCCTTGATCTGGTAACCCGGTCCGCCCTCGCCGTAGCGGTTCTCTTTCCCTGGATCTTTCGAATTTGGGTCGCCGCCTTGGATCATGAATCCTTTGATAATGCGGTGGAAAATGGTGCCGTCGTAAAAACCTGTGCGAGCCAGCTTCTTGAAGTTCTCGATCGTATTTGGCGCGGCGTCGGTCCAAAACTGCACGACCATTTCGCCTTCGCTCGTTTTAATCACTGCGACCTCATTTGAAGGATTCATCGATTTGTTCTCCTCGGCGAGAATGGTCGCAATGACAAGCGCCGATCCGACCAAAAGGAGGAACAGTGTCAGTTTCATTCGGCTGATCCTAGCGTTCAACGCCTCACGCTCAACCCGGCTTGGCAATTGGCAGCTACGCGCGCGGATGAAATTGTCGATGCACGGCTTTTAGCCGCTGTTGATCGACATGGGTATAAACTTGCGTTGTCGAAATGTCCGAGTGACCGAGCATTTCCTGAATGATGCGCAGATCGGCGCCGTTGCCCAGGAGATGAGTAGCGAAACTGTGCCGGAGAAGATGGGGATAAATGTTTTTTTCCAATCCGGCATGGCGCGCGTGTTTTTTCACGATCTGCCAGATACGCGCCGTCGTTAATTTCGTGCCGCGTGCCGAAAGAAAGATCTCGCTGCCGCTCCGACGCTTTACTAATTTGGGCCGCTCGGTTGAGAGATAAGCCGCCAAGGCTTCACACGCTTTGCGGCCTACAGGCACCAGCCGAGTCTTGTTCCCTTTACCGGTCACGCGCACAATACGTTCTTCAAAATTGAAATTTTCAAGGCGCGCGTTCGCCAGCTCGGAAATGCGCAGTCCGCTAGCGTACAGCAGCTCCATCATCGCCCGGTCGCGTAACCCATGGAGAGCGTTCGTGTCGATTTTTTCCAGCAACTGTTCGACCTGCAATTCGTTGAGTGTTTCGGGGAGGTACCGCTCGATCCGCGGGAGCGTGAGTGCTTCCGCGGGATCGCGTTCGATCGCGCCTTTGCCGACCAGAAATCGGAAGAAAATCTTCAATGCAACTACGATCAATTTGATCGAAGAAGCAGACAGCCCGGCGCGCTTGCGCTCGATGAGATATTCACTCAACACCGGCAGTGTGACGATGCGCGGATTGTCGATTTTTTTTCTGGCGGCGCACCACCGCGCGAATTCGCTGAGCGATCTTTGGGTAGAAAGCTGATAATTTTCCGAAAGCCCGCGCTCAACCGCTAGGAAGCGGATGAACGAGTCGATCGCGTGCTCCATTTCGGGAACTGTAGTGGCATGCGTGTCGCCTGCAAAATCCTGTAGTGGCATGCGTGTCACATGCGGAATCCGGTTGGTTGCAGCTGGCACGGCTGCCTCGCCTCTACAGGAGTCATTCCGCAACAACATTGACAAGCAAAGGTTAAATGTTCGATGTTCCTTCTGCGATGAGTTTGGATTTGAACACCATTCTCAAAGATTGGCCGCATGAAAACGGCAACATCAAGGTGCGCAAGATTGTCGGCCTGGATGGCCGGGAGAAGTTGCAACTGCGAGTCGATCTGGGCGTTTTGCAAATGGAAACGAGCGGCCGTCCGGATGGCCAGCGTCCGCACAACTGCGAATCGCTTCTGGAATATCATCAAAAGAAAGCTGCTCGCGCGGAGGCAAAGGGCGAAGCTTACGAGCTCACACCGGAACAATGCGCCGAACTCCAACAGGAAGGCATCCAGTATTATCATCGTTATTTGAGCCTGTTTCAGATCAATGATTTCGCCGGCGTGGTGCGCGACACGCAGCGTAATCTCGATCTTTTCACCTTCGTCACCGAGCACACAGATCGGGAAGAACTTTCCTGGAGCCTGCAGCAGTTCCGGCCTTACGTGCTCATGATGCACACCCGCGCGAAGGCCTCTATTTCTCTCGGCCAGGGAAAATTCACTGAAGCCATCGCCGAGATTGAGGGCGGGCGCGACGCTATTGCTGATTTTTTCCAGCGCTCAAATTTTCCTGAGCTCGCATCGAAAAGCGCGGAGATCGCGTTTCTCGACGAATGGCTCGAAGAAGTGAGAGCGAAACGGCCGCTCTCGAAGCTGGAGATCATGCAGCGCGAAATGGAAGCTGCGGTTGCCAAGGAGCTTTACGAACGCGCGGCGGAATTGCGGGATGCCATCAAGCTGTTGAAGACGCAAAAGCAGATTTAGCGAAGTCTGCGAGCAGCGCCTTCGGAAAATATATTTTCCGTCTGTCTGGGCGGATATTTGGCTATGTTGCGAATATGAGAATTACATTTTGTTCGCTGGCTCTAGGTATTTTCTTTGTTGTTTCTGCCCGTGCCGATCTCACCATCGCCTATTCAACTACGGTGCAGCCGGCATCCAAGCAGCAAACAACGGAGGCACCGGAAACCACCCAGGCCGCCACCAATATGACCATCAAAATCAAAGGAGACAAAATGCGCATCGATGCTTCACCGAAAATGACCACCATCTTCGATGGGACAACAGGTGAGGTGATCAATCTGATACGTGACCAAAAAACGGTCATTCGCATTTCACCGGAGAAAATGAAGGCCGTCACCGATATGTTGGAGAGATTTAAGAGCGACAAGGCAGGCCCGGAAAAACCCGTGCTCAAACCGACTGGGCAAAAGGAAGTTGTAAACGGTTATGAAACCGAGCAATACACCTACGACGGACCAAACTTCAAAGCCACCTACTGGGTCGCGCCCAATTATCCCAACGGCGCGGCCATCCTGGCACAACTTCAATCCGTCAAGTCGGAGTTCTGGGACGCCGCGAACACTAAGATGCCGGATTTTCGTGATTTCCCCGGCCTTCCGATCAGGATGCGGATAATTTTGACCAAAGAAGATCAGCAGACCACGCCCAGCGTCACGCCCGCCAAAAAGCGGCCTGGCCATAGCGAGCAGCTCTTCGGTCATGCCACCGAAATCACCAGCACCATCACTTCGGTGAACGAGAATCCGATCAGCGATTCCGAATTCACTGTCCCCGCCGATTATAAGGAACCGAAGCTGCCGGACATCTTTGGCAAACCCTCTGCCGCTCCGCCCGTTTCGCCCAGCCCATAAATTTGGGGGCTTTCCGACAAGAAGCGCGTCATGGCTTCCTTGGTGCTCGCGTCTTGTTCTCCCAGACGATCCGCGTTGCTTGCCGAAGCTGGTTTCGAATTTGAAGCCGTCTCGCCTCGGGTCCAGGAAAAGTTCGATGTCGATCTTACCTTACGTGAACTGACCCTGTGGAATGCCATTCGAAAGGGAATGTCCGTCGCACAAATGCATCCCGACAAGGTCATACTTGCAGCTGATACGCTTGTCGCGCTAGAAGACGAAATCATCGGTAAACCAGAAGATTTGAACGAAGCTGCGAAAATGTTGCGTCGCCTGAGCGGAAGAACTCACGGGGTTTGCTCCGCCGTTTTCATTTATCAACAAACAAGCGGAAGATCGGCAACTTATCATGAATTTTCGCGCGTTACCTTTCGCCGGCTGAACAGCGCAAAAATTAAAAGTTATTTTGCGAAAGTTGATCCGCTGGATAAGGCAGGCGCTTACGCCGCACAAGGTATCGGCGCCGAGATCATCGAAAAAATCGACGGCTCTTACACAAACGTCGTCGGCCTTCCAATGGAACGAACACTCGCCGCGCTCGCGGAATTTGGGGTCTCGGCAAAATCGGGCTAAAGCAGGGTTGCTACAATCGCCGCGAGGTTCCGTTCACTTCAGTCCAGGGCTGGGGTCTGCTCCTTCTCTCTTGAGTCTGCGATAGCCCAAGAAAGATGAGTAATGCGCAGGCGACCAAGAGCGAGACAAACGTTAGAGCGTCTCCAAAGTGATGACTACCTTTCCTCGAGCGTGACCTTGTTCCAGATACCGGATGGCCTCCGGGACCTCACTCAACTTGTAGCTCCGGTCGATAACCGGTTTCACTTTTCCGGACTGCATGAGATCACCCAGGACGTTCAGGTCCTTTTGGTTCGTGTCCGCCATCATCATGCCCATTTTCTGACTCACGAATGGTGACAACAACATTGCCTTTATTGGTTTAGCCAGAGGACCAATTAACCCTTGCTCGTTTGGTCTTCCGCCACCGATCAAGACGTAGATGCCCTTCGGCTTTAAGACGCGTCTGCATTCTAACAACGAATGGTTCGCGACATTGTCGAGAATCACGTCATAACGTTGCGCATTTTTGGTGAAATCCTCTTTCGTGTAATCAATGACCTGATCGGCGCCGAGCGATTGGACAAGATCGACATTTCGCGTGCTGCAAACGCCGGTGACATTTGCGCCGAATGATTTGGCGATTTGCACCGCGAACGTACCTACGCCCCCCGACGCGCCGTTGATCAGGACCTTCTGTCCTGCTTGAACCTTTCCCTTGTCGCGCAAAGCCTGCAATGCCGTGATGCCCGCTATGTTGACGGAAGCTGCTTGCTCAAATGTTATGTTTGCCGGTTTGAGCGCGACCGCTCGGTCCGCGCGAGGACAAACGTACTCGGCAAAGGCGCCACCCCTCCCGCCGAATACCTCGTCGCCCGGTTTGAACTGAGTGACGTTCTTGCCGACCGCTTCAACCGTGCCGGCAAAATCAACGCCCAGCCGGGTGTCCTTCGGCTTGCGTAGCCCGACGCCCATTGCACGCATGAGATACGGCGTGCCTTCGATGAAGTGCCAGTCGTACGGATTGACCGAAGCGGCGCGAACTTTTACCAAGACCTGGTCGTCATTCGGGACAGGCTTTTCAACGTCCTCAAGCTTAAGATTGGCCAAGCCATAGTCGCAATAAACGATAGCTCTCATCGGGTGAGTCGGAGTACCGGTTATACGATCACAGTCATTGCTCGATGTCCAATAAGCGATAAACGCCCAAGCTATCAATGCGAGTAGAATCGCACCTGCACTCCACTTCAGAATACGTTTTGTTTTCATAACCTTTCCCTCGTCAGCTAACGATCAGGCAGCTGCGACTGCCGTTGCTTTCACGTTTGCGCCCTTGATCAGAAGCCACAACATGATCGCCAATTCGCCAAACAAGACAGGTTGCGCAACACGAAACGCGACGTCGTAATGACTTGGATCAAACAACGCGATCGGACTCAGCACCAGCCAGCCGAAGCAATTGATCATCAGCCAAATGCCGATGAACCGCGGCAGAAATCCCGATCGAAAAACAAGCAGCCCAAACGGGAAGAGCCACAGTCCCCAAAATAGCTCGTTGATAAAGTTCCCCTGACTATGCAACCGCATAAACAACATGCCGAGCGCC
>Ga0137365_10002144_pt1 | contig 15621 bp, 12 predicted proteins | sample SagtaG_9_FD_104799 | JGI IMG/M metagenome (GOLD analysis project Ga0137365, IMG submission 104799) | Vadose zone soil microbial communities from Sagehorn Ranch, Mendocino, California, USA - Sage1_L_40_16 metaG | ecosystem: Environmental > Terrestrial > Soil > Vadose zone | place: USA...
ATGTTGTGTCACCCCTTTGGCGCGTTCCATGTGATCCCGAGGGCGGCCAGGGGCGGGTGGGGTCGCGGGCATGCTGGCGCACGACGGCGGCGAAGTTGGCCCCGCCCGGCTGAGCACGCCGATCGCGAGGTTGCGCAGGCAGGCCATGACCTGCGGGGGTCCCGGTGCGGACCTGTGAGGCCGCCCAGGCGGGCAAGCGGCGGGAGTACAGAGCCGTGCCAGCTCGCGCTAGCGGCTGGTAAAGGCTCCTTTGAGTGAACGGCGTGCTGCCAAACAAGGCTTCTCTCACCGACCACCACGGCGATTGAGCGCGGCTCGACTCGCCGGTGCTTGGCCTCTGCGTGTATCAGTGTGTGGCAGCGGTCCTCCTAATCAATGACGGCCAAGGCAAGCACCGTTGGCCGCGATGAGTGTGGGGGCGATCCGAAGTCTCAGCGTTTGAGGACATCGTTCTCGGTCATGACCAGGCCGCAAGGACGGCCTGGGACCCTGGCAGACCAGCGGCGCGGACAGTGATCCACCCGCCCAACCGAGGAGGGCATCATGCACCCGATGTTCGTGAAGCTGTTCATCGAGACCGACGCGGATGATCTGCTGGCCGAGCAGGAGCGCAAGCGGCGCAGCGCGCGCCGCACCAGACGCACTCGCTCGCTTGTGGTCACCCGGGTCGCCGTGGCCGACCGTGACCGTCGCCCGCGACCTTGACGAGAGTCACACGTGCGGGAGCTAGCGCCTGCCCGGCGACTAGCGATCACAAGCGATTGCCTGCCGCCTGGTGTGGCACCGCGCCGCTCGGGACCTTTGCGGCCAGGTCGCCGAGGCGGACGGTGCCAGGAACCGCGACAGTTGTGTTCATCCCTCGCAGCCGCAACTGGCGGCCGAGGCGAGAGTTGACAAACCGCATCGCGTCGGCGCCGAAACGGCCGACGAACTTCGCGCAACCAAGGTGCGGGTCAGCCGAGACCCGCAGCACGGCGTGACCGACCGCGAGCAAGCTGCCGGCAGGAAGGTTGGCGATGCTGAGGTCAAGGTCCACATAGACCTGGTCACCAGCGAGAGGCATCCGCTCCGGGCCGGCCGCTACAAGCTCGGCAACCCGGGCGTTCATCACGGTCACCTGCGACTGCGGGTTCGCCGATCCGTCCGGCGTCCGCGAACTGCCGCGGGTGAGCCAGTTGTCCCCGACCAGCCCGGTCACCTGATCGAGCGCCGCCTCGCTCGGCAAATCGCGCCCCCCGGGCGCTGGTCGGCGAACCAGCAGAACGACCCGGCCTCGGTCGGGCGGGGAAGCACGGATGTGATCGAGCCCCGCCATCAGATGCTCACGCGACAGATGCTCCACAACTCAATTCTCGTGGAGCGCCGGGGCCTTCGCGAACCGATATCGGTACCTGAGACAGGTGCAGGCTCTCACCGCAGCAGGCCAGGGCGGCAGTTACAGAGGGGGCCGGGCAGGAGGCTCAGGTAAGCGCGGCGTATGCGGCCTGTTGGATGTCGCGGTGTACCTGCGGCGGCTCTGGAGTCTCGAACATGCGCTGGGTCAGCACGATCACGGTCAGGTCGCGGTTCGGGTCGACCAGCCACGAAGTGCCGAAGCCGCCGTCCCAGCCGAACGCGCCGTTGTCGAGCACCGCCTGGCAAAACGCCCACGACCGCCCGGTGAAGAACGCCGGCCCGAGGCCGCCCCGTGCCTTCTGCGCCGGGGTCAGTTGGTCGGTGGTCATCGCGCGCGCGGCCTCGGCCGACAGCACCGGCGCCCCGCCGCGCAGCAGCATCCTGGCGAACGCGAGCAGGTCGTCGGCGGTCGAGACGAGGCCGGCCGCCCCGTCGCCGAACGCGGGCGGGCGGCTCCACGTGCCGCCTGGCTCGTCCCACGCGACAAGCCCGTCCGGGGCGGCGCGGTACGCCGTCGCGAGGCGCTGCGGCTGCGCGGTCCAAAAGGCGGTGTCGCGCATGCCGAGCGGCTCGAAGACCCGGGTCCGCAGCACGTCGGCGAACGGCTGGCCGGCGGCCCGGGCGAGCAGGACGCCAAGCACCGACGCGCCGGTGCTGTACATCCAGCGCTCGCCCGGCTGCGCGAGCAACGGCAGCGTGCCGAAGTTCGCGATCCATGTGCCGGGGTCAGGCTGCACATCAGGGTTCGGCGGGCCGATCGTCGACAGCCGTAGCTGTTCGGCGGCCGCGACCACCGGCCACGGCACGGGCGCGGCGAACATCTCCAAGACCATGCCGAAGCCGAACGTGAAGGTCAGCAGGTCCCTGGTGGTGATCGCACGGGCCGCCGGCACGGTGTCGTCGAGCGGTCCGTCCATCCGCCGCAGCACGCGCCGGTCGGCGAGTTCGGGCAGCAGCCGGTCGACCGGCTCGTCGAGCCCGATCAGCCCTTCAGCCACCAGCGCGAGGGTGGCCGCCGCGGTGATGGGCTTGGTCGTGGACGCGATACGGAAGATCGAGTCGCGGACCACCGGCCCGCCGCCAATCGCCAGCGTCCCGAGCGCGTCCACGTGTACCTGGTCGCCCCGGGCCACCAGCGCGACAAGGCCAGGCACGCGGTCGTCGCCCACGTGCCGCCGTGCCGACGCGCTCAGCCGCTCCAGCCCTGCGGCGGTCAGCCCTTCAGCCATCCGAACCTCCTGGAGAACCGCCGGACGACCCGGCAATACCGATGCCCACCAACTACGACGCTAACGGCAGGGAGATGTCATCGGTGCGCAATGCGAAACTGGCCGCAGGCGCGCGATCGCCGCGGTGCCGTTGGGGAGGCCTCCCCATTGGGGAGGCCTCCCCTGTTTTTTTGGCCTCGCATCGCTCAACCTGTGACCACGGCGCGGGGGTGCCGCGCATGAGAAACGGGGGAATTCCATGAACACCTCAAACCTGGATCGACAAGCACGCGGCCGTTTCGGCGGTGGCATCGGGCGGCGGGCGCGGTTATTGATCACGCTCGCGGCGGGGTTCGCGGTGGCCGCGGTCGGGCTTGGCACGGCAGCCCATGCGGACACCGTTGCGAACGACAGCTTCGCCAACGCCACGGTCATTTCCAGCTTGCCGTTCAGCACGACCGAGGATCTCAGCCAGGCCACCTCGGATCCAAGCGACCCCCCCTCGGGCTGCTCGACCAACGGGTCGGTCTGGTTCAGCTTCACACCGTCGTCGGACATGATGCTCAGGGCCGACACTTCAGGAAGCAACTACTACACCGTGGTGTCCGCATGGACGGGGACACAAGGATCGCTCAACCAGGTGGCCTGCGACAACTATCCCTACGACGGGCCGTCGAAGATCACCTTCTCGGCGACTGCGGGCACGACGTACTATTTCATGGCTGCCTCCTGTTGTGGAAGCGGCAGCAATGGAAGCGGGAATCTGCAGTTGTCGGTGAGCCAGGTCTTCCCGCCGGGGAACGACAACTTCGCCAATGCCACGTCAATCGGCGCGCTGCCCTTCTCCGATACTCAGGATCTGACCACGGCCACCACGGAGCCAGGCGAACCGCAACCCGGATGCGTTAGCACAAACTACGGCACCGTATGGTACGCGTTCACGCCCCAGACCACTGAGTCGGTTACTGCCACCACAGGTCAGTACGGGACCGAAGCCACCGCCTACACAGGGAACTCGCTTTCGAGTCTGTCGGAGGTCGGGTGCACCTATGGGCTCTACTATCCGCCATTGACCTTCCGGGCTCAGGCAGGCACGACTTACTATTTCCAGGTCGGGAATTGGTACGGCAACGAGCTTGGCCCGGTCAACTTCCACCTCGCCGTGGCGCCGGACCCGGTTGCTCGGCTCGGCTACAGTCCGAGCGACCCAAGTTCCTTCGAAACCATCCAGTTCTACGACGAGTCATACGACCCCGCACAAGCGGAGTTCTCCTCACGGACGTGGGACTTCGGCGATGGAGCGACATCGACGGACCAATACCCCACTCACCGCTACGCGGCCGATGGCGACTACACGGTACACCTCACCGTGACCACTCTCGATGGCCGCACCGCGTCGACCTCGCAAGTTGTGCGGGTGCGGACGCACGACGTGGCCATCACCAAGCTCACCGTGCCCAACTCTGCGCACGTGGGCCAGACCATCTCCATCACCGTCTACCTCCAGAACACCCACTATCCGGAGACCGTTGAGGTCTACCTGTCCAAGAGCGTCCCCGGAGGCTTCAGCCAGACCGGATGGCTCACCGGGTCGGTTCCGGTCAAGCAGGCCGGTCAAACGACCCGTTTCGCGTTCTCCTACACGATCACCAGCGACGACATGGCGGCGGGGAAGATCACCTTCCGTGCCGATGCCATTATCGTTGACCACCGGGACGCGCTTCCCGCGGACAACGAACTGCTCTCTACGCCGTTGAAGGTCGGCTGAGTAGAAAGGGTTACGAGGGGGCGGCCGACCGGCCGCCCCCTCTTCCCGTGCCTCATCTCGCTCCGCCCGGGCCCGCTTGGCGGCACTTAGAGCGAAAATACACGGCCTATCCCGAACGGCTCACGCGCGCTGGCGCCCGCACGACAGGCGAGCCGATCCCTGCGGCAGCCGTTCGGGAGCTAGGTTTTGATCTTGCTGGCTCAGGGCAGCAGCCTTTCCGCCTCGGCCGGGCGCCTGGCTCGCCACGCGGCTTCCGCGTGTCCCATCGGGGTGGACGGCGGGCCCTGGACGAACGGCCAGATCTCCTCGGCGACGGCCCGCCAGTTGGCGGTCGCGGACAGCTGGCCGAGCACCGCGAACAGGCCCAGGTTGATGCGCTGCAGCACGACGTAGGAGCGCGGGATGCGCACGTAGGCGGCCACCGGGCTGCGGACGTCGAAGAACCGGCGCACGACCGCGGCCGCGTACTGCTCGGTGATGGTCAGCACGGCTGGCTCGCGGATGGTGTCATAGAACACCGCGAGGTGGTCGATGATCGTGTCGGTGCTCAACGGGGCGTTCGGCAGCAGGAAGCCCGCGTTTTCCAGGCTTGCGCGGAACGCCTGCGGATCGTGGTTGATGCACAGGTGGCGGGCCAGGTTCATCAGCGGTTGCAGCTCGGCCGGGGTGAAGTGCTTGACCAGGCCGAAGTCCAGGAAGGTGACCCTGCCTGCGCCGTGGAACAGGTAGTTGCCCGGGTGCGGGTCGCCGTTGAAGGCGCGGACTTCGTACAGGCTTCTGAAGACAAAGCGGTAGATAGTCTCCGCCGCCAGATCGCGTTCCTTCTGCGGCCAGCCCGCAAGCTCAGCGAAGCGTGCGCCGACCGCGAGTTCGCTGGTCACAACCCGTCGTGTGGACAGCTCGCTGATGATCCCCGGAATGTGGATGGTGGGATGGCCGCGATAGTAGGCCGCGATCAGCCGCTGGTTATCCGCCTCCCTGCGGTAGTCAAGCTCCTCGAGGACGCGGTCCCTCAGCTCGGCGATCAGCGCGTCAACGTCCTGGCTTGGTGCGGTGACCCGCAGCAGCCCGCGCAGCAGCGCGACGTTGCGCAGGTCCGCCGCGATGGCTTCCGCAATGCCGGGGTACTGCACCTTGACCGCTGCGGCGCGGCCGTCGCGCGTGATCGCTCGGTGTACCTGCCCGATCGACGCGGCCGCGATGGGCGCAGGGTCCCACTGGGCGAAAGCCCGTTCCGGCGGCTGGCCAAGCTCCGCCGCCACCACCTGCGCGGCGAGTTCCGCGCTCATCGGCGGGACGCTGTCCTGCAGGCGGCTGAGCGTGCGCCGCACCCCAGGGGCCAGGCCGCCGTCGACGTAGCTGGCCATTTGGCCGATCTTCATCAGCACGCCCTTCATCTCGCCGAGCGTGGCGGCGACATCCTCGGCGGTCTGCAGGGCGAGATCGTGCCGTAGTCGCTCCCGGCTCTGGCCCGCGGCGGCGAACAGCCGCGGCGCGCTGCCGGCGTAACGCGCCCCACCGCGGGCCGCGAGCCGCAGCGCCGCCAGGCCGCGGTCGACACGCAGCCGCCCGGCTCGGCGCCGCGCCACAGCAAGGGCGGCTGCTGCCGCGGTGACTGCTGCCGCGGCGACCGGCGCCGCCGCGGCCGACAGCTTCCTCACCCGCGCAGCGCCGCGCGCATCCGCAGAAGCAGCCGCTGCCGCGCCTCGAGCACCCCAGGTTCACCGAGGAAAACGGCATCCATGACGCCAAGCGCCTGCCGGATCTCGGTCCGGCGGTTCGGTGTCAGCGGGTCTGCCGCGCGGTAGCCGTACATCTCACGCGCCCACGCCGGAAGCGCGGCGATCGCGCCGTCCCGCACGTCCTGCCAGATCCCGGCGACGTCGACGTCCATGCCGGGCGGATCGAGCATGTACGTCATCGACTCTTCGGCCGCGGGCGTGCAGCGCAGGCTGGGCCGGACCGACGCGATGTATCGTTCGAGCGCCCCGACGCTGGACGGAACCAGGGCGGCGGGCACGCCGACAAGCTCGGCCGCGACCACCATCTCCGCGACGTAACGGTCGCTGTCTTCAGGCGACAACGGCGTCCCGAGCAGCCGCGCGACAGCTATGGCCGATTCGACAAGGGCGGCGTGAACCCACAGCAGCAGCGCGGGATCGCTGGCCGCGTACGGACGCCCGGTAACGGCGTCTACCCCACGGACATGCTCGTGGATCCTGCGCACCCGGGCTGCGGCTTGCTCCGCGGCCGCCCGCTCGCCGAAGCTGATCGTGCTGACATACGCCGAGGTTGCGGTGAGCCTGCCGACCGGATCCCTACGCCAGCCACTGTGCTCATCGACCCCGGCCATCGCCAGTGGATGCAGCGCCTGCATCAGCAGCGACCGCAAGCCCGCGATGGGCGAGGCCACGTCGGTGCTCACCCGCCACGTCACGCTCGCGGGCCCGAAGAACCCATCGTCCGCGGGATCTTCAGGCACACCCGACACCCACGCCGCTGCCGAACGCGCGACCAGGTCGGTGGCGGCCCCGTACGGATCCGCTAGCACGGCGACACCTGTGCCCTGCCACCTGGTCGCCCACGCCGATGGCCAAAACGGCAAGCAACTCCCGAGCTCATACCAGCCAAGCTACCCACCGCATGGTAACGGCATGGTTACGGCATTGGCTTCGCCGCCTTGACGCGTGCCAGCGCGGCCGTGACCTGCGCCTGAGACATGGCGAGGTGGACATGATCGAGGTGCGCTTTGTCGGTGTCCGACCCGAAGCTCGCGATGCGCTGACAGTTTTTGACGTAAAAGCCGTTGTCGTCCGCGAACGGCGTGGTGTGGATGAGTTCGACGATGTTGACTGTGGCAGGCATCACGTTCTCGAACCAGCGCGCGAGATCGCGCATTCGCCGGTCGCCCTCCGCCTTGGAGACCTTGTCGTACGCGCCGAAGTCGATGGCGGCTGTGGACGAGCCGTTGAAGCTGAGACCGTAGTGGTGCGACCCGTTCGGCCTGGGGCCATGGTCGCCGTCCATGCCGGACGTCACGTACATCTCATGGGCCTTGGGGTAATGCGAGGCGAGCTCGACGATGAGAGTGCCGGTAGGGCCAAGCTGCACGTACGAATAGATGTTCAGCAGGCCGGCCTTGTTGCTGGCGCCAGCGCTAGCGGGAACACGGGCTGTCCTCGGCGCGCTCGCCGCCGGTGCCGCGGGTTTGGCTGGGGCTTGCGGCGCCGCGGGTTTGGCTGGGGCGTGCGGCGCCGCGGGGAGCCACATCGGCACCGCCAAGTTCTGCTCGTCGAGGTCGACGGTCCCGCCGGCCTTCGTCACACCGAGCGTGGTCTGGTAAATGTGCGCGTCCGGCATCCGAGAGCCGTTCTGGAACCAGCCGGTCGAAGCGCACGCCTGCCAGAAGTATGCGGCCTTGTGGTTGGCTTTGAGATGGCGCAGCAGTCCGGCCCCGCCGTAGGCGCCGATCTCGTAGTGCCCGCCGAAGGCCTCGCGCACGCCGTCCAGGTACGCGTCGATGGCAGGGAACTGGTTCGGCAGCGCGTCGAAGTCGCCGACCGAGAAGAAGATCACCGAGCCTTTGGGGTACTTGATCCAGTCCCGGGCCAGCGCGAGAGCTTGGCGGCCGTCTGCCAGGCCGCCGTTGCGGCCGCGGAGCGAATCGCCCGAATCGTTCTCCCAGTCCAGTACCAGACCGAGCTTTGCCGCGTGGATGCGCTTGACCTCGTCTGGATCAATAACCTTGCGATTGGGCGTCGGACAGAGGTACCGCACGATAAAGCGGTAGCCCTCGGCGAACGCCTCGGTGAAGTTCGGCGGGTTAAACGACGCGTCTAAGCCTCGTGCAAGCATTGTGAAGAGCCTCCCCGTTCATGTTGCGTCCTGCCTTGCTCGGCAGGAACGCGGTGCCTAATGATGATCACGCACAGAGCCTCCGTGCCGTCGGCTGCTGCGCAGCCGACGGCTGAAGGCGCGCGGCGGCACCGGTTCCGGCGATACCGGGCCTTCATCGAGCCAAACGCGACTCGGGTTCCCGGTCAAGATCCTGGCCGGAATTTCGCCAGGCAAAATCGGGCCGCAGGGTTCGCCAGCGGAGGCGGCAGGGTTCGCAAGTGGTGTAGGAGCGTTCGCTTTGGTCTTCGCGCGGTTGATGCTGGCGAGGATCTGGCCGGCGTCTTTGGTCCAGGTGAGGGCCTGGGTGGCCGTTCCAGTGATCAATAAATCGTCCGATGGCGTGGTGAGCGCGCCAGGCGGGAACCTGGATGCCCGGTCCTCGCCTGGCGTGCCTGGGGTTCTCGTCAGGAGAGTTCGAGCAGCGGGAAGGCCCGGTGTCGGCGGGGCGGGACGAGGAAGTTCTGCCGCCGGGTCGCGGTGATGAACCGCTCCAGGCCGTTGTCGTCGTCTTGGTCGGCGAGGAACTGGTGCTGCAGGTTCTGTGCGGCCTGGGAGGTGCGCATCTGCGCGAAGAAGTCGGCGGTCGGCACGAAGATCAGGAACTGGAGCTTGAACTGGTTGCTGCCGGCCGGGACGTCTACACCGCCCGAGCCGGGGAAAGTGCGGAAGGCGGGCACATCCATGGTGTCCACGCCTGGGCCGTCCATGCGGATGTGGATGGGCGTGCCGTTGGATGCCCGTGATACCTGCTGCAGCGCGGCCTCGTGGCCGATCCGCCCGGTGCCGGTGAACGTGGCGTCGAGGGTCTGGTTGCCTGGGCCGAATGTGCCGGCGCTGTCCTGAGCGCCTGCCGCGGCGGCGTTGGTGCCTTGGAAGACGTTGTTGATGAAGGCGGGTCCGCCGCCGTTGGTGAACTGGTCGGTGTTGCCCGCGGCGGGGATCCCGTTGGTGGTGCCGAGCTGGTTGGACCGGAACATGTACTGGCAGCGTTCGACGAACGGCTCACCGTCCGGCCGGTTCGAGTCCTGGCCCGCGGTGGCGTAGAACTGGTACAGGTCCTGGATGACGTGCGAGAAGTGGGCGATGGAGCCGTTGTCGAAGTAGTCGCCTGCCTTGGCATCGGTGAGCTTGGCCGACGAGTTGCCGACGAAAGTGACGATCTGGGGCGGCCCGCTTGAGTCGACCTGCTGATCGATGAAGCCCATGGCCATCGAGGAGTCTGGGTTGATCCTCGGCGCGAACTCGAAACCGTAGCTGTTGGCCACCGAGCGCGGCATGCCGGGCTGCATGAACTGGACGCGCGGCGTCTGGAAGGCGAGCAGCCCGTTGAAGCTGGGCGAGGGCACGCTGTGGCCGTTGAGGCTGTTGCTGCCCTGCAGCCATAGGGCGACGTCGCTGAGGTTGGCCATGGTGTCACTGCGGAACTGGAACAGTATGTCGTTGGACTCGATCATGACGTTGACGTTGAAGCGGTCCTTGGTGACGTTGGGGATAAGCGCGTTGGGCCCGCCGACGAGGCCCTGTACGACGTCGGTGGGGAAGGGAACCGCCTCCTCGAGGACGAAGCGGCTGGGGTTGGCGGCCAGGTGCGGCATATGCGCGCTGACAACGGTTTGTGACAGTCGGTTGAAGTACGGTAGGCCATAGGACACCGAGAAGATGAGCACCCCGGATGGGCTGGCCGGGTAGCTGGCCTCGATGATGAACAGCGCGTTGGCGAGTGTTGACTGGTCGGACCTGGATGGCGTGCGGGTCAGCTTGGCGGGCAGGAATAAGGTGAATACCACGGGGAACTGGGCCGTGACGTTGCCTGCGCCGTCGTTGTAGACCTGCGCTGGGTGGACGAAGGCGCCCATGTTGAACTGGATGTCGGAGAATGCGGTGGCCGCGAAGGCCGGCCGCGCTGGCGCCAGCGCCAGTTGCTCGAAGAGCGTGGCCTGTGAGAGCAGGAAGGCGGTGGCAGCGCCTCTTTTGAGAGCCGATCGTCGGCTCAGGGCGGTGCATCTAAGTTGCTCTGCGTCCATGGCCTGTTTTCCTTTCAGCGGGCAGGCTGTCGAGTGCGATGGTCTGAGGCGGAACCGGGGTTCCCGCTGGTGCGGAATGGCTGGATCACGGGCGCAAGGCGGTCCCGCCGGGCGAGCATAGCCGCGCGGAAGGAAACCGCATGGGTGCCGCGTGGTCGGGTGCCGCCTGGTCGGGTGCCGCGTGGTCGGGTGCCGCGTGGTCGGCGGGCCGGGTTCAACGGGATCGGTGTCTAGCAGAACGTGGTTCTGGCGAGCCGGGTCGTCCACGACCCGGTGCTTGTGAAGTACTCCTGTGCCGTGAGCGCGGTCAGGCCGGCCGGGCAGGACGGGCTGAGGGCGACTGGGTCGATCTCGGCCGAGGAATAGGCCCCGAAGCTGGAGATAGACGACGTGGACGAGCCGGTGATCAGGGTCAGATCGTTGCCGATGAGATTGGGGACGCCCTGGCCAGGCGCCACGCCAGCGACCGTGTCTGACACCGGCACGCCCGCAGGCGTATCGGTGTAGGCCCAGTTCACCCAGATGTGGTTGGTGTTGTTCCCGGCATCGGACACGCCGATGGACGGGTTGAAATCGTCGCTGGTGTTGCTGTGGAAGGCCACTGCCGTGAAGGGTTGACCGGTTCCGACGTTGATCGCGCCGTAGCGGATGGTCGGGAAACCGTTGACATTGACGCCGTGGGCGAACCAGACGAAGCTTCCGTCCTGGACCGGCGCCGATTCGATACGCCCATCGAGCGGATCGAGGGTCTGAGAGGTGCCGGGCTGTCTCACCCGGCGGGTCGGCGCGCTGAACGCTGATCTGATGACCGCCTGCAAAGATATGGCACCCGCCGGGTTGGTGGGCATCACATAGAGGTCGTAGCCGGTGCCGGGCACCGACGCGAGCCAGTACGTGTTCGTGGTGGAAAAGGTGGGGATTCCTGCCACGGTGGCCGGCGCGGTGGAGAACGCCACAGAGTAGGGGGTGAAGCTGAAACCGTCTCCGGTGTAGGCGGCGGACTTGGGCATCGCGTAGGCCGCCGATCCGATGTAGGAGCCGCCGAAGGTGAAGTTGTTTGTCGACGAGAGGATCGAGGTGCTGTCCTGGCCGAGGTAGGGGTAGTCAAGCGTGGCGCCGAACGGGTAAAGGGAGGAGCCAAAGAAGGTCAGGCTGTATACCCACCATGCCCCGCAGGCGTCATCGGCCTGGCTGGTCGCGAGGTACTGGATGGGCACGTCGCTGCTGGACGTCGGCACGGAGTCGACCACAAAGCTGAACCGCTTGAAGGCGTTGTCATACTGGATCCGCGGGTGGGAGAGCGGCGTCACCGCGCCGAGCAGACTGCTCAGGCTCACCGTGCACAGCGTGGTGCCGGCTTTGCTGCTCACCTGAAGGCGCAAGTTGACGGTCTCGGCGATCTCGGTGGCATTCAGCGCGGCGGTGACGTCGGGCGTCTGGCAGTTCGTGCAATCGGAGCTGCCCTCGGTTATGCCCTGGAAGCCGAACTGGGGTGACGAGGCCGGTGTCATGCCCGGTCCCGTTGACAGCGAGGCTGGCGTGGCCGACTGTCCAACGTTCGGACCGCCGACGCCGATTGGCATGCTGGCCGGGCTCGGCCGAGCGCCCGAGCTTGGGCGCGCCGGAAGGGTGCTTCCAGTCGGCTTGCCGTCGCGGCCGAGCGTGCGGGTGGGCTCGGACTGAGCCGGGGCCTGCGGACCTGCCATAGCGCCGCTGACAGTAACCGAGTGCGCCACGGCGTGCCCGGTCCCTGCGTTGATCGCGGTGCCCGTGCTTGCCTGAGGGCCGAACGTGCTTGTCTGAGGGCCGAACGTGCTCGCCCCCGCGGGCATCGGGCCGACGATGATGCCAACGGCCAGAAGTAACCCGGCGGCGCCGGCCACCGGGCAGGTGAGAACTCTCATCGCTCCTCCTTGTGGGCATGGCGAACCGATCAGTCTTGATAGGGACTTCTCGGCAGAAAGGGGACTATTGACCGCAAGGATCGGCGCTCGCGTGCATCCCGTCAACCCTTTGGCGCAGAGAGTGAGCTAGAAAGGCTGAATGGCTCTTAGACCGGGACCCTGATTGGCGAATCACCAGTGGAGATTTTGGTCGCAGGTAGCGACGCCGAGGGCGCTGGCACGGCATTAGCGGTCATTGCTAAATCGATAATACGGCGGCCCTTAAACCCTGCGGAGGCGGCGTGAGTGCTCTGCCCGCTGGGCAGCGACGACGCCGAGATCGGCCATTATGTGGCCCGAAGGGGGTGATACTCGAAGATCACCCACATAATGCCGCGTCGAAGCCACCGCGTCTCTTCGCCTTCTCCACCTACCCTGTGCCGAAATGGCGGGTAGTCGAACGGGCTGCCCAACGAGGTGAACGGGCTGCCCAACGAGGTGAACGGGCTGCCCAACGAGGTGAACGGCCGCTCACGAAACGCCGCCGAACTTGCCTGACCTAAACGTCCCCAGCGTCGATACCCGCTGGGAAGGGCAGATCCGCGAACTGCGAAGACCAATCAGCAAATCACAAATGGATGTATGACCCGGCAACTAGGCAGATCCGCAATGTCGCCACCGGCTGCTGCATGGACCCAGGTGGCGCGACCTCAGGAAAGGCTCCAGCCTACACCGACCGGGACTAGGGCAATCCGTCGGTCAACCTGCAATGGACCTTCGTCAGCTAGCCGCTGACTCGAAAGGAACTTAAGGTGGGCGGGGAGCCGCGACAAACCTCTCGGGCAACCACCTTAGGCGCGTGCTTTCTGGCCTGGTCAGCGGCTCGGTCCGGTGAGCCGGGCGCGCACCTCCTTGGGATCGACGCGGAGGGCAGCGAGCAATTCCGCGGCTGGATCGGGACGCTCGCGGGTCAGCAGGGCCAGCAGGAAATGCTGAGTCTCGATCCTGCGGGTCCGCGTGCGCCGCATTTCCCGCGCGCCCTGCGGTTCCTGTTCCCGTGCGCTCGCTGTTTCCCGCGCGTCCGGCGTTTCCTGTTCCTGCGCACTCCTTGTTTCCCGCGCGCCCCGCTCTTTCCGTTCACCCCGCATTTCCCGTGCGCTTCCTGTTTCCCGCGCGCCGCGTGCCTCCTCGATCGTGCGCTTGAGGACCGAACGCGCGCCAGAGGTGAGTGGTGGCATCCGGCGGACGCTGACCTGCGTCGCCGGAAGGCCGAACGGGCCAGCCTCGATGCCGACCGCGGTGAGCGCGGCCCGGTCGAGAGCGTCGGACGCAGCGCGGGCGGACTCGAGATCGACGCCCAGCGCCCGCGCAGGCCCTGAGTCCGGGTCGTGCAGCAGCGCGAGCAGCAGGTGATCGGTGCCGAGGCGCCGGTCACCACGCCGCCTGGCCTCCTCGGTCGCCCATGTGAGCAGCGTCTTTCTCGCGTCGTCGGCAAGCTTGATCATGGTGGCTCACTTCCCGTACTTGGTGTGCATCGACTGGCGGGACACGCCCAACGCGTCCCCGATCTGCTCCCACGACCAGCCCTGCTCCCTGGCGAGCGCCACATAGCTGGCCTCGACCTGCTCGGCAAGCCTGCGCAGGGCCCCTACCGCTCGCAGGCCGACCGCAGGGTCGCCTGAGCCGATTTCTGCGGTGAGATCGTTTGGTGCCATGACGTCAGTCTAGGTTGACAGAAACCCCTCTGTCAACCTAGACTGACAAATCAGTGCCGAGCAAGGAGTGCCGCGGACGAGGCCCGGCCGGCACGGACGAGGTCGGCACGGAGGAGGTCGGCACCGACGAGGTCGGCACGGAGGAGGTCGGCACGGAGGAGGTCGGCACCGACGAGGTCGGCACGGCTGCAGGCTGGGCCCTGCGGCGAACTCATCCAACAGGACTGCCGGGCGGCCGCCGTCGTCAGGGCTGATCCCGCTAGCCGCGGCGGGCGCGGGCGCGCCGCTTGCCTTCGTGCATCGCCTGTACTCGGGCGACGGGGATTGCGCGGCCTTCCTCGATCAGCTCCGAGCTCAGCCGCTGCGGCCTCGGCATCAGGTCGGCCCAGGGATCGCCGTCGGCGATCAACCGAGCCGCCGTGCGCACCGTGAAATCGCTCGGCGCGACACGGTCAAGCTGATCCCACGGCACCGGAAATGACACCGGCGTGCCCGGCCGAACGCGCGGGCTGTACGCCGCCACCACCGTCGCCCCGCCCGCGCGGGTCGAATCGAGGAACACCTTTCCTTCGCGGTCTTCCCGGATAAAGGCCGTCGTGGCCAGCGCTCGGTCAAGGCGCTCGGCGCGCGCTGCGAGCGCGCGGGTGACGGCCGCTACATCGTCGACCGCGGCAGGTTCCTCGATCGGTATGAAGACGTGTACCCCCTTCGCGCCGCTGGTCTTGACCGCGCCCGCCAAGCCTGCGCCGGCCAGCGCCTCGCGGACCAACACGGCTGCGCGGACGGCCAGCTGAAACGTGTCACCTGACGGCGGGTCGATGTCGAGCACGAGGTGAGTTGGCTGGTCGGGGCGATCGGCGCGAGCCAAGGCGGGGTGGTACTCCACCGCGCGCTGGTTGGCGAACCACAGCAACGTGCGACGGTCGTTGCACAAGGCATAGGACACCTCGCGTTTCGAGGTCTCCGCCCAAAGCTTCACGGTCCGCACCCAGGGCGGCGTGTACTTGGGGACGTTCTTCTGCATGAACGGCGGCTGGCCGCGGAGCACCCGGATAACCGACAGCGGCCGGTCGCGCAACACCCCGATGATGGGGTCACGAACCTGGTCCAGGTAGTCCACCAGGTCACGTTTGGCCGCGTCCGCCCCATCGAACAGCGGTTGGTCGAGGTTGGTCAGCGACACCCCGTCGCGCTCCACCTCATCGCCGCTCATCTGGTCACCTTCCCACCAATCCCGGCCAGACGCGAGAACGAGCCAACATCACCGCACGGCTGGAGGTGTGTCTCGCCGGTGGGACGCGTGCGGCGGGCGGCCTGCGAGCGCTCAGACGCCGCCCGGGCAAAAGCGGCACGGCGGAATGGTTTGTCTGTACGGGGAATGATGGGGGTGGCGGATATTCCGCCACAGGTAAACGACATTCCGTGCGGAGGTCGAGAAATGGCCGAGCGGGCAGGGGACGAGGGTGCCGAGCAAGCGGGGGAGGACGCGGGAGAGCGAGCAAGCGACGCCCACGCCAGACAGGCGCACGATGACGGGGCCGGGCGGGCCCGGGATGACAGGGCCAGGCAGGCGCACGATGACGGGGCCGGGCAGACCGGGAATAACGGTGCCGAGCAGGCCGAGGATGCCGAGCAGGCGGACAGCCGCCGCGTCGAGCTGATCGAGGCCGCTCAGACGCGCTGGATAGCCGCGCTGACCGACCTCGGCGGCCGGAACACCCTGCTCTACTA
>Ga0137365_10002148_pt1 | contig 15614 bp, 19 predicted proteins | sample SagtaG_9_FD_104799 | JGI IMG/M metagenome (GOLD analysis project Ga0137365, IMG submission 104799) | Vadose zone soil microbial communities from Sagehorn Ranch, Mendocino, California, USA - Sage1_L_40_16 metaG | ecosystem: Environmental > Terrestrial > Soil > Vadose zone | place: USA...
ATCTCAATAAATTCAATGACAATGGTTACTCTAAACAGTAAATTATTATTGTTATGCTATTTCTTCTAATAATGATTCGGGTTTCAATTTGTGCTAAATACTTTGAGTTATTATGAATTTATCTTTATATTACTGCAATATTAAATATCGTAGATTTTATATCATTTCAGTGTATTTGGAGTAGAATTGAAAATGACTACCAGATAATTTGCTTTTGATTATTATCAATTAAGACAAACAAAAACAACTTAAAGCTAATTAATTTCATATCGCCAATTGCTATGACAACAGACATATAATCCTCCACGGCATTAATTTAATATATAAATTTGACGTGATATATGCCAATGAGTGGTATGAGGAATATAGATGCTAGGAACATAGGCTTGAGAAATATTATTGTAGCAGATACCAGGATATGTTCAATAGACGGCGAGCAGGGTGAGCTAATCTATCGTGGTTATGATATTTTAGATCTAGTGACTCATTCAACTTTTGAAGAAACCTCATATCTTTTACTCTTTGGCGATCTTCCAACAAAAGAAGAGCTAGCGGAATTTACTTTGGATCTAAATGAAAATAGGGATATTCCCGACGGGTTGTATCAAAATCTGAAAAACAGATCAATTACAGCTTCCCCAATGGACGTATTGCAGTCGTGTATTTCCCAATTACCTGATTATGATTCAAACATACAAGATGATTCGAGGGAAATGAATGTTAAAAGAGCCAAAATGTTAATTTCAAAAATCCCAAGTATAATCGCGGTTTGGGATAGAATTAGAAATGGTAAAGAAATTGTTAAACCCTCAAATAAAATGACCAACGCAGAAAATTTCTTTTATATGCTTTCTGGCGAAAGGCCAAAACACGAAGATGTAAAAATATTCGATATATGTTTGATACTTCACGCAGAACATAGTTTTAATGCATCCACATTTGCGGCAAGGGAAATAGCCTCAACAAAGGCGCATATTTATGGGGCTATTACAGGTGCCATCGCAGCATTATCTGGGTCATTACATGGTGGTGCGAACACACAGGTTATGAAAATGCTTTTAGAAATTGGAAAAATAGGTAACGTGGAAAAATGGGTCACAAGCAAGCTAGACCGCGGAGAAAGAATTATGGGGATGGGACATGCGGTGTACAAGACTACCGATCCCAGAGCAGAAGTCCTGTATAGATTATCAAAGACGGTAAACAAGGAACGAGAAACTCCTTGGTTTGATCTCACGGAACTAGTTGAAAAGGCGACCAAGAAATATTTACTGCAAACTAGAAAGCAATCCATATATCCAAATGTGGATCTTTACAGTGCATCACTTTATTACAGCCTGGGTATTCCAATGGATCTCTTCACACCTATTTTTGCGATTGCCAGAATTTCTGGATGGGCCTCCCATGTGATAGAAGAGAAGTTTGCAGAGGCTGCACCAAAACCAGCATTATATAGACCAAAAGCCGAATATGTGGGAAGATATTGTGGACCAATGGGATGTGAATACAATCCAATAGATAAGAGAATCACAAAATTGGCAAATGGTTAGTAACTTGAAATGAGATTATTCTAATCCAACTTTTCGTTTTTGTGATTTTGTGCTAGCCAGCAAATAAAGTGTAATTTAGACAAAATGCTTTAAATTGAGAAATTTATCACACGTATTTGATGGTGGGGTGGCAGAGCGGCTATGCGTTCGCCTGCAGATATACCATGTAGTTAGCGAATCTATAAGGGTTCGAATCCCTTCCCCACCTTATCCTGCTTCCAACCAAATCTCTATACTATAGCCATGTATTTTTACTAGTTCAAAATTTTTGCATTCGACAAAAATAATTTAATCAAAATAAATAATATTACCAAGTTGAAGGATATACCAAAACCTGCAATTTTCAGATTTTGAGCAATCGCAGATCGAAGAAATGTTAGAAAAATTTGCGACCGATGTAGACCAGAGTGTTCAAGTTGCGACATTTCTTAAAAGAAAAACTGGAAATATCGATGCCATAATTAAAGTAACTAGGAACATTCAGAGAATGGCAACCATATATAAAGAAAGAATTACTAAGGAATTAAAAGGTAAAGCGGTCACTTCAGCATGATTATGTGATTTGAAGACAGTTAAAAAACATTGAATTCTGATATACTGATAAAAATTAAACATTAAAGATATCAAATGATTTGTATTTGTAAGTAAGCGATTTTACTAGGCTTAAAGTGCCTGTAACACCATAAATAACTTATGATTTCAAGAGAAATGAAAACGGAGATCCCAAAATGAGTATCACACTAGATACTCCTGCCTTGAGAACAAAAGAAATTACACAATCAAAACATGGTGAGCCAAAGACCCCATCTATATTACTAATATCAGTAGCAATAACCCTGGCAATAATTTTGTTGATGTATGCTGGAATAGCCTATACAGAAGCAGGTATGAAGCAATATTCTACATGTAGGGACAAAATAATAGGATATAAACAGCATGGGTTGTATATGAGTCCAGAAGAATTTAGGTCGGCATTATCATTTTGTGACTCAAAATAAAAAATAACTGACAGTCAGTCTAATCAAGATTGGGCTGACTGATTCCTTTTTATCAATATCGACTCACCATTTAACTTAATTACACGCAGAAAATTTTTTATACAATATTTATTTGAAATTTAGGTAAGGTATCGGGCTGGTGGAGGTATAATACCGGTTATCTTCCAAAATTTTAAGTCCCTAAACCCTTTTGCACCAGTTTCCGATTTCTAATAAGTTCTAGCACCTATTATCGTTCTACTTTGATCTGTTATTATGGCATTATACGGCACTAAAACTCTAGATTCTATCTCTTTCTGAAATTGTGAAAGTATCAGTTAGTGTCAGTAAAAATTGAAAATATTCTTGATAAGTTTCAATTATCCTGTTTTATTGCACTGTATTGCACTAATAGTCACTTTCACCAGAAAAGTTCAGCATAAATTGGTCATTCTGAACTCGGGAAGCAAACATTAAAAATTTATGAATTTTAGGCGGATATTTTTATGTCAGTTTGTACCAGATTTAATTATATGCAAGTTTATGCAAGTCATTGTGATATTATGTGAGTATTGAAGCAAAAATTATTTCTCCACCGAATGTCTGCACCCTATCAATTCTACTTGGATTTCTAATCTTTCTCTGGTTTCAACAATTCAACGTCGGTTATAACTTACAGGCACAACCGGGCGCCAAAAATATAACAAATCATAAGGTAGTAATTTTAAATTTTGATGATAGTTTCAAGACTCAATTTACTCAAGCCAAACCCATATTGGACAAGTATAGATTTAAGGCTACTTTTTATGTTGTATGCAAGTATCTCGACAATAAAAAAGGATACATGAATTGGACAGAGTTAGAAACATTATACAAAGAAGGACATGATATCGGATCTCATACAATGAATCATGCTAATCTAAGCGATTTATCAGAGAAGAGCGTTAGATATCAAGTAGGCCAGTCAAAGGGATGTCTTCAGGGACATGGAATAAACGCAACTAGTTTTGCATATCCGTTTGATAAAGGATGGGACAACACAACTATAGTAAACATAGTATCCAAGTATTATGATTTGGCTAGAACCGCCAGTAGTCCTCTCACTTTTCTACACTGCGATGGGTGGAATGATAAGTCGAATCAAACTGACTGCAGAACATATACCAAAAATGGTAAACTCAATTATGCTAACAGATACTCAATTAGAGGCTGGAGTCACGATTTGTCGAGACAAGTAAATTCGTATGATAACCCTGCACTGTTTGATAGATTTATCCAAGTCGTAAACAGCCAATCTAAATATAATATAAATGGAACAATAAAGGCAATCCCCATAATCATCTATCATAGAGCAGGTGATAAGCAAGGTGGCGATAGTTACAATACTGACTTGGATTTATTTGATAAGGAGATGAAATATTTGCATGATGGTAATTTTAGGGTCTTGACTATGTCTGATCTTGCCTATGATAAAAAAAGTAATTCTATATACATAAAATAATTTACTAATTAACTATATTGTTCTTTTTTCTGTATTCAATTTGAAATCCAATTTTCTTTTTATCATAACTGTAGGCCTGTATTTGAATTATTTAGCTGATCGGTTAATCTCAGTTTAATAAATTTTCATTATAGAAAGTGATCAAGGACTTTATTGTCCATATTTATGAACCATCCATCAAGATGTTTTGAATATTTATTATCTATCTGTAAATCAATAATTGTAATTCCATTTTCGCCTGTTATGCATTTTATACATGTGTTCCCGTTCCAGTCTTCGGATTTTAATGGATACATACTAGAGCCGGTATCATGGGTACCAGTACCAAATACTCCATATAAAAGTCCATCAATGTCAAACCTTTGATAGTTGTGATTATGTGCTTGTAATACTCCATCAATTCCACTTAACCTAAATACTGGATCATAACATCCGAATTGTCCATTTGGCGAATGAGTACTTTTCACAGTAACGAATGGCTGATGAACCACAGCAAACTTGTACCGCGCATTACTTGATTCAATCTTGAATTTCACTATTTCAAATTGAGGACTTGAACAATCAAACTTTGTATTTGCATCTATATTAAACAAAGCAAGTCTGCCGCCGGTGAATGCAAAATCAACCTCTCCGAAAGTTCTGTTGTTATTCAACCATGCCTTCACCTCTCCTCCGGAATCGTGATTTCCTACGGCAATATCTGTATTATCTTTGGTGAATCCATGAGACTTAAAGTCAGATAATACTTTGCTCCCGCTTGAATATGCATAATCCCCTGGTATTATCAAAGCCTGAACATTGTATTGGTTTGCTAAATTCAACTGACTTGTTAATCCAGAATTAGAATCAATATCTCCGACTACTGCTAGACGTAACGTCCTTGATGTATTAAAATTGACTGATGGTGTAACGTCTAATGGGGCTTCGACCGGACAGTTTTCATCAACCAGCCTATTCCCATCATTATCCTGTCCGTTTCCACATATCTCTTGCTCCGCTACATTAGGTTGACCATCATTTGGAGGCGGTGGTGAGGGCAGACCTAAATTACAGTTTTCATCAACCAGCCTATTTCCATCGTTATCCTGTCCATCTCCACATATCTCGCGTTCATTAGTTCCTTGAATTAACCTGTTTATCGTCTGATTAATCATCTCATTAATAGTCATAGATGATTCAACTTTAGGAGAACTGGCAAAGTAATCAAAAGCAACTTGATCTGGTCTATTAGCAAAAGGAGGTTTTTTACCAACCGTTTCCACCATCAAGAATGATGAAAGCCCATGAGATTTTTGTACTAATTGCAAAATAGAATGGTCGAATGAAAATAGTATTGAAAATAAAAATAATATAATTAAATTTTTTTTTGAAAATGCGGCCATCTGAAATATATCACCTATAATATATCATGGATTCTCAAAATTAAAAGGAAAATAAATCGTTTCTTGTCATATTTTCAGCAGAGATATTTGCAGTTGCAGTTATGTTGACAGCAACAAAGGATACAATTGGTTTCGCGTTCATGTTACCAACAATTCTTTCGAATTTAAAAAATTTACTGGTACAACTATCTAACTTATCGTTTCATTTATTACAATATTATTGAACTGTCAAATTTGAAGTATCTTTTTTTGATATTGATATTTTAATTAGAATTTATTAACGTTATGGTTTATTCGAACAATGTATGAATGTTTAATGGTTTTCACTAAAAGTGAAAGAAATGAAAATAAATTCGGTTATTATTTTTAAATTTATCTGTTTAATTATACACACAAAATATAAAACCATTCAACTAAAACTGATGGGATCAAATGACAAGCCCATGATGAATGATCCCACCAGTAATGAGATCTGTATCAGTGAACTATACAACAAACTATAAAATGATTACTCTGTAATTTCGTCAACTATAGTGCCTCTAACTTATTCAAAACCTCATGAATCAATAACGCTTCATATGCTAACTTACTATGTTTCTTTAAAATTCGATGACCTAAACTTTTTCATTTCTTATTGATACAAACTTGATAAAAAATGCAATCCAAAATTCTTAATTCACCAGGTAATTTATCCTCCTCAAATATTGAATAAGGTCTGATTTATCGTTAATATAATTTCATTCATCTTAGATTCAATAAGGTCGTATATCTGAATATTAGAATTCGTCATATTTTCTAGAACCCAATTTATCAATTCAATTCTCTTTTCAAGATCTCTTTTGTAGTTATCATCATTTTCTCTAGAGAGCCACTTTTTTGATTCTTCAAGTTCTTTTTGAAGTTTTTTATATAGTCATGATAATAATACTTTGTATCAGGATGATTTAGTATCCCAAGTCCTTTAAAGAGGGGGGAAGGCATTTAGTATGTACCCCAAGGCCAAAATGACCGCAATGGATAATAAGATTCCTTTAGCTCCAATAGATAGTAAATGAAATGAGTGAGACAATGAAAAAGGATGATGGGCCTTTAACAGAAGAACGTGTTCATAGATTAAGGAAACAGATGAAAGGAAGACGATTTTGTATGGATGAAGAAACAGAAAGAATATTTCTAGCAACTTTAGAAGACGTCAAGAAATATCATTTTCGTCTTATTGAAGATTATTCGATGGATGAATGGATAGCAGATGCAGAAAATGACTATGAAAAATGGGCATTTACAAAATTTTATAGAGATCTCACTATGATAAATGCTCTGGCAGAAAGTGATGATAACAAGATTGAGAAATAAAATACTGTAATCTAGGATTAGTTTAACTCATATTGAAATCTACAATTATAAACTTATATTCTTTAAAACTACTATATTAAAAATACAAATATTCAATTTTATTTTATTTCAAATCCCTTTAATGGTAATTCTAATTTGTCGATTAAATCATCATAACTTGTATTTTCTTTATCTCTATCACTCAGTTTATTTCCTCAATCATAGGCTTACGTTTCTTTACTTCTTTAGGAACATTTGGATTATGGAAATTTATTATGGCAGGTTTTTTACTTGGTCTCATTTATTCATTTAATCATATTTTACTTTTAGTTGTTTGTTATGTCATATAGGATAATTGTCTTTTAATTTCTTCTTTGCTGTTAGTTTCTGCTGTACTTTCATCGAGTGCTTTAACTAAGTCATCTAAAAATGCTTTTAGTGCCACTCTGTGATCTTTATTATTATAATATTCATTGATCATTACGGCCTTAGTTTCTTTGTCTTCTATCCATCCAAATATTTTATTTAATGTATCTAACTTCAATTGTTCTTGTTCTTGTTCTAGTTGTTATTACTATCTGTAGACATTTTCTTTCTTATTTCACGTCTCTATAATCACATAATTGTCGAGATAACGCTTCTCATTTGTAAATGCCTTTAGTAGACTACCATTATTATCATATTTTGCCAATAAATGCAAATGTAAAGCAAGGATACTTATATCTAAATGTGTTATAATTATACAATGACAAAAATAATAAAACCACCAGGCGTTCCAGGCGAATTTAGATGTCGAACATGTGAGACTTCATGGTCAAGTTTTATGGAAAATAATGTTCCATGCATAGATAAGACAATAAGATATGGATTACACAACTTTGATTTTAGTAAACCCATTGTTGCCGACATCTCTCAGCCAATCCCCGTTGAATTAACTAAAATACCGATCAACTAATTTTTTATTTTAAGAAGTTAGAATAAATTAGATATTTGTATTAAATCTATAAATGAAATTTATCGTCTATTTTTCAATTCATTGTGAAGGTAGATGATGTTGGCCGGTCATTTGTCTTCACCGGCTGGGCACCAGTCATTTATCTTATCAAATTTTAAATAATATGGATTGTATAAATAAGTATTATTGCCAAATCTAGATCAGGAGACATATTCAGTTCACTTCGCTCGATTTGCTTCAAAGTTTGAAAAGCATCTCCTAAACCATGGAGTCTCATGCAGCGAGGCTGACATCATAATTGAAGATAGTTCTACAATTTTCTTCGACAGGTTGAATAAACCGAAGAAGACTTTTTTAAAATTATTCAAGAAAGAAGATCCAATGTCCTTGTTCATAGAATCTGCAAGCCACGCCGTACAAAAGCATCTTCCTGAAGCCCAAAAATCATTTGGATCATACAAAGCAATTGAAGATTGTTTAAATTGACTTTCTTTAAAGATTATATTGCATTGAAAAGAAAAATATCCTTTTTTGGAATAGATAAAAACAATAATTTTGCCTGACTGAGGTGGTTACAGGCTTTCCTGTACAAATCATGATACATCTGGATCAAATGGGGCCGAAGGGATTTATTCTGTTGCTAATTGACTCACAACATTTGAACCCTCGATCCACGGGTTTCATTCTCTAATAAAGCCCTCTTTGTTAGATCTGGAGCCCGTTGCGATGCCTGGCTTCGCTACGACCCCGCATGAGCATCGCTTTTTAATGGTTCTAAAATTGAGCGTATAAGTTTTGCTACGTGGCAAGTTCACTTCCTGCAATTTATAAGCAGAATTAATTAGAAGGTTACGTTCTAAATTCAATTTAACGTCAGACCTCTATAACGAACATAGTCAATTTTCACAATAAGAAAGTCATAATCTATGTTCATTCATTAGTTTTTATTTACATAATTTCTTAAAATAAGTCATATTGCAATATCCTACTCTATTTTTCATCTATGTTGCAAAAAATAAGGAATGGATTAGGATGCAAAATGAGGATTGGTACTATGTCTCTTTAATGTCACGATTTTTTCATCAATGGATTAGAAGGTCATTTGATGTAAATTTAAAGGTAAAAGCCGATATTCTTCCTGTAATTCCTGGAAATGTATTTGACAGAATGTCGATCTCCTATCTAGCGCGAGATCATATTGATAGAGATAAAGCAACTTACCATTTTTACCTTTCATATTCCAAACCATTTTGGACGGACTGTAAAACAGAGGGTTATTCTTCAGAAAACTTTGGAATAGCTTATTGGGAGAGGGCAAAAAATCCCCTTTCTGATTCAGCTAGAATAAAATTTTACGCAGATAAAAATTGTGCAAAGGTATCGCATGTATTGACTCATGAACTATTAAGGATGAAAGGAGAATCAAGAAAGCTATATTTTGATGCAGTACATGAATTGTGGGATAAACATATTTATCAACAGTTACCATTCCACTATTTTAATAATAAATTTGAGCTTGTTTCAAATAATGAATCCTACAGTTTTGTTGCTATAGATCCAAAGAGGATTAAAATTTGAATAGGTTAATTACTGATTGGAAATGATTATCAAATATGTCGACAGGATAATAAAGGCCGGTGCGGTATGTTCTCTAATAGGAACATTTATTTTGATTTTACTAGTTCTAGTAATTGTTATTTTTCCGATCCAAAAAAATTGCACTCATGACAACGAGAAATGCGAATATGTTTCTTCAGCTCCCAATTCATTAAAAGCAGTAATAAATCCTCAAACACTGGTCGTGTCGCTACTTACAATTGCAGCAGGAATTTTGATATTTAGATTTGGCACTTGGTATAAATTAAAGAAAATTAATTTGTAATCATTGAAATCGTAGACACATATGGAATGGTATCAAAAATACTAATCATTTTACTTAGAGGATTTACTTAGATAATTTAGTTCTGTGTATAGATCTAATTGGAAAAATTTGACTATATAATTTTCTTTCCGGGATTCATAATTTTTTTTTCATCAAATATTAATTTTATTTTTTGGAAAATATCATACATCCGTGAACCATACATCATGGGAATATATTTTGTTCTTAGCAACCCATCTCCATGTTCTCCCGATATGGAACCATGGACGTCCGCAACATAGTTAAAAACTTTATTAGCTATCATATTCATAAATGAATCTGATTCTTTTGAGTTAATATCTATCATTGGTCTAAGGTGCAAATTACCATTTCCCGCATGTCCATAAACTACATAATCAAGATTGTAGGTATCAAGCATTTTTAAAAGAAAAATAGTGTAGTCATATAAAATATCAGGATGAACTACGGTGTCCTCAATAAGTCCAGCTGGTTTTCTTGAACCTGTTCCTTTTTTTATAGCGCTATTTAGTGAATTCTTTCTTTCATTCCAAGCTCTATTTACGCTATTTTTATCATGTCCAGTTTCTAGAATTGTTGCCTTTCTCTGCAAATGAACTTCAAATTGATGAACCTGCTCATAAATAGAATTATCATTACCATGAAATTCTACAAACATTATGCAAGAATTATTATCGTTTGAATCACCTTGTTTCCATCCTTCCAATATTGTTCCTTTATCCAATAATTCCATCGCAACCGGTCCATGTTCTAGAATTGATGGTACTGCTGAAACTGCATCTAGGATGTCTTTAAATTTGACTATAACAAGAGATTTTTTTTCCGGAAAGTCCCGTATAGATATTCGGGTATTTGTTATAATGCCCAGAGTCCCTTCAGAGGCCACAAATAATCTTTGAGGATTTATAGTATTATTATCAAATACTGCATCTAGACGATACCCACAAGAATTTTTGCTTACGTTTGGATAATATTTTTTTATATCAGCAGCAATTGGTAAAATTAATTTCAACATTTTGCTAACCTTTTCATCATACTTTTTTTGAGCTGCAAAACCCATCATTCCATTACTATAAACTAGTTTCACGTCTTGGACGTAGTTTATTATGCTTCCATAACCCAATCCATGTGGGCCGCTTGAATTGTTAGATACCATTCCACCAATGGTACAATAGTTACTGCTTGCAGGATCCGGCGGAATAAATTTCCCCCTTTTTGCAAGTTCCATATCCAAAATTGCCTTTACAACTCCTGGTTGAACGATTACATAGTCATCGCCAATCTCCAAAACTTTGTTCATTTTTTTAGTAAAATCTAATATAATTCCGTCTGACAATGATTGTCCTAATAGGCCGGTACCAGCTCCTCTTGAGGTAATGGGAATATTGTGTTCGTTTGCATAGGTACATATTTTTTGAACATCGTATTCATCGGATGGAAAATCTACAGCTAGAGGTTTAATTGCACAATGACTTGCATCGACAGAATAAATTGTCCTTGTCCAATCATCATCAAATATATCCGATAAACCTAATTTCCTAAGTTCAGAACTAGGGCAGTCAATCATTTGCTATCTAATATTATTGTGCCCGAGTTTTAAGGAATTCGCATATTGCTCAAAATTCACATTAACTCACATAATGAGAAAGAGATAACATCTATCAATAATTCGCGATATAAAGAAAAATTGAATTTAATTACATGGAAATTTCCCTTTCAGGCCTTGATTTTCTTCCCTTTATTTTTCTGTACAACCAAAGTTTTAAAGCCAAATACGCACTATATATGACTGTTTTTGCTTTCATACCAGAACTAGCCCAAACTTGTATTTGAATGTTAATCTGAAAAATATGACCTTTTTTGTCATTTTCATATTTTGGAGCAGTATTCTGAAACTATATTGATAAAAAAATCTCGATATGCAAATAAATACAAAATTCTCCTGATTGAGCCATGACCTGCATCAATAGGCAATCACTACTTTGTTATTGTTATTGTATCAGACTCTTGAGGAATTATCGTATGTTCTGCTTGAACCACTATTTTGTTTGCTCCTTCCACCAAGATTGGATATGCATGTACGTTTTTCTTTTTTAGCAATTTTTCTAAAAGGGAGACTGCTTCTTTTTCTTCATAATCGTTAACAATCCATCTCAAGGCAAATGGTAATGTTTTGAAATTATTCCAAAGATATGCCAAAAAATCATCAACCTTTTGGTCTTTTGTAGGCTTCCGTGATGCAATTCCAAAAATATTTTTAATTTTTCCTTCATAAACAATACCTTGTCCGTCCTTGGTTGTTACAAATGGTTCTATTGCGTATACATTATTTACAGATAAGTTAAAGGAATGACCAATTGTCCAAATGTTCGGTATAGACTTTCCAGCATGAATTGTATATCGTTCGAGTGAATGCCCGCTCAAATTTTGAATTGGTTTACATCCATATTTTGTGATGGTTTTTTCAATTATTCTTCCAATATCGGAAACTCTTGTGTTTGATCTTGCAATGCTTATTGCTTCGTCAAGAGCCCTTTCAGCAATATTGATCAAATTTTGATATTTAGGGTCATTACTGATTGTAACGGCCGTGTCAGCGATGTAGCCGTCAATATGTACACCTACATCTATCTTCAATACATCAGAGTTTTTTACAGTTATGGGATCATTTGGCTCTGCTGTATAGTGGGCTGCAATTTCGTTCAGACTGACATTAACTGGAAAAGCCGGATCTCCACCGTTTTTAACAATTTCTTGTTCAATCTCATTGCATATTTCGCTTAATGTCCTGCCTGTATGATCCTGAATCCTAGCAGATTCTCTAACCTTGGAAGCTATCTTTCCGGCCCTGATATATCTGTCAAAGATATCCAACTCCTGAAATTCTAAATTAAAGATATTTAGATATATTGATGTTTACACGCGATTCAATTCCGTAACTTGAAAATGAACATAAAGTACATTAGCCATTGTTGCCAAGAAACTCCGAATTCAGTAGAAAACATTCAACTATTGAATATCTCAAAGTTAAAATTATACTTGGAATATGGCATTTGCTGAACTTTGATACGGGGCCGTCGTCTAGCTTGGTATGATGCCAGCCTTGGGCGCTGGAGGCCGCCGGTTCAAATCCGGCCGACCCCATCTGTGACCGGTTACTAGGTTTGGTAAGAGAATTGTCAGAGCCCCATTGATTTTATTCTCTAGGGCAAAGATAATAAAAATATAATTAAAGTTATGTGGTTAACCGTATCCAGAATACAATAATCTCAGTTTGTCTTTGAGTCTATTAGCTAATTTGTCGGAAACATTTTTCTGATATTCGTCTACTTTGATTGGATTTTTTTGAGTAAACAAAAAGGGTCCGTATGCATAACTGTTATTTGGAGTAGGTATTTCAGGTTCTGTTGAGGAAATTATGGAAGTGATATATGAGTTGAGCGTATTAGTGTCCTCGTCAGTTTCACTAATATTGGATAAAATTTTGCCAATTTTCTTTAGATCTAATTTTCTATATCCAAATGGCATATGCGTATTATCATTAAATTTAACCGGATCTACGTCAACTTTTGTTCCGACAATCAATGGATTTGGTTTATAGATAGAATCAATCTTAAGTTGCCAAACTTCATTTGGATTGCTTACTAAAGCATCATAGAAATTTCCATTTAATTGAGAAACAGAGACAACAAATTTCCAATTACGCGAATTGGCAGAATATCTTTCGAAGAGATTCGTTGTCAAGTTGTTGCCTTCCAGTATGTCCAATTCAAACAAAACTTAACAGATGGTAAATAAGAATTTTGTTTTTTTTTTTTTGAATAACTCATCTTAATCAGTAATTCCCTTAATTTTATTTTGAAAAGTCAACTCAACTCAACTATTTCAAAATGCGAATATTTTTGATCATAATTGATTTTATTTAACCTCACAAAGCACATCTATTTCTACTATACTGTCAAGAGGCAGGCTATTGACTCCAACCGCAACTCTGGTATGTTTACCTTTTTCACCAAATATCTCCAACAAAAAATCAGATGCACCGTTGATGACTTTTGGTTGATCTTTGAAGGAAGGATCACTATTCACGTATCCGGTTATTTTCACAAATTTCGATATTTTTTCTAAACTTCCCAAAAATTTTTTGATGTGTTCCAGTGCATTTATTGTACTTTGTATTGATGCCTCCTTGCCTGCAATTACGGAGTCCTGATTAGATACTTTTCCCTTATATTTTTCTGGCAAAGTTCCATCAATTAGTGGAATTTGACCAGAAACGAAAATCAAATTCCCACTCCGTAAGATAGGAACATAAGATCCGATGGGTTGCGACGGATTTGATAATTTGATACCAATTGATTCCAGTTTTTCTTCTATCATCTAACTTTATAAAAAAACGAAGTTTTTATTCATTTATAGTTAATTCAGATTCAATTTTAGATTTGGACTAAGTAGATACCTAATACAAATACTTTTAAACACTTTCGGTAGCTAACAAAGATCATGTCTACACACGATGACAAGATTTATTCTGGATCAGGATACATGCATATGAAAGGTGTTGCCCTGAGCATATTGTTGATGGGTTTGTCTCTAGTGGGTATAATAATTGCGTACTTATTGTATGGATACATTGGACCGTCTTTTTCTGCCGAGCGAATAAATGTACAGCAAGCAGAGCTGAGGCATGAATACGGGTTGCCTCCACGGGAAGTTATTAGAAATCAGACTATCTTGTTAACTCCACCGTCTATGAGAAATTTGAGCCAAAATTCAATAAACGGCTAGATTAATGCAGCTACGATGACTGCGATCTATATCCAGCATATTCCATAGTTTTTCTCAAAAATAGCGCCGGTAAACTTTTGACATATCTAAAACGTTATTATGTAATATCAAGCATGATCTTCAGGATTGGCTAATTGCGAAATATGTGGATCTAGATTTGGTAATAGGTCTTGTGTTATTTGTTCTAAAATTGTCTGCTCTTCATGTATTAATAGACAAGGAACCAGATGTATAAGGTGTGATGTTAGTAAAGTACATAAGATATCCTTTTTCAAAAAAAATTTGCCATATATAGCATTGATTATAGCATTGTGGTTTTTTGTATCAGGATTATACCCATTTCCATACTTTATGGCAATTGGCATCCCTGTAGATATGACGGCTGTGCAACCAGTACTTATAGCGACCACGGTAATGACCATTCCCTTTATTTTCATGTTGTTTGCTTGGAAAAAACGCTCTGAAAGATTGAGATCAGACTAATTGTTCAAAAACAATGAAATAATTTTTATTGACAGATATTATTTATCATAGACATGGTTGGCATGGGCCTTAATGGAGAAATAATCTCGGGGATATCTTTAACATTGTTTGGAATACTGTTGATCATTTTTGGAACAGTTAATCATGTAGCATCTATTCTGATTCCAGCAGACCTCATGATAATATGTATTGGAATATCAGTGATGGGGGTTGGGGTATGGACAAGCAAAAAAAATGCACTTGTTCACACATAGCATATTTAACTTCTCTAATTTTGTCTGGATTATAATTGCGAATTTGGTTATTTTTTTGTCCAAAATTGCCTAAAATCAAGTTTTAAATAAGAAAATTTTAATAAAAGTAGTAGGTTAGATTAGTAATTATGAAAAGAATAGAGGCAATCATTCCAAATTCGAAAATGATAGATGCTTTTACAGCATTGAAAGAATTGAACATTGGTGGTTTTACATATTACGATTCAAAAGGAAGAGGTGTTAATCCTCCTGAAGCAATGCACTCTGGTAGAGGAACATCTCTCTATACACCTGAGTTTAATGCGAATCTAACAATTTTTACTGTGGTAGATGAATCTCTTGTAGATGAAGTAGTAAACAAACTTCTCTCAAGCACAAGTACTGGACTTGCAGGCGAAGGAAAAATTTTCATTTCAGATGTGGATGAATCCATCGATATAGGCTCAAAAACAAAGGACAAATCCTAATTTATTTTTTAAAATTAGGTGAAGA
>Ga0137365_10002149_pt1 | contig 15610 bp, 14 predicted proteins | sample SagtaG_9_FD_104799 | JGI IMG/M metagenome (GOLD analysis project Ga0137365, IMG submission 104799) | Vadose zone soil microbial communities from Sagehorn Ranch, Mendocino, California, USA - Sage1_L_40_16 metaG | ecosystem: Environmental > Terrestrial > Soil > Vadose zone | place: USA...
AAACAACGATGCCGCTACCATGGATCGCATCCTGGCCGATGATTTCGTGTTGGTCACGGGTCGCGGCCAGACTTACACGAAAGCCGATCAACTCAAGGAGGCACGTGGCAAATTCAGAACCTACGAGCATCAAGAGGATTCCAACCAGAAGGTCCGCGTATGGGGAAATACCGCAGTCGTTACAGCTTTGCTTTGGGCCAAGGGCACAGAGGAAGGGAAACCGTTCGAATACAAGCTGTGGTTTAGTGACACGTATGTTCGCACCGCGACAGGTTGGCGGTACGCATTTGCCCAGGCATCGCTCCCACTGCCAAAGGAAAATGCAACAGCCGGCAAGCGCTCGGAACAATACTGCTGCCCTATCGTAGAACTCAGGCAATACACCCTGCATCCGGGAAAGCGTGACGCCTTTATCGACCTCTTTGAGCGACAACTCATCGAAAGCCAGGAGGCCGTTGGGTCGCGAGTGATAGGTCAATTCCGAGACCTCGATGATCCGAACCGATTTGTCTGGCTCCGAGGTTTTCGTGACATGCCTTCCCGCGCACAAGCGCTGAAGGAATTTTACGGCGGACCGGTCTGGAAAACGCACCGTCAAGCAGCGAACGCCGCGATTGTTGATTCCGACAATGTGCTGCTTTTACATCCTGCGCTTCCGTCGTCCGGATTCGCGCTTGATAGCGGGGAGCGTCCGCCGATTGGCGCGAGCGAAATCCCAAAAGGGTTACTGATTGCCACGATCTATTATTTGGCTGCGCCGGGGGAGAATGAGTTTGTCGAGTTTCTTACGAACACTGTCGAACCGACGTTGATCCAGGCTGGCGCTTCAGTCCTAGCGTTTTTTGTGACGGAAAATAGCCCCAATAACTTTCCGGTACTTCCAGTGCGCGAGGGGGAAAATGTCATCGTCTTGTTCTTGCGCTTTGAAAGTCAAGGGGCATACGAGCGCTATCTCGCTAGCCTTTCCCGCTCTCAGGAATGGAACGGCAAAATTTCGAATGAATTCACAAAGCACCTCAAGAGACCGCCAGAAGTATTGAAGCTATCACCGACAGCGCGTTCGCAGCTACGCACTTGAGGCATCTTGAGATAAATTAAAACGTCTGCCGAATCGATTTGAAGCAACTATTCGAGTGTTACGTCGCTCTGAGCGTGATGATCTGCAAGACATGGCGACTGGATCGCGTTGGTTTAAGCAATAGAATATGCGACTGAGATCGATCTCGCTGGTCATCACTGCGTCGACGTTGATTCTGCAGACAACTGCGTTCGCTGAAGATTCCTCCATCACGGAAAAAGAACTCGTGAGGCGCATGCAGGAACTATTCGATGCCGTTGCGCCGGGCGATCAAATACCGTGGAACAAATATTATGCGGACGATTGTCTGTATCGCGACGAGAAGGGTCGCAGCCTGACCAGTTTCATTTTATCCAGGCAAAGCCTTTCCATCGACGGACGCGTCGATGATTTTGAGTTCGAGCGCGAACACCACACGATGAACTGCGCGACGAACATCTAGCCTTACCCTTTCGGTTCCTGTGAAGGTGAATTTGTCGATATCGGGCACGATCCGAACGGAATAGTCCACAGGAACAACCTCTTTGGGCAGTTTTTCCGGAGTTGCCTCGAAGCTAAAAGGTTTTTCCGCGCGCATGCTGGGACAAAATAGAGTGAGGACAAAAAGAAACCTCGCGGTAAATAACGGGCACAGAAGTTTCATCGGCAAAGCTAGAGAATCTCAAAGACTTCATAGGTCACTCCGTCCGGAGTCCTCTCGCCGATTGCGACACTGACGATCTTGTTTAGCCAGGCGCATTTCGCAGAGGAGGTCTCGAAGAACGGAACGGTCCGCAAGTAGTAGTCTGAAGCGTTGACTTTCTCGCCGCGAGCGATTCGACCATTTACCTCGGATGAGGCATGACGTACGCCGCGATAAGTCATGATAATTAGTGCCCCGTCGTCTGTCCGCAGGATCAAGCGCACATCTTGCTGGGAAGACCCATCTGCGCGGACCAGCAACAAGTCTGAACCTGCTTGCGGCAGGACCTGTCCTCTAAGGCGGTCGCCGACAAATTCTCCGCTGGAAACAGTGAATACGCGGCGCTTCCCAGCCGGTGTTTCCCCCAACTCCAGGACAGGAGGCAGCTTCATACTGATGGTGAATAGATGACGCGATTTGAGTTCTTGCATGGTCAGACTCCGCTTTGAAACGTTTGGTTGGGACGGAACTTCCGGGCTTTGTTGAGCTGGAAGTTCACAATTGGTGAATGCTGTCGCTGTCAGCACGAGAAGCATTCGGTTCATAGGGCGATTCTGTTATGACTTGTTCGATTCGCCCAATCGATTGATTATATATCTACCATTCGCGCCATGAATTTATCATCGATCGACCTGAACCTGCTCGTTGCGTTGGATGCCCTGCTTTCAGAAGCGCATGTTGGCCGTGCCGCTCGCAAAATTGGTCTCTCACAGCCGGCAGCCAGCCATGCACTGAAACGACTCAGAGATCTCTTGGATGATCCTTTGCTTGTGCGAGCGGGTTCCCGCATGGAATTGACGCCTCGAGCAACCGGTTTGCGAGAATTGTTGGCCGAAACCTTGCAGCGAGTTCAAGGTCTCCTTTTGACCGATTCTTTTGACCCTGCCAGAAGCACTCGTCACTTTTCGGTCATGATGCAGGACCACATTGGCCATGTGATTGTGCCAGAACTAGTCAGCCGCCTGCGTTCAGAAGCGCCTGGGATCAGTCTGAATATTCTGCCATGGGAAAGCACGATCTCCATGAGACCAGAGCAGCTTCGTTCCATTGATCTGCTGATTTCATGTGTTGAGCATGAAGTTCCAGCTTATCAGCGCGAAACCCTGTTCACCGACACAGAAGTCACCGTCGTGCGGAAGGGACATCCTTCCGCATCGAAGATGAAAAACCTCAAAACATTTCTCAGTTCGAGACATGTCGCAGTTGTGGGCAGAGGGCTGACGGAAGATCCGGTCGATACGTGGCTTCAACAGGAAGGACTGGCGCGACAGGTTGTGCTGCGTGTTCCGAGCTATTTACAGGCGCTTCAGAGCGTTGCGCAGACCGATTTGGTAGCATTCGTTCCCAAACGCATGGCCGAGTCTCAAGCGAGTCAATTGTCGCTAACTCTGGTACTGCCTCCTATAGATCCTGGCGAATACCAATTGTATCTTTTCCATCCGCGCGGCGCAGCCCAGGATCCGGCGTCCGTTTGGTTGCGGAACTTAACCTTGGCGATTTGTAAGCCGCTCGATAGACGTTGAGGCCAATCACGCTGGTCCAAAAAAAGAGTGAGGCATTTTCGTGGCGTTCAGCGCGCCTGCTTGTTAGGTTTCTGAGTGGCAGATAACCTGGCGATTTCCGATGTCGCACGTGTGTTTGGTTTGCGCACTTCAGCCATTCGCTACTATGAACAGATCGGGATTCTGCCGCCGCCAGTGCGCAAGGATGGCCAACGCCGTTATGAGAAAAGCGTTCTTTTTCGTCTCGCTGTGGTGCAGCGCGCACAGGAGTCCGGCTTCACTTTAGAGGAGATACGCGAGCTGTTTTTCGGATTTCGCCCCGCGACGCGTCCACCGAAGCGCTGGCATGAACTTTCAGAACGCAAGATTGCCGAACTGCAACTGCGAATGAAGCAGCTCAAGCTCATGCAGACTTTGCTCAAGCAAATGCAAGCGTGTCGGCTACCACGCGCAACTGGAACACGAGCGAAAAAGTCGCCGAAATTCTCGACAACGCTTAGTCGACCCACGCACGACGTCTGGCGTTAGTTGCGGTTGCCTGGCGCGATCGCAAAGCACCAAGTCCAGCCGATCAGAAACGGTGTTACGTAATGGTGGGTCTCCGGCTATCTCTCACGCACGACGCGGAAACCGTCATGGCAGTCACGCGACTCCGGCGTGCCGCCGTCGCGGCGCGCACACCGCAGCGTAAATGGAGAGTTATCGAATGCGCCCCCACGAGAGACGCGCGAAGTGCCTGTTGGCGGACCCTTAGGATCCTCGACTGGCGATTTGCGGTAGTAGTCCTCGCCGAACCAATCGGAGCACCATTCCCAGGAATTGCCATGCATGTCGTACAAACCGAAGCGGTTTGGTCGAAAGCGACCAACCGGGGCCGTCCAGGCGTAGCCGTCATGCCCCGACAGGAAAGGATAGGGAATTTTCTCGCCCGTCTTCTTGCCAGATTTGTCGAACACGTCGACGGTTTTCCCCCGAAATTCCGCGGCCCGATCCGCGTCTGCCCCATTGGCAAAACCAATGAGCTCCTCCGGATCGTTCCCGCAGTGGTACCTGCTGTTGGTGCCGGCGCGACAGGCGTACTCCCACTCGGCCTCGGTGGGCAGTCGGTATTTCTTACCCTCTTTTCGACTCAGCCAATCGCAGAATGCGACGGCATCGTTCCACGAGACGTACCCCACCGGGTGGTCTGGCTCTACCTTCCAGCCCGGCGCCCACGGACGAAGCGCCGTCGATTCGATAAGCTCGCCGTTCTTGCCGTATCCCGTCATCGGCTTGCCGTCTCGCTCCGCATCGATCTGATAGTTCGCCTCGCGACAGAAGGTCATGAACTGACCGAGCGTCACCTCATACTGCCCCATGTAAAATGATTTTGTGATGCGGACCTTGTGCCTTGGCCATTCACGCGGTAGCAGCGCAGGATCGGCGTAGGGGAACGCGGCCATAGTGGCGACTTGATCTTCCTCCGCGCCCATCATGAACTCGCCCGCCGGGATCCGCACGAGCTTCGCGCCGATGGAATTCGTAATCACTTCCGGTTCCGCTCGGTCGGCTGACCCGAACTTGGGCTTTTCCTTCGGCGACCATGAAACGACCGCCGCGCTTATGGCCATCAGCATCAGCGTCCAACATCGAGCCTTCCTTTGCATCATGGTTTCCTCGAAAAACGAACGATTGCCCCTCCCGCTCCGTAAATCACGGCATTCTTATTCTTAAGCAGCATGTGTCTTCTCTTGTCTTTGTTTGGTCCGCCTTCACGTGAAGCGCGAGGCGCCGCACGGTTTCATAACCGATTCCTTTGGTGTCGACTGATTAGGAAATCACATCTTTCAATGACGGGAACCGGGATTCTTTAAGCCGTCGAGAAATTGTTCCAGTAATTCATTAAATTTAACGGGGTCGTCGACGAACAAGGCGTGGCCGACACCTTCCATACTCACGAATTTTGAATTCGCGATGTGAACACCCATGTCTTTCTCGGCCTCAAACAGGGGCGAATCGACGGCCGCAACGATGAGCGTCGGCTTGGATATCTTGCCCAGGATCGGTCTTCTATCGACGGCAAACATATCCATCACCAACATTGCCTGGGCCGTGCTAGCTGGTGTTTTCATCATGTCCGTCACGAGCCGGTCGATAAAGGCAGCGTCGCGCGGTTTCTTAAAGATGGCTGCGGCCATTCCTTCTGAGTATTCCTTGGGGTGCGCCGCAAATGTGGCGATCATTCCGAGCTCTTGTTTGACGAACTCCGGACGCAGTTCGACTTCGGCAGGACCTGCCGATACAGGGCTGTCGACCAAAACCAAGCCGGCCAGTTTTTCCTCACCAAACTGGCCCACGTAAGCGGCCACGTCCTGTGCGCCTTGAGACCAACCCACCAAAACCACCTGTGTCAGGCCCAACTTCGTTATGAGCTCATGCAGATCGGCAGCGCGTACCTCAGGCGTGTTGCCTTCCGTCGTCTTGGTTGAATCTCCTTGTGACCTCGAATCGACCGCTATAACTCGTTGGCTCTTGGAAAAGTGCTGAATTTGCGCTTCCCAAATGCTCGGCGGTAATCGCCATCCGGAAATTAGTACGAGGGCAGGCGCGGCGGTGTCTTGCCCCGAATCCAGATAATGAATCTTGGTGGAATCTTTTGTAATGACGTAGGCATCCTTAACGGAAGCGGCCCAACCTTGCGCCCCCGCCAATGTGACGAGCACAAACATGAGGCTTGAAAAAATAAATCTCTTTGTTGCGGACTTCGCCCACGCATTGAAAACACGCTCGCGTGGCGCTTTGATGACATGCTCGCTCTTCAGGATGAAGTTCTGTTCTTCTGGCCGCGTCATGAGCTTCTTCTTTGTTCGATTACGTCGCGACCTTATCGGCTTCCAAAACGCGGATAGTTCCATCGCGTTGTTCGATCTTATTAATAAATGGATCGAGTGACGGAATGTCTGCTAGGACGTAGAACAGACCATACGTGCCACGACGAACTATTACTTCTTCCAGCTCTTCATTAGATGGTTTCGCGAATGCTCGCCAGCGGAAAAACGGGCAATATACAGCCTCATTTCTAAAAGACGGTCCCTTCTATACCTGCGGCGGAGGTATTGCAGGGATCGAGATGACTAAAATCTGCTAAATCGGCTGCTGTCTGACGTCGACATGAACACCCGTAATCCCACGATACGCCGATCGTCGGCGGGCTCGACGGAAACCTCTACGGTTTCGCGCTGGTCTAGAATTTTCATGATGAGGGAAGACGTAACATCGGAAAATGGGATAGATGCAATCCCAACACCGTTTATCCCGATCGTTTGGCCGGAAAGGCCGTTGGCTGTACAGCAAGAGAGGCAGCCCCGAAACGTCGGGACTGCCTCTCTGTAACCTTACCGTCAGGAGATTTAGAATTTCTTCTTCAGTTCGACGTAAACAAAGCGTCCGAGGTTGTCGTACACGACGCTGGGTATACCGCTGGAGTTGCCGTTCTCGAACCCGAACTGCTTTGGCGGATCGGTACCAAAGATATCGTTCACACCCACCGTGATCTTGGTGTTGTTAAAGATGGTCTGCCAGCACGGCATGGCATAGGCAGCGGCGCTTTCAACTGCTTTGCCCTCTTTGCTGCGAATGACTTCCTTGCCCCCTTTCGAATACCCGGCCACTGGCGCGGCCTCCACCGGAGGCGTGAAGATCAGTTCGTAATAGAGCTGCGCATCCTGGAACCATGTCCCATGCACCCAGTGCTCCTGCCTGTCGCCGAAGGCTGCGACGTTGGCGGCGCTGTCGAATTTTTCGTGGAATCCATCGTAGTAATGCACGGTCCAGGTCAGGCCGATGCCTTTCCACGGCCAATCAGACCAGTCAAGCCGCGAGGTGCCTTTCCACTTGACCCAGGCGTCTCCTCCAGTCACGGACCCGAAAAAGGCGCCTTCGAAAGGATCACTGTCGGTGCGCCCGCTCACTTCTCTGGCTCTCGATACGTTCGTGGGCTGGAAGATAAAGGAATCCAGATAGGTCACCTGAGTTACCGAAGTAAATGTCCCAAAGCCAGTCTGGATTTGGAACTGAGCGCCAAGATCAACGCCGCGCGCGTTCTCCTTGCCCGCGTTCTGGTACAGGTTCCTGACGAAGGTGACGGTTTGCGATGATTCATCGACAGTAACCTGTTCTCCAGGATTCAGTGTGCCTGATAGAAAGCGGCCAACCACTTCCTGGTCACCAGGCACTATCACAACGCCGGTCCGCTCAATGTCCCACAAGTCAACCGACAACGTCAGGGTGCTGTTCGGGATAAAGTTCGTAATCCACTTCGGCGTATAAACAATACCGCCGGTCCACTCGCGCGAATCCTCCGGTTTCAAGTTCGGGTTGGGGTCAACTTCCGTTTGCGTTTCCGGCTGCGGAGCGCCCCCGGGCAAGTGTGTCGACTCCAAAACGAAGGCTGGCCCACCGAAGAACTGAAACAGACTGGGTTCGAGGAAGCCTTCGCCCCAGGTGCTGCGAATGGTCAGTTGTTCGTCGAATGGCTGCCAGCGCACGCCCACTTTGGGAACCAAGGCGTTGGTGTCGTTGTTCCGGAAAACCTCGACCCGGTCTGCCCCGGTGATCTCGAGGGAGTGGAACCCAGGGATCCCCATCGAGGGGCTGAAGATTGGAACCAATACTTCCGTATAGAAATCCCAGTCTTTGCGTCCCGCGTGAGTACGAAACGCTGCTCCGACCCCAACCTCCTGCTTCAAGCGGCCCTGGTCGTCGGGATCGTTAATGAAAGTTTCATTACGCCATCCGCCGCCGAAGGCCAGGCCCACCCCGCCGGCGGGCAAATCAAACAGGTCCGTAGTATAGATATTCCCGTCCAAGCTAGCTAGTTTGGATGTGGCGAGGTCCCTCCTGAACATGGTCGCGTAGTCTAACGTCGGGAGGTTGGCTGCGATCGGATTTTGAAAAGGCTGCCCAAACGGATTGTACGGAATAGTTGTTCCGATAAACGACCCTGAAGCCGGATTAAAGATCGAGTCGTTCGCGTTCATAATCTGATTCAAGCGAACAACATTTACGTCTTTGGTCCGAAGAATATTTAAGGTTTGACTATACCCGAATGCGGCATCGTAACCCCAGCTTCCGTCAAAGAGCTTGTCGCCCTTTACCCCAAGGGTGGACTGCCAGACTTCGTTTTCGTTATCGAAAAAACGATTGCCGAAGTCGGCCAGACGCGCCCGTGTGCCGTTCGAAATAATCTGCTGAAACGGATTAAACGGATTGAAGGCACCCACCGGAAGGCCAACCTCCGCCGCGGTCGGCGTGTTTGGAGGTGTGATCTGGACACCATTCGCGTCGAGCGCGAAAGGATGATTGGGCGGGATGGCGATTGTGCCATTGCCCGTGGTTATGAAATTATTGGAGGCGGCGGGCGCGAGTTCATCGTGCGTCTTCGCGTCGGAATAGTAAAAGTCGCCGTAAATCCGCAGTTGATCGTCGCAGATCTTGTCCTCGAACGCCGCATAACCGCCCCAGCGTTCCTGCTCCGGGTAATTGCTCGAGAAGGCGTTGAAGTTAAAGCCGGGGAGCAAACCGCCCGCCGCCCTGACACGCCTTTTGAAGAAGATAAAGTCGCTGGCCGGGGAGTCTCCGAGGGTACCATTCGGCGGAGTACCGAAAATTATCGGGCGCAACGTACCGTCTGAAAAATGGGGGAGCGTGGCCGGGTCTACTCCAGCCGCAATAACCACATCGCTGCTGAGCTGAAGGTTCCACGGGGTGCTGTTTGAGCTCAAGAATGGCGGCCTATTGGTGTTGCCGCGGTCATGATTGAACATCGAGTTATGGTGATAGAACCAGATGTCACCGGTGACGCTCATCTTATCGTCGCCAACTCCAAAGAGAATGTCGCCGCTATAGAGACCCGCATCCTTATCCAGGGTGTTGCCGTATTCGAGGGTCAACTGTGCCCCACGATAATCTTTATAGAGCTTGATGTTGATAACGCCGGCAACCGCATCCGCCCCGTAGGTGGCAGACGCGCCATCTTTCAGAACTTCGATGCTCTGAACGGCGGGAAGCGGAATGCTATTCAAATCGACGAAAGCGCCGCCGCCGGCAGGGTTCGCTGGAAAAGGCGCTACACGACGACCATCGATGAGAACGAGTGTGGCGCTAACGTCGAAACCACGCAGCGAGACACTGGACGTCCCCGTCGGACCGCCCTGGGCCGCCCCGTTGTTTGTAACCGGCACACCGCCCGCGCTTGCAATTGGCAGATCCTTGAGCAGCTGTTCAGTGTTGCGCTCACCGGACTTGTTGATCAAGTCGCGGTTCAGGTTCAAAACCGGATTGGCGCCCACTTCCTCGGCCGTCGGAATATTCGAACCGGTCACAATCACGCGTTCGACTTCCGCTTGCGTGCCAGCGGCCGGAGCCGCGCCGGTCGGCGGTGGCGGTGGTGGTGGCGGGTTCTGAGCGTAAGCGCTCGTGGCAATAAGGAAAGGAACTCCGACGGCGACGACAAATGCCGTGCGAATGGATCCTAACGTTTTGAATACGTTTCTAGTAATTGGTTTCTCCATAGGCTCTGCGGTATAACGCAGATTGACGTTTTGCTGTTAGGCCAAAGAAACGAGATTCTGTGCCAGCGCGATCACCGGTAGCGTTCGACGCTCGAATCAATACCCGTCGATCTAGTATTAATTTATGTTAGGGACAGTGCGCTCGTTTGAACAAATCTGCGTTTGCGCTGTCGCGGCCCTGACAGGATGGGCTCCAATTATCTTATCGTGTAAACGGACACAACCTGCGGCAGACAGCTTTGCCGGCACAGTTATCTTAGTGCGTTCCGTTCTCTAGGCACACGTCAGTGGCCCGCGATTGCGTTGCTACTTTTCCGTTAAAGAAGCCTCTCCCCTCGCACAGGTTATGGCATCCTTTGGCGGTTTCGAATTGTCGATCTTCTACGTACTCTGTTTAGCCGAACACCGAACCTGTGCTCGAATGAGGTCGCCGCATCGGTCGGATTCTCCAGCGCCGACGCTTTTCACCGCGCCTTCGACAGTTGTTATTTATTGTCTGTCGTCTTCCACAAGCCTTCGTTTTTGTAATAAGCAGAGATGACTTAGGAAGGTCACGGCGAGTTCCGCGCACATCCCAAAAGCAATTGCGATCGCGGTCCATCTGACATTTGCAATTTTGAATCCGAACTCTGCTATGTTGGTTTTTCGGCGGGCGAGCAGAAGGATCAAAATTGACGTGAGAGCAAAACTGATCGCGATGATCAGGGGTATAGCCAGTTCGATGTTCGGCCGAACAACCGCGGTGACCACGAACGCTGGAGCGTAAACGACGACAAACAAACCGATTAAGACCGAGCGCTCGCAGCTTAGAAAAGGCCATCAGTCGAGGTGTGGATCGCGCTAGCTCGATGTTGCTTTGACGACGAGACGCACGAGGGTCTCAATGAATTTGTCGCGAGCGTTTTCATCATGGCGTATAAGGCGGTGTCAGCATGAGCACGGGGCAATTCGATGCGGGGGTGATGGAGTTTGTCAGAAAGCTCCGCGCCTTTATGCGCGCCCGCGTGCCCGACGACGCGACGGCGGACACTCACCCAGGAAACGTTGTTAAAGATCTACCGCTCGCGCGCATCGCCCCGCGAAGGCGACCGCCTGGAAGCCTGGCTGTACCGCATCGCCCGCCGAGCGTTGATTGATTATTACCGCAAACGCCGTCCGAGTGAGCAACTTCCAGCCGGCCTGAAAGGCGAATCGAAGGACGAAGTGAGCGCGATCCGTGACGCGGTGCTCGTCTCGACGATTCGCTACATGAAAGAACTGCCGGACGCCTACCGCGTTCCGCTCCAGCTTTCCGAGTTGGAAGGATTTTCGAATAGCCAAGATCGCCCCTCGCCTTGGGCTGAGTCTTACCGCTGTGAAATCCCGGATACGCCGCGGACGGCAGATGCTCAAAAAGAGGCTGCAAAATTGCTGTTATTTCGAATTCGACCAACGCGGCAAAGTCATCGGTTGGGAGCGTCGCAACCCGCAATGCTGCGACTAGGCGGAGAGAAAGAATCTGCATCGTTTCGAGCATCACGCCGTCTACATGAAGCGAATGCTGCGGAGCTTCCCGTTTATGCCGAAGTCGAAACCCAGCGAACTAAACTTTAGCAAGAACTGGATTGGTAGCTGGTTAGACGAGGATTAAACTGTGAACATCGCACAATAAATAAATATGAACGCACTAATCGTTATCGATGCTCAAAATGAGTTCTCAGCCAACGGCCAACGTCCTGTGCCAAATATTGGCGAGGCCGTTCAGGTGATCGTTGAGCGCGTGGCGCAAGCGCGCCGAGAGAAGCGCCCCATCGCATGGGTGCGGCATTTTAATAAGCCGGGAGAGTCAGCGGCCTTCGTCCCTGCCACGTGGGGCGCAGAGTTTCTCGAGAGTTTAGGACCTAAAGCGGGAAGAAGCTTGGAAAATGAATTCCACAAGAATGTCTACGGCGCATTCACCGGTTCAAAAATTGGTGAATGGTTAGAGCAACTTGAAACAAAAGAAGTATTAATCACCGGCTTCTACACGCATGGCTGTGTTTCCACCACATCGCGGGAAGCGATAATGAAGGGTCTTATCGTCTCGCTTGATCCGGATGCAACCGGAGCGTGCGATATGGCACATGAAGAATTAGGGACACTAACCGCTGACGAAGTGAGACGTTCCGCCCTTTTGCAGCTAGCAAACATGGGGGCGCAGATCACTTCGATGCAGCGCGAAGAAGTTGCCGCTGAAAGAGAAGCTTGCACCTGAGCGTTGTCCGATCAGTGAGCATGGCCGATTGTGTCTTTATTTCAGAATGATCAGGCCGCTGTGGACCAATAAGACCCGCAACTGAGGTCCAACGTGCATGCCCGACATCCATAACTACTATCGGGTCGAGAAGGCCATTCACTACCTCAGCCACAACTTTAGGGCTCACCCTCCTCTAGCGGAGATCGCCCGAAATGTCCATGTCAGCGCATTTCATCTTCATCGTATTTTCACCGACTGGGTAGGTATTAGTCCGAAGCAATTCTTACAGTATCTCACGGTTGGCTATCTCAAACGAAAGCTCGGAACGACGGCGAACATGATTGAGGCCGCCGAAATTTCAGGGCTGTCGAGTCAATCCAGGGTGCACGACTTGTTTGTGACGATCGAAAGCGTCAGTCCAATGCAGTATAAAACTGGCGGCAAGGAACTGACGATTCATTATGGTTACCATGCTTCACCGTTTGGTCTCTGTTTTATCGCGGTGACAGAGAGAGGCATTTGCGCGCTGAAGTTCATTGACGGAGACCACACCAGGAACGGATTCGAACTCTTCTCGAACAGATGGCCGCTCGCCAAGCTGGTGCACAAGCCATCGCTCACACAACGATACGTAAAGGCGATCTTTCACAGTCATGGTTACAGCGAGAATCTGAAGCTGCTGGTTAGAGGAACCGATTTCCAGATAAAAGTGTGGCAAGCATTGCTCGGCATCCCTTACGGAAATGTTGCTTCGTTTCAGCAGATCGCGCGGTCGATTGGGCAACCCGAGGCGGTGAGAGCCGTCGGAGGGGCGGTTTCAGCAAACACTATTCTTTACCTCATTCCATGCCATCGAATCATCACACAGAGTGGAGATGTAGGCGATTACAATTACGGACGCGCGAGAAAACAGGCTATGATCGGCTGGGAAATGGCTCACTCTGGGCCTCCCCCTAATGCGAAAACAAAAGAAGGCGCGTCAGCACCCTTCCGGATCGGTCATGCTGCTCGAGCATGATTCTTGATCAGCTGCACGGATGAAGCTGCTTTCTGTAAACATCGGACTGCCGCGCGAGATGATTTGGCATGACAAAGTTGTCACGACCGGAATTTTCAAGGAACCGATTGAAGGAGCAATTCTTCTGAAACGTCTCAACCTTGTGGGGGACCGCCAGGCTGATCTGTCGGTCCATGGTGGTGTTGATAAAGCGGTGTACGTCTACCCACATGAGCATTATGAGTTCTGGGCGAACGAACTGCCGGGCATGTCACTGCCCTATGGGATCTTCGGCGAAAATTTCACGGTCACTGGATTGACCGAACACATGGTGAACATCGGTGACCATTTCCGCATCGGCGATGCAGAAGTCATGGTCACAGAGCCACGAATGCCCTGCTATAAACTTGGTATCAGGCTCGGTCGTCCTGACATGGTGAAGCGCTTCGCAGCCAGTGGGCGAACAGGATTCTACCTCGCAGTCATCCGGGAAGGAAAGGTAGGAGCTGGCGACAGAATCGTGCGATCGCATCAGGGTGAGCAAGGGATTACAGTGGCTGACGTCACTCGTTTGCATCTGTTCGAAAAAGACGATCGCAAGACATTGAAACGCTCTTTGCAAGTGAAGGCTTTGCCAAAAAGCTGGCGGCTTCGTTTCGAGCGACAACTCGACTCTCTTCGATGGGAATCGAATTACAAAGATGCAAGGCGTCGCATGAGGAGTTGCGAAGCCAATTTCCGGCTCTAACGCGTACTTGCGCAGGGCACACGGTCGCTTACTTCGACGGACCTGGCGGCACCCAGGTTCCGCGAGTCGTTGTCGAAGCAATCGAGGGCTACCTATACAATCACAACGCTAACTCGCACTGGGTTTACCCTTCAAGCAGCGAGACCGGCGCGATGATCGCGTATGCCAGAGCAGCATTCGCCGATTTCCTGAATGCGTCACCAGACGAAGTCATCTTCGGCCAAAACATGACTTCTCTGACCTTTCATCTCTCCCGCGCATTGGGGAGGTGCCTGAGTGCGGGCGATGAAATAATTGTTACCGAGCTGGATCATCACGCTAATGTAGATCCGTGGCGCGCTCTCGAACGCGAGAGGGGTGTCATAATCCGTGTCCTGCCGCTGAAGGCGAAACGCTGCGGCGTTTCGCGTTTATGCCGAAATGGAAACGAATTATTGGAAGCTTCACCTGGACAATCGCAGTTGCAGTGATCTCCATTGCCGCGAACGCCCAGCCCGCAGATCAAATCGCTGCTGAATCAAAGCATCGTCGGAGCGATCAACGAGGCGATATCAGACCACTAGTGTCGGGGCAGTCCGAACCTACGAATTCCCGCGCGGGCAACAGCACGGCTGCCCGCGCGAGAGTAACCACTAGTGGCTTTTGGCTTTCGCGCAGCAGCCTCCGCAACATCCCGTCTGTGACGAAGCGGGCTGGCTCGATTTAACTTTTGCGGACTTCGCATTTTGATTCGCGGCGCCTGCGATGTGCAAGGCTCCGAACAAAGCGAGTGCTAATGTAATAAGAGCGAGTTTTTTTATTGTTTCTGTTCACCTCCTTTAGTTCCGAAAATCTTGGACGCTAATCACGGCTTCACCGCCTGGATCACAGCCGAGACGACGTAATCCTCCAGCTTCAGACCTGGAGCCCAATCTTTGATGAATTCCCGGCTTTCCGCTTTCGGGCCAATGCGGATTTTCTCGAAGCCGCACCGTTCGAGCGTCGTTTGCAACTCACTCATGAGAGAAGCGCCCGCGAGACAACCGGTGTGCAACGCGAGGTCATGTTTGATTTCATTGGGCAACTCAATTGGTGTGACGACATCTGAAATCGCCAGTCGGCCGCCGGGTTTCAGAACGCGAAAGGCTTCGCGAAATACTTGTGGCTTATCCAGCGAAAGATTGATCACGCAGTTACTGATAACGACATCGACCGACGCATCCGCCAACGGCAGATGCTCGATCTCGCCAAGACGAAATTCCACCTGTTGATAGCTGCCCGCCGTCGCGTTGCGGCGGGCTTTCACGACCATGTCGATCGTCATGTCCACGCCAATCACTTTGCCGGAGGGACCAACCTCCCGCGCAGCGAGGAAGCAGTCGAAGCCTGCTCCGCTGCCAAGATCGAGAGCGGCTTCGCCAAGTTGCAGCGCGGCGGCCGATAAGGGAGTACCGCAGCCGAGTCCGAGGTCAGAGCCCGTCGGCACGGCCGCTACCTCTTCCTCGGAGTAGCCGAGAAGCGCGGCGGCATCACCGTTGCCGCCGACAGCGCCGCAACAACTTATTGCGGGCACACCCTTCGGAGAATGGCAACTTGCAGAAGGCTGTCCCCGTTCACGCGCGATTGCGCCATAGCGCTCGCGCACGGCGGCTCGAACAGCTTCCGGGTCTGAGAGAGCTTTTTCAGACATAGAATCAACACTTACGCCTTGATTTATCGGGACAACAATTGAGCGACCAATAGTCCAGCACGCGGCCTGTCGCCGACACTTCAAACTGACAACATTCGAGCAGGAGAGTTTTCAAACGCTCGCGCCCGCGCCGCACGCGCGATTTGAGCGCCGTTAACGAAATCCCCA
>Ga0137365_10002158_pt1 | contig 15578 bp, 15 predicted proteins | sample SagtaG_9_FD_104799 | JGI IMG/M metagenome (GOLD analysis project Ga0137365, IMG submission 104799) | Vadose zone soil microbial communities from Sagehorn Ranch, Mendocino, California, USA - Sage1_L_40_16 metaG | ecosystem: Environmental > Terrestrial > Soil > Vadose zone | place: USA...
ACACGATCCTGATATTCGTGATCTCACTTGCCATCTTCCTCCCTCTCTCCCTCTTCATAGGATTCTTCGGCGCCTTCGGATCACTTCCATCGTTCTTCTTCGGACCTGTGACTCTGATTACATGGCTTTTCTGGCTACTCTATTTCACATACTTTGAATCGACTACGGGACAAACTCTGGGGAAGCAGGTCATGAAGATTCGAGTCATCGACGAGACGACGATGCAACACTTGGACTTCGGCATGTCCCTAGTCAGGAACATTCTACGAATCATCGACTGGCTACCATTCTTCTAGCTGATAGGATTCCTGCTTATTGCTACGAATCAGAAGAAGCAGAGAATAGGCGACATGGCGGCCAGAAGCATCGTGGTCAGGACCTAGCGATAGTTTGTGTTTCAAAGTGTACGGCATCGATAAGTATCGAAGAGTCTCCGTTGCTCTCATGCCGCTATCAGCGCCCGCGTCTATGGAGAAGGAGCATCAAGAAATATGGCAGCTCTTGATCCGAATACAACACCTGTCCGGCAAGACGGGAAGCATCGCGGAGAAACTCGCTAAGGACCTCAAAGCTCACATCGAAAAAGAAGAAGAACTAGCTTTGCCACTCCTGGGCATTCTAGGAGACATTGCCAATGGGAAGCTCAAGAATGGGGTTGCGAAGAAAGCCTCCCTCCTCGGTTCTAAGTTCGAGAAAGAATACCCTGGCATGCTTCACGGCCACAAGGAACTCAGGAAGTATCTCGAACGCCTCAAGAAGGTGGGAGCCGAAGAAGGGCATCTGACCGCAGTCCGATTCACAGAGACGGTAGAGAAGCACTCCAAGGAGGAAGAAGAAGTACTCTATCCAGCTGCGATTCTGGCAGGCCGAATGGCTTCGAAACGGACCAGGTCAAATGGCTAAAGGCGACCGGGAACAAGTATGGAACCTTCGCCTAACTGACCAGTACACCTGCATATTGTGTTCCACGAGAAGATTTCTTTATCTACTAACGAAGACTGCAACGATCGTCCCGGCGACAGAGAGTGGCGAGAAAAGCGGACAAGTCAAGGAAGCCGCATAGCGCCAGACGGCCGGATACGATCTCGATTGCAGAGGCGCGAAGGCTCATCGCCATAATTGAAAAGTCTCAGGTGCCTTTCGGAGAATCCGCCCCAGTCTTCGCGAAAATCAAGGCACACGTCGAAGCGGGCAATCCTCTCAGTGCCGAGGATCATGAGAACCTACTCGAACTTGTAAAGAAGGCGAAGGATTGGGAGAAGGCCGTGGAAACGTCCGCTATGACAGAGCCCAAGGAGACTCTGTCAGGATAGACTTGCCCGAAAAGTGACACACGCTCGTAAGCGCGTCCTGCGCCACAAGACCCCTCCTAATCCCTCACGGAGGGTATTTCAAAAGGCGAGTTTTAGGCTAGGAGTCCTCGTCGGATGCAATCGATCCGCCAACACTCTTTCTTTCAGGAAGATAAACTTCTCCGGCAAGGAGTCGTCATACTCGAAGTCTGCGCTCAAGGAGAACTCCTTGTACAGCTCAACCATTGTCCTATAGGCTATGACCCTCGCGCTTGTCCCCAACCTCTCTAGCAGAATCTTCACAACATCCTCGAATCTACTGGGGATGTCTTCTCGGGCGATACCTTTCTTTTCTAGGAAATCATAGACCCAGTCTCGGATAGGCCCCATTCCTTGCAAGACATGGTCAAACCAGTAGCTGACGGACAATTGAAATCCTGAAATCAGATTCGTCCGCATTGGTACGCACCGACGAGATGAAACATCCTCTAGAACGACCGGATACGCATAGCGTTTCCAGCACTTGAGCTGATAGGTAATCCCCTTTACCCATGGATCGAGGCCTCCCTTGACCGGTTGTCCAAAGATCACATGCACGGACCATGAGGAAGGGAAGATTTGAAAGAAAATCATTTCCTCACTGTGCGCTACGAAGCGACGAGTCACCTCAGCACCCGGCAGGTCCCAGCTGACTCCTCCAGTGCACACACGGTTGGAAAAGTGGACAAGAAAACTGGAAATTCTGAGCTCGGTTAGAGACTGATAATGTCACGAATGTCTTCTTTTCGGCCCATTTTGGCCGGATAGCTCGATTCACTGTCCATATCACGGTCTACGCGACTCTCGCTGAGATGAGCAATTGCTATAACAAGCTACCTCAGTCTATCCTCAAAGCAGGCGTACCTTTTGGAGAGACGAGCGCGTCGCACCTTCACCATCGACCCGGACGTTAGTGAGAAAATAGACATACTGGCCGGGGGTCATAACATAGAGATCAACGTTCTAGTCAACAAAGCGCTCCGACGGTTCATTGAATGGGGAAGATACGTTGACAATTTCAAACTCGTCACAAGCGACCCTCGACTAATGAAAAAACTCTGGTCGCACATCACCATCGACGACGCGAGAAGACTAGGCACCGAGACTGGAAATAATGCAGTCGTCGAGTTCATTCTCTACTACTTCCACAAGTTCGACCTGGACTCTGTTCTGAAAACCTTCCAAGTAATAGGCGCGGAATACTGCAACGCCTACGTCTACTCCGAGTTCGGGGATCAACAGAATCGCACAGTGATTCTGAGGCACAGTGTAGGGCCTGCCGCATCGGCTTACTATGGCGCCTCACTCAAAGCGCTGTGCAGCCGTCTCGGACTCAACTTGGAACTGGAAGAGAGCGACAATCAAGTCATATGCAAAATTGCTGGTGGTGGTTCGCTGAAGGACGTAATCCCAAAGACGTTCAACGAGCAGATGGCTGGTAGGCCGATAGAGAAGCTGGCTGAAGACAAGACTTCCCACCGCATTATTGTAAACGGAAAGACCTAGCTTCATTGTAAATTACCATCAAGGCCAGCCTGGTGGTGAATGATGGCGGGGATTCTCGCCGGAACCATTTGGAGCTAGACATCATAAGTTCGATAGCCTATCAAAACAATAGGAGGAGAGTGGGATGCACTCCCTCTCTCAGTTACATGTTGAGTCGGGAGATTGGTTAAAGGTGAAGACGCGTATCTTCAGCCACGGAATACATCGGGAATTGGTCTAGAGTAACCATGTTCTCCGGATTCGCGCTGACCTGCACAGCGGTTCATGTGTTCGGTGTAATGGCTGATGCAGAGTCCTTTCTCGCATTTGGGACAGATCCCAGCCACATGGTTGGGGACGCTACACACCTCGCAATATCTCATGCGTATCGCCCAATGGGGAACACCTGTGCCTTTCAAGTATAATATTATCACGAATACATTTGAACACACTATCTAGCCTTTGAGATGGGAAGGGGCCCCAAAGGCATAGTTGTCCGCCTTTCTAGTCAAGTATATACATGATCAACCATTGGTGCGCAGGCGTTAGGGTCTCTAAATCGGGCTACCTCCACACAGTTAATTCCGCCCGACATCCCGTCCGTTCCCGAGCGCTTTCAATTACTGTTCTTCGGAGGAAGAGATTCTCCATGTATAGGCACAAGGGTACCTCCAGATAAGAATTGATGAAGACCATGACCCGCAACGGACATCTCAAGAATTGAATGGAACGACCATTATTCGAACGACATCCTAGCTTTTTCAACCAAACCCTTCTGGTCTCTTTGCTATGCAGCAGCCTCGAAACCTTGACGCGTTGTTCGCTCCAAAATCAGTAGCAGTCATCGGAGCCTCCAACCGCAAGGGCAGTGTCGGAAGAGCAGTCTTCACGAACATACTGCTCAACGAGTACACGGGAACAGTCTACCCCGTCAATCCAAAAGACCGGTCGATCAGCGGAGTCAGGTCATATCCATCAGTCCAGGACTTGCCGGAGAGCGTCGATATGGCGGTTGTTGTGGTCCCCGCGGCGGTCGTGCCATCGGTTACAGAGGAGTGCGGAAAGAAAGGAGTGAAGAGTCTCATCATAATCTCAGCAGGGTTTAAGGAAGTTGGACAAGATGGCGCTGCGCTAGAGCACCAAGTCAGTTCTCTAGCACAGAAGTATTCCTTACGGATGGTCTGTCCGAATTGTCTGGGGACAATCAATACAGACCCCGAGGTCAGACTCAACGCTTCATTCGCCTCACAGATGCCCGTGGAAGGCTCAATCGCCTTCGCCTCGCAGAGCGGTGCTCTCGGCGAGGCAGTGATAGATTACGCTGCAGGCGAGGGAATAGGATTCTCCAAGTTCATCAGCGTAGGAAACAAGGCAGACGTGAATGAGAATGACATTCTGGAATATCTCCGAGCAGACCCGAAGACCAAAGTCATCCTACTCTATGTTGAAGACATTGTCGACGGACGAAAGTTCGTCGATACTGTGACGAGAGTCACGGAGGAGAAGCCGATCATCGCGGTCAAAGCAGGAGTCTCACCCGAAGGTGCCAAGGCAGCCTCATCACACACGGGCGCACTGGCCGGGTCCGACGAAGCATACAACGCAATCCTCAAACAATCAGGGGTCCTCCGGGTCGAATCCATAATCGACCTGTTCGACTACGCACGAGCCTTCGCAAAACAACCGCCTCCCAGGGAAACCGAGTAGCCATCATAACCAACGGTGGTGGACCCGGAATAATGGCAACAGACGCCAGCGTCCGCTACGGACTACAAATCTCACAGTTCTCAGAAGCAACGAAAGCGAAGTTGCGAGCTGGTCTACCGAAGGAGGCCTCGGTCAACAATCCGGTCGATCTAATTGGAGATGCTCAGGCCGACAGGTACGAACTTGCGCTCCATGCACTTGACGATGAGAGTGTCGATTGTGGACTCGTGCTTCTGACTCCTCAAGCCATGGTAGACCTCAGGAAAGTAGCAGAAACCATAGCAACCGTCGGCCCCAAGTCAGGAAAGACCATCCTCACAAGCATCCTAGGTCTGACAGATATCACGCCCGCGGTTGAGGTTCTGGAGTCCAACAACATTCCCCACTATACGTTTCCAGAGTCGGCCGTTCGAGCTCTTGCCGCGATGTACGAGTATCGACGCTGGGTAGATAGGCCTCGAACACAAGTCAAGCATTTCGATGTGGACATCGGAAAAGCACAAGAGATCATTTCCACCGCGAAGCGTGCAGGTCTCACCAACCTTCCGCAAGACGACGCGCTGAGAATCCTCAGCACCTATGGCCTCCCCGTGATCAAGACAGAGACTGCGTCGTCAAAGACAGAGGCTGTTGAGGCTGCGAAGAGAATCGGTTATCCTGTGGCGATGAAGATCGTCTCCCCCGACGTGGTTCACAAGATTGACGTTGGAGGAGTCAAGCTCGACTTGAACAGCGACCGGGACATCTCAGAGGCCTATGATGAGATTCTAAGGAATGTCAAAGCCCGCGTTCTCAACCCCAGGATTGAGGGGGTGCTCCTTCAGGAATTTGTCACGGGAGGCACCGAGACGATTATTGGAATACACCGGGACCCTAAGTTCGGTCCTTTACTGATGTTTGGGCTCGGAGGGATATATGTGGAAGCGTATCGAGACGTCTCATTCCGCCTCGCGCCGATTAGAGAGCTCAGCGCGGACAATATGATCAGCCAGATCCGAGGGAGCAAGATTCTACAAGGATTCAGAGGCCAACCCCCCGCAGATACCAAGGCCATAGCCGAGTGCATCGAACGACTCTCCCAACTCTCAATCGAGTTGCCAGATGTGGCGGAGCTGGACGTCAACCCTCTAGTCGCATTCCAGAATGGTTGCAGAGCACTTGATGCAAGAATAATCGTCACTGATTGATATCAAGCACAAGATTGAACTGAGGATACAACCCGCTGACGAGCTATGCTGGACCCCGACAAGGTTCCCATTTCACAGTCAGCACTGCTTGTGATCGATGCTCAAGACTCGTACAAGACCGGTTCCCGTTGGGAACGGCGCAGCAACCCTGCCTTTGAGAAGAACGTTATTGCGTTAGTCGAAGCTTATCGTGCTGCGCGTCTACCGGTCGTGTTCTTCTTGCACACCGACAGTGACGAAGGGTTTGCTAGGGACAGCCCCCAGTTCAAGCTGATGGATTTTCTCAAACCGCGGGTCGATGAGCCGGTGATGGTAAAGACCACTCGCAACTGCTTCACGAGTACGGCGTTGCAACCTTACCTGCTCGAGAAGGGTGTGAGACGCGTCACAATAGCAGGCATCCAGATGGAACAGTGTTGCGAGACGACGGCGAGGATCGCCGCGGACCTCGGCTACGCAGTAGACTTCGTAACGGAAGCTACGATGACCTTTCCTATTCCGAACTGGGACAAACCGGGCGAAGAACTGGGCGTCGAGGCGATACGCGAGCGCACAGAGTATGCCCTCCGCAGACGATTCGCCCGCATTATCACGGTCAGCAAACTAACAAGAGAAGTTCAAGGAAAGGCTTCGAATTGAGTCCTCTTCAGATGAAGGCGTGAGATTAAGTCATACGACCCGCATATTCTAGCGGGCGGCGAGAACATAGCAAAGGACCCGATCTGTGGAATGTACGTGGAGGAGGGGAAACACGCCCTCCAGACGACACGTTACGGAACCACGTACTATTTCTGTAGCGAGACCTGCCTTGCACAGTTCCAGGCTCCTGAGAAGGCGCTAGCCCGGCTAAAGCGCCTAGTCGCTCTCGGCGCGATACTCACGATACCGATCGCGGCCCTGACCTACCTCCCGATAATCAGAGACAGCAACATCAACAACATTGTGATGTTCATCCTCTCGCTGCCAGTACAGTTCATTGTGGGCTTTCGATTCTACAGAGGAAGCTACGACGCTCTACGGTCAAGGATTGGCAACATGGACCTTCTGATAGGTCTTGGAACGTCCGCCGCATGGATCTACAGCACAATCGCAACATTCGTGCCAGGGTTCTTCCCCAGCAGCGGGACCTACTTCGAAACCTCGGCCATAATCATCACTCTGATACAGACGGGAAATCTTCTCGAATACATCACGAAAGGCAAAGCCTCGCAGGCGGTTCACAGACTACTCAACCTCCAACCAACAATGGCACATGTGATTCGAAATGGTGTCGAGACCAGTATTCCGGTTGAGAACGTCGAGGCTGGAGATATTCTTGTAGTGCGCCCAGGAGAGAAAGTTCCTGTAGACGGAAACGTGATCGAAGGTACCTCTGCAATTGACGAATCCATGATTACCGGCGAGAGCCTGCCGCGGGACAAGCGTGTTGGCGCCGAAGTAATAGGCGCCACCGTCAACAAGACGGGACTGCTGAAGATCCAAGCAACAAAGGTCGGACAGGACACTGTCCTATCTCAAATCGCTAAGCTCGTCGAAGAGGCTCAGGTGGGAAAGGCTCCACTACAACGCCTAGCCGATAAAGTCTCCGCATACTTTGTCCCATCGGTCATATTGATAGCGACCGCCTCCGGACTGTTCTGGTACTTCGCCGCAGGAATCGGACTCGCATCTTCTCTCCTTGCCTTCGTCTCCGTCGTGATCATCGCCTGCCCGTGCGCACTCGGAATCGCCACCCCTGCAGCCCTGCTGGTTGGGACGGGCAAGGGTGCTGAGAACGGCATCCTGATCAAGGGAGGGGACCAGCTAGAGGAGGCTGGCAAGATCAAGAGAATAATCTTCGACAAGACCGGGACCCTCACCAAGGGCGAACCATCCGTAACTGATATAGTTCCGATAGGAAAGCTGAGCGAGACTCAGATACTCGGTTACGCTGGAGCAGTGGAGAAGGGGAGTGAGCATCCTTTAGCAGAGGCTGTTGTGAAAGCCGCGCAGACCAAGAGAATCGAACTCTCCGATCCCTCCGGCTTTGAAGCCCTTCCAGGTCTAGGTGTCAAGGCGAGGGTTGAGGGACGAGAGGTTCTTCTGGGCAACCTTGAACTCATGACCAAGTTTTCTATTCCAGTAGAGGCATATTCGGAGAGAATGGCAGACCTACAGAATCAAGGAAAGACAGTCAGTCTACTCGCTATAGACCGGCAACCCGTTGCCCTGATTGGACTCGCGGACACAGTGAAGGAATCCTCGGCAATAACTGTAAGCGCATTGAAGAAGATGGGACTGGATGTCGTAATGCTCACAGGCGACAATGAACGGACTGCAAAGGCGATAGCGCAGACTCTTGGCATCGATACCGTATTCGCCAATGTCCGCCCTGATCAGAAGGAGGAAATTGTGAGGAGGCTTCAGAAAAACGGAAAGGTCGCAATGGTAGGTGACGGGATAAACGATGCGCCGGCTCTGGCGGCTGCAGATGTTGGGATAGCAATCGGTAGTGGGACGGATGTTGCGAAGGAAACTGGTGGTATAGTCCTCATCAAGGATGATATGACAGATGTTCCTAAAGCTCTGGAGTTGAGCAAGGCTACGGTCAGAAAGATCAAGCAGAATCTTGTCTGGGCCTTCTTCTACAATGTTGCTCTTATTCCAATAGCTGCGGGCATTCTAGTTCCGTTTCTGGGACCGGGAATCTACCAAGTCCTCCCCCTTCTCGCAGGTGCGGCGATGGCGATCAGCTCTGTTACGGTAGTGTCCAACTCTCTGTTGCTCCGAAGGTTCAACCCGAGAATCTAGAGAGGTGAGCAGTTGCAGAGAGACCCGGTTTGCGGAATGATGGTAGACGAGAAGAAAACGAAGCTCACGTCAACCTATGAGGGGAAGAGCCTCTACTTCTGTTCAGCCACGTGCAAGACGAACTTCGACAAGGATCCGCGAAGATATCTCCACAAGTAGCATCACGCCCTTCTAGATCTAGCCAGCGCACATTCTCTTAAGAAGAGTCGAGAATCGGTCTTCCCCGTTAGGCGCTCACGTGTGGCGTTGAAGAGGGATCTTTCCTACTTCGATCTTACCAACATTGTGGTAGGTGCGGTGGTCGGAAGCGACATCTACATAGCCTCGGCCATAACGGCTGGGCTGATAGGACCCTTCTCGATAGTCGTCTGGATAGTCGCCGGTGCGGCCGCAACAGTCCTCGCGATGATCTTTGCCTACTCCAGTTATTATGTTCCAAGAGTGGGAGGGTCTTTCGCCTTTGTCTCCACAGCCTTCGACGATTTCTATGGATTCCTGGCAGGCTGGAGCATGTGGATTGCCGAGGTCCTTTCCCTGCCAGTGTTCGCGTTGACCTTTGCTAACTACTTGCAGTACTTCATACCGCTCAACTTTCCACAGCAAATCTTAGTGAAAGGCGTGTTTCTCTTCGGACTCACATCAGTCAACATCTTCGGCGTCAAGGCTGCGGGAAGATTCAACGATGCGCTCACCATCATCAAACTCTCACCCCTCCTCTTGATCGCGATCTTTGGCATCGGCTCATTCGTTTACAATCCTGGTGGGTTCATTTCAAACTACACTCCTCTTTTGCCGGCTGGCCTGGGGAACTTTGGAACCGCGCTTGTGCTAGTATTCTGGGCCTACGTGGGATTCGAGCTCGGAACCCTTCCAGCGGCGGAGGTCAAGGATCCAAAGACCACCATTCCCAAGGCACTGATTGCTGGCATGTCCATAGTTACCGTCTTCTATCTTTCAACAAACTTCGTGATATTCGGAACCGTAAGTTCTCCAAGGCTCGCGCAGACCCTCGTGCCCCTGGTTCTGGTCGGCTCAGCCCTCCTAGGAGCCACTGGTGCCATCATAATAAGTGCGGGTGCACTGGTCTCCGTCTCAGGCTCGGACGAATCCGGCATGCTCGGGACTTCACGCCTTGCCTATGCGATGTCGATCGACGGGCTCTTTCCTAAAGCATTCTCTCGAGTCCACTCTAGATTCAAGACACCCTACGCGGCACTCATCGTACAAGGAATAATCGCCTGGGCCCTCTCTGCCTTCTCGGGACTGCCTGGGCTGATCTCATTCTCAGTCTTCAACCTCGCCTTTTCATTCCTACTTGTCTCCCTCTCATTCTTTGTCTTGAAAAAGAAGAGCGAGAAGCGTCTGTACGGACAGAGGATTCTGCCCTGGCTCGGAGTGGGAATCTGTCTGTACCTACTCTATTCGACTAGCCTCTTTGACAAGATAGCCGGGTCCGTCCTAATTCTAATCGGGATCCCATTGTACATCTACTTCTCGCCCAAAGTCGAAGCGAAAGACTTGAAGGCGCTCTTCACCTCTGAAGAGGCGGTTCTGGCCCGAAACCTGCAGAGGAAGAACAGGTTCCTCGCGAACCTAGTGAGATTGATGGCGAGAGCCTACAGAAGACTCAAGTGAGCGAGCGTATCGAGAGCTCAAGCACCGGGTTCGCAGACAACCTTCACACGGTATTCCGAGACAGTATCGTTGAGGACTGTGAAAGGGCAGCCGTCGACCGTGCAACTAGGCATCGAGGGGGTGCATCTGAAATAGTTGTAAACAGCCGTCCTGTCGTCGAAATCCAACCAGTAGATCTGTTCAGTAGTTACAACTCCATTGCTGTATGTGGATTGAATTTGGGTATGGTTGCCGTTCCTGGTTAGGACGTATTCGACCCAATACATTGTCGGGCCGCTGGGCGGTCGGGGAAGGCTCAGGTACAATGCTAGAGCAATACCGCCGACTAGACAGATCAGGAGTATTGCTGTGTTCTTGCTTCTCACGGCTTCTCAGCTCTGAGGATTTCTCGAATATTTACACTCGATAGCATAGATGACGTTTCGTTGCTCGCCCGAGAGGATCTTGTCAGTTGTTAAGTCGAAATGTTCTTCATCATCTTTCAAGAGGAAGTTTCGATCCGTCTGAGGAGCAGCTATCAGCCTCTCCGAAGATACCCGTTGTCTCTTGGAAAGAAAGAACCAGGCAGCTTCGACTCTGTCGGCCGCGACGGTGGTGAAGATCAGTCCCCGATCTCGGGCTCATGCCCCGATTTGACCTAGCGGCATCTTCAGGCTGATCTTTGCCTTTGACTGACGTCGATCAGCCGAGTCCGGTGATCTGAATTTCTGGACTGGTGAGGCTCAGCTTCAACCGCGGCGACACTCTCTAAGAATAGAAGAACGGTCCAGTCCCACCCCATCCCACCGCGTCAACAGACGGTAATCCTGCGCCCGAGAGGTAGATGGCCTAATAGTCCCCTGCAAAACACCCTAGAATCGCCTTAGAATGGAAAATCTGCCCATCAGCATGTTAATCCTCGTAAATGATCCAACATAAGCCAGCGTCCACCTTAACACTTTCCCGCCAAACCTCTAGAGCCCGTAAATCTAGAATATTTTCGAAATCGCTCGATCCTCGCGTGACGTATCCGGCTTGCTTCCTATGTCCGGTTCTAAGGCTAACAAGCCAGACAGCTCCGAGCCACGTTCGGCACTCCTCAATTTACAACTGCCTGCTATCGTAATAATTCTCGCACCGAAAAGAATACTTCGACGACAATAGATGTTAGGGTTCGCCTTGTTGAATCTTCAGATTGAGAAGACCGTCTATGACAAGCCCTCTTCGAGTGATGGAAAGCGCATTCTAGTTATGAGGCTCTGGCCGCGAGGAGTCCGAAAGCAATCGATCGATTTATGGCTCAGAGATGTGGGAACCGGCCGAGAGCTGATCAAGGAATGGAAGGCTGGCAAGGTTACATGGGCTCAGTTCGAGAAGCGCTACAACGACGAGATGAAGGGCGAACTTGAGCGAAAGCTACTCAAGGAGATAGCGGACTATGCGAGGTCGGGCCCGGTCACGCTTCTATGCTCGTGCAAGGATCCCAGCAGATGCCACAGGTCCCTTCTGAAAAAGCTCGTCGAGGCCGAACTCTGATATTGCAAGCTATCGATAAGTGGTGTCTGAGACCCCGAGATCTTGTCTCGTCCTGATTGTCTTCATCAAGTCTCCCCGCGTAACTATTCCGAGAATCTTGTCATCGTCAGTTACAACCAGCCTTCCAATCTGGTTCTGGGCCATCTTCTGCATCGCCTCAGCCGCGGAAGCGGTGGGACTGATTGTTACTATCCGCTCGTAGGGTACCATTGCCTGGGCGACGGTTTCAAGCTCCCGTCTTTCTCTTGGAATGGCTCTGACTGAGCTCATTGTGACAACTCCTCGTAGTCTGTCGCTCTGGACTACAGGGTAGCCGCCGTGAGGATGGACGAGGAAGTAGTCGTTAACGAGTTGCTGAACTGTGAGGTCGGGGGTGACTGTGAGAAGGTTCCGGGTCATAATGTCGCCGACGCTGATGCCGTGGAGTGCTTCAGTCATCTGGGTCTGCCGGAGGCTAGTCTCGGCGCCTGACCGGATGAACCATCCGAGGAAGATTATCCATATGCCGTTGACAAAATCTGCCGTCGCAACTACGAGTAGGAGTCCGGCCGCGATCATGATCAGGGAGAGGATCTCGCTGACGCGAGTAGCGTTTCTCGTCGCCTTCAAGAGGTTCTTCGAGCTCTGCCAGAGGCTTCCTCGCAAGACTCGACCCCCGTCGAGCGGGAAAGCGGGTATCAAATTGAAAGCGCCTAGCGCAACGTTGATGAGAGCATTGTAGCCGAGAACAGCGATAACAGCATCAGGGAAGCCTGTCAATCTTCCGACGAACCAGAGGGCGCCTAGCAATCCAGCGATGGCGAAACTCGTTAACGGTCCCGCGGCGGCCATTCTGACCTCCAACGCCGCGTCCCGTGGCTCTTCGGTCATCTCTGAGACGCCTCCGAAGAAGAAGAGGGTGATTCTGGCGATGGGCAGTCCGTTCTTCTTAGCGATGTAGGAATGGGACAGTTCATGAAGGAGGACTGAGACGAACAATAGTAGGGCTGAGACTGCGCCGACAATCCAGTCCAGGCTGACTGAGAGCTGGGGATATGTTGCTGGCAGATATCCGACTGCCAGAGACCAGGCGATTAGAAGAAAGACCAGCCATAGCGTCCAGTGTATCCGGATCGGGATTCCGAGAATTCTTCCTATGTTTACTGACACTGGTTGCTCGTCTATTGCTAGTAAACAGACTAGAACTTGACCCTTTTCCCAAGAAGCCTTCCGAGTGGTCGGGGTCGAGCTGACAGCGTCTGAGCGAATCCTAGAATGGATCATGTCTGAGTGAGGAGACGGACATAAGCTTGCAGCCTTCTTTGCAGCAAAAGGGTCCCGGACCCGTAGCTGCTCGGTCAAAGATTCAATTAGACCAATCCTGAAGCCGGGACCGCGATCAGACTTGAACCTAGCTCAAGACCTTGCAGACTACGTCAAATCTGTAAAATATCAAGACCTTCCAGAGAATGTTATACACGAGACGAAGAAGAGAACCATCGACAGCCTGGGCTGCGCCATTGGCGCCTACAACTCTGAGCCTGTGAAGATATCCCGCAAGCTCGCAGAGCAGGCAAGCAACGAAAAGGGCGCGACTCTTATCGGGACGAGGAGGAAGACTATTCCTGATCTCGCCGCGTTTGTCAACGGGATAATGGTCCGCTATTTCGACTACAACGACACATATTTGTCGAAAGAGCCGGCGCACCCCAGCGACAATATCGGACCCTGCTTCTCGGTAGCAGAGGCCGAAGGATCCGGCGGAAAAGATCTTCTCCTCTCGATCGTCCTAGCTTACGAGATCCAGTGCAGGCTCTGTGATGCAGCAGATATTCGACATCGAGGCTGGGACCATGTCTGCTACGGGCTCGCGTCGACCGCCTTGGCCGCGGGGAAGCTGATGAGGCTGAGTGTTGAAGAAATGACCGAGGCGGTGAACCTCGCCTTGAATTCTCACATCGTCATGCGACAGGTCCGGGCGGGAGAGTTGTCCATGTGGAAGGGATGCTCCTTCGCCAACGCAGCCCGGAACGGTGTCTTCTCTGCCCTACTTGCCCGTGAGGGTATGACTGGTCCGTCGCCGATCTTTGAGGGCGAGATGGGCTTCTTCAAACAGGTGTCCGGACCATTCCAAGTCAACATTGACGATTTCGGAGGGAGGAACGGGTCGTTCAAGATAGCTGGGACATATCTGAAGTTCTTCCCGGCAGAGATTCATTCACAGACATCCATCTGGGCAGCGTTCGAAGCGAGGAAGGAGATCGAGAATCCAGACGATATCGTCTCAGTCGAGATTGCATCTCACGAAGCCGGCTACACGATACTAGGCAGGGATCCAGAGAAGTGGAACCCGATGACCAAGGAGACCGCGGACCATAGCCTCCCCTACATCGTCGCAGTGGCACTGCTTGAGGGGAAGATTGACAATGCGACCTATAGCGAGAAAAAATATCGAGATCCGAAAATTCTAGACTTTCTCAAGAAGATCACCGTCGTCGAAGAGAAGACACTGAGCGCCAAGTATCCAGAGGCTGTCGCGAACAGAATCACCGTCAAACTGTCATCTGGAAAAGTTGTCACGAAACAAGTTGACTATCATAAGGGTCACCCGAAGAATCCCATGACCGACAAGGAGGTCGAGGACAAGTTCAAGAGGCTCACCAGGAAAAACGTGAACAAGAAGAGGACAGGCAGGATACTGGCGACTCTCTGGAGCCTGGAGAAAGTGAGAGATGTCAGCAAGGTCGTCTCTCTTCTGGCAGTCAGCTGATCCTCCTTGCCGACGTACGCCTAGACTATTTCGGGAGCGATGGAGTGGCGGATCTTGCGGGTTCTGCTAGCGCTTCCAGAATTTCCACCATGCAGGCTTGAATGCTGCTCCGATTATTCCGAGGATTCCGCCTACGAAGACTAGTATTGCCGCGGTTGCGAAGCTTGTCAAGACGAGTAGTATGATTCCTCCCAAGACTGCGAGCATTCCTCCAAATCGCATAGGGCCAGTGTACATCATTATTCCAGCGACGATAGCGCCGAGACCCAGCAGAGCCTCTATAGCGCGAATCACCACGGATGTAACCGAGAGTCCACTGGCTGTCAGCGCCGCGTATCCCATCAATCCTCCTCCAACTAGGGCGAGGAGGAAACCTGCGATCCCGAAGAGTTTCGCGAACACCCTACTTGCTATTCCCAAGACCAATCTTCTATCACGAGTACATGCTATGTGCTCGAGGCCTGGCTATAACTCAACGCTTTGAACAGCCATGAGCCAAGCTCGGCAGAGAATTGGTATTGGTTGTAATTAATGGCTCTTAGAAGGCACTACGGTACAGTCGAGATCCATCGGCCTAAAACTTTCGGAGACTTGTATGGATTAGCTTCTGGATCCCTAGAATGCTGATCTGGCAATGGACATGGCAGTAGCCCTTGGGGCTACTTCCTGGGCGCTTCTTGCCGTTCTGAAGCGTCCAGTAACTTGGTTGTCGAGCCGTTCAAGCTCTATCAGGATGCCCAGTTCGGTGAATAGGGACCTGATGAGTTCTTCGTAGAAGATCGACCATTTGGGTCCCATCGTGTGCCTCATTACGATGGTATGTGCCTCCCCTTCGTTCGAGTGATCGAAATGGATGCTAACATGATGGACCCCTTGGAGTTCGAAGTGTCTGAGCACAGCGTTGAGAGTCACTTCTTTGAACATGAACTGCATGAGTTCCTTAGCGATGTTTGTCCCGGCTGACCTGGCGAGATCCTTCGCATTCTGGTCGGAGAGATACTCCATCATTTTCACAAGGAGCTGCGAAGGAGTAGCTACGGCCTCGAATTTTTCGAGCGCAGTGTCCCAGAATGCGAATTTTCGAAGGGCCTTGTTTACAAGGGCGTTTACACTGAGGTTCTGCTGTTCGGCGATGTGTTCGATAGCGTCCTGGACGTCCTCGTCTATCCGGACAGTCCG
>Ga0137365_10002162_pt1 | contig 15556 bp, 16 predicted proteins | sample SagtaG_9_FD_104799 | JGI IMG/M metagenome (GOLD analysis project Ga0137365, IMG submission 104799) | Vadose zone soil microbial communities from Sagehorn Ranch, Mendocino, California, USA - Sage1_L_40_16 metaG | ecosystem: Environmental > Terrestrial > Soil > Vadose zone | place: USA...
CCGAGCAGCGCCGCATTGCCGGCGAAGCAGCACCCGGCCGCGATCCCGACGCGCAGCGTGCCCAGCCGCGCGAAGGCCGCAAACGTCATCAGCTCCAAGGCGGCCACAGTTGGGTGGTCCGTATCGCTGGGTCGGCCGCCGCCGCCTTCGGCGAACACGACAATAGGAAGCCGCTCGCGCTCGGCGATCTCGAAGAGGCGGTCGGTCTTGCGGTGGCCGGTGATGCCCTGAGTGCCGGCGAGGACTGTGTAGTCGTACGACATTGCGCCGACGCGCACGCCCCCGACGCGCCCGATGCCGACCACAACGCCGTCCGCCGGTGTCGCCACGCTGAGCTCCTGCAGCGGCCGGCGGGAGCGTTGCGCCGCCACCGCAAGGCTGCCGTACTCCAGCCAGGTGCCGTCGTCGACCAGGTCGGCGAGGTTCTCGCGGGCAGTGCGGCGGCCGGCCGCGTGCCGCTTTGCCACCGCGTCCGTGCGGGCGGCGTCGAGCAGCCCGGACTGGCGGGCGAGCAGCTCCGCGAGCTCGGGACGGACGGGTTCCTCACCCATGGCTACCTCCGGCTGGTTCGGCTCTTCATCCATACGTTCGGGGTTGGAGTTCCCGGCGGCGCACCTGCATGAGCAGGCCATCCGGTCGTGACTATGCGGCCTCGATCTCTGTGTCGCACGCGTGGCACCCGCGGGCGCCTCCGTTTCTGGCTCGCACGGCGGTGTGGCTCATCGCGCGGACGGGCGGGGGCATCATCGGGGCAGCATGGATGAGGGTGGGCGGGGCGGCGGCTGGTGGGCCGAGGTGGCGCAGCATGGCCCAGGTGGCGGCGCCAACGGGCACGATCAGCCAGCAGGACAGCAACCGGTATGTCAGGACGACCGCGCTCGCGTCGGTGTTTCCGGCACCGGCGGCGACCAGGCCGGCGAGCAGGCTGGTTTCGATGAGGCCGACTCCGCCGGGGGTCAGTGGAATCTGGCGGACGATTTGGACCGCGAGGTAGACGCCGGCCACCGGGACCAGGCCGAGCCGCAGCTGCAGCGCTCGGGCGGTGATGGCCAGGCAGATCAGGTCGGTCAGCCAGTTGACCGCGGCGAATGCCAGCGCGGCGAGGGCGTGCCGGCGGGGGATGGCCGCGGCTGCCCGCCAGGTCAGTACCGCGGCGGATCTGAGGCCGTCCATCGACCAGGGCCGCAGCGCCGACCCGGTTGATGGTGGCGCGGCCGGGGAGATCGTGGTGCGGGGCGTCGGCCTGGTACGCCGTGCCCGCCGGATCAGGGCTGGCAGGAGAATGGCTGCGCCCAGGGCGCCTGCGCTGGCGGCGAGGACCGGCGGCGAAGCCGCCCCGAGCGCCGCGGGGCGCACCGCCACCGCAGCCCCGGAGCCGACCAGGTAAAGCCCGGCGAGCCCGGCGAAGGACGCGATGCCGGAGAGCACCATGACGGCGGTCGCCACGCCACGAGTGGCGCCGCGGGCCCGCCACTGGGCGAAGGCGAACCCCGCCGAGACCACCGACCCGGCGGGCATGGTCACCGAGATCGCGGTCCGGGCATAGGTGATGGCGCGGGATCGGCCCGCCGACAGCGACACCCCGAAGGCGCGTAGCAGGCTGCGCTGCTGGCGGGCGAACATCTCGATCGAGGCCAGTTGCGCGGCAACCGCGAGTGCCAGCCATCCGGGGTCGGCGCCGCGCAGCGCCGGGAGGACGTCACGCAGGTCCGGTACCCGCCCGCGCAGCACGGCCACCGCGACGGCGCCGACGGCGACGAGCCCGACGCCACGGATCACCGCGCGTCTGATACGCGGCCGGCCGCTAGCCATCGCGTTCGCCTCCTCGTCGATCAACGAGGCCGGTAGACTGCTCATCTCTGCCACTCGGCCAAACGAATCCGAGCCGGCCTCTGATGGCCCGGCCTGCCTCGATGTGAGGCAGGGAACTCTGCCGCCAGGCCAACCCGGCGACGGACCCCACGGGCATCCGTGGAACCACTGGCGGCAGTACTGATAACTCGGGGACGATCGACCTACCCAGCCGCGACCCGACACGGCAGCAGGTAGCCGCGCCAGCCCGAGGATGCGTGGTCAGCTGCGCCCAGCCCGTCCGGTGGTACCCGTCGCGGGTGACGACGAGCAGCATCAGCAGCACACCGGCGGTGGCGGTGACCATGCTGAGGATCTGAATCGCGTGTCGTCGGCGGGGCCGATCAGAGCCTGAGCATGGCCATGCCGAGAGTGATCAGGTAGAAGGCCACGCCCCTTCTGGCGTTCGGTAAATAAGCGGAACACGGTATCTCCTCGGACGGAGCGGCCGTCGCCTTCGACCGCTCCACACAGTGAATCCATCACTGGAGCTCGCACCCACTGTGGCGACCGCCCACTTCAGCCGTGCTGGCCGTTCGATTGCAGTGGTGTCAACCGCCAGGCGTCTCGGGCTCCGGCGGGGGTTTGCCGCACCCAAGGGATTCGGTTGAGCCCTTCCGGCGGGTGGGGTGGCGCAGCAGATTGCGGAATGGGAGCGGCGACGTGGCGCCGTGCTCGTTTTCAGACCGGCCTGACCTACGGCACCGTCAACACCTCGGCGCGCCGGGTGGTGGCGAACTCGAAGATCCCGGCCGCCAGCTACGACGGTGACAACGCGATGACCCATCTGTACGTGCTGTGGATCCATCCGCATCGCAACACGATGGTGCGTAGCGTTGTGCCCATCACTACAACCGGCACCGTCCACATCGGTCATTCAACCAAGCCGCACCGCTGCAAGCCCTGCCCACAGCGTCACCGCACGACATTGTCTGGGTCCTACGCCGTGATCGACTCGGCGGCCTGATCCGCAAATATTCGCGGATCAGGCCGCATGACACGGCCGTAGTTTCGGCACCCACAGGTGCGGTTGGACATGGTGCGTGCGCCGGGGGCTACGGACGGCACCGTAGCCCCCGGCGACCATCAGGCGCTGTTGGGGAGATGGATCGTGAAGGGTATTCCTTCCCTGCGCAGGCAGTCCAGCAGGTAGTCCGGCGGCCCCAGGGAGTTTTCCGGGCCGTACGGGAGGAAGTGCCAGATCGTGTCGACGAACGTCCCTGCCCGCCTGAGCAGCCCGTCCTTCTGGCACTGCTTCAGGGCGAGGTCCTTGAAGCCCGGGATACCGGTCTTGATCTCATGCGAAATGTCGCCGCCACTCGGTAGCTCCTCGATGAAGTCGGGCCAGCGGCGGCCGAGGGGCGTCTCGGTGAGGGTGTCGGGCGGCCTGGCCCCGAACTTACCCTCGGCTCGGAAGGCCCTGGTCAGCCAGTCCTCACCGGCCGCCCCGCTGGTGAGCCACGGGGCTGCGATGCCCGACCGGTGGAGCACGTCGGTCAGCGCGTCGGCGAGCTTGGGCAGGCTGGTACGGGCTCCGCCGGCCAGCCGGATGATCATTGCCTCGGTCAGGCCGGCGTCAGTGAGCTTGCCGTAGTTCCCGAGCAGGATGGCCCGGATCGCGAGGGTCTTGACGCTGTCCGGGATCTTGTTGTATTTCGCAACCAGGCGGATGACCCGGTCGAGGCGGTGCAGATACTTCAGGGCGAACTTGGCTGCCTTGCCCGGAATGGCTACGGCATCGCCGACGTAGGGGACGAGGCCGATGATGCTCAGCCCGCCCCCGACCCAGTCGCCATGGATGACGGCGGCGATGGTGTCCCGCAGATCGGCGAGGCCGCCGAGGATCCAGCCGACGACCGGGATGAAGCTCAGCCCGCCGGAGCACAGGTATCCGGACAGCCACGCCATCGAGTCGCGGGGGGCGAAGTCGCCGGCGAACAGCCCCAGGAGGAAGTCGCTGACGTAGGTCCACTTGCTGATCTTTTCGTCGGGGATCAGCGGGTCGAGCCCTTGGTCCTCGGCGTGGGCGACCTCGTAGTCGTCGCGGAACCCGTCGTCGTCGGTGTCCGCCTTGAGCGCGTCGGTGTTCCGGAGGTTGACTTCGTCCCCGTCAGACAGCCCGTCGCCGTCGCTATCGGGATTGTTGGGGTTGGTGCCGGCCTCCTCCTCGAAGATGTCTTCGAGGCCATCACCGTCGGTGTCGGTGAGGGTGGGAGTCGGCACGATGGGTGGGGCGCCGCCGCCGAGCGGGGGCCCGCGGGGTTGGTCGGCCTTGAGCGGATCGCTGCCCTGCGCGACCTCTGTGCCGTCGTTGACGCCGTCGCCGTCGGTGTCCGCGCGCAGCGGTGCGGTCCCGAGGCGTTGTTCGTCGAGGTTGGTCAGCCCGTCGCCGTCGACGTCCTCGGCGCCGTCGCTGATGCCGTCCTTATCGCTGTCGCGGCTGTTGGGTACGGTCCAGCCGGCCAGTTCGTAGATCTCGAACTTGTCGGTCAGCCCGTCGGCGTCGCTGTCCACGACCAGCGGGCTGGCGCCGAAGCGAAGCTCCACCACGTCGGTGACCCCGTCGGCATCCTTGTCCCCGGAGTAGGTGACGCCGAGTGCGAGCAGCGCCTGGAAGGCCTTCTGCCAGGCGGACTGCAGGTGCTGGAGCGCGGGCTCGGGCTGGGCCTTCTTCAGCTCCTTGTCAGCCTTGGCGAACCAGTCCCGTGCGCCGCGCAGCTCATCGACCGCCCCCTGGAGCCCGGCCGGCGCCGGGGTAGCGGCGGTGCCGTCGGTGCGCAGGAACGGCGCGGTCGTCACGTCCAGGTCCTGGATGGCGGCATCCGCGAGCTGCCGGGCGCCGGTCAACGTGCCGACCAGCGCGTTGACGTGGGCGGTCCCGGTCGGGCCGACCGGGGCCTTGCCGTTGGTCAGCTGGGCCTTCAGGTACGAGGCCAGGTGGGCGAGGTGCGGGTACGCCTCGTCGCCGTCCTTCCTGCTGAGCAGCCGCGAGCCGTCGAAGAACCGCGTATCGACGTCGGCCAGGACGGCGTCGACCCTGGCGGTGCCCTGCTTGTCGGTCAGCAGCGGTTTGAGTGCCTTGGCCGGGTCGCCGATGTAGGTACGGGCGTCGCTGGCGTACGCGGTCACCGGGATCTTCTTCACCGGTGTCTGCCAGTCGGGCGCCCGGGTGTCGGCCAGCGCCACCGCCCGCGGAAGCGCGAAGGTCAGCAGCATCGTCCCGACAACCGCCAACGCCAAACCGACACGGCGTCCGGACAGACGTTTCTTGGGCAGCACAATAGAACTCATGCTCTCCCGCTTTCAGTCTGGTGGGCTTTCCTTATCTCGATCCCGAACCGAACTGCGCGGGGAGCGTAGCAACGGGTACCGACACCGCGATGCCCCGAAAAACGTCCACACTTGATCGGGTAAATAGCACTCGACTGCTGGTATCCGGCCGGACCAGGGCGTGTGATGATCCACTCAGGCCCCGGTGGCGCGTCTGCCGGCACCATGATTTCCGTCTATGACGATGGCCATTTCCGGTCTGCGGGAATGGCACGCGGACTGGTCACCACATCGCGGGACAGCGGCCCCCGCTCCGGACCGCGCTGCCCGCGCCGGATTGCTGAGCCGACGGTCATGGTGGATATTAGGGCGCATGCCGTTGTTCCGACGCCATCGATATGAGGTACCGGGCGTGCAGCCGCACACCTACTCCGATGGCTGGGCCTCCTACACCGGAGACCGACTGGCAGACCGGCCCGCGGTCGTGGCGGCGCTGGCCCGGTCGCCTCGGCGCTTCCTTCCGATAGTGTTCGAGCCACAGAACCCCGACCTGGCGCTCTCCCACGCCGACCTGCTCTCTTTCCTCGAGGTGACGACCCGGGACGGGGTGTCGTGGGGACTCGGGGTCGCCGACGAGGTCAAGGACATCATCGATACGGGTATGGACGTGTCGGACGAAGACCTGGTCCAGCAGGCCCTCGCCGGTCAGCCCGACGTGGTGGAGGCGGCCCATCCGGACCGCGAGGACTACCGTATCCATCTGGCCAGGCCTTTGCCGGCTGACGAGGTGCTGGCGCGCGTCATCGACGCCATCGCGGCAGCGCACCGCAAGCTCGCGCGGCAACTCCGCATCGACATTCCGGAATAGAGATCTGCCCCGCGCGGCGCGGTCGACCAATCGGCAACGGCAGGCGAGCCAAGACGCTGCGATGAGGTACGCACGATCATCGCGATGGCGTTTCTCTTGTGACGAATGCGTTCTGACAGATCGGGAGCTTCAATCGAGCTTCAATTTTGATTCACCGACGGTGGGGCATCTCTTTGGGGAGTGGTCGGCAGCGAGCGGTGCATGGAGTCGCTACACGGCGCCGACCTGACACTGACCGACGTCGGCGACGTCGACCACATCACGTCGCTCGTCCTGTCCATCCCACGCGTGGCGACGTGGTTCGCCACGCTGTGACGCCGATGACGGCGCACGCGGCGATGGTCGGGCACCTCGCGCAAGAACCGAGAGGAGAGTGCGGTGTCAGCAGCTCTAGCACCGCGACTTCGCGGGCGGTCAATGTTTCGACCAGCCCCGGCAAGCCGCCGGAGGCCTGCGAGACGCGTGGTCGACGCCATCTGGCGGTAACGCAGCTGCCGGGGCATGGTCAGGCGGTCACCTGCGCGGCCTCACGGCGCAGGGTGATCCGGTTCCGCACCCATCCGGCCGCGGCCGCGGCAGGCCAGAGCCGGGAGGCCAGGTTCCGAGCCGCGATTCCGCTCCGGGTCGCGGGGACCATCAGCGCGGCGGCCACCGCGACGCTCCCCTGCCTGGGGTCGACCAGAGCGCGGTGTTTGGCTTCGTACCGTGCGAAAGCCGACTGGGGGTCGGCGCGGGTGGCGGCCAGTTCCTCGGCGAGCGTGTAGGCGCCCGCCATGGCCAGGGTGGAGCCGTCGCCGAACAGCGACACCGACGAGGCGGCGTCGACATTGACGAGGTCGGCTACGCCTACCAGGCGACGTTCGAAGGCTTCCTGCAGGCGGAAGGAACCGCCCCTGCGGATGGCCTGAATCAGCGGGCGGACCTGCTCGCGCGGACCATCCGGCGGGCGTTCGAGAGCGACCTGGCGACCCCCGACAGCACACTGCGGGACATCGCGGCTGCCGCCACCACCGTGCTTACCGACCTCATCGACACCGACCGCGCCGAATCCGGTATCCCCAAGGGCTGACGGGACTTGCTGCCGGACCGGAAGCGCGACCCACCAAACTTGCTTCAGCTCCCTGCGCCACCACTTCCGGTGGCCGGTACCGGCATGTGGAGGCCGATGACAGTGCGGATGGCGACGGCGAGCCGGTCACGCCTGGCGGCCCGTCCGAGCCAGAACCGTAACCAGAGCGACCTCCGGCCCAGTACGGGTGCGGTGAGCTCGGTGCCCCACAGCAGCACCCCGAGCGCGAGGTCACGCCCGTCGACGTCACCGGTATGTATGGCCTGCACGATCCCGGCGCGCGCTTTGTCCATCGCGTCGGCCACGCCGGTGGCCACGTTGAACACGTACTTGCCGGCGCGGTCATAGCTGAAGACGCCAAACAGAGTCTTCCGCCGGCGCCGCACCGCGTCGGCGACGTCGGGGCCGAGCATCTGCAGCCACTGGTAGGCCGGATGCGGATCCGCGGCGGCGAGCCGGCCGAGCACGCTGTCGAGGAACCGGTCCCCGGTTGGGGTGCGGTCACAGACGCGTAGGACCGCCTCGTCAGTGTCCGCCAGCTCGACGCGGGCGCGCAGGCGCAGCTCGGCAAGGGTAGCGGCGGCCAACCCGGCGGCGAGAATGTCGCTGTCGATCCGGCATCGCCCCGACTGCTGGTACGCGAGAAGGAACAACTCGTCCGGCAGCAGCAGCTCCGTGTTCTGCGACGGCTCGGTGCCCGGCACGGTGTGATGCACCGTGCCGATGTCCAGCGGCTCGCGCCACCCCGATGGCGAGTCGGTGGTGGCCCTCTCGCCGATGCCCAGCTCGTGGAGCAGCGTACGTAGTTGCGGCACGGCGTGTGGGTCGGCGCAGGCTGCGGTGACCGTTGGCCGCAGGGTGATTGGGTTGCCGTTGGTGGAGACCAGCGCCATCGGGGCGGTCCACGAATGCCGCCAGCGCGCCGCGCACCAGTTAACGAGCGTGGCGTTGACTGCGGCCAGCACGAGGCCGGTGAGCTGTTCAGCCGAGCCGGACGTGCCTTCGCTTTGAGCCGCCCGGCGCAGCTCCGGCCGCACGGCGCCGGCGCGCCCGTCGGCGAGGAGATCCAGGACTGTGCCGAGGCCAGCTCGACGAGTACCCGCCACCTTCGTTGCGGCATAGTAAAGTGCCTCGGCGTCGCGTCGGGCATCCTCGTGCGCGATCGCTTCCACATGCTCGTCGAATTCAGCGCTCTGTAGCGCCGCGGACAGCGTGCCGACGTCGTCAATCAGAACCAGGCCCGGTCTCAGGTCGGCCGCGACCGGGACGTCGACCGCGCAGTCGACCAGCGCGATCCGTTCCTCGATCGGCGGATGCGGGTCCCACGGTGAGGGTTTTTCCCTAGCCACCCGCGCGGGTACCCGCCTGAGGTGGTGGGAGCGCTGCTCCACCAGGGAACGAAAATGGCCGAGGACCTCGGAGGGGGCATATTCGATGCGCTTCGCCCAGCTGACGTAGCCGTCGAGGTAGCTCTCCCAGGCGACATTGAGTCGATGCATTTCACGCAAAGCCAGCGTCGTGGCCTCCCGTCCGGCGGCCTGTACCGCGGCGCGGTCGGCCTCGGCCTCCATGCGCCGCATCACCGCAAGCGCGACGAGGAAGTACACCGCGGCGTACCCGGTCAGTAGCCGACCCGTCAGGCGGCGCGGCCCGACCTGCGTGATGGTGGCGACGATGCTCTGCGAGCCGCGGTAGGTCAACGCACCGAACCGGGTGTGCCCCCGCGAGTAGTGGCCCAGCTCGTGCGCCAGCACCGCCCGGATCTGTGACACCGTGAGCACCTGCAGGATCGGCACGCCCACATACAGGTAACGGCGGCCCGCGCGCAGGCCCATCAGGCCGGCGTCCTCCCATACCGCCGCGTTCACCACGGCGACAAGCCGGATCTCATCGGGCGCTCGGGTACCGACCAGGTCCGCCAGCTCGTGCACCACCGACCACAGCTGCGGCGCATGTTCCACGGTCACGGGTGAGCCCGCTGGCGGCTGCGGCCTCGCCCGCAGGACCCGCCACACCGGCACCACCAGGCCAACCGCGGTGGCGGCCACGACATAGCTGGCGTCCTGGGCGAACTCTCCCGGATACGTCAGCCACAGCCAGACACTCAGCCAGGCAAGCACGGCAAGGGCGCCGAGCCCGACCAGGTAGAAACCAGCGAGCAGCGCCACGGCCAACGCCGTGCGCAGGCTGGTCACAGCGGGTACGCGTTCCACAACCGCATGGTGACACCCGTCATCAATGAACCGAGCGCGCACGCGGCGCGGGCCACGGATGACACCCGGACCGCCGGTATCCGTCAGGCAACCAGTCCGCAGAGCCCGACGGCCTCCCGGTGGAGCAGGTGGCGAGCACGCGCTGTAAGTGCAGGCGATTGACGCGTCGAAACCAGCAAGGGCCTTCGTCTCCGTTCCGAATTTACGGGCAGCCGGAATCGGTCTGGTTCGCTAGGCTGCCGGCGGTGCACCTAGACCCTGGGGAGGACGCCGCGGTGCGGGACGACGAACACTTAGGCGATATCGGGCGCTTGCGGGTCGAGGCGGATGATCTGGCCCAGCGGATGACGCAGGTACAGGATCCGGCTGTCCGCTTCCAGGGTGTCGATCCGGCCGGTGTGGTGACCGTCACGGTTGACGGCAACGGCCAGGTGCGGGACGTGTCGGTCGGGCAGGAATGGCGGCGGGTTGGTGGCTCGGTCGAGCTGGCCGATGCGGTGCGGGCCGCCGTCGACGCGGCGGGGTTGGACCGGCTGCGTGGCCTGGATGAGAGCCTGAGCGAGCAGTTGGACGCCCCGGAGCCTCCGGCTGGGTCGGCAGCGGCGCCGTCTGCCCCGGGCCGGGCAGGGGCGAGTTCTACGGAGATAAATGAACTCGTCGCGTCGCTGTCGAAGCAGGCGACCACCGAGTCCACCGTTGCGGCGTTGCGCGAGGTGGTGCAGATGCTGGAGAACCTCGACGCCGACCTTGACCAGCTGTCACGGCAGGTCGAGGACCAGCAGAGCCGGTCATACGAGGGGCGCAGCGGGGCCAGGCACGTAACCGTGCGGGTCACCGGCCAGGGCGAGGTCGTCGGGCTGGACTACGACTCGCGATGGCTGCACGCTGCGCATGAATACAACATCAGCCGGGAAACGCGGGAGGCTTTCGAGGCGGCCTACCGACGTGCCGGCGAACAGACCGTGGAGGGTCTGATCGCGGACAGTCGAATCGGCGCGCTCAGCCGGCTCGCCGGTGACCCGGTGGAGCTGGCCCGCCGCCTCGGCCTGCACAACCGGTAGATAGACACAGCGTTTCTGGAGGCACGGTGGCACCCAGCAAGGAACAGATCGAGGCGGCTATCGATGCGCTGCGTCAGGGCGGCGTGAAGTGGGAACAGAACGCCGACGTGATGCACGGCGCGTCGGCCGCCGCCCGCGCGCTCAACCTCGGCCCGTTCGAGTTGTCGGCTCTGGCCTCGCTGACCGGGCTGGCGGAGACCTACGGGCTGCTGCAGGAGAAGCTGGTGATGCTGCTGCAGCAGGGCTCGGTCAACTTCGACGCCATCGGCGGCGCCATTAAGGCGGCGGCCAATGGTTACGAAGAAGACGAGCGTGACGCGGTGCACCGCGCGCGCGGCATCTACTGACGTCGTTAGTCCAGGACGCGAGAGGAGGAGCGTGCACGATGGCGCCTGGCCCCGGTGAGCAAGAGTTCCGTGAGCTGATCCAGAAGTTCGAGGACGCGCTGCGGAAGGTACATGAGAAAGCCAACGAGATCGTCAACAACGTCAACCGGATCCTGTCGAAGGTGCCGGGGTTCGTCGGGGACGGTATCCGCAAGGGGACCGAGCGTTTCATCGCCCTGCTGAACAAGATCTACGAGGAGCTGGACAAGTACATCGGCAAGCCGGGGTGGCCGCCTACGCTGCTGAGTACAGGCAATGCGTGGGCCGACGATGTCGGGACACCGGTGAGCTCGCTGGCGGGAGCCGCCGATCCCGATAAATCCGCCATCCTGGATGAGTGGAAAGGGGCGGCAGCCGACGCCTACAAACGCATCCTCGGCCCGCAGTACAAGGCGATCACCGCGATCAAGAAGGACTTCACCGACGCGATCCACAGCGCGCTGACGGCAACGGCCGCAGGCATCGTCGTGTGGTGGGGCTCGATCGTCGTGGCGATCGCGGCCCTGGTGGGTGGGCTGATCGGCGCGGCCGCCTCCACAGCTTCCGTGTTCGGCGCGCCGGCCGGGCCGTTCATCGCCGTCGCCGCGTGTCTGGCGTTCCTGGCGGCGCTGACCGCCGGTAGCGGTGCGCTGCTCGGTATCACCGCCGTGCAGAACGGCAATCTGCAGGACAAACTGGCCGACTGGCTGGCCTTCGAGGGACGGCAATGGCCGGTATCTGCAGCCAGCAAGCTCGAGGACGGGACCTTGCGCGACAAGGCCCCGGCCACCGTTGACGGTACTGACTGGCGTCTGGAGCCATGACCGGCCCCGCTGACCTAACAGGTCGTAGACGCTCGGCGCGAGCACGCGCCCTGGTCGCCGGCCTGCTGCTCGCCGCGTACGTTCTGCTGCTGGTGTTCCTGGCATACCTGGCGACGATCGACGCGACAGCGACACTGACGCCCCTGGCCGTCGCCGGCGGCATCGGGCTACTCGCCTCGCTGGCCGTGGTCGTCGCCAACCTACGGGTCGCCGCACAACCGGGCACCTCATCGGCGCGGGGCCTCCTGTGGAGCAGTGTGGCTCTGATCGTGGTGGCGGTGGCCGGACTGCTCGGGGTAGGTATCTTCGAGCTGATCGCCGCCGACACCACAGTCGGAATGGTCACCCTCGCGGCGATCGTTCTCGTGCTCGGGCCACTCGTCCCCGCCGCCGTCTCCCTGCCCGCAGCCCACCGCAGATGACCCGCGATGGAGCCGCTCGCAGTCCTCATCGGAGTCTGCTGCGCCGGCCTGCTCGCCCTTGTCGCACTACTCGTCGTGCTGATCGCACACGCCCGCCGTCGGGAGCGGGCCCGCCAGCAGACCTTCCGCGACTGGGCTGTGCACCACGGCTGGACCTACGTCCCGGCGGCCGCGGTCGACTGGGAACGCGACTACCAGGCCGCAACCGCCACGGAGTGTCCCATGTCCTGACCAGCACAGTATCGGGCCACCCGGTCAGCGTCGCCGAGTACTCCTACACCGAGACCCACACCTCCACCGGCCCAGCGTGCCTTGTGCGCATTCGACGGGCCGGGTCAAGAAGACCAGAACCGTTGCAGGACCGCGGCTACGACCTCTGGGGCCCTGTGCCATCCAACAGTGCTCGAGGCCATCAAGACGTGCCGTCTGGGCGCCGAGCCGGCCAGCCACGTCCACCGACATCTGCTCCGCTTCGGGCGGGTCCGGCAACAGCAGCACCAGCCCACGTGAACGGGTAGGTCCGTTGACGTCCTTCCACGAGTCGGCACCCACGTTGGGCACCGCCGAGCGGTAGAAATCCAGGATGCACCGGCTCATGGTCTCGTCGTGCGCCGCGCCCATGGCCTTGGCCTCCACGATCGGCATGCCGCCGTTTGCCAGCCGCGAAGCGGTACTGTCCGGATCCTCTGGGTCGGCCTCGCGCATGGCTCTCAAAAAATCTTCCCCGACGCCGGGCGTCTGCAACCTGTGGACGCGTTCGGACCACACGAACCTCGGGTGGAAGACGGGTGCCACGTCGACCGCGAAGCTGCGCAAGGGAACGTCAAACGCCGTGGCCAGACGTAGAGCAAGCAGCGCTCCTACGTCATGCCCAACCAGATCGATCGGCCCTTCGATCCCCTTTAGCGCGTCCCCGAGCCATTGCACGTAAGCGTCCTTGGTCGCGCTGAATCCGGCAGGCCGAGGAGCACCGAATCCGGGCAGATCCAGAGCTACCGAGTCGCGTTCGAGGAATCTGCGCAGGGAGTCCCAGACCCGACCAGTTTCCGGTAGCCCGTGCACAAACACCGCGGTCATGTCCGCACACTATCTGGCTGGCGCATTGGGGCGAATCGGCCTGGACCTGGCACCGGTCGACCAGGCAGTACTACCTCCACACGCACCTGCACCGCATGCCCGACCTCACGGAGACTCCGCAGCCCCAAACGGAGCGCGGTGGCGGCGACACGGCGTACCGGCAGGGGTGCGGGTGGGATACAGCGGCGAGCCGCGCTGGTCGCGTCGGCGCGGCTCGCCGCGTCCCGGTCAGGCCGCGGACGCCGGCGGGGTGGCCGACGCCGGTTCGGTGGGGTAGCCCGCCGGGACCGGGGCGGCCTCGGCCGGCATCAGGATCCACAGGAGCGGATAGATCAGGATCTGGCTGCCGGGGATGGCCAGGAGGATGAGCACGAACAGCAAGCGGGCCGGCCACGGGTCGAGGCCGAAACGGCGGCCCAGCCCGGCGACCACGCCGGCTAGAACCCGACCCTCCCGCGGCCGGACCAGGCCGTGGCGGCGGAAGGAGTCGTGCACGGTTTCCATGATCTAATTCTTCCCTTCGTTGTGAACTCGACGACTTCAGCATGCGGCGGCGGGCCCGGCCCGGGCATCGGGGAACGGCCCTGGTCCGACCCCGATCCGCGAGGCCCGACGCTCTCAGGGTCACCGCCCGCCAGTTACAAAGGCGGAGACGGTGAACGTCGCGGGGGTCATGCGCGAGTTGGAGTCCGGGAGGTGGCCTTCCATCAGGGCGCGGGCGGGTCGCGGGCGGCAGACCGATCAAGGCAAGGGGAACCGAGGGCCGGCGGTGGTGGGTCGGGTCAGGCGCTGCGCTATGACCACATCTCACCCGGAGCGCCCCGGCTATGGCAGGCTGATGATGTGTCGCTGACACCCGCCAACCCGATCGCGCCGCCCAGCATGCACCGGGCGGCCCGCGCCGAAGACGCGGTGCGTGGGGTGATCGAGCGGCGCATGCGGCGTCGCGGGTGGCTGGCCACCGTCGTGCCCTACACCGGGTACGGGGCGCCGGGCTGGGTACGGGTAATGGGGCGGGTGCTGCTCGACCGGCCCGAGTGCGGCGCGGAAGGTGAGCCCCGCAAAGCGCGCAAGCCCACGAAGATCCGCGGGTGGCGCGGCTTCGCCGCGGTTGCGGTCAAGGACGCCGAGGTGGTGATCGAGGCGGGCGGGCTACGTTGCGAGGTGCGCGCCGACCGGGGCGGTTTCGTCGACGCCGTCGTCGAGGCCGACCTGCCGCCCGGCTGGCAGACCGTGCGACTGAGCACCGACGGCTCCTCGCCGGTCGAGACGCCGGTGCGCATCGTCGACCCGACCGTGACGTTCGGCATCGTCTCCGACATCGACGACACGGTCATGGTGACCGCGCTCCCGCGTCCCCTGCTCGCCGCGTGGAACACGTTCGTGCTCGACGAGCATGCCCGGGCCGCCGTACCCGGGATGGCCGTGCTCTACGAGCGCCTCGTCACCGCCCACCCCGGCGCACCGGTGTTCTACCTGTCGACCGGTGCGTGGAACGTCGCGCCGGCGCTGACCCGCTTCATGTCCCGCCACCTCTACCCAGCGGGCCCCCTGCTGCTCACCGACTGGGGACCGCAGAAGGATCGCTGGTTCCGCAGCGGTCAGGAGCACAAGCGCGCCACGCTGCGGCGCCTGGCCGACGAGTTCCCCGATACGCGGTGGCTGCTGATCGGCGACGACGGGCAGCACGACCCCGAGATCTACGCAGACTTTGCCCGATCCCACCCGGACAAGGTCGCCGCGGTCGCGATCCGTCGACTGTCCCCCACCCAGGCCGTGCTCGCCGGTGCCCTGCCGGCACACCTTAGCGAGCCGCGCGCCAGCGGCATGGTCGACCAGCGATGGCTGTGGGCGCCCGACGGCGCCGGACTGGCCAAACTGCTCAGAGATGCGGGTCTGTTGTGAGGGCTCTGTTGCACGGTAGTCACCACCGAGGGGCACGGCGGTGAGTCCCTCCCGCCTGGAGATCGGCTGCTATCTCGAGTCCGCCGGCACGGATCCGGCGCAGCAGCACATCGGCGTCGGCCAGGCCAGGAGCCGGCCGTAGGGGAGCGCCGTCGCCTTCGGGGCCCCGCAACACATCGAGTTGGACGCGCATCCCGTGCAACGACTCCCGGCTCGCGGCCTGGATCGCCTCCAGCGACTCGCGAGCCTTGCCCGGGTTTCGCTCCAGCACGTGAAGCGCGACCCCGGCCTGCATCGCGATCACCGCGAGGCCATGTCCCACGGAGTCGTGCAGTTCCTGCGCCATCCGCAGCCGCTCCTCCGCGACCGCGCGAAGCGCCTGCGCCGCCCGCAGCCCGGCTTCCGACTCCCGGCGGACCCGGACGCCACGCCGATGGCGGTGGGCACGGCCACTGCCGTGAACGAGGTCGCCAGCCAGGCCAGAAAGGGCATGCCGTGGCTCGCTGCCAGGCCGGTGCCGAACCGGACGCCGCCGGCCACATACACCGCCAGGCCCAACCCGCCGTTCCAGACCAGCACCCGGCGCAGCGGCCACGCGACAGCTACTCCGGCGGCGGCGACGGGGACGGCG
>Ga0137365_10002166_pt1 | contig 15532 bp, 15 predicted proteins | sample SagtaG_9_FD_104799 | JGI IMG/M metagenome (GOLD analysis project Ga0137365, IMG submission 104799) | Vadose zone soil microbial communities from Sagehorn Ranch, Mendocino, California, USA - Sage1_L_40_16 metaG | ecosystem: Environmental > Terrestrial > Soil > Vadose zone | place: USA...
ACTGCGCTGCAGCTGCCCGTTCATCGCCTTTCATGCCACGGCGGAACACGCAGCCAGGTATCTGCGTGATGAGGCGACGGCTGCTGGCCGCATAGTCAACCAGAGCGAAGCTGTCGATGCCGCTGAGGCCGAGTTCGGGCGGCTGCTGACCGGATAGCGCCGCTCCTGACCCGGCAACGCCGCCGCCGGCCGGATAGCGCTGCCGCCGACCCGACAGCGCCGCTCCTGACCCGGCAACGCCGCCGCCGGCCCGAATACGTCGGCTCTTTCAGCCGGCGACGGCTCCAGCGGGCGGGCCGCAGGGCACGGGTTCTTGCGGCGCCGGAAACCTCGCCCGCAGGTCGTTCTTAAGGATCTTGCCCGATCGATTCCTGGGAAGCTCGGTCAGCCTGAGCAGTTTCGTGGGGATCTTATGAGCTGCAAGCTCGGCGCCGAGAAAGCCGCGTAGGTCGCGGAGAGAAAGCGGCTGATGCGAAACGATCGCGGCGGCCACCTCCTCACCATAGGACTCATCAGGAATCCCGACGATCGCGCAGTCGGTGACGTACGGGTGTTTACGCAGGGCATTCTCCACCTCGACCGTGCTGATGTTCATTCCGCCTTTGATGATCACATCCTTAAGCCGGTCCGTCAGATACAGGTAACCATCGTCGTCCAGATAGCCGACATCTCCTGTGCGTGTCCAGCCGTTGACGAACACGCTGGCGGTGGCCTGCGCATCCCTGAAGTAGTGCTGTGGCCGAAGTCCGCGCCAGCGGAGCCGGATCTCGCCGACCGCCCCAGGCGGCAGGCCGCTCCCCGTGGCGTCGGTCACCGCGAGCTGAGTGGCGCCGCGAGGCCGGCCGACGCTGGCAGCTCGCGTGCCGTCGTAGACGAACGACGTGCCCGCGTAGCGTGCCTCCGTTAGCTCGTACATATTGACCAGCCTCGCCGCTGGGAAGGCGGCGGCGAGCCTGGGAACGAGCGCGGTCGGGAGAGGAGCGCAGCCAAGCGACACGACCCGGACAGCGGACAGATCGTGATGTCCCAACGCGCCGCTGTCCAGGATCGCGGTCGCCGTGGCCGGCACGAGCTGCATGATCGCCGCGTGGTGCTCGGCCGCTAGCTGGCAGAACCGGCCTGGGTCGAATATCGGCAGCGCGAGCGTCGTCATGCCAGTGCGCCCAAGGGGCTCGAACAGCCTGAGCTGCCCGGCTGCCGTCGAGACCGCGTTCATGTGCAGATAGACACCGCCCGCACAGGCGCGCCACCAGGGCGGAGGCCAGACCGCCTGCTGCGTCAGCGGCTGGGCCACATGCATGTGCCTGCACGCCACCCCTTTCGGCAGCCCCGTGGTGCCGGAGGTGTAGAGGATCTCGGCCACATCCGCCGGCAGCACGTCCACCCCGAATGGCTCGCTGCTCTGCCGCTGTTCGAGCTGCGCAACCGTCGCTTGCCATCGGTGTCCATCTGGTGCGTTCTCGCCCCAGATGACACCGGTAGCCGCGCTGCGGTCCAGTATGGCGGCGAGCTCCGGTCCAGTGAACCGGCTCGACAGCGGTACCGCGATGGCGCCTGCCTTGAGCGCAGCGAAATATGCCACGGCGAACTCGAGCCATTCCGAGTTCTCGAAGAACAATGCGATCCTGTCGCCAGCAACTACACCTCGGCCCGCCAGCCCACGGGCTATCGCGTTCGACCTGGCGTCCCACTCGCCGTAGGACATCGATCCGCGGCCGTCCACGATCAGAGCCGTCGAGTGAGGTGCTTCGGCAGCACGTTTCCGCAACAAATCCGGTATTGTCAGTACTTCAGTCATCGCACCGCCGCCATAACCTATACCTTCACCGCTCCGGCGCCGGTGAGCTGCGCCTCGGTCGGCTCGGCACAGCAGTACCATGCCTCGGTCATTGCCGGCACGTGACGGGGAGCCGCCTGGGTTGTCAGTTCGGCGGACAACGCGGCGCCAAGCGGCGAGCCCGCCGGCAGAGCGTCGCGCACCAGGGCACGGACCTCCGAGAACACCGTCTGCCTGCTCGCGCCGACCTGGGCACCGCGCTGCACGCGTTCAAGCACCGCCTGATGCAATTCGTCCACCCGCGGATCCCGGTGCCGCCACGGATAGTACAGTGCCGCCTCGTCGAACTCGCCGATGATCTCCGTTATCTCCGGCAGCTCGAGTAGTCGCGAACCTTTCGGAATAAGAAGGCGGATGGCCAGCTGAATCTGCGCCACATTGTCGACGAGATCCAGCTCGCTGAGGAGGTTGAGCAGGTCTGCGTAACTCTCGATCGTCGTCCATGGAGAAAAGGTGACAAAGGTCGGATTGAACGTCAGGCCGACCTTGCGGAATTCCTGGGTTACGTCGATGAAGTCCTGCCTGGTATGATATTTCTCGTACGCGAGCAGGGTGGCCTCGTCCACCGCTTCCACGGCGCTTGTGACGAAGAGGCATCCGGTTTCCTTCAGCACCGGCAGCAAGGAGATGCGCTTCTTGAGGTGCTGGACCTTGATGGTGGCATCGTAAGTAACGGCAGGAAACTCGTCATGCAGCGCACGCACGATCTCGAGCGCGTGACGCGGTGCATTGAAGAAGTCCGGGTCGCCGAACGTGATATGCTGCGCGCCCTTGCGGATCTGCTGACGGATGTCTGATAGCACGACATCGGACTGCACGACACGGAAGCGGCCATCGTAGACCGGAACGATCGGGCAGTGCCTGCAGCGGTGCAGGCAGCCGCGTGTTGCCTCGGTGGATCCGGCAACGCGCTGCTGGCCGTTTCCCAGGTCCACCTTCGCATATATAGGCAGCAGCGGAAGTCCGCTGCGATCCGGTGTCAGGAACTGTTGGCGAGCCAGTGAGATGACCGGCTCCGGTTGCTCGGGTGGCTTGCCGTTCGCCTCGGGTCGCTCATTCCCGCCGTGACCGTTCGTTTGGTGACCGTTCGTTTGGTGACCGTTCGTTTGGTGACCGGTCGCCGCGTGACCGTTCGCGGCGTGACCGTTCGCGGCGTGACCGTTCGCGGCGTGACCGTTGAGTGCCAGCCGGCTGCCAAGGGACACCAGTCCCTCTTCGAATTCGCCGCCCAGCACGGTACCCACGCCCAGCTTTCTCAGGTACTGCTCGTTAACCGGAGCGTAGAGACCGAAGAAGCACAGGTGGGCACGTGGATTGAGCTCTCTCACCTGCGGAATCAGGTTGATCGCGATGCGCGTCGCCGTGTGCATGGGCACATAGAACGCCAGCAGGTCAGCGAGCTTTACTTCTTCTTCGTCCAGTTTTTCCACAGCCAGGTCAAGGCAGTCTACATCGAACCCCTCCGCCCGCAGCCAGGAGGCTGCCGACGCCATGCCAAAGGGCTGACGCCCCAGTTCATATGAGGAGATCAGCAAGACTTGCATCAGCTCGGCTCCCGTCGCTAAGCGAGAGACCTTGTGGACTCATTCTGGGTACTTCCTTTCTGTCAGCGCCCGGCCGGGCACGTTACCTGGCTATCTCTTGATCCATGTGCGAAGGGAATCGTCGCGGGAGTCAGCCGCAGGTAGCGATTCGTCTTCGGCATGCCGCTCGTAGTCCCGGCCATCACGATCACCTGACGGCCCCGGCGGGTACCCGTCGGCTGCCCTGCGCTGCCGCGGTGACCTGCACCGAACTCGCCGACGACCCGTTGGGCGGCGGCTCGGGCAGCGCATCGTGCTCGCTCGCGCACGTGTAAAGCAGCCCGTCGGACCATACGTGGCGGACGCCGCCCCACCGGAGGGCGTCCGCGATGCTGGGAAAGAAACCGCGGCCGGGATAATTCGCGCTCGTGTTGCACAGAACAGGAATCCCGCTGACCCGCTGATAGCGGCGAAGCAGCTCATGGACAACGGGTTCGTCTTCCGCCGAAACGGTCTGAAGACGAGCTGTTCCGTCAACATGACAGATGGCGGGAATGCGTTCCTTCCACGACGGCCTGACGTCATGCTGGAAGATCATGAACGGGTCGCGGCCGCCCGGATCGAATATCTCACTTGCTCGCTCTTCGAGGCAGATAGGAGCGACCGGCCGGTACGGCTCCCGACGCTTGATCAGGTTCAGGAGGTCCTGCATGCTCTTACTGGTCGCCGGGGCCAGAATGCTCCGGTGACCAAGAGCACGCGGCCCGAGTTCGGCGCGGCCGTGCATGAGCATGACCGGCTCCCCCGCATGCAGTAGCTCGGCTACCGTCTGGAGCGCTGCGGGCCGGACATTCACCCCCGCAGGGACCTGCTCGGCACGCAGGAGCGGACCCCGGTAGACGTCCCACTCGAGAATCCACCGATCGCCCGCTCGCATCATCTCGGCACACGCGGCCCCGAGCGCCGAGCCGGAGTCATTGGGAAACGGCGGTACCCAGACGTCGCCGAATCGGCCGCTGTCGCGCAGCTGCGAATTCCAGGTGATGTTCAGGGCGCATCCGCCGGTAAGGACGACTGGCAGGCTGATCAGCCCGTCCCTGGCGAGCCTGCTGGCTAGCTCGTTTTCCAGGAGGCTCCCCAGGAATATCTGCCATGTATGAATGGCGTCGGCACCGCCGACATCCAGTCTGTGCGCAGCGGCCTCAATCTCATCGGCCAGTATGATGGGTAGCTGGACAAAGGATGTCCCCTGTGCCAGGCGATAATATATGTCGGACATGTCCGACAGCAAGTCATGGTTGACCGCACCAAGCCCCGCATAGGCCATGGCCTTCCCCGGCGCGGACAGCTGATGCTTCCTGAACATGCCGTCATCCGCATTCGCCGGCAGCCGGAAAGGTGCGAACCGGGACACGACCTCTACGTAGGCGTTGCCCTTGAGCGGCAGCACCGGGCCCAGGCTCCGCACCGTTCGTGATGCCGGGTCGACAACGTAGAGGCGCGGGCCGACGCCACCGTCCCACACCACGACCGCAGCCGCCTGTTCGCGCTGGGCAAATGGGCTCGTGCAGTAGCCGCTAGCCAGGTGGCCGGTGCTGTGGTGATGGCTCCGGTAGGAGTCGGAGATTCCAGGAAGCGGCTTGGTTACAGATATTCCCTCCAGCGGCGACCGGTTATTCAATTCGCGGTAAGCGGCAACCGGCAGCTTGACCTTTCTGCCTCCTGCATGAGTGATCAGGTGAGGAGCAGGACTTACCTCGACATCCGGGTCACGCGGCTGCCGAGTTTGCGTGAACCAGCCATCGACGACCCACGAATCGATGTCTGGCACGGCCACGGTGCCGCGCGTGAGCAGCTCGGTCGCCTGCTCCAGCCGGACGATGTGGGAATATCGAGCGTTGTTGTCGGTTTTCTCGAGCTCGACAACGCACTCTAGCTCATTGCCGCGGAGCATCGCCACGGCGCCGTCGTGGGTAAGTTTCAGTCCGGCAATTGACAGTGGTCTCATAACTAGCCCTTCTGGCTCCGAGCCTTAACAGGCATTGCCTCTTCCATTTGGGTCGCGCGTCCCGCGTCCCTGGTACTTCCCACAGCAGCATTCGAGGACAAAGCTCACGATGACTATCAGCCAGAAGATCCTGAAATAGGCCTGCCACCTGATAGAGGTAATGCCGACCAGGTTCATCAGGCCGAAAAACCCCAGGGGTGGCAACAGGTAACCGTCGATCATGCAGTGGGTACGGCCGCACCGCCTGCCATTGATGTAGCACGCAATGCCGATCCACATTGTCGAGACCGTGAATACCAGCCCAGCTGCCGTGGCGGATATACGGTGCGCATTCCAGACGGCGTATGCGGCAAGCAGCAGGGCTACTGGCACTCCCCAGATCCATAGAAAAGAGGTTGTTCGCACCAGGTCCTGCTGCGCCCTTGCGACGGGCGGCACTTGCTTCATGGGCTGCTAGTCCTATGCCCGGGCACCGCGGGGCGCGAGCCCGGTGCAATCGTGATCAGCCGAGCCGTTCGGGGGCGGCTGCTCCGTGCATTGCTGCACCAGCGGCGTGGAGGTGAATGTGGCATTCGCCGGGGGGGTAATCCACCGCGTGGATGACCAGCCGCTAGTGAGCAAATTCCATCCGGGCACTCCTGGATGGCGAACGGGAAGCACGGCCTCATTCGGCGCGGGGAAACTTGCGGACTGCCACTTGAATGCGCACGACAAGCGCAAGCTGTCGGTTTGGTTGGGCAAGCTCCCGTGCAGGGTGAAATTGTGAAAGACAATGATGTCGCCTGGCTCGAACGGGCTGGTCACCCAGTCCGGGCCGAACTCGAACTGCCCGTAGCCGTAGCCTGGCAGGTAGCCGAGGCGGTGTGAGCCAGGCAGGACCGCGAGCGGGCCTTTCTCGATAGGAGTCCAGCCGATGGAAATCCAGGTCGACAGGACATCGCGCGACCAGCGAACGCCCTCCTGATGAGGCCCGGCATGCCTGCCGCCAGGACCGCCGAGTCGCTCTGGCCAGATCATATAGGGCGCCTTGCCTGGCCACGGGAACATATCCGACCCTATGAGTGCCGTCATGATCGCGGATATCTGGCTGTCGAAGGCAAGCTGATGAAATGACTCAAGGGACTGCACGCCACCGAATCCGGTCCAGTACCGCGGATCTTCCTGGCCCTTCACGAGTGGCTGCAAGGTTCCGTCTGCTGCAATCCACTGAGCCTTACGCAGCACATCGAGGACGTCTGCCCGCACCCTGCGGATCAGCTCGGGGTCAATGACTCCGCGAACGAAGACATAGCCATCTTCGTGCATGCGCTGGCGCAATACGTCGCTATCGCTGGCTTGTCTCGTAGAGTCTCGTAGTGCTTTCACCGGACCGCGCTCCTTAGTCGTCGATCGCTGCCGGTCGCACGCCGGAATGGTTCTGGCGATTCGTCGGCGTCCCTGGCGGGATTAATCTGATAGGTGTCTCTGCCGGCCGGTGACCGGACAGCGCCCGGCCGGCTGCCGGAAAATCCAGACCTGACGTCCGCACGGGCACGGTCGAGTAGCTTGATCAGCAGATCGATGTCCTCGGCGGAGGTGGCGTAGTTAGTGACGCACGCCCGCAGAACGATCCGTGTGCCGAGCCGGACAGGGAAGATGCGCGCCTCGCCTGACTGGTTGACCGCCCGCGCGACCTGGGCTGGCCGTGTGATGGACTCGTCGGTGAAGCACACCACCGGCAGAGGCGTGTCGTTCATGAGTACCCAGCCATCGCCGCGCAGCGCATCACGCAGCCGCCAGGCGAGTTCCACCTGCCGGCGAAGCGCGTCCGCGTAGCCCTGCCAGCCGGCGACGGCGAGCGACAGCAGCAGCTTCAGCCCGGCGAAGTTGCGCGACCACCGGATCGAGCGCGTGTACGGATCAACGCCTGCTTCCTGCCGCTCGGCCAGGAACGGGGCCGGGACGCTGAAAGTCCGGTCGAGCAGCCCGGGGTGGCGCGTGAGCAGCAGCCCGCATCCCATCGGGACAGACAGCCATTTGTGCGGATCGAAGGTGATCGAATCGGCCTGATCGATCCCATGCAGCGCGTCGCGGATCTCGGGTATCAGGATCGCGGCTCCTCCCCAGGCCGCGTCGACGTGCACCCACACGCCATGCCGCGCGCCCACGCCGACCACGTCAGCGATGGGGTCGATGACGCCTGCGTCGGTAGTCCCTGCCGTGGCGACGATCAGCAGCGGAACCCGCCGGGTCGCAAGGTCGGCCCGGATCAGCTGGTCGAGGGCCGCGACGTCGATGCGGTGCCACTTGTCGGCGGGGACCTCACGGACGGCGGCGGTTCCCAGGCCGGTGACGGCCGCGGCCTTGAGGACGGATGGATGCGCGTGCCGACTCGCGTAGATCGTCGGCACACCGCTCACACCCCGCAGGCCGAGTCTGCTGTGACCGGGAAAGCGCGCTTCGAGTGCCAGGAGCGTACTCGTGAGATTGGCTTCTGAGCCCCCTGAGGTGATGACGCCGTCCGCGCGAGTCGGCTCGTAGCCGAACAATCGCCCGAACGTCCTGACGAGATGACGCTCGGTCTCCACTCCGAACGGGCTGCCCGACCAGGACGCCAGACACGGATTGAACGCGGCAGCGAGCGCCTCGGCCACTACGCCCATCGCCGTCGGAGCCGGATCGAACAGGCCGAAATGGCGTGGATGGATAGCGTGCGGGCCCAGGCGGCGCAGCGCTTCCACCACTCGGTCAACTGCCTCGTGCGGGGAGAGCGGGCGATCGAAATCGAATTGCTCAGCGGCCGCACGGACCTCGCCGGCGTCGATGTGGCCGCGCACACCGAGATGCCGCACGTCGTGGTAGTAAGCCTCGATCGCGTCTCCGGCCGCTAGCCACAATTCCCTGCGGCTCGCCGCGTCGAGGTGGAGCGGATCCACGTGCGTCATGACTGTTCCTGTCGTAGTTTGATCTTTGCCATTTGCGATCCCGGCCGGCTGCCGAACTCGCGGCGGCAGCCGGCCGATTTCCTGGACAACGGACGGGATCGGGCGGTTCGATCGGGGGCGGCGAGAGTGATCCCGGCACCCCCGATCGCCGGTTACGTCAGCCGCCGTAGTGGAATGAGCGCGCCTGGCTCTGGTCGTCCTTTCCCGCCTTCGCGCTCAGGTCAAGCGTGTCATCGGCAGACCATGACTGATCGGGAAGATCCAGTTTCCGCATCGCATTCACCTCCCTCCTGATGCTGTCGTCTTCTCCGAGGCCATAGGCGCCGGAGCCGTCTGGGAGCTACGTGATGAACCTGTGGGCGCTGTGCGCGATGACGAAGTCCATGTGAGCCCCTGTGACGCCTTCACCGAAACCCAGATGTACCGGGCCGGCCCCCTCATTCAGCTGCGAGTTGACCTGCCATCGCACTTCGGGCAGGACGCTTAGGTTCGTACCGATCCCCAGCTCAAGTGCCCGGAGGCCGTGTTCGGGGTTGGTGACCTCACGGACAGCGTCCGTGAAGTCCCTGCCATCGGCGCGGACCTCGGTGAGCACGCCGCCTTCGAGGCGCAGGCTGATCGGCGCGGCCGCGACGAGCTCGCTGCGCAGCTTGGCGGCTGCCTTGATTCTGGTGTCGCCGGCCGGCGTGAAATGCCGGTCGCGCGCCACGAGCACCCCGGACGCCACGGCGGTTCCGTCGAGGCTGAATTGGTGCACCTCATCGCTGGAATCGGCGGTCAGCGCTACCTCGCACAGCGACCCGACACTGATCCACTGACCGGATTCGATCACGGGCTCGAGCCAGGCAGCGACACTCAGGTTGTCCGAGAATGAGCAGGTCAGGTCGGTGCGCAGGGTTCCGTTGCGGGTCTCGCCCGGCGCTGCCTCTTCGGTGTAGAAGACGAGCGGTCCAGCATGGTTCGTGAGGTTCTCCACCCAGTAGCGCTCCAGCGCGCAAGCGGCACGGTAGTCAGAGATCGTCACCAGCTTCTGCGTGTACAGCGCCGCTTCGAGCCCGGGATCGAAGTTGGAGATCGGAACAATCAGCACCTTCGCACGGGGAAATAGCTTCCTGAGGTCGGAACTCACCAGGCGATTGCGAAGGACAAGCACCACGTTGGCCTCGGGCGGGAGCTTCGGCACATCCGCGAGCGAGACGCTCTGGAGGCCATAATATGTCGCCGCGATTCCCAGCCATTCGCAGTCAGAGACCGCATAAATCTCGCCCTCAGGAAAGACCTGGCTGAGCGTGTTCTGCACGAGTGTTTCCGTCTTCATGTCTGATCCTTGATTGGCGGTATATTGCGGCTTGTGTGTGAGCATCTGGCTGGTTACTGCTTGCGCAGCGCAATGGGGTTCTTCGTCAGATAATCGTCAAGAACGCGACGTGCTTCGTCAATTTCTGCCCTCGGCACGGTCTGCTCAGGACGGACCAGCGCGTAATACTCTTCCCGAAGTATCGATCCGATGATCGCATCGTGATAGCCGCCGTCGAAGTAGTAATAGTCCCGCAGTATTCCTTCGATTTGAATCAGGCCCGAGCAGCAGGCCTGGATTGCGGGCTTGTTGAAGACTCCGCAAATGAACTCGACTCGATGAGCATGCTTGGTGTCAAAGAGCAGCCCTACGATAGCGAAGACCGCCTCGACTCCGAATCCGATCTGCCAGCGGGCTGTATCGCCGATCATCGTGCCGATCTCGAAGCTGGCCGCATACTGCCCGGCGCGCCAGGTCACGGCGCCTATTGATCGCCCATCGCGATCGCGTACCATCAGAAAATTGTCCCGGCCACTCTCCATGAGGCTTCTGACCGCATCGACGTTGAGATACTGCCGCGATCCCCCGGCGTAAACCCATGACTTGGACTCCGTCCACCGGGAAATCAGCTCGCAGTCGCGATCAGTGACCGGTCCCAGCGTCACCGAGGGCGCAGGCAGGGCGCACTGCGTTGTACTGCCGGCGTTTGTCATCTCGACCTCGCAACTCGCCGCGCGTGGTGGCGGGAGACTGTCGGCTTCATGCGCTCGTCTCTCGATCTCTCAGAGCCGCGAGGTCATTGATGACCCGTAGCTCGGGTGCTGTCGGTTGTGCTGATGACGAGGTTGTCAGCAAGCCGGCCAACAAGGAAGGGCAATGGCGAGTTCTTGCCATCCGGCCATTGGCGAGTTCTTGCCAGGCCGAATCGCTGGCGAGTTCTAGCCATATCGATTCCTGCGCAGTGGTGCCGAGCCATGGCAGAACTAGAATTAAGGGTCAGCGGCTGCCTGGCCGGAGCCTGAGGTCTGGGCGGCATGAATGGGAAAGTAATGCGGACCAGTGCCCGGAAGCACCGGGCGATTCCGGCCCCGGCGGAATGCGGTCAGTTCCTGGAGGAAGCGTATGACGATTATCGAGGCGCGCGGGCTTGGCCGGGTGTTCAAGACCCGGCGGGGGGTCGTCGAGGCCGTTGCCAGTGTGGATCTGACCGTCGGGCGGGGCGAGATCGTGGGATTCCTCGGACCCAACGGTGCGGGAAAGACAACCACACTCCGCATGCTCACAACTCTGCTGAGACCGAGCACGGGGACCGCCACCGTGGTGGGCTGCGACCTGATCGGCGATCCGGTCGGCGTTCGCAGGGCCATCGGTTACGTGCCCCAGGCCGTCGGCTCAGCGGGAGGCGGGTCCGACCCGAACTCCTCAGTTCGAGAGGAACTCGTGCTGCAGGGCAGGCTGTACCGCAAGCCCGCCGCCGAGGCGAGCCGGCGGGCGGACCTGCTCGTGGAACAGCTCGATCTGGCCGGACTCGAGCGGCGGCTCACGAAGACGCTCTCCGGCGGCCAGCGCCGCAGGCTCGACATCGCGCTCGGTCTGGCGCACTCCCCGCAGGTCATTTTCCTCGACGAGCCGAGCACCGGCCTTGACCCGCAGAGCCGCAGCAACCTGTGGGATCACATCCGCAGGCTCAGGGAGGACCTCGGTACCACAGTGTTCCTGTCGACGCATTATCTCGATGAGGCGGACGCGCTCTGCGACAGGGTGCTGGTCATCGACAACGGCAAGGTGGTAGCGGAGGGCCGGCCGGAAGAATTGAAGCGACGCGTTTCCGGCGACATCATAACGCTGGAAGTGAACGGTGATCCCGGCATCGCGCACGCAGCGCTCACCGGAAGGCCCGGCATCCGCGAGATGACGCGCGACTGCTGCTCGGTACGCCTGGCCGTGCAGCACGGCGAGAGAGCGCTGCCCGAGCTGCTGCGATTCCTCGACAATGCCGGCATTGCGCTGAAGTCCGTGCACCTGGCCAGCCCGACGCTGGACGACGTATTCCTTCAGCTGACCGGCCGCGCCCTTCGTGACGGCTCTCCCGTTACCCAAGCCCAGACGCCGCCAGCCCGCATGCTAGAACTCGAGGAGATCGCAGGATGAACTTCGCCAACGATACACGGCTGATTCTTGGCCGCCAGATCCGCCTGGCGCTGCGCAATCCGGCCTGGACCGTCATCAGCCTGCTTCAGCCGATCATGTTCCTGGTATTCTTCGGACCGCTGTTCGCCAGTGTTTTCAAGCGCGGTCTCATCGGCGGTGCGGGCAACGCATACGGGTATTTCGTGCCCGGCCTGCTGATCCAGCTCGGCCTGTTCGGGTCCGCTTCGGTCGGCTTCTCGATCATCGCGGACTTCCGGTACGGAATAGTCGACCGGCTCAGGGTGACCATGGTGAGCAGGCTCGCCATCTTGTTCGGGCGCATCGTACGCGATGTATTCGTGCTGCTCATCCAGTCCGTCGTGCTCATCGGTGCCGGCTTCGCGTTCGGGTTGCGTGCCCCTGTGAGCGGAATACTGATCGGGCTCGGGTTCATCGCCCTGGTCGCGGTCAGCCTCTCGGCGGTGTCCTACGGGATAGGCCTGCTGACGAAGAGCGAGGCCGTACTCGCGTCCGGCCTTAACTTGCTGATCATGCCCGTGGTGCTGCTGTCCGGGATAATGCTGCCGCTCACGGTCGGGCCGCACTGGCTCGCCGATCTCGGCAGTCTCTCGCCCTTCCGCTATATCATCGACGCGATGCGGGAGGCATATCTGGGCCGATACGCCAGTCCCGTGATGGCGGAAGGGATCGCTGTAGCGGTCGCGATGGCACTGGCCTGCTCGTGCGCGGCGATGGTCATCTTCCGCCGCGAGAATTCCCGATAGAGACTTCCCTCCGTGAGAGCTCTCGTCAAGACGGCCCCTTGTAGCTGGCTGGTCCAGGCGGCTGAATCGGCGAAGTAGCGGCCCAGGCGCAGTCAGGGGCTTGTTGCGAGCTGCAGGCCCAGCAGTCAGGCGGCGGTCGCAGGCGGGCTGTGGCTCCGCAGGATCCGGCTGCCGTCCGGGCTGATCGCCGTGGTCGTGCCGTCTGCGTTCAGCATGAACCGCCAGCCCCACTCATGGACGCAAGCCAGCTCTAAAAGTAGGCTACTTAGAGTCAGGCGGCCTGGATGTGGTCGGCCGTGCATCCTCCAAAAGTCGGGCGAGCCGCGCAGTCCGGCTAGCTCACGCCAGATGTATGGTCGACGCGTGGCGAAATAGCTTTCTGCTAGTGATCTCCGACCGAGAGCCTCTGGCGTGGATCTTGAGCGAGGGCCGGATGGCCTTCCCTGGTCAGAGGTCGCGCGACGTCGGCAAGCTGTCAGTGGGCGACAAGCTGTCCCTATACACGACACGTGGTTGCTTCCATAGCCTAGCGCAGATCGTGGACGAATTATAGGCGAAGCGACAGTCGTAAGTCATGTTGGTGCGCTGTATAAGCCAGTGATATTCGGAGAACTTGCATATCCCGCTAGGTTGTGACATCGAGATAATTGGTTTGGTACAACGCGGTGAAGGGCTCGATATTGCAAATCTGGTGGATGAGCTGCATATTTCTCGAATCCTAAAAGCTGGTTCACGAGACTGCGGCGCGTTCTTGTCTCTTTGGACGAGCATGACGCAAAGGTGCTGCATAGGAAGCTAGCTCCGAGAACTATTCCCGTTAGAGAAAATAAGGCCAGATATCTTGAGCGGACGAGTTTCGCAAAGGCCACCGATGTCTGACCAAGCTGCAAGCAGGGAAGGCAGCGATCGGGGTTTTCGCTCTGTGACGAACTGGCCGCTGTCCGGCTGCGGGCCGCGAACCTTCAGGCGGCCATGCAGGCCGCGCTGGGCGCGGCCGAGGATGGCGAGCCTGATCCCCTCGCGTTCTTGCGCTGGGAACTCGGCGGAGACGATGAGCACCGGGGCCGCCGATGATGTACGGCGGGCCGTACCGGCGGTACCGGCGGCAGATGCGCCGCGCGTTCTGGGGCCGCCACGGCGGATACCCGGTCCTGTTCCCTATTCCGTATGAGTCGCTGTCGCTCGTCGCGCGCTGGCCGCATTCAGCCGGTGGGCCTACCGCAACCGATCCGGTCACGCCGGATCACCGCCCGCCGCAGATGCGCAGGTATGGTCTCGGTCGCGGTACCGACGTCGAGCGGCAGGCTGATCGAGGCGGCCGGTTCGGTCGGGGTGGCTGAGCGGAGGTAGGCCGCTAGCCCGGACGGGCCGGAGAGCAGCGCGATCGCCTGTCGCAGCACGATCTCGCGCACAGAGTTGCCGACGAGCCGCTCCGCTCGTGCCGACCCGTGCTCGCCGCCCTCCCCCGCGTCCCGTTCCCGGCCGCCTGCTTCTCCGCTGTTCTGTTCTCGGCTGTTCTGTTCTCGGCCGCTCTGTTCTCGGCCGCCGGCATGGCTGGCATGCCGCTGCCGGCTGCCGGGATCGCCGGCGTCTGCGTCTTGTTCCTGGCCGCCTGTCGATCCGGTGCGGAACAGCGCAGCGCTGATCCGGTCGAGCAATTCGTGGTCGACGTGGCCGACGACGATCGGCGCAATGGAGGCGTCGCAGCCATCACCAGGCCTGGCCATCCCTCCGGCCGGGCTCCAGCCGGCCTCGGCGGGCGCGACCATGCCGCTGAGGCCGACTGGCCGGGCCACGCCGCTCAGCCGGTCCAGGCCGCTCAGCTGGTCCAGGGTCATCACAAGCTGGATCCGGGTTGCCTGCCCGGCTCGCTCGGGCAGGCCGCCAGAGCCGACTAGAGTATGTCCCGTAGATCTTGCCGTCGCGGCAGTAACTTCGGCCCCAGCAGCCCCAGTTAGCGTGGAGGTTTCCCAGTACGCGGAACTTTCTCCGCAGCCCCTGCTGAAAAGCTTCCGCGCTAGATCGCCTGGGCCTGCTAGGGCGCCGCTGGAACGGCTGCTGCCCGCTCATCCGCGGCAGGGGCGCCGGCGGAATGATCACCGGCTGGTGACCGGCGGGATCTTCCACCAGACCCGGGCCGACTGCCCGTGGCGGGACCTGCCGGAGCGATCCGGGAACTGGAAGACCGTGTACAACCGGCATCGCCGCTGGTCCGGGGACGGGACGTGGGAGAGGTCCTGGACGCTTTGCGGGCCGGATGCGATGCGGCGGAGGGTAAGGCGTGGACGGTGGCGGCGGACGCGACGGTCGTCCGGGCGCACCAGCACGCCGCCGGGGCGCGGCACGAGCCGCCGAAGGACATCCCGCCCGGGCGCCTGGCGGTGGCCGTGCTGAGCGCCCCGGCACGCACGGGGGGCTGCGCCGGATGACAAGGATCCGCCGGCCGGCGGGACGAAGCCGGGCAAGCCGAAGGAGCGGGAGGCGCTGGGCCGGTCCCGCGGCGGGCTGAGCACCAAGGTCCACCTCCTCGCGGACGCCGGGTGCCTCCGCTGGCCCGGGTGACCAGCGCCGGGCAGCGCCACGTCTCCCTGGCCTTCATCCCGCTGATGGAACGGCTCAAGATCGCGCGCCGGGGACCGGGACGGCCCAGGACCAGGGCCGGCCAGATCCTGGCCGACAAGGCCTACTCCAGCTGCGCGATCCGCTCCTGCCTGCGGCGGCGCCGCATCAAGGCCACCATCGCCGAGCCGTCCGGCCAGATCCGCAACCGGCGCAGGCGGGGCAGCAAGGGCGGGCGCCCGCGTTCGACCCCGGGGCGTACAAGCAGCGCAACACCGCCGGGCGGGCCTTCTGCCCGCTCCGTCAGCACCGCGCCGCCGCGACCCGGTACGACAAGCGCGACTTGGCCTGCCGGGGAACCGCCGGCGTGGCAGCGATCCGGATCTGGCTCCGCGACCTCAGCCAACATGATCTACGGGATACGCCCTAGCCGCCGGCAGGCTTCTTGGAGCGCATCGTGGCGGCGCTG
>Ga0137365_10002174_pt1 | contig 15496 bp, 9 predicted proteins | sample SagtaG_9_FD_104799 | JGI IMG/M metagenome (GOLD analysis project Ga0137365, IMG submission 104799) | Vadose zone soil microbial communities from Sagehorn Ranch, Mendocino, California, USA - Sage1_L_40_16 metaG | ecosystem: Environmental > Terrestrial > Soil > Vadose zone | place: USA: California...
CAGGACGCCATTGATCACCGCCAGCAACAGCCGGGAGTAGAAATAGCCGCCGGTCTGCTCGATCGCCTGCTCCCAGATGAACAAGATCCGCCGCTGCCGGTCGGGACGGAACCGTGAGCAGACCGCCCGCCGCAGCTGCGGCCCCTGCGCGACCATGTAGAACGTGAACAAGGCAATCGTCAGCGCCTGGAAAATACCGCCGACGATCCCGGTGGCGACCCGCACGACGCCGCCGAGCAGGCTGCCCGCACCGGTGAGCAGCTGGCTCCCGTACTTCCGCAGCTGATCTTCGACGTGGACCTGGTCCAGCTGGACCCCGAACGGCTTGAGATACCGCGCCAGGTTGTTCACCAGATCCGGCAGAGACGAGATCAGCTGCCGGGTGCCCGACACAACCGCCGGGATCAGCAGGGCTATCAGCGCCGCGATCGCCACCAGCACGGCGACGAACACCAGCCCGGTGGCGGCGCCGCGGCGCCACCCCCGCTTCGCCAGGTAATCGACCGCGGGCTCGATGGCAAAGGACAGGAACAGCGAGATCACGATGATCTGGAGAAAACCGGCCAGCCGGTGCACGATCGAGTCCGCGATCCCGGCCAGGACCATGCCCGCCACGATGGCCGCCACCAGCCACAGAGCCGCGTGTCGCACAAATGACCGGCTCCAGGGCGCGAAAGCGCCGGAGGCAGGCGGCTCAGACCATGATGGGGGGCTGCCCTCCTGCTCCTCATCGGCAGCGGGCGATCTTTGATCCCTCATTGGCATCTTCCGTCCTTCCCCCGCTACGGGATCACCAATACACCGGCCCGGCCGTTCCGCCAGATCTCCATACCGGCTCCACCGTTTCTCCACCAGGCGCTGGCAGGAAGAACGGGTGCCGCCGTTGCGGCACGGGCGCCGGTCCTGGATCTGGCTAGTATGCCGGCTCCGCGGGCGCGAACGCCCATCGCCGGGCCGGGGGGTGACACGGGCCGGCGTCATGACCCTTCAGTTTCGCCGCCAGCATAGGTTGTATTACTACCCTGGCCCTTCCCACCAGGCAATTCGTTGCGTAAGGTGTTCTATAAGTAGCGTTCCTACCTATACGGTTCGGCGAGGGCAGGAGGGCAGCGGCATGATGACAGCCGCCCGCATCTTCGGCGACCACGTGGGCTCTACCGCGCCGCTGTTTCTCGCATTCCTGGTCGTTCACGTGCTGGCCGGGCTCACCGCAGTGATCACCGGCGCGATCGCCGCGCTGGTGCGCAAGGGCAGCCCGCGGCACATCCGCGCGGGGCGTTGGTACTACCGGGCGATCACCGCCGTCTTCGTCACCGCCACCGTCTTGGCGGCGATGCGCTGGCGGCAGGACTATTACCTGTTCATCATCGGCGCGGTGGCGTTCACCGCCGCGACCATCGGCTACCAGCACCGACGCCGCCACCGGCCCGGCGACACCGGCCACATCGTGGGAATGGGCGCTGGCTACGTCGCGATGCTCACCGCGTTCTATGTCGACAACGGCCCGCGCCTGCCGCTGGGGGACCACCTGCCGGTCCTGGTGTTCTGGCTGCTGCCCTCGGCCATCGGCGCCCCGATCATCGCCCGCGCGGTCATGCGCGCCCGGCGCGCCTCGCCGATGTCCCGGACCGCCACGGCACATGACCCTCTTCCGCCGTGAACTTGGGCTGGGCCCGAACCGTGGCGGCCCGGCCCGGCTGGCCCCGACCGGCTCGTCCGGCCCGGGCAGCCTTTAAGCCGGGTAGCTGGCCGCCCGTCCGTCGGCGGCGCGCAGGGCCTCGGTGTGCGCCCGGCAGTCGCGGTAGGACGGGAGCAGTCCGGCGGCGTCGGCCTCCGCCAGCGACGGGGCGGCGGCGTCCTTGTCCGACAGGACCGGCTCGCTGCCGTCCGGCCAGGCGATGCCCACGGCCAGGTCGAGCGGGTGCACGCCGTGCTCGCGGTCCGGCGCGTAGGGCGTGGAGCACAGGTATACGACGGTGGCCGTCTCGCTCAGCGCCGTGAAGGCCTGCCCGAGGCCCTCGGATATGAACAGGGAGCGCCGGTTCTCATCATCGAGCCGGACCGCTTCCCACCGCCCATAGCTGGGGGAGCCGGTCCGCAGGTCGACGATCACATCCAGGATCGCGCCGCTGAGGCAGCTGACGTACTTCGCCTGCCCGGGCGGGACATCGGCGAAGTGGATGCCGCGGATGACGCCCCGGCGCGACACCGAGCAGTTGGCCTGGGCGACCTCCAGCCGGTAGCCGAGCGCGGCGAGGAACTCACCGCCGCGGAACAGCTCAAGGAAACTTCCCCTGGCGTCAGAACGGATCGCCGGTGTGTACGCCCAGGCGCCCTCGATGCTGAGCGGATCCATGAAAGCCCTCTGCTTGGCCGGTGCCGGGAGCAGGTTCCCCGGCTGGCGGCGTTCTGCACAATACCGGCCACCTGGCGTGCGCGGGCGGTTGCCCGCCCGCCAGCCGCGTCACCAACCTGTCCGCACAGCACACCTAGACGTCGGCGCCCGGTACTGTCTGCGCAAGCGGCTCCACTGGTCGCGGCGCAGTGGCCTGTTCATGTGATCGCCCTTGCTATCCGGCCTCCACTCGCAGGCCGGTCTTCTTCCGGCAGGCAAGGACCGGCAGGGACGGCCAGCCCTTCGTGCTACGGAAGTTCCGGAGCATGGTGGTGGAAAACGCTCTCGGCGGTCGTACCTGGTTCCGGCATCCGCTAGCTTGTGAGAGCTAGACCGTGCCGGAGAGGAGCCAGCCCGATGCCAGCCGACGACCGCCTTGCCGCCGAACTCGCCGAGGAGGCGGGCCAGCGGCTGCAGTTGCTGCGCTCCCACGGCGGCGACCCGGACGATCTGCGTAAGGCGGGCGACGCGAGTTCCCACGAGTTTCTCTCGGCGCAGATCGCAGCCCGGCGTCCCGGCGACGCCATCCTGTCCGAGGAGGGCGGAGACGACGCGGCACGGCTGGCGGCGGACCGGGTGTGGATCGTGGACCCGCTGGATGGGACGAGAGAGTTCGGCGAGTCCGGCCGGACCGACTGGGCTGTGCACGTCGCATTGTGGGAGCAAGGGGAGCTGACCGCAGGGGCAGTGGCCCTGCCCGCCCAGGGCCGGGTCCTGAGCACCGCCGACCCACCTGACCAGCACGAGCCGCAGCGGACAGCCGAGACGCCCGGTCACCCGCTGCGGATTGTGGTGAGCCGGAGCAGGCCCCCGGCCTTCGCGGTACGCGTCGCCGAGCGCCTGGGCGCCACGTTGGTGCCGCTCGGCTCGGCCGGGGCCAAGGCGGCCGCCGTGATACTTGGCGAGGCCGACGCCTACCTGCACGGCGGTGGCCAGTACGAGTGGGACTCGGCCGCTCCCGTCGCGGTGGCCCTGGCGGCTGGCCTGCATGCATCCCGCATAGATGGCTCAAAGCTGGAATACAACAGGGAACCACCCTGGCAGCCGGATATCCTGATCTGCCCGGGAAGGCTGGCAGACCGGTTGCTTACCGCGATCGGTGCTGTCCGGCGGACCGGGACCCAGTAGGGCTCCCGGCCACCAGCGCCACCTGTCCTGCCCGACGATCCGGAGTCTGCCCGATGGCCCCCACACAGTCCGACTACTCGCTGTCCCAGCTCGACGTGCTCGAGGCCGAGTCCATCCACATCATGCGCGAGGTGGTGGCGGAGTTCGAGCGGCCGGTGCTGCTGTTTTCCGGTGGCAAGGATTCGATCGTCATGCTTGCGCTCGCGGAGCGGGCGTTCTGGCCGGCCAGGATCCCGTTCCCCATCATGCACGTGGACACGGGACACAACTTCCCGGAGGTGATCGACTTCCGGGACAGCCGGGTCGCGGAACTCGGGGTGCGGCTGGTGGTAGCGTCCGTGCAGGAGTCGATCGATGCAGGCCGGGTCGCCGAAGAGACCGGCCGCTGGGCCAGCCGCAACCGGCTGCAGACCGTCACCTTGCTGGACGCGATCAGCGACCACCGGTTCGACGCGGTGTTCGGCGGCGCCCGCCGCGACGAGGAGAAGGCGCGGGCGAAGGAGCGGGTCTTTTCCTTCCGGGACGAATTCGGCCAGTGGGACCCCAAGAACCAGCGTCCCGAGCTGTGGAACGTCTACAACGCCAGGATCAGGATGGGCGAGCACATCCGAGTGTTCCCGCTGTCCAACTGGACCGAGCTCGACGTCTGGCAGTACATCGCCCAGGAGAATCTCGAGATCCCGTCCATCTATCTCGCGCACACCCGTAACGTTTTCGAGCGGGATGGGATGCTGCTGGCCGACAACCCGTACATCCCCCGTGCTGAGGACGAGCCGGTGTTCGAGGCGACCGTCCGCTACCGCACTGTGGGCGACATGAGCTGCACCGGGGCGGTGGAGTCGGCGGCGGCCACGATCGAGCAGGTCATCACAGAGATCGCGGCCACCCGGATCACCGAACGTGGCCAGACCCGCGCCGACGACCGCACCAGTGAGGCCGCCATGGAGGACCGCAAGAAGGAGGGGTACTTCTGATGCCGGGCGCACCCGAGGACACTCCTGTGACCAGCCCTTGGCCGAAGGAGCGGCACAGCGACATGCTGCGGCTGGCCACAGCCGGCTCGGTGGATGACGGCAAGAGCACCCTGATCGGGCGGCTGCTATACGACTCGAAGGCGATCTTCGAGGATCAGCTCGCGGCGGTGGAGCGGACAAGCCGGGCCAGAGGTGAGGACTACACCAACCTCGCCCTGCTCACCGACGGGCTCCGGGCCGAGCGCGAGCAAGGCATCACCATCGACGTGGCCTACCGCTACTTCGCTACCCCCCGCCGCAAGTTCATCATCGCCGACACCCCCGGGCACATTCAGTATACCCGGAACATGGTCACCGGGGCGTCGACCGCCAACCTCGCGGTCGTGCTGGTAGACGCCCGTAACGGGCTGACCGAGCAGAGCAGGCGCCACGCCTTCCTCGCCACCCTGCTGCGGGTGCCCCACTTGGTCCTCGCGGTGAACAAGATGGACCTGGTCGGCTACGACCAAGCCGTGTTCGAGGAGATCAGCGCCGAGTTCACCGCGTTTGCCGCCAAACTCGATATCGGCGATCTCACCTTCGTGCCCATCTCCGCGCTGCACGGCGACAACGTGGTCCAGCGCAGCGAGAACATGGCCTGGCACGACGGGCCGCCGCTGCTGAGCCACCTGGAGCACCTGCACATCGCCTCCGACCGCAACCTGATCGATGCGCGCTTCCCGGTGCAGTACGTGATCCGCCCGCACCAGGCCACGCACCCTGAACTGCACGACTACCGGGGCTACGCCGGCCAGGTGGCCGGTGGCGTGCTCAAGCCGGGCGACGAGGTGATGCACCTGCCGTCAGGGATGACGACCAGCATCGCCCGCATCGACACTGCTCGCGGCGCGGTGGACGAGGCCTACCCGCCCATGTCGGTCACCCTGGTGCTGGAAGACGACCTGGACATTTCCCGCGGCGATCTCATCTGCCGGCCGCACAACCAGCCGATGATCACCCAGGACGTCGAGGCGATGGTGTGCTGGATGTCTGACTCCATCGCGCTGACGCCGCGCAGCCGCCTGGTCGTCAAGCACACCACCCGCACGGTGAAGGCCCTCGTCCGCGACCTGCACTACCGGCTGGACGTGAACACCCTGCACCGGGTGGAGGACATCGATCGGCTGGTCCTGAACGAGATCGGCCGCGTCACCCTCCGCCTGACGCAGCCGCTGTTTTGCGACCCCTACAGCCGGAACCGGCAGAGCGGCGGGCTGATCCTCATCGACGAGGCCACCGGCGCCACGGTCGGCGCCGCCATGATCACCGAAGGCCACTGACCCTGGCCCTGCCGCCCCGACGCTATCAAGCCGGCCGGAATGACGACTGGCCAGACCCCAGATTTACGCTGGGCACCCACGGAGGAAACTGGCGCCATGACCCTCCTTCACGCGCCGGCCGGCGTTCACCGGACTGGGCCGGTCAGGTGAACCCGTTCGAGGACCTTCACGACTACATCGCGATCCGGCGGGTGACTGGCCTGCGGCTCTCACCCGACGGGACCTGGCTGGCCGCCACGGTGCAGCAGCCGGACCCGGACGGCAAGAAGCTCAGCACCAGTATTTGGCGGATCCCGGCCAGCGGCCCCGACGGGCAGCGGCCCTCCGGGGTTCCTGCCCAGCCCACCAGGCTGACCCAGTCGGCGCAGGGGGAGGACGGCCCGGCCTTCCTTCCCAATGGCTCGCTGCTGTTCGCCTCGAAGCGGCCCGACCCGGCGGCCGGGTCCGCGAACAAGAAGGACGGGCCGGAGGACGGTGCCAAGCCCGCGCTGTGGCTGCTGCAGGCGGCCGGAGGCGACGCCCTCCGGATCGCCGCCCCGCCGGGCGGTGTCGGGGAGATCATCACTGCCCGCCGCGCTGCCGGCCTGATGTTCATGTCCCCCGTGCTGCCGGGAGCGGCTGGGGCGGAGGAGGACGCGCAGCGACGCCAGCGGCGCAGAGACGCAGGGGTCACCGCGATCTTGCATGAGGCCGTGCCGGTCCGGTACTGGGATCACGACCTCGGCCCCGATCAGCTGCGGCTGCTGGTGGCTACCGCCGCCAACGGTGGGCTGGCCGGGCCGCCTCGCGACCTGACCCCGCAGCCGGGCCGGGCGCTGGACGAGCAGCATGCCGAGCTGGCGCCAGACGGCTCCCTGGCCGTCACCGGCTGGGCGGTCCCGGACGGTGCGGGTTACATCCGGGGGGAGATAGCCGTGATCGAGACCGCCACCGGCGAGCGCCGCACGCTGCTGGCCGCCCCGGATTGCGACTTCACCGACCCGCACATCTCCCCGGATGGCGCTCTGGTTGTCTGCAAGGCAACGATCCACGACTGCTACGAGGCGCCAGGTGACGCGACCCTGGTGGTCGTGCCCGTGACCGGCGGCGAGCCCGCCAACCTGCTTCCCGGGCTGGACCGGCGGCCGGTCGAAGCCGCCTGGGCGGCCGACTCGCAGGCCGTCTACTTCACCGCGGACGACCACGGCAGGTGCCCGGTGTTCCAGGCCAGCCTCGCCGGATCCGCGGTTACCAGGATCACCACTGACGATGGCGCCTACACCCAGCTGTGCCCGTCACCGGACGGGCGGTTCCTGTACGCGCTGCGGGCCGGGGTAGACAGCCCGCCGACGCCGGTCCGGATCGACCTCACCCTCCCCGGCAGCCCGCCGCACTTTCTGCCCAGTCCCGCCGGGCAGGTTGAGCTGCCGGGCCGGCTCACCGAAGTAGAAGCGACCGCCGACGACGGGGCGGTCATCCGCGGCTGGCTGGCGCTGCCCGCGTCGGCCTCGGAGGATCGGCCAGCGCCGCTGCTGCTATGGGTCCACGGCGGGCCGCGCATGAGCTGGAACAGCTGGTCGTGGCGGTGGAACCCGTGGCTGATGGTCGCCCGCGGGTATGCCGTACTGCTGCCCGATCCTGGCCTGTCCACCGGCTATGGTCATGATTTTGTCGGCCGCGGCTACGGCGACTGGGGGCCGCGCCCTTACGCCGATCTAATGGCGATCACCGACGCCACCGTCGCCCGCCCTGACATCGACCAGACCCGGACGGCGGCGATGGGCGGCTCCTACGGCGGGTACATGGCGAACTGGATCGCCGGCCACACCGGCAGGTTCAAGGCGATCGTCAGCCACGCCGGCCTGTGGGCTCTGGACCAGATGTTCGGCACGACCGACATGCCCGCGTACTGGCGGCGTCATTTCGGTGACCCGCTCACCCAGCCAGAGCGCTACCTGGCGAACTCACCCCACTATCACCTGGGTGCGATCACTACACCGATGCTGGTGATCCATGGCGACAAGGACTACCGGGTCCCGGTCGGCGAGGCGCTGCGCCTGTGGGCCGGCCTGACCACCCGGCCGGGCGGGGCACCGGGTATGAAGTTCCTGTACTTCCCGGACGAGAACCACTGGATCCTGAGCCCCGGCCACGTGGTGGTCTGGTACCAGGCGGTGTACGCCTTCCTCGCCACGCACCTGCTCGGCGAGCCGTGGCAGCGCCCGGACCTGCTGTAGCCTGGATCCCCGCTCCAGTTCACCCAGTGCCAGCCGAACATGCAGAGAGGTGTCCCGGCATGCGGGTAGGCCACCTAATGGCTGCGGGCCTGGCGCTGGCTTTCCTCACCGTCGGCACCGGTGCCCACACCACCGGGCTGGGCGGGCACGGCGCCGCCTCGATCAATCTGTCCACCTGGGCCCCGCCCACGGCCGGGGTATATTTTTTTGACCGCTCCTCTTTGGGGAGTGGTTCGACCGCCGATTTCTCCAGGCGCGAATCCCAGTTTGGCAGGAAGTTTGATGGTCACCTCTATTACCTTCCTGCCGACGTAACCCGGGCCGATCTCGCTGACGCTCACTGGTCCCTGGCGATCGATCGCGTTCCTTTTGTCACCCTGTCGTGGGCGACCGGGAATAATCCGAATACCATTATCCCCGACATCGTAGCCGGAAAATATGACCAGGACATCACCAGCTTTGCCAGTGCGGTCAAGGCCGAGCTCTCTCCCTATGGGCGGATCTTGATCCGGCCGTTCTGGGAGTTCAACTTCACCGGCAGCGAATGGAATGACGTCCACTATGGCGGCAACCCCCATGAATTCATCGCTGCGTGGCGGCACTTCGTTGATATCTTCCGCAGCGCTAACGTCAGCAACGTCAAGTGGCTGTGGAATCCCATTCGCGTTGGCGGCAGCCAAGCTCAGGATCCCGTGCCCTACTACCCCGGATCCAGCTACGTCGACTGGATAGGCGTCGACGCTTATCCCAAGAATACATGGCTCACGCTGCAGCAGCTCGCCACCACCAGCGGCGGCCGTAGCGGCTTTGACTGGTACGACACTTTCAAGAGCTACGGCAAGCCGCTGATGTTTGGCGAGGTAGGCATCATGCCAGCCAATTTCTACGGAAGCGGGGTCCCGGCCCGGGCGACCTGGTGGCGGGATGCCCTTAGCGAGCTGAAGAACCGGCTACCCGCAGTGAGGGCCATCGAATATTTCGATTCCAGCACCGCCCACGACTGGAGGTATGACGCGCCAGGGACATTCCCTGGGGACAGCGGGGCGGAAGCGCTGGCGGCAGCGAAGAACTTTGCCTCGCACTGCTATATGGACGTGCTTTCCGCTGATTGCGGCCGCCGCCCCTCTCCCAGACCATCGCACTCGCGGTCGCCATCAGCATCGCCAAGTCCCTCGGCCTCGCCATCCGCATCGCCGAGTTCCCCGCCTTTGTCGTCACCGGCCTCCAACCGGTCAGCACTGGGTGTTGTGCTGATCATCGTAGGCGTCGTCTTGGCGATCGCAGGCGCAGTGTCCATGCTTCTGTACAGGCGATTCAGGACCAGGTGAGCCTTCCGGAGACGGCGCCAAAGGGCCCCGGCTGTATGACTGGGCCATGGCCACCCTGCCTATCGCCCGCGAACCCGGTGTGGGGTTCGAGCGGTGGCTGCTGATCCGCCGCAGCATCACCGATCCGGCGAACTGGCCTACTACCTTGCTGACAAATGCGGTCCGAGCCGTGCTGTCTCCACCCCGATCTCCAACCTGCGTAGGAGACCTCTGTCGTCACAATTTCCACCTGCACGCCGATGCCTGCTGCCGCCGGAGTTCCTAGCGTGGGAGGCGTCCGGAGCCGGTGCCCGCCGCCGGGGATTCAGATACGGGATCGTCTGCTCGGTGAGCGGCTTCCCGGCCGACGGGGGTGGCCCTTCATGCACTGGGTGCTCAGCTCAAGCCTCAGGTTCTGGCGCCTGGTGGTGGCGCTGGCGATCGGCCTGATGGTGTTCGGGTTTACGCAGCTGCGGTCTGCGCCCGTTGACGTCTACCCGGAGTTCATTCCCCCGTCGGTGGAGGTCCAGACCGAGGCCCTTGGCCTGTCGGCGGTGGAGGTCGAGCAGCTGATCACCGTCCCGCTGGAGCAGGACCTGCTCAACGGCGTTCCGTGGCTGGAACGCATCCATTCCGCGTCCATGCCCGGCCTGTCAGTCATCGACATGACGTTCCAGCAGGGCACCAACCTCTACGCGGCCCGGCAGATGGTCCAGGAGCGGATGACGCAGGCACACGCCCTGCCCAACGTGGGCAGCCCGCCGATCATGATCCAGCCGCTGGCGTCGGCCAGCCGGGTTGCCATGATCGGGTTGTCATCCCGTGACGTGTCTTACCTGGACATGTCGGTCCTGGCCCGGTGGAAGATCCGGCCCCGGCTCATGGGTGTGCCCGGGGTGGCGAATGTGTCCGTCTATGGCCAGCGTGACCGGCAGCTCCAGGTCCGGGTGGACCCGCAGCGGCTCAGGGCCAAGGGTGTGTCGCTCACCCAGGTGATCGAGACCGCGGGCAATGCGCTGTGGGTGTCGCCGCTGACGTTCGTTGAGGCGTCGACGCCGGGCACCGGCGGGTTCGTCGAATCCCCCAACCAGCGCCTGCCGATCCAGCACATTTCGCCGATCTCCACCCCGCACCAGCTCGCGCAGGTGCCGGTCGAAGGCGCCCGCTCCCTCCGGCTGGGCGGCGTCACCACGGTCATCGAGGACCATCAGCCCTTGATCGGCGATGCGGTTGCGACCGGCGCCCCCCGGGGCAGCCACACCCTCTTCCTTGTTATCGAGAAGTTCCCCGGCGCGAACACCCTTCAGGTCATCAAGGGCATCGAGGACGCGCTGGCGGAGATGGCGCCGGGCCTGCACGGCATCACGATCGACCCCGGTGTGTACCGGCCGGCCACCTATCTCGAGAACGCCCTGCGGAACGTGGGGTTCGTGGCGGTCATCGCCCTGGCGCTGCTGCTCGCCGGGCTCCTCTTCGTGCTCGCATCATGGCGGGCTGCCCTCCTTGCCCTGATCGTGATCCCCGTGTCGCTCACCGCGGCGGCCTTTGTGCTGTACCTCAGCGGCGCCACCTTCACTACCATCACCCTGCTGGGGCTGGCCGCGGCCGTGGGACTGGTGATCGATGACGTGATCACCGACATCGACGCCGTGCGCCGCCGGCTCGCCGGCCGCGACGGCCGGCCGGAACCTGCCCGCGACACCATTCTGGCGGCGTTCATGGCAGCGCGTGGGCCGCTGATGTTCGCCACCCTGGCGATCCTGCTGGCGACGCTGCCGTTCCTGTTCCTGGGGACGCTGTCGAGCGCGTTCAGCCGCCCGCTCGTGCTCACCTTCGCGCTGGCGGTGCTCAGTTCGGTCCTGGTGGCGTTCACCCTCCCGCCTGCGCTGGCGTTCCTGCTGCTCCGCGGCCGGCCTGCCCGCCGGGAAGGCCCGCTGGCCGTCGTCGTGCACCGGCTGTTCGATCGCAGGCTGGCGGCCTGGATCGGGCGCCCGCGTGAGGCCCTGGCGGTGGCCGGCGTTCTCGCGGTGGCCGCGCTGGCGGTGGTGCCCCAGCTCGGTGGCCGCTCCCTGCTCCCGGCGTTGCAGGACCGCAACCTGCTGCTGCAGGTGCAGGCCGTGCCGGGGATCGCGCTGCCGGAGATGGACCGGATCACCGCCGCGGTGAGCGGGGAGCTGCGCAGGCTCCCGGGCGTCACGAGGGTGGGCGCGCACGTCGGGCGCGCGATCTCGTCGGACCAGCTGGTCGGCGTCAACTCCGCCGAAGTGTGGATCACGCTGGCCGGTTCGGCCGACTACGCCCGCAGCAGGGCGGCGATCGAGACCGTGGTGCACAGCTACCCCGGGCTGAAGGCGAACCTGGTGGCCTATCCCACTGACCGGGTCGCCCAGATGTCCTCCGGATCAACGGACGACCTTGTCGTCCACGTCTACGGGGCCGACCTCACCACGCTCCAGCGCAAGGCGCAGGACGTGCGGGCCATGCTGGCTCATGTCCCCGGCGTGGCGAACCCGGTCGTCCGCCCGGTCCCGGTGCTGCCGGCCGTGGACATCCGGGTCAAGCTCCCGGCCGCGCTGAAGTACGGGCTGCGGCCGGGTGACGTGCGCCGGGACGCGACCACGCTGACCTCGGGCCTGATCGTGGGCAACCTCTACGAGCAGTCGAAGGTCTTCGACGTGGTGGTCTGGGGTGCCTCACGCACCCGCGGCGACCTGACCGAGCTGGGAAACCAGCTCATCGGCACACCGTCCGGCCGGTTTGTCCCACTGAAGAATGTCGCCACGCTCACGGTCCGCCCGGAACCCGCCGTCGTCATCCACGACGACGTCCTGCGTGATGTCGAGGTGGCCGCGAAGGTTACCGGGGATCCCGGCTCGGTGGTGGCAGCGGTGAGATCACGCCTGGCGGCGATGCCGATGCCCTACGAGTACCACGCCGAGGTGTTCGGGAACGCCACCGCCAGGCGCGCCGACCTGACCCGGGGGCTGGCCTACGGCTCCATCGCGCTCATCGGGATCTTCCTGCTGCTGCAGGCCGCGGCGGCAGGCTGGCGGCGGGCCGGCCTGCTGCTCCTGTCCCTGCCGCTGTCGGTGGTCGGTGGCGTGCTCGTGGCTCCGCTGGCCGGCGGGATATGGAGCCTCCCCGCGCTGGCCGGCCTGTTCGCCGTCTTCGCACTGGCGGTCCGGGCCGCCGTGCAGCTCGGCCACCAGGCCCATGCCATGGAGCAGGCCGGTGTGGCCACAGGGCGTGCGGCGGTACTTGCAGCGGCCCGCGAGCGCGCGGTGCCCCTCTCACAGTCGGCGCTGCTGACGGCCGCCGGCATGGCGCCGGCCGCCGTCTGGGGCAGCCAGGCGGGCCTGGAGTTCCTCCACCCGCTGGCGGTCACCGTGCTCGGTGGCCTGGTGAGCCTGCTCCTCGTGCAGGCGTTCGTGCTGCCCGCGTTCCTCATGGCCACGGCTGGCCAGCCACCGGCGCCGGACGCTCCACCCGACGTGGCTCCGGTACCCGAACCACAGCACATCGCATGATCCGAAGGGAGGCCATCGATGTCCACCATGAAGTCCGGCATCATCGGTCTGGCGGCCGCGGCCGCCCTGCTTCTGACCGGCTGCGGAGCGACCCAGGCGACGGCTGACCAGCCTCCGGCGGTGGTGCAGGCCGTCCAGGGGTCTCAGATCCCGCAGGTCCGGCTGACGGACCAGGCCATGCACCGGATCGGCATCGCGACCCAGCCGGTGCGGGTGGCGAAGGTCACGGTCGCTGGCCGGCGCGGCCCGTACAAGGTGATCCCCTACTCAGCGGTTGTCTATGACAACGACGGCTCGACCTGGACCTACGTGGAAACTGCCGCACGGACGTTCATGCGCGAGCGCATCACCGTCCGCGTCATCCAGGGCGCGACCGCGGTCGTGTCCCAGGGCCCCGCGGCGGGGACCATGGTGGTGACGGTGGGGGCGCCCGAGCTGCTCGGCACCGAGTACAACATCAGCGGTGAGGAATGAACACCGAGCCGCGAACCCTGATGGGCTGGATCATCGGTTCCAGCCTCAGGTTCCGCCACCTGGTGACGGCGGCCGCGGCAGTGATGATGGCCCTGGGCATCACGGTGCTGCCGCGCATGCATGTTGACGTCTTCCCGGAGTTCGCGCCGCCGCGGGTCCTGATCCAGACCGCCTGCGTCGGGCTGTCCACCTCCGATGTCGAGCAGCTCGTCACGGTGCCCATCGAGGCCGCGCTGAACGGCATCCAGGGCCTGGACGACCTGCGGTCGAAGTCCGTGCCCCAGCTGTCCTCGATCGAGGTGCTCTTCAAGCAGGGGACCGACCTGCTCCGGGACCGCCAGCTGGTGCAGGAACGGCTGGCGATCGTCGCGCCCACCCTGCCGACCTGGGCCGCGCCACCGGTGATCCTCGCTCCCGTGTCGGCGACCGGGCGGGCCATGCAGATAGGCATGACATCGAAGAGCCGTTCGCTCATCGAGATGTCGATGACGGCCTACTGGATCATCAGAGCCCGGCTGCTGCGGGTTCCCGGGGTGGCCAACGTGGCCATCTGGAATGAGCGGCTCCATCTGATGGCGGTGATGGCAAGACCGTCGAGGCTGCGGGCGGACAACGTCCGCCTCACTCAGGTGATGCAGGCAACCGCCGATGCGGTGGATTCCGGGCTGCTGAGGTTCTCCACCGGATCGGTGATCGGCACCGGTGGCAACATCGAGACCCCGAACCAGCGGATCAGCGTCCGTAACGTCCTGCCGGTGGTGACCCCCGCCGACCTCGCGGAGGCACCGGTGCCGACCAGAACCGGCCGGACCGTGCCGCTGGGGGACGTCGCCACGGTGGGCGTGCAGCGCCAGCCGCTCATCGGCGACGCGATCATCGACGGCAATCCTGGCCTGCTGCTGGTGGTCGAGAAGCTCCCCACGGCCAACAGCCTGCAGATGACGGCCGGGGTCGAACAGGCGCTCAAAGAGCTCCAGCCGGGGCTGCCCGGGATCAAGTTCGACACCAAGGTGTTCCAGCAGGCCGACTTCGTCAAGCTGGCGATCGCCAACCTCACCGAGGCGCTGGTGCTCGGGTTCATCCTCGTGGTGGTCATCATCACGCTGTTCCTCTTCGAATGGCGGATGGCGCTGATCAGCCTGCTGACGATCCCGCTCTCGCTGGTGGCCACCATGCTGGTGCTCTATTGGCGCGGGGCGACGATCAATACCATGACGCTGGCCGGGCTGGTTATCGCGCTCGGGGTGGTGGTGGACGACGCGATCATCGGTGTCGAGAACATCACCAGGCGCCTGCGGGCCGAACGGCAGAGCGGGGGTACCCGTTCGACCGCGTCGGTGATCCTGCGGGCGTGCCTGGAGGTCCGCAGCCCGATCGTCTACGCCACGTTCATCATCGTGGTGGCGCTGATCCCGGTGTTCATGCTGACCGGCCTGATCGGCGCGTTCTTCCGGCCGCTGGCCCTGTCGTACACCTTCGCGATCGTGGCCTCGATGGGCGTCGCGCTCACCGTGAGCCCTGCGCTGACCCTGACGCTGCTGCGCGGCGTCCCGATCGAGCGGCGCTTCTCCCCGCTGGTCGGCTGGCTGCAGAAGGGCTATACCGCCGGGCTGTCCCGGGTCATCCGCCGACCGGTCGCGGCGTACCTGACGTTCGCCCTGGTGACACTGGCCGGTGTGGCGGTGTACCCGCACCTGGGGCAGTCGCTGTTCCCCGGCTTCAAGGAACGAGATTTTCTCATCCACTGGGTCGCCCCGCCGGGCACGTCGACCGCGGAGATGGAGCGGACGACCTCGAAGATCAGCCGGGAGCTGCTCGCCATCCCCGGAGTGCAGAGCGCGGGTGCCCATATCGGCCAGGCGCTCCTGGGCGAGGAGGTGGCAGGCGTCAATCTCGGGGAGATCTGGGTCAGCCTCTCGCCGCAGGCCGACTACACGCTCACCCTGGACCGGATCCACGCGGTCACCAACGGGTACCCGGGGCTGTACCGCGAGGTGCAGACCTACCTCGACGAACGGATCGAGGAGGTGCTCACCGGCGGCAAGGAACCCATCATCGTCCGCACCTACGGCGAGGACCTGGCGACCTTGCGGGCCAAATCCGACCAGATCCTGAAGCTGGTGGAATCCGTGCCGGGCGTCGTGGACGCGCACCGC
>Ga0137365_10002176_pt1 | contig 15490 bp, 17 predicted proteins | sample SagtaG_9_FD_104799 | JGI IMG/M metagenome (GOLD analysis project Ga0137365, IMG submission 104799) | Vadose zone soil microbial communities from Sagehorn Ranch, Mendocino, California, USA - Sage1_L_40_16 metaG | ecosystem: Environmental > Terrestrial > Soil > Vadose zone | place: USA...
TCTGGCAACAGATGTACAAAGAGAGAGTCAGGGAAGCGTCGGAAACTTTGGCCTGACTCTCGACAACTGGTAGGGATCGACGCACTACCGTCCTTTGCTACGTGAGTACTTCGTTTTGCCACAGGGGCAGGCAACGTACACGATGCGCCCGTTGGGGCTCTCGCCTGTCTTCTGTCCCTTCTTGCCACAGGCACCGCACGTGATCGTGTGCTCGTGTCCCATGAGGGGTTCCTCGCCTTTCTTGTGGAGAGCTGCCGGGCGAACGTCCCGTTTTAATGTCTCCTGGTGGCGCCAGAGATGAACAAGGCAAAGAAGGCAACCATGCCAACAACAACGATGGCAACGCGCGATCACTTGAGTCAGATCCATCATGGCCTTTCTCCTTTCATTTTCTTCTTCCTAACGTGCGAACGGGCGTCCAATGCGCCCGCGCAAGTAGGTTCGTGCTTCTTTGAGGTAGCGTTGTCTCATGCGCGGGGTCATCGCGGCCAGGGCGTGTTTACCATCGTTGGTCCCGGTGATGATCTGAGAGAGCACGAGCGCCTTTTCGTCAGCGGTGCGCCGCTTGATCTGCTCCCGCATGAGCGTATCCACCCGATCGCCGGGAAAGTACTTGATGGAGGTCTCCATATCAATCACATTGACCGGGACAACGGCGTTATGCCGCTGCACAATAAGCAGATCAAACCTCTGGCTCTTGTGCAGGCGGTAGGTATAGAAGTCGAAGGTCACGGGTAAGACAATGGCGGTGCAGACCTTGCCGCGATAGTCGTCCAGATCCTTGACGGCGAACGTGTAAGCAGAGAGGCGCTTCTCGATGGCGTATCCCAAACGCCCCGCCTGGATCTGGAACTGGTAGGCGGCCTGTTCACGTGCGACGCGCAGATCTCCCATCGTGGTCCCCTCCTTTCTACCAGCGCCCACGTTCCTCACGATTGCCGTTTTTCATCTGGTCCATCTGCTTCTCTTCCATCTCCGCAAAGAATTGAGCACGCTTCATTTTGCGCTCTTTCTCAATTTCTGCCTCTTGTTGGCGAATCACTTCTTCTTGCTGGATGCGGTTGGTCTCCACTTCTTTGCGCGAGAGCTGCCCAACGTGATCAGCGACCATCTCGCGCTTCTTGAGATGCGCCTTGAAGGAGCGATAGTCCAGCACTGCCAGGACCAGCAAGGCCGCGATATCGGTCCCTGTAGAAGAGCAGGTACGAAACACAATACCTACGACAGTAGGGAAGTCAGGATGAACGAAGTGACTCTCGTAGACGAACCACTGTGCTAAGATCGACATACTGGAGAAACACAGGAAAAAGGCGACCAGCGCGACAAACGTCCCAATGCGCGAGCGATCGGAGAGCATACGCCGGAATTCGCGCGAGGCTCCAAAGGAGACCCCCCAGAGGGAGCCTTCCGTGATCAGAGCGATCACGTACATGGCGGGAGTCCACCAGAACTCCCGTGAGAGCTTGGCGTACTGCTCCCCAATGAGCATGGCCACGAAGAAGGCCAGCACGACAGGGCCAACGTACATGAGCGTCTTGACCGCATAGCGCACGATCTTATCCGCGCCGTCTTCGGCATCCTCAACGAACTGTTCAGCTACCCGCCGATGCTCTTCCATACGAACAATGATCTGAGGGAGTGCCACAGGCGTTTGACCAGTGGCATCGATCCATTGGCCTTGCACGACGGTGGCATCTTTGGCTTGCGTGGGCACCAGGGACAGATGGCCGCCCGGAGTTGAGGGATCAGGGGCAAGCGGTTGTGTCGTTCTCGCTTGTGGCGGTTGCGGCGGTAAAGGCGCGGGTGTCACCGGTTGCTGCGTGACCTTATTCAAAGTGGTGTCGATCTTCTGTATCATCCATGTGAATGGATGGGGCATAAGAATTGATATCCTTTCGCGTAATCGCGTCGTACATCGGTCGTTTTCGTGCAGAAATGCAACGAGAGTTGAGCTTGAAACGACGTAAGCACGTCAGAAACGCGCCGTAAGAACGTCATAGTGACGACAGGCCGTTCTGACGTTCTTATGTACGTTTCTGACCGGCTAGGCCGTGGTTTCTTCGTCCTCTTCGTCAGCCAGTGCCCTGGTTTCTTTGCGGTAGAGGGCCATTTCTGCACGGCGGATGCGTGCTTCGATGGCCGATAAATCAGCGGAAGTCTGCGCAAGAAACTTCTCGAAGTAGCGACGCACAACAAGCGCTTTCTGCTTGTTGGCGTCTTGCGCCTTGGTCTTGATTTCCTGGTGAAACTTGTTCAAGGTCTCATAGAGGGACTTGAGGCCATCAACATCGTCCTGGGTCATGGCCCCCTTTTTCTTGTCTGACATTGGTTTTGTCCTCCTTGGGATGTGGATAACTTGTGGATAACACGGACATTGCCACTCAATGCCCATCTCCACTTGCCCTGATGGTTGCCAGGACAAGCGGGATCAATCGACGAGAACGCATATTCAAGACTGGCGTCTCTGGCAACTGAGCGATCCGCAAGCGCAGGTTGACTCCCCACAGGGTCAAGGCAGGTTCGCGGTGTTCGCCTCCCGCAAAGGCTTGTGCGAGCGCTGCCCGCAGGAGTCCCTTGCGTTGCATGAACCCGCCAATGGCTCGCTTTTGGGGAGACGGCGGTGTGTCTGCCCGCAAGATCAAAGCCGCGCGAAGAGGGGGTGAGCCAGAGGGAGATGTCGTCGTTCTCCATGTCCTGGCCAGGGATGCTCATAGCGAGGTCCTTTCCTTCAAAAACACCAGGCCACCGCTTCATACGTCTGGAAGGACGGTTAAAACAGGTGGTAGAGCAGGCCAAGCCCAAGCATGAGAAGAATAAACGCAACAACACTGACCAGCACGGCACTTCCGAAAAAATCAACGGGACGCATTTTCCGATCCTTTCTCCTTTTATTTCTTTGCTTTGCTCTACAGGGACGCGTACTCAACAAGGACAGACCTATCGACGACGGCGGGGAAGGGGCCGCAATGGTTCCCGCAAGGTCTGCGCTTGCGGGTCCACTCTGGGTTGTTCGTACGGCTGGTTGAAGAACCAATATTCATAGTCCTGAAGCTGACGGATACGCGCACGAAGCATCCCGATCATCAGGAATTGGATGATCAGGACCGTGCCCGCGATGATTTGCCAGCCGCAGTCTTTGATCACCGTGATGAGCATCAAAGGGAAGTTCTCCTTTCGTAGAGAGCTCAGAGCCGTCAGGTATGCCGACACACATGCAAGAACTCGCACACGCGACACACGCCAGCCGTCAAACCTGACAAGAATCATCAATGTGAACGTGAGACGGAAAGAAGATGAGGATGGGTAAGAAGAAACGCCAACGTCGCGACAAGCAACAACAGTGCAATGAACGCGAGCACGCGTCCCCTCCCATACGTGATCCCAACTACGACAACCGCGAGCGTTCCCAGCAGAAGCACCGCTAAAAATCCAAGGCCATTCACAAGCATTGCGCGCTCCTTTCCTCTGAACTACGCGGTAGGGACCCCGCCAGGAGAAACAGGAAGGCCGCAGTGGCAAGAAGCATCACGACGAATGCCAGCCGCCGCGCCGTGCCCGTGATCTTAGGCATACAGCAAACCGAGACAATCATGACGACGAGCGAAACGAGCATTCCAAGGGAGTTCAATGACATACACCGTCTCCTTTGTGGGTATTGAAATGTTGGGAACAATGAGTCATGCCGTGTTGCAGTGGGGAGGGCTAGAGGCCCTCAACGGGTCGGTGTGTTGGTAGCACATGGACCTTTTTCACTGAACGACGGTGCGGGAAGATCAGAGCAATGCGCTAAAAAGGATGGTCGTCTTCCGTTTGCGCCTGCTGAATTTTCCAGCGCAGGATCGCGGCGCAGAGATCATCTAATCCCTCATCGGTCAGGCGAACGGTCGAGACTTTTTCGGTTGAGCCAGTCACTTCGACAATCCGGTTGGAGAAGAACCGCCCGAAGTGGACCAGGACGTGATTGCTATAGTCGTAGTCGGCATCAGTGAGCATGGCAAAGATGTTCTCATCGCTTGCCGTGACGGTCAACTCTCGGCTGAGCAGATCACTGACCACTTGCGCCTGCGCATCGTGAAGGGTGATACTTCCAACGGTCTGTTCTGGCATAGGATACCTGCCTTTCAATCATTCAATTTCGGTGAAGAATACGTGTACCATCGAGCCTGCGCTCAGGCTCATCGCTACTCACCAGCGTCGTGTGCGCGACTGTGATGAGCACCGACGAACCGACGCGAGAGGCCGGACCATACGAAAGACGACGCGGCCAGGGAAGCTGAGCCTGGCAGCCCGACCGTGAAACGCCGGACCACCAGCTGCTGCTCGGCTGAGAAACGCGCGACTGCATTCATCAACCGCTTTTGACAGGTCCGTCGGTTCCAACACCGCACTTGTGCGATGAGCGCGCACCGTGCCTGGACGCGTGAGGGCCAGCACTTCCTCTTGTGTTTGGAAGAGCTGGTTCATCACAACCATCGATCACGGCGCGCAAGAGCACCTGCTGAAGCGGAAACTGGTTGGGAGAGCCAGGCTTTTGATCGACGTTCTTTCCCCGCTTTGCTCAATCAGGGTGATTGCGTCTTGCACATTCTCGTTGGAAGATCTACGCACTATGAAGAAGTTGCGTCTCAGGGCTGCAAGATCGCCAGATGAGTGACCATCTCTCTGTCAACACCTGGGCGATGTGTTGGCAGGCCGCAGGATCACCGCCAGCAGAGAGCCACCCACGTGAGGCATGTGCAGGGAAGCGTTCGCCATCCATTGGCGCATCCCTGCCGGCCAGGTAGATCACCTCGGTTCCGTGTGCATCGCGGTAGTGAAACTGTGCTGGCAGTGGCGACGTGTGAGAAGACGCCGCCGAGACGACCACCGCCATGTGAAAGACGAGCGAGAAGCCGAGCCCTTGCAGCACAGCGCTGACCTCCTCGACGCATGGGCACGCACGACAGAACGCTTCCAGTTCGTTCGTCTGGCTCATCGATCACCTCCTCTGTGGGCCTGTGCGCGTGCTTCGCAATAAGGTGAGAAAGTACTCGCGCGTAATGGTGCCCTCGAAAGGGATGGCGTCCAACTGCGCTATCACCCTCTGTGTCCACGCCGGGAGTGGGGTATAAAGACTGAAGGTCACGTCAGTCGGCTGGACGACCACATTGACGAAAAGGGACACGTTTCCCTGATGAGGCAGATGTGGGAAGCCCCTCAAGGCTTCGCAAGCCGATGAGAACACGGCCCAACGAGCGTGCCACCCCTCATGTGCAGGGAACATCTCATTGAGATAGTGCCTGAAGGGGTGGTCTTCTCGGCGCTGTCCTCTGCCAACAAGCCGGCGCGGGGTGGTTCTGGCCCAGGCACAGACGCGGTCGTAGTCCATCACGCGCTCAAAGACCATCAGGGCGTCCTGCCGATAGGCCGCCAGCATCAGATCCTGGTTGAGCTGATGATACTCCGGCTGAGACAGCCGCAGGTCGGTGGCCCGTGCATAGGCTCGCGGGACCAGATAGGGACCGCATTGAGGACAGGGACTCTTTGTGGATGGTTGGGAGAGTTGCGAAATCATGTACGTTTCTCGCTTTTCTGGATACAGAACGTGTATGGAATAGAATGCAAGAGCCGCCTACGACTCAAGGCTGCTCATCGCGCCATGCTGCCTGAGCACAACACGACGAGCAAGGTGGAGCCGTAAACGGTCGATGGGAGAGTGAGGTGGAGCCTCCTATGCAGACATCGCGTTTCCCTTCCCCCTGCCGGGACCCTGGCTTGCTGCTCAGGGCAGGGATTGGCGTGAGAGTGCTCCTGCGCTCCTCACCAGGACATACGCAGTGGTCCACCAACGGCGCGGGTCTGCCCGCTTCCCAACTGCCTAGTCCTCACAAGCGGCTTACCCCCTTGCTTGCCGGTCCCTTCTCCACATGGCCTCTTCTGTTCCCCCGCCTCTCGTCCTCGACACCTATACCCAGGGATCAGAGTAGCCCGCCCCTCCGTTTATTACCAGCACGGCGCAGGAATAAGTTGTGTTGTACGGAAACGAACCGTCGTCGTTTATTGAACTCCTTACTTGCTGTCTACGGCTTCGTTTGAACAACTGAGTCTGAACGGTTATAATGAGAACAGACTCGGTCCATTCTTGCAGGAGCACTGGCGTTGTTTGTCAGACGGTATCAGCGCTCCTGCGCTTCGGGTTTCTCAAAGCACTTGCGGTTGCCGCCGTGAGTGCCTTTCTGCTTAGATTATCTCTTATCGCTCACTACAAAGGAATGACGTTTCCTTGATCTTCTCTTGATTTTTTTGTTTGATGCCTCCTTTCTTTCAGAGGCTCTCGTGTCGTATGCCTCCATTGCTGTTTACCGTTTAAGCGCTAAACATATAATATTCTCTGCGCTTATGATTTGTCAAGGGCTATCGGGGAAATGAAAGAACATGTTATAATGAGGTCAAATAATCTGTTCAGCTCCTACGATTTTTGTGGGTAATTCAGGAAGTGTATGGAAGACAACGTTGTAGACGCGCGAAAAGAACTTACAACGCAAGAGGCGAGTCAACGATCGGGCTTGAGTCGAACGCATATTACGTATCTACTGAGGCAAGGGAAACTCGAAGGACGTAATTTTGGTCATCGGCTCTGGACCGTCTATGCAGATTCACTAGAGAACTATCTTGCATCCCCGCATAAATCAGGACCAAAGGGGCCGCATAAAAAGCACTCAGTTGGAACGACGGATACCACCCATAGCGCAACTGATGGTGGACTGAATGGGCAGCAACAAAAATAAGAGTTCAGAGCCAAACGAAAAGTTGAAGTACTATCGAGAATTGCGCGGATGGTCTCAACCAAAGCTTGCTGAAGCATTGGGAACGAATTTCGAGACCATCAGTCGATGGGAGAATGGAACGAGCAGACCAAACCATACCTACCGAGAGAAACTGTGCCGCCTGTTCGATAAGGACGCAGTAGAGCTCGGCCTCATCGAACCATTAGAGCCACCAGAACTTTCTCACACGCTTCCTTCCTTCCCTCCTGCTCAGATGCCTCTTCCAGATGCTTCTATCACGAGGAAGAGTGCTCTCGACCATATAAATGGAGAATCCCTTGCAGAGATTGACGAGCAGAGAGATGGTAGCGCATATTCTTCTTATGCTTCAGTGCCACAAAAGCATTTGATCACACCAGCAGTGGGCATGTTCAGCATCGGTATCGCTGCCCTCCTGATGGCGCAGGATCAGTACCAGTGGACCCTCGATGAACTTCTATACAATACGGAGCGAGAGATGAAGAGACTTGATGATGTGGCTCAACAGCAGGGACGGAAAGCCTTTTCGAGAAGAGAGGCACTCATTTTTCTGGCAGGGCTCCCTGTCGCCCTCCTCGGCCTCAGACAGCCAGAAGATACTTCATCTCTTCCTTTCGCCGCTGAAGAACTATTGCCACTCTATATCACGAGCATCCCAGCATGTTGGCGACTCTATTATGCAGGTCCTCAAGAATGGTTAGAAGTGGAAACGGTTCTGCCAACATACATCTCGCATCTTACGCAGCTTGCGCAGCAATCTTCAAAGCATCAGAAGATTGCAGCTTCGCTTTTATCGCAAGCGCATCAGTTGGGAGCGGAAATTACGCTTACGAGAGAGGATTTCAATACCTCATTACGACACTGCAAACAAGCGGCACTCTATGCACACGTCGCCAGCGACCCCAATCTTGAGGTCGCCTCTCTCATCAGAGAAGCAAACACCCTATTTTATCGGAAGCGTCCCACCATACAGCTCAACCGACAAGCACTGCAATACGTCAAAGAGGTCTCCCCTTTGATGAAGGGCCGTATTTTTTCGGAGTTAGCAACCTCATGTGCAGAATTGGGCCAAGAGCAAGACGCATTGCGTTACATCGGTCTCGCAATGGATGTATCACCCAACAATGCAGAGGATGATCCGAGCTATTCCTATACCCACTCAAACCGCTACATCCTGCACTTTAATGAGATGTACGTACGATTGGAATTGAACCAGCCAGAAGAGGCATGGAAAGCCGTTGCGGAGGCGAGTAAATTTGTCCCTGATACTATAACGCCCCGGCGCATGGAACTCTTGAGATATTTTGTCATTGTCTCCATGGCAAGAGGTGACTTAGAACTGAGTAAGAGCAGGTTCGAGGTATTGGCCGCAGCTGCTTCTGCCTTTGGCTCAGACCTGCATGCGAGCGAACTATTCAACATTCACCAGCAGATGCTAGCGAGATGGCCCCATGAGCGAAAAGTCAAGGAGCTCGCTGATTTGTTTCTGGTGTGAAATACATACCGCGAGAAGAAGTTCACTGCTTCATCCCTCGCCGTTGCTTTGCAGTGCATGGTCAATCACAGTCAGCGCCTGTGCCACTGTTTCCTGATCGGTGAGATCAAGCGCCGACCAGAGGAGCTGAGCCGTTTCTTGATACAGACGAAGAGCGGTGATACCTTTGGCCTGCGTGGAGACCTCTGTATTAATCCCGGCAATACGTCGATGGTGGTATGACCAAGGCGATTCCTGTCCGACGGTTTCTTGCAGTTGCCGGAAGTAAGTATTTCCACTTGCGACCAGCATTCCCCTGTGTACTGCGATGGCATCCGTAAGCGCGGAGAAAAGTCCCAACGTCATCTCAGAAAGCGCGAAGATATCTTGGTGAAGGAAGGCTCTCAGGGTTTTATGGACATACTCGATGTACGTGATGAGGATGCCAGCGGCATAGTTATTGGCCGCTTCCTGTAAGGGTTCCCAGGTCCAGGCTTCGGCTTCCTGCTGCAACGTGCGGAAGACTCTGTCTTTATCCAGGAGGATGCGAGCCTCTCTGAGGTTTGGTATCACAAAAATCGCCTCTTGTGGGACGGTGAATTGCTCCCGATAATGAGAGATGGTTCGTGTGTTAATACTGATGAGGCGACCTTCACGGTAGGTGTATGGCTTGTATGCTGTGTATTCGGAGCCTTCCTGTACAAATCTTGTGAGATCTACATCGCTATAGGGTGTAGCTTCACCGCGAGCGACGCTGCCGGTCAAGATAATAGCGGTAACAGCATCCTCATCAAGTTCAGTAACTAATCTGGACAGAAACTCATGCGAAACAGCGGCAACCGAGCGGGGCTTGTTTACTCGTGTAGGCCATATATGCTCGCTATCTGGTAGTGAATTGGCCATAGTTTTGCTGTCCATTTCTTTCATTAGATTTAAGCGTCTCCTACACATATTCTAGCAGAGGAAAGAGTAAAGCGTGATAAAAGCGAATTACGTATGAATGCAGGAGTAAACTTTGCTTCTATCTTCCGTACAAAGCATTGTCCAAGCAATATGTTGCCTTGCATCTGCCAGTATAAACGAATGCATAGGGATTCAGGCCTTAATACTGTAGGCCAGGCAACTTTCGTCAGCTACATCTCCTCGAAATCGACATCCTTCTCAAACTTCAGCGTGGCACAGTTCTCTTTGATAATCCGCTGAAGATCCTCGGGGAAACCGATGGAATATTCGGCGTGGATCTCCAGCGTGACCTCGACCTTGCAATCCAGGAGGCTGGTCAGATGCTGCAAGACCTCGGCACCGATGTTCTGCATAGGCTTGCCCGGCTGTCGTGGATCGAGTTTGATCGTCGCATGGAAGCGTGTTTTCGGTTTCTCCACCTCGATTGGCGAGGGGAATGGTGGTGCCGGAAAAAGCGGAGTCGATACCGGTTGTTCCTGGATGAGAGAATCCCCTCGTTCCGCTACTGCCGAGGAGGCCGTAGACTGCTCAGCGTAGGCAGCAGCGGCGGCGCGCGCGCGGGCTTTCGCTTGCTCGGCGATTTCAGCGTCGGCGGCTATCTGAGCCATGGCAATGTCAGGCTTGACGAGGACGCCAGGCCCATCAGCAGTGACCTGGATTGGCTGGCCTGCGCGCAGGTTGAGGTAGTGTTTGCGCTCGTCGTCGTAGCCGTCTGCGTAGGCAAAGGTGAACATGTTCCAGGAGGGATTGTTCAGTCCCTCCTCAATGGCCTTGAGCAGAACTTCTGTGTTTTTGAGCCGCTTGAGATAGGGATAGGTGGCGAAGAAATCGGCTAATTCTTTGATCGTGACATGCTCGCCCCGCCAGAGCGGGATAGTATCCATGTCTCGGCGCAAAAGTGTTCCGGCATACTGGATGGTGAGCACATCCTCGTTGCGCAGCTTACGACTGGCATTGAGCGCGAGCGAACCCTGGGGCTGGAGCCTCGTCTCGGTCAACTGGGTGGATTGCGTGGGCTGCCGCGCATCGGTCTGTTCTGGCACGAGCAGCCAGATGTAGGTTTCGGGGATGCGTGCCTTGATGGTCTCTTCGGCAGAGTCACGCTGCGTCTGGGCCTGCTTGTTCTGGAATGGATCGAGGTTGAGTGCGACGCTATCGGTGCAGATCGATTCCCAGGCCAGGTACTGGCGCATGCCCTGTTTGAGTTCCTCTACGCGATTGCGGTCAGCCGCGAGAAATACCAGGGTGTTGCGATAGCCGCGTCGGCTGTTGCCGCGATGATCCAACATATCCCGCGCGGCGCGGATCGCCTGGCTCTTCTGATCTTTGAGGCCGTGCGTACACTCCGGTTTGAGCATGACCAGCCGCACCGACCGATCGTCATCCGGCACATGGCCCGTCGTCGGTGGACAAGGGTAGATGCGCGCGAAGTCGCCACGAGTGTTCGCGTTGGCCTCGTGTTTTTTCAGCCACTCCTCGATCTTCAAGAGCACATCCTCTTCCGCATATTGCGAGGCGCGATCGTTAGCCAGTCGCGTCGCCGTGGGTTGCGTCGAGTACCAGTAGCGTTGCCCATCCAGGTTGAGGTGGTGCGCCTGTTCAGAAAGTCTGCGCAGGGCATCGCCAAAGGTGGCGACATTGTCGCCGGGCAGGACACAGCCCAGTTTAATCTGCTGCTCGGTCAGACCTCGGTGGAGGGATTTCGCCAGGGGTGCTGAGCCCAAATAGATGGTGCGTGCGACCCGTCTGCACGCGAAGTGGCGTCCTATCGTCGCGGCGTTGGTGCTATCGATGCGTTGCGGCAGCGAATTGGCGCCATCGACATCTTTCTCAATGATTGGCACCCAATTGTCTTCCAGGTAGTGTGTCAGCTCAAACTGCACCGCTCGCTCGTTGATGGGCACCATGGCCGGTAAGATCAGCGCACTAGTGTCGTTCTGCTGCCACAGCGCGTGTACCACGGCGGCCATCAGGCGCAGAACGCCGCGTGTGCGCTGGAATTTCTCCAGACTCGACCAGTCGCTATAGAGGCGATCAAAGAGTTCGGGATGAATGGGGTAAGAGTCTTTGATGCGCTTCTCGTAGGCCGATTCGCGGCAGCCTTCGGGAAACTCCTGTGGCTGACTCTGATAGAGGTTGGCAAAAGTCTTAGCGACGGCATCGCGCGCGACAAATAGCGCGGGATCGGTAATCGGCTGGAAAATCCGCCGCCGCACGATCTCAAACCCCTCTTCTGCGTCGGCTGGCCGCCAGGGAGACTCGACACGCCCAAAGATATTTTTCAGCCTGGTCGCGGCCTCACGTCCTCCCTCGCCTCCGGTCTCTGAATCTGAGGCGGGAATGGTCGCGACGACCAGCGTGCGCGGCGAGGCTTTGGCCGCCTCGGTCAGCGCCTGGGCAAAACTGAGGTTGGCATCAAACGAGCCGGCGGGCAGGCCGGAGACACCATACAACTGGCGGGCGAAGACCACCCATTCGTCGATCAGGATCAGGCAGGGCGCGGCCCTCTGAAACAATTCCACGAGGATATCAGAACCCGGGCTGACCCCCTGCCGATCGGCCTCGGCGACCAGTGCGAAGCCCTCGCGCCCCAAGAGTTGCCAGGCCAGCTCGCCCCACAAGGTATGCACCAGGCAACCATCTGGCTTAGGCCGCGCTTGCCCCGGCGAAAGTTCATACCCCACCAGCACGGCTCTCCTGGCTGTGGGCGGTAGAGCAATACCACTTTCTTGCAGCACTGGTTCGATCCCGATCAGGTCCGCGACGGGCGTGCCAGAGAAAAGATGGTAGAGCGCTAATAGTGAGTGGGTTTTACCACCGCCAAAGTTGGTCTGCAAATCGACGATGGGATCACCGCCCTTGCCACTCAGCCGCAGGAGCGCATTGCCCAGCAACCCGCGCAGGCCATACGTCAAAAAGGTGCGCTGAAAAAAATCCCGTGGCTTGCGATACTCGTCTGATCCCTCGCCCTTGTGAACACGCCCCAGGTCCGCTGCGAATTCTGCGATCTGGTAACTCCCCGAGGCGACATCGGGCTGGGGCGTCACGACCTCGCGCCAGGGCCGCAACCCGCTGCCGTTGCTTCCAATCACCACAGCGCTACTGGCTTTTAATGGACCGCTGAGCTTCCGTGTCTCCTGCCGTGCCTGTTCCTCAAAGCGCTGACGCAAAATTTCTCGTTTCTGCTTCTCCACCTCGTCAGCCTCTGCTGCCGCAGAAATTGCGCTGAGCAAGCGCTGCACGCTATCCAGCGCCCGGTACGTGTCATCCAGGCTCAACGGACTCTGGTGTGCCCAACTATTGCGCACCTCGCGCAGCTCGCTCACCAGGGTGCGCTCGGCCTGGCCCAGCACATTTCTGAAGACATTGTGCCACTGGTCCCACAAAATGAGCAGCAGTCCCTGCGTATCCAGGTGCAGATCATTACCATCCTTTGAGATATGTTGGTCACGCAGCGAATTCAGTGCCTCGTAGCGCCAGCGCGTTCCATATTTCGCCTGCATCTCGCGTTCAACAAAAGGCTGCAAGCCTGTATTCAAAATATCTAACGCCTTGCCGACGCGCTCGCGATTGCTCTGTGACATGCCTGATTCTCTCCCCCTGATATATTATTATAAAATGAGCATATTCCCTGAGACGGGCGCATGGGCCAACTCTCCATTCAGGAATGCGCCTCCGTCTCTGAGTAGGACGAGGCCACGCCATTTTCTCAGTGATGCGCCTTCATCTCATAGCGAAAAATACCGTCTACCCGTGCCTTATCCGCTAATGTGCCCCTAAAGCAGTGTTGCCTGTTGCATCGCCGTTGGCCTGCGATGGGCGAGGTCCGTAATCCGCGTCCATGAAGTCACCAGGCCATTATAGGCCAGCGCCTCCTGTGTCCACCCCTTGCGATCACATACCGTATACAGTCGGTACAGCAGGTCGCGCACGCTCTCGCTCAGTGACAAAGCCTGCCGCAGGATATTGGCCGTACCGATCTCGCCTCCCATCTCTCCCTTGCCCTCTAACAGCGCGTAGATCATGCGCTGCGCGACTTCCCAGACTGTGCTGTTGGGTGCTGTCCACTCCCTGGGTAACTCTTCGCGTCTCTTCAGCCTGACTTTCCCCGCCTTTGACACGACTAGGCCGGTATGCTCCAGGCGGGCCACACTCATATTCTTCGCTTTGGAGAGCGTCTCGGCCACGCCATACTCACCTTCCTGCATACCATACTGCTCAAACCAGGCAATGGCCCAGCGCGTCTCTCTATCGTACTCACCCTCCTGCTCGGCCAACGCTGCGTCCAACTCCTGGTTGATCATCTGTAGCGCTGTGCGTACCCGCAGTGGCGTTCCATCCGACTCCACCACCTGACTATTGCGCGAATAAATGCTCATTCCTGGCCCGATGCTTGCTTGCGCCAGATCCACTGGTGCTATGCTCCCATGTTGCAACTTGCGCAGCGCCTCGGGCAGTTCTTTGCGCAACGCACGCAGGAACTCACCGCGCGTTGCTATGGGAGCTTCGATTGGACGAGGACGGCAAACAAGCACGATGGAGGATGCAAGAGCATTGGCACCATTCCCAATACTTCGACCCTCTCGCTCTGTACGCATTGGCCATGTACCAGTAATAGAAAAGCCTGAATTGATGAGTCCCTCCAACATCGTCTCCCAACCAGTTGAGGCTGTCATCTTACTATTGCTATTTTTCTTTATCTTATCTTCAACGTCCTCTTCGACTTCAGACTCTGATTGCTTGAAGGCATAGTAGACGGTAAGAGGATAATCTTGGTGTTGTATCGTGCGCATGTGTTCAAATGCTTTGCCCAGTCCTGTCTCGAAAAACTCCTGTGCATGTCTCTTATTGCCCCCAGACCGGTAGGGTGCCGCTATCAGTTCCTGAGCTTTAGGCACCAGCATAGTGCCAAATAATTCAGGATAGATGCCACTTAATGAGCGACGTAGCCATACATAGAAAAAATCAGAGAGATCTGCATACCCGATATTATCATAGTAAGGTGGGTCAGTAGAAACAACTACTGGATTCATTAGATCTACAGTAGCAGTGGCAGCATCTCTTTGAGAGACGAATCCAGAGGTACGCTTTGAAACAGATAGAACAGATAAAACAGAATCAGCAACAATAGCAATTGACTGTACAATTGATCCCCCAATTTCTGTAAAAGGATTTACTTCGACAAAATCCCAAACCATTGGGATAGCCTGATTCGCAAAAAGCATCTTAGGTCGATCTTCCTTAGGATACCAAGGAGCTAAAGCGCATCCATACACAGCATATTTATCGCAGGCAAAAGCTAAGTACGTCGCTACAGCATCCGCGTACGCCAGTGCCCCACAACCGCCAGCATGGAGTGGTTGAGCATCATTGGGCAAGTTAGCTGTGCTGGCATCGGCAAGTACACGCTGGTGAACTTCCTGGATGAGATCGCTGAATGTAGTGAGTGCGACAAGTTGGCGAGAGGTGAAAAGATCACCAAAAGTTGTCATTCCATAATTTGGTGTTTTAAAGTCTCTAGGATTATGAGGTAAGGCTACCTCTGGGCTCCAGGAGGGTACAACTTGTTCAGCAACAGCTACATGTTCTTGAGTTGGAGCAAGATAGACACGTCCATTTGAACCCTTAGCAACGATAGCCAACAACTGTGTTCCCATACGCCCGGCTTGTCCCTCGCTACGGATATGATCAAAAGGCACGCTAGCTCCACAAACAATACATTTAGCCCCCCGACGATTAACAGTACCATCTTGAAGTTTATCAGAGTCTGTTCTGATAACAAAGCTAATTGTGGGCAGCGTTGTAGTGTGATTTACAATAGGCTCGGCCCATGCTTCTCTATCTTTCTTTTTAGACAGCTGGAAAGATCGTACGAGTGGCATTTGAGTACCACAAGCAGGATTAGGGCATTTTACAGTTCTGGCCCAGAGCCAGGCAATCGTCATGGCATCACCACCATGTTCTTTAGGCAAAGTCACTTTTGGATAGAGGTGGCCAATACGCTTCTCTGCTTCATCGCGCATCCATTTGCCATAGTAGAGAATATCATTGACCAACCCATGCGCGCCCTTCCAATCATTGTTTTGATTTTCGAACAATTGATGCCTGCCGGGATGAACCGGGGGGCGATTGATGAACTTTGGCGGAATCTCTATCAAAGCTTTATTAATTAGTACTGCCACTGGATTAAGGTCGCTGGCATGCGCTTCTAAGTCAAGCCGCTGCGCCTCTAATGGAATAGAGCCACCACCAGCAAAGGGATCGAAAA
>Ga0137365_10002181_pt1 | contig 15470 bp, 18 predicted proteins | sample SagtaG_9_FD_104799 | JGI IMG/M metagenome (GOLD analysis project Ga0137365, IMG submission 104799) | Vadose zone soil microbial communities from Sagehorn Ranch, Mendocino, California, USA - Sage1_L_40_16 metaG | ecosystem: Environmental > Terrestrial > Soil > Vadose zone | place: USA...
AACGGGTATCGTCATCGTCCCCATCACGGGCATTTTCCGGAAGTTTTCCAGCACCGTTGGAGGGGTCAACAACCCGCACGGCTTCAAGCTGCTGGACTTCGTGCTCTGCTACACCGTGGCCACGGCGGCTGAGACGACGATCTCCGGGGCGTTCTTCACGGAGGTGCAGGCCAACAACGGGGCTCGGGCTTCGGTGGCTACCCCGTTCGGCGCGGTCACCTACGAGAACCCTATTGGCACGGTCGCGGCCACGCTGCCAGTGGCCACCCAGGCTAACCCGTACGTGACGCGCATTGTGCCGGCCGCACCGATCTTCGTCAACACCGATAACACCGACGTGTGGCTGGAGATCAGCGAGGTCAACCCGGGCACGGCGGTCATGGCGATCACCCACCTCGGCTACCACTGCTCGGTTGCACTCTACTGATGACCGGCATTATCCTTCCCCACGAGGACGCCCAGCGCGGCGTCCCCGTCAAGGGGGGTGATGGCTACTCCCGATGCCCGGAAGACGGCTGCATCGAGGTAGAACGGAACTTCAAGGCCGGCGGCAAGGACGCGCGCGGTGAGACATACCTGGACTGGGAGATGTTCCATGCCGACCGGAAGCAGGGCGGCTGCGGGGCCAACTGGGCCGCCGACACGAAGCAGGGCGCGGAGCGGGCGCACACACAGGGGCGAGAGCCCCGCTGGCTGACCGAGAGCGCGGCTACCGGCCGGACGATCCTCCCCTCACCTGTGTCCGAAGCCTACCAGGACAACTACGTCCGGATATTCGGGCACGACTGATGGATCGTCCGCCTGTGTCCACCGAACGCTCTGGCGTCCAGGTACAGCACCGTGTCTGGCCGTGCGTACATCACCCGCCCGGGGTAGACTGTACGGTGGCTCAGGAGGCGTACTTAAAATCAAAACACGCCCTCAAGCCGGCTAGGAAGGCGAGCGATGGCAAGAGTTCTGGCTGACGTGTACCTGGACGGCGGGCGCAACGTACGCCTGCCGACCACGCCTGGTCGATCCGTCCAGTTCTCCGGCGGGCACTGCATGATCGTTGACGGACGGGACATGCCGCACGTGCTCCAGATGGAGGGGGCTCGCGTCTTCCCTCGTCCGGACGCGATGCCGTGGGCTCCCGAGTGGTTGGCGAATACGGACTGGATCAAGGCCGAGGTCCACTGGCCCGAGGGGTGGGCCGTCGAGCACGCCAACAAGGACGAGTGGGTCGCCCACGAAACCGAGGATAGCCCGTCCAGACAAGCCTGGCGGGAGGCACACGGGATCGGAGCGACTACCCAGAGCGCACCTGTGTCCACAGTGGACATGACTGACCGGCAATCCGAGCGAGGGATCAGGGTCGAGGATCTGCTGGCTGAGCCGACCGAGGATTCGGACCCGGAGCCGAGGAAGCGTAGCCGGAGATAACGATGCCCGGGCCTACTGCCCAGAGCCTGGTACGCAATCTCGGCAGGCGACTCCAGGAGTTTGTCCTGGCTAATCCGTCCGGCGGGACGCAGACGACGCTGATCGACCAGCGGCTCCAGCAATACTTCCCGCAAGATATTGCGCAGCTATTCGCGTGGGTCTCGGCGGTTCCGGGAGCAGACGCTCAGAACGTGGGGCTGGAGTTCCGCGCCTCGTCGTGGACGTTCTCCAACTTCACGCTGACCCTGTTCGCTCCGGGATACCCGACCAATATCTCGGGGGGTCCATACGAGATCCACATGCGCTACCAGCGCTCGCTGATCCTGGAGATGATCAACGACGCGGTAGGCCAGCTAGGCTTGACGTGGTATCGGGAGACACGAGACGATACGCTCGTTACCGTCCAGCCGGGGTGGAGGTACCAGCTCCCCAATAACCAGAACTGGACCGAAGTAACCCGGATAGAAATACAGATCAACACCGATCCCATCTCGACGGCGGCGGGCTACCCGTTCGCCTCGGCGGACTACCTGAACCCGCGCGTAGAGCGCAGGGTAGATCAGGTAGGTAACGAGTTCTGGGAGATCCAGTTCGGCTTGCAGCCGCCTCCGGGGAGAATCCTGAGAGTCTTCGGGGAATCGTTCTACACGGACCTCGTGCTCGACTCGGACTACCTGCCCCTGGCTGGTATGTGGTTGCGGCCGGCTCTGTCGTGGATTTACGCGCGAGCTACCTTCAGCTTGCAGGACGCTACCAACAACCGGCAACCGACGACGGCTCTTGAGACGGCTCGGCAGAAGGCGCTCGACGCACTCGAACGCCAGAAGAACGAGATCCTGGCCAATGCCCCTGCCCACAAGCCGGGTAAGATCATAACCCCAGGCCGAGGCGACGGCTATCCGGTGGAGAGCCCCAACGATTGGAAGTACCTCGGGAGCTTCAAGAGCGCCACCTTCGTCCGAGGGGGTAGCTAGTTCGTGGTCCTGGCCGGACCGATCCCGCAGCTCGGGCAGAACGCCACGGTCAACGTGGACGGCATCGACATTGAGATTATGCCCGGTAAGTACAGCGTGGAGAAGGCCCAGCGCTTTGGCCAGAAGATCAGCGAGGGCGATCTCCGCTACCAGGACTTCAACCCGTTTGAGTCGGCCGAGGCGATCTCGAACTTCCTGGGCGGTGCGGGTGTCCTGCGCATGGATGACGTGGAGCACACCATCAACCTGGCGCAGCCGTACAAGGAAGCCAACGGGGTGAACCCGGCTAACGTGCCAGTCATCCTGGCCCCGCAGCAGATCCTCGAAACACTACCTGGGTCCAACGGGACTCCCGTGTGGGCCGGCGAGTTCGTGCCCTCTGGCGGTATGCAGGCGGGGGTGCGGCTGTGGGCGTGCGTAGCCGGCACCAAGGTGTTCTACCGCGCCGCGTCTGGCTCGGGCGCATGGATCGACACAGGGCTTGCGCTGGGTGCGGTGCCGCTCCGGATGGCTGTCGGCACCTTCGGCGGCACGCTGATATTCGGGTACGGCGCGGCGGCTACGGCTCAGGCCACCTCTGACCTGGCTACGCTGGTCAACGTCCAGCAAACTGCCGGACCGACGAATATCTACGTCTTCGCCTACACCTCCGATCAATCGGCCAGCTACATCGTCGGCGGGGCGGCTGCGACCACTATCAATCAGGTCATGTCGTCTACGGCTGCTGCCTCGGGATACGCCGGCGCGGTGACGTGTGGCACGTCCGATAGCCCGATCAACGCATTGGCTCCTGGTGGAGGTATGGCCCTCCTGTTTGTCGGTAAGAATAAGGAGCTGGGCGAGGTGGACAACAGCGGGGTCTACCGGCAGTTGATCCCGTTCGATACCCAATACTCCTCCAACTGTGTGCCTATGAGGTGGTACCTCGGGGCCGGGGGCCAGGGGCAGCGGGGTCCAGTGGTGCTCGTCTTCACTCGGGAACGCAGCCTGTGGGAGTACCAGCCCAGCTCGCAGGACGCCGGCAACGCAATGAACATCTCGCCGTGGGCGAACCCGGTCATCCGACCGCCTAACGCGAAGGGTATACCAACGGCTATCCAGGGCACGGCCAGGTGGCTGTACTTCACGGTCACCAACACGGCCGGGCATAGCTACGTGTGGCGTAAGGATACGTGGACCGGACCTACCGGAGTTCCGGCGGCACACAACTACCTGGACCTGGGCGTGGTCGCCTCGAATGTGCTGGCGGTAACATCGGTCACCTCGGCTACCGGCAACCCGATGCTGTTCATCGGGACGGGCAACAACATCACGTCGGTCATCCTGCCGAGAGACGGCGAGACGGAGCTGACCGACCCCGCCTGCCGCTTCACCTCGACCGGCTATATCGACCTGTCGGACGTGACGCTGGGCTTCCCCGACGAGCTGAAGGTGTGGTATACGGCTCGGGTCGTAGCCGACAACCTGGCTCCAGGAGCGCAGACGATAGGCGTGCAGTTCGCGCTCGATACGGGGCCGTTACAGGATCTCGGCACGGCTTCCAGCGGCCCGGAGTTCACGCTGGAATTCCCGTACTCCGCGCGTTGCCGCCGCCTGGTGCCGAGGATCTACTTCAACACCAACACGCCGGGCTCCACCCCTCAACTGTGGGCCATCGTGCTCAGGGGCAGCCTGGTGCCGATACCCTATAAACTGGTCAAGATGGAAGGGACCGTTACCGCCGGCGGGTTGTTCTTCACGGGCGCGGAGGACCTGAGCAACCCGCAGCTCAGCATCAACAAGCTGTGGGCCGACCACGATTCTGGCTTACCCGTGCCGTTCCGTGATCGCTGGAACGACAACTACATGGCTCGCATCATCGACATGACCGAGGTGCAGACCATCGTCAAGCCGGACCTGACCCCCGAGACCGCTATCAACCTGACCTTGCTGCTTGTGTCCGGTCCTGAGGCGGTCGGCGGCGGGTTGTTCTACGACACGCCGCCTGCCATCTACGACGTGCCCACTTCGATCTATGCCTAGTCGGAGGACGTAGCCGGTGCCCCTTAGCGCTGTCGATTTCGTTCCCCTGACGGGCCAGATCAAGGCGGCCAGCCACAAACAGTTCTTCGACCTGTTCACCGGCGTGATGACCGACCAGCCGGTAGCGTTTGCCAACACGCTCATGGTGGGCGGCTCGCAGGGGGCTGGAGCCGCCCCGGTCCGGATCAACGGGGTCGCGGCGCAGACAGCGAACATGATCGAGGCGCGGGCGCTCGCGGCAGACGTGCAGCCTTTGTTCTCTATCGGCCCGACGGGTACGATCTCATGGGGTCCCGGAGGAGCTACGGGCGCCGACGTAACCTTGAGGCGGTCTGCTGCCAACCAGCTTACCCTGACGGGGCTGGCGGGTACTCCGGCGCTCGTGATCCCCGTGGGCGGGGTGACCGTTCAGGCGGGAGGTATAACAGCGACCGGGACGCCGGATCTAACTCTCGGCACGGCGGCCTCCCGGATCGTTCCTGGTGCTACCTCACTGTCCCTCCGTAATACGGCCAACAACGCTGACAACCTCCTCGTCACGGACGCCGGCGCGGCTACGATCCGTGCAGGGCTCACGCTTACCGCAGCACCATTGATTATAGGGGCGGCGACCGCCGCAGGCGGTTCCGTCCGGTTGCCAAACAGCGTAACGGTTGCGTGGCGAAATGGCGCCGGTAGCGCTGACGACTCGCTTTCCTTCGATGGTTCCGACCGTCTCGTTATTGCTGGACCCGTGGTAGCTAGCACTGCCACGGCCGGCGGCGTAGCGACCACGCCAGCCAACAATGCCGGCTACCTGCCCATCGTGCTCAACGGTACGGCTTACAAGGTCGCGCTGTTCCTTGTCTGATGGGGAGGACTGCTTATGAAACGATTTCGACTGATCGAGGAGCACAGCGCTCTACCTGGCCTCTCCCCTGAGCAGGCCGAGGCGGATCGCGTGGACTACATCGCCTGCATCCGCCAGGTCATCCGATCTCCGCTCAACCCACAGGCAGGCGTCGGGCTGGAGGAGATGGAGCGGGGCCTACGGGTACTCAAAGCATTGGACGGCAAACGTACCGGGGATATCCTGGAGCTGGAGGACGCCGACCACCGACACCTGTGTGAGAAGGTCCGGAATGCGCGCTGGGCCGTAGTCGATGAGCGCCTGGTGCGCTTCTCGCATACAATCCTGGACGCAACGGAGACCGTGCTGGATGACCCGCCCCGACCCGCCGCTCCCATCAGTGGTACCGCTGACGATCCCGGTGCTCACACAAACGGCCGATCCTCCCCCCCAGTTGACGGTGACATTACCTCCCGCTCCAAGTCCCTTTCCTCTACCGGCCGGGTGGTTGGCCAGCCTCGTCCGATTCGACCTCGACGGAAGCCAGGCCCCGCCTAGACGGATCGCTACGCTACAGGTAACCGGCCCAGAAGGCCAGACCGTCCAGGCGAAGGCGTCATGTCCGGACGTACAGCTATGGGGGATGACTCCGGACCAGATCGCACTGTATATGTGGCCCCAGGTACAGGGCTACGTGCTCGCGGCTATAGGCGATATCACCGCGCACTCCCCCGTACCTCCTGAGGCCCCCAACATCGACGTGCCGGTAGTGTTCGTATGAGCTTCCAGAGCGGCCAGCAGTTCCCGGGTTTCGATCAGATAATCGAAGCTACGAAGTCGGTGGGCTTCCCCATCGTGGCGTTCATTCTGATCGTGCTCGCCGTCGTGGCTCCGCTGTACGCCTTACTCCGGTATGTGATCGTGGACGCCGTGCGCTACTTCACTAACCGGCTGGACCAGATAACGAGGCAAAGCGATGCAGCGTACGACAGGCTGGGAGACCACATCTCCCGAAGCAACGACCGGCTGGTAGAAGCCATAGACCGACAGTCCGCGCAGATAAGCCGGCAGACGGAGCAGATAGCCCTGAGCAGGGAGCAGGGAGCCCGCAACAACGAGGCGCTCCAGATCACGCTACAATTCCTGTCACATACCCAGCAGGAGATCACCGCGCACAGGGCTACCGTAGAGCCGGCCGTGGAGTCACAACTCAGCTCGCTTGCCTCGGCCCATATACCATCTCCCCCGGTGACTGGGGACAAGGAGGACAGATAGGGTGGATCTCGTAGTAGACATCTCGAACTGGCAGGGCGCGATCAGCGCGGCACTGGTGAACTGCTGGGGCACCCAGGGCGTGAGGCGGGTGATCGTCCAGGCCGTAAACCCCGGTCCTGGATTCCCAGCAGGGCAGACTCGCGAGCAGCTACAGGCGTGCAAGGATGCGGGCATGCCTTCCGACTGCTACGTCTTCTTCTGGGACGACCAGGACCCGGCCGTAGCTGAGAACGCTATGGGTCTGGCGGAGGGCTTCGACGTTGGCTACTGGTGGGGCGACTACGAAGATGATCGCCGGATGACTCCGTGCGTAGACGAGATACTCGCCTTCGCCAAAGCATGCGACATCGACGGTGTGTATACCCGTCGGGACTGGTGGGAGGCTCGGGCAGGTAACACTTCGGACCTGTCCCACATGATGCTGTGGGATGCGCACTGGGACCGTGACACCAACCCGGCGGCTAACTTCACCCCGTACGGGGGCTGGACCACTCGGACCCTCAAGCAGTTCGGCTCCGGCAACCTGTGTGGGGCGTCGGGGCTCGACATGAACGTTATCAACCAGGAGGTATTCGTGCCACCAGCAGCGTACGTGGGAGACGACTACTGGGCCAAGTTCGGTCCGAGCGGCAACGACAGTCTGACCAACCGCTACGACTGGTCCGGCGTAGCTGCTAACCTTGAGGGGATCATCTCTCAGGTGATGCAGCGGACACAGGCTCCGGACACGGAGTGCGAGGCGAAGATGACGCAGATTCAGGACATCCTCTTTGGAACGGTCAAATGAGTGGTAGGCGTAGGCTCCTGCTCGCAACGGGGGCTTCGCTGGTCGCGGCTGCGCTACCCGGCCTGGCTCAGGCCTCGCCCGCGTCCCCTACGCCGACCCAGATCGAGGACATCCTGCGCTTCCTTACTCTAGCCATCGGCAAGCAGGACGACCAGTACACGGCCGCCGCTGCACCGATATACCCGGTGCGAACGGCCGACTCGATCCTCGCCATGTATGCACGCCCGCGTATCGACTCGGCTGGACTTGGGTCTCTCCAGCACGGGCCGTTTGCGGGTGCGGATGACAGGATCGCGGACATTCGGGCGAGCTTCGCTGAGGCCGAGGCTCTCATGTTCGCTGCGCACGATAAACTCCAGCACGCGGATACTGCCCTACGCGGTCTGGCCGTGCATCTCGCAGAGCAGTTCCCGGTGTCACGGTGATCGGTGTGGCTCTCGGTGTCGCGGTCGGCCTCGCGGTCGCGGCGTCGTACGCACAGGAAGCTCCATCGCAAGCCTTGATCGACGCCGCGCGGGATGCCGGCGTGGACGTTACGGACCTTGAAGGCGCGGTCAACACGACCGGGCTGGAGCCACGTGAGTATCTGTATCAGGTAGGCGAGCTGGAGCGACCGTATACACCACCACCAGCCCGGCCGTCTATGGGTGCGGTTGGCCCATATCCGTATGGCCTGAGCCCGTACCTGGCGCGAGTGGCCTGGTGTGAGTCTCGATACAACCCACGAGCGGTTGGCAGACTCGGTGAGATCGGGTTGTTTCAATTGAAACCCGGTGGGATGCTTCCTGTGTTCTACGCCTGGGGCGGGACCAACCCCTGGAGTGCTGAACAGCAGGCAAGATTCGCTGAGTGGGCTTTTACACACGGCTACGCCGGTAGATGGAGTTGCTCGTGAGTCCAGCGACACAGGCGTTGGTGTATCGGTTCCTGTTGGGCCTGACGCTGGCCGAGATCCCTATAGCTACTGCGGTGCTCAGCAGCCCGAGCCCGGACTACAGGTTGCTCGGGCTGGGGCTGCTGGGCGGGCTGGCGACGGCGCTTGAGAAGTACGTCGCTCCGTATGTTTCCGGCGGCCTGGGGTCTAACCTTTCCGCCGCGAACGCTTTGGCTTCGGCTGCTCCTCCTGGTCAGGCTCAGGTGCAGCCGACTCCTCAGCCGTCACCTCAGCCGCCACCCCTGCCTCCTGCATGAAGTAGCGCACCAGGGATTCGAGCCGCTCTAGCCGCTGGATGATGACCCCGAACGGGTAGTCGGCCGGCGGCTCGATCATTGCTCCGTCGCCTGCTGGGGCTACACCATTCAGCTCGGTCTCTCGCTGGATCTCCGGCTCCTTGAACGCACGGATCTCGTCCAGCCTGGGCTCGTCTGTCTTGACTTCCCGCCACTCGTCGTCGTTGAACAGGTTATCCCACACACTTCCTCCCGCGAGCGCATGACGTATCAGCGCTAGTGATTGATCCGGATGCCGTACCACGTCGGCGTAGCCGCCCGCTGTGCGTACCAGGGCAAGGTGAATGTTCTGCGCGTCGGTAGCACGGCCCGTGCTCGTCTTCAATTCAAGGCCGACATACTTCCCCTCTACGATAACGTAGAAGTCGGTACGTCCGGCCCCCGTGAAAGCCGAGGCAGGCTGCGAGACGACCAGGGCGTGAGGGTACGCTGCCCGTATCGCGTCCCTGTGCCGCCTGCGTAGCCTGCTCTCAGTGCCCACAGGACTAGGCGTCCTCGAACAACGCCATCGCGGCCGACTTGAGCTGCTGCATCGCGGCCGGAGTAGCAGTAGGAACGGGGGCCGCCCCATTGCCTGCTGGAGCCGCGCGCGGGCCGACCATCGGGGACAGCGTAGCGCCCTTCACGTTGGGCCACTCGGCGGCCGGCAGGAACTCCTCGATGGACGAGAACGGCCTGCCGTTGGTGCCCATGTTGTCTGCGATCAACGCCACCACATCCGGCGTCCCCGTGCGCTCGTTGAGGGCTTCGATCAGATTCTTGAACTCCTCGTACGTGTTCACCCGGACTTTGGGACTGCCGTCTGGGTTCTTGGCTGCCAGGTTCTTGGCGAGGTTGGCGAAGCCCAGCGCGCCGAGCAGCATCCCAAACCCAAACTGTGTGCCGCGCCCGTTCTTCTGGCCGGTACCGAGTGCGGAGTAGTCGCGGATCTCGCGGCCTATCCCAGCCTGCGGGGCGTGCTGCGGACCCTCCTTGAACTTGAAGGTGGTGAGGACGCCGGTGGTCTTCTCGTAGTCCTCGGGCGTCGGCTCCAGCTTGACCTTGGTCAGCAGGTAGTAGCCCTCGGGCACATGCGGCCGGCCCGGCTCGGTCTGCGCTACCGAGTCATCGAAACTGAAAGGAACAAATCCCATTAGCGTGTCCTCATTTGAACGGTGTCGCCCGGCTGGGCGGCCCTGAACTTCTCGGTCTCGTCCAGCTTCGAGAGCCGGTTGGGGGACTCGAATACCCAGCGCTCCGCGATGGAGAGAGCTGCGACCACGATCTCGGTCGGCTCCATGTTGTACTCGCGGCTGTTGGCCTGGGCCTCGAACTCGTATACGGTCTGACCCCGAGTTATCGTCATCTTGCCGGTTACGTTGGTCATCCCGCCGCGACCTCCTTGAGCCCCCTCGCTGCCGGACGTTGGGTCAGGATCGGCAACACAGTGTTGGTCCAGGTGGGGTTGGCGATCACCCGGCCCAGGAGGTGGGTCGGCCCCTTGGTCTGGTAGCGCTCGTGCTGGCCGATGAATAGCCGACGTTCCTCCAGTGCGTCCGGATCTATCCTACGGTTGTTTGGATCACTTCCTCCCTTCTTGGCTGCGTTGGGGTCGAAGTCCTCGGCCTTGCCGTTGGTAAGTATCGCCGGCGAGTCTTCGTCAGTGATTACGTACAGGCGGCCGATGACCTCCAGCGCGTCCCTGAGCCCACGATTCGCCTCGGGCGTCAGCCGAGGACCTGTCTCGGTGTAGTTGTCGGTGCGGTTCTCCCGGTCGTTCTCCTGCACCAGATAATACAGGTGGACGGGGAGCCGGTTGAAGTTACCCATCCACTCGTTCATCAGCGCGCCGACCTGGCCCCAGCCGTTCCATCCCTCGGGTCGTTTGGGGATACGTTCGATGTACTGGCGCAGCTTCTCCGGATCGGCAGGGTTGTAGCCCGTGACCTTGCCGATGGCAAGATCCTGCATGCGGGACCACGTGTCGAATACCACGTCGGTGACCGGCATCTTCTCTGACCTCAGGCTATACTCTACCAGCTCGTACAGCTCCAGCAGATCGTTCCAGTGCGAGAGCTTGGTTACCCGGTAGTGCTTGCGCGTGGTGTACGGTCGGATGTTTTCGATGTCCACCGAGGCAGCCATGACCCTGTGTCGCGCGCCCGTCTCGTCCAGCTCGGGGATGGTCGCGGCGAACGTCGTCTTACCGGCACCGTTGCGGGCGAAGATACCCAGGCGCGCTCGGGTCAACGCGGGGATCTGGTCAGGCGTCAGGACTTGCAGCGGCATCCGGTACTCCTCCCCATACGAGCTGCGGCACGCTCGCCCTGATCTCCTCCATCATCTTCCGACGCTGCCAGGCGTTGAAGCAATTCAGGCAATGCCGGGTTTTGTACGTCTTGCTGGGCGAGCCGTCCTCGTTTCGTTCCAGTACCTCCTCGGTGACGACGGCTACCGGGCTCGGGTGGCCGTCGTCGTCAACTACCCAGTGGTAGCCCAGGACCGTACCCGGCGCGGGGTCGATGCGTTGATCGGCTACCTGCCCGCACTTCGGACAGTGCCAGCCCGAGGGGCGCGGCTTGACGCTGGGCGGCAGCACCGACGCCCGGCCGTCCAGCGAAGGCTCCCGGTTCATCCGACGTATCATCTCATTCAAACGATCCTGGCCCATATCGCCCGGCTGCGAGTGCATTGGCTGTTCTCCCTTCGTTCCTCAACTCAGGCGTCTCGACCACAAATAGTTCCTCTCTGAGCGCTTCCGAGGGACGGCCGAGCTGGTACTCCCGGAAGCAGACCTTCATATAGGGGCAGAACAGGCGGCAGTCGGTGATGGCGATAGACCTGGCGTAGTGCCCAGACTTCCGCGCCCGCTGTATGTTGCCCATCGTCACGGCTACGTCGCGCAGCGTCTCGTGCATAGACTCGTCGGGACGCAGCACGAGGTAGCGCTGGAACCATGCCTCCGGCTGCACCATGCGGACCTGCATCGCCTGGGCATACTCGCGCATCTCGTCCTCAGTGCCCTGCCAATTGGCCCGTATCTCTGGGACGGCAGCGGCCCAGGCGCGGGGCGTGACGGCCTTGTTGGTCACGTCGTCGTAGATTCTCCCGCCCCTGCCTGTGTTCGCCCCCGACTTGACGGGCTTGTAGACGCGCACGGCGGGGCCTGGATCGGTGCGTACGTAGTCGAAGATGATCCCGGATACCTCAAGGCCGTGTCCGAGTCGGGCCGTGGCGAGCTGGATCAACGTCTGCGGGTCTACGTTGCGCCAGTCGGAATCGGGCATCTCCTGGGTGGACTTGCGCTCCCAGATCCACAGCCTGCCCCTGTTGTCGCGGACGATACGGTCGAGCGTCGCCGTGATCCGTTTGCCGGGTGTAGGCTCCCACTCGAACTGAACCTCGGTGGTGACCGTCTCGAATGGCCCTGCCTCCGGCCCACGCTTGCCGGACCAGAACGAGATGTAGTCGGACACGAGATCGTCCGTCTCGTTGGCGATCTTGGAGGCTACTTCAAGATCGACCCCTGCGTTGATGGCCCATTCGAGCATCCGGACAAGCTCGGGCTTCCACGGCTGACCCAGGTCGTGCAACTCCAGGCACCTGTGTATCCACGTGCCTCGGCGTATGGCCGGACGAACGTCCTGCGGCCTCGGGATCAGGTTCAGGACGTGGCGGTACTCGTAACGCTTCAGGCAGCGGGACGCGGCGTTATATGCCGTCGTGCTGAGAGAGATGTCCTCCGGCATAGCGATCCTTCCATCATCAAATTCATCAGACCACCACCCTACCACCAGGGAGCTAAGCTGTCAAGGCCGAGTCCCCACGTGTATCGAACTTCACTTCTCTGCCGGCGCCCCAGGGGCCGATGGAGACTTCCACGTCGATAAGACCTGGGACAAGACGCAGCCCGAGGCTTCGCAGTCTTTCAGGTGCAAGTAGCATTCCCGTTCGCACGAGGTCGGCGCAGTCCCCGGCTCTGGCTCCAGGAGCTTCTGCAAGGATCGAGTCGTGGATGTCTCCCACCAGGAGGTAGGGGAGACCGTGCTTGTCGATGGCGGCCTGGATGATGTCGCCGGCCTTCTGGGTAATATCCGACGCAAGGCTCTGTACAGGAGCGTTGATTCCCGCGCGTATATCGTCAGGTACACCCGCTTGTGCTCCGGGGAGTCGGCGAACTCGGCCGACAGCGGAACTAGCGAAACCTCGATGCCGGAGCTTCGCTTCTTCGAGATGGTGCCAGTACGGGAACTCCGGATAGAGGCGATGAAACGCCGTATGAATCCGGGCGGCCTGATTGAGCGACCAATCGATCTCATAATATTTCCAGGCATACTCCTGCAACCCCTTCGGTGAAATCGTATACAGCAGCGCGAGGACCGGGACCTTGCCCATGCGCTGCCGCTCGTCCTTGTCGATCCTGTCGATAGGTTTGTTGAGCACGAGCGGCTGGGAGGCGAACTTGCGGTACACGTCCACGTCGCACAGGAAGTCCCATAGCATCGTCCCCGGGCGTACGTCCTCTAGCCGCTCGGGTTTTCCAGCGGCGGACCAAGCAGCGAGACGGGCTTCGAGCTGCCGGTAATCCGCTGCCACAAGTGCCGCCCCTGGGGGGGCACCAAAGACGGGTCGAACAGGAAGCTCCCCCCGAGACTTTGATTCTTCCGGCCTGGGTATAGTGTGAAAGCCCGAACCCTTACGACCTGTCTCCACCGAGGTAGTCCGTACGTCAGCATGGTACCTACGATCAAAGCTCTCACGGGAGGCCCGGCCGACAGGTCGATAATAGGTGCTGATCTCCTTGCGCGGGCGGCGGCAGTCGAGGACATGGCGCACCTCTGGGAACTTCAAAGCGAGCCGGTTGATCGTCTCCTCGTCGGTGGTCAGGTGCTTCTTGCCGTTGCGTATGGGCTTGCCGCCGATCTTCTCGTGCAGCCGCAACTCGTCGTACAGCCAGCGTGCCATCTGGTCGGCCGATTGGGGGTTCTTGACGAGCCCGAGGGACTCCATGAATAGCCGGTCGTCAGCAGCGTTGCGCCTGGCTCGGGCCTGCCACAGACCACGCGCCGCGTACGCGCGGTCCACGTGGATGCCGTTGGCCACGACGCGCTGGGTGAACCGGACCTTGGGCATATCCACCGCGTGGAAATACTGGTACAGTCGAGGTTCGGACCGGAACTTTTCGCGTTGCAGCTCCAGCATCAACGAGGTGCAGGCCGCGTCGTAGCCGTTGTACGGATACAGCTCCGCGAACGGATGATACTTCGCGGCGTTGATGTCCCAGTCCGGCCAAGCCAGGTGAGCCCTACCGTTCCACTTGAGCGATTTGGGGGCGTTCTCGTCCAGCAGGTGCGCCGCTACCATCGCATCCCAGTAGATGTACGGCATGACCCCGGTCAGTCGGTACAGCACGAGCCCGTCGTATACGTCGTTCCACGCCCCGTGCCGGGTCTGGTTGTCCCTGGACGGAGCTACGAACACGCGCCGAGCCAGGTTGGTCAGCCAGTTCCGGGTGAGCTTGATCCAGCGGGGAGCGTCCACGTCGGGGTGTTCGAGAGGAACGGCGTAGGCTTCGGCTCCTGTGAAGCTGAAGGCGATTGAGTAGGGCCGGTAGCCTCGGTGCCACCAGGGCAGAGTGTTGGCCTCAAAGTCGTAGGTGAACTCGGGCTCCGTGAGGAGGAGCCGGCTGAGTCCTTCGAGACCGCGCCCCGTATCGACAAGGTCCACACGAACCGGAGGAACACGTGGCGGAGGCTTGATCTCGCCTCGAACGAGAAGCCCGAATCGTGAGATGTCAGCGAGCCAGGAGCTTCTCCGGCCTTGATTTCTAAGGATCGCGGCAGGATGCCAGGCCGGGACCACCCAAGCCTGATAGCGATTGGCCCAAATCTCCTTGCCCGCCACCTCACTGACCTTTCCTTTGCCGATAAGGCGCTGTACGGCCGGGTTTCCCAGAGCGAGAACCCAATTCGGCCTGACAACTTCGATCTCCTGCTCAAGATAATCAGCGCAAGCCCGCACGTGAGCCATATCAATCTCAAGGCCGTTGACCTCCGGTGAACACTTCGCGGCGTTGGTGACGTAGTACCTTCCGATACTGGCCTGGCGCAGCGCCTCCTCCAGCTCGCGGCCCGAGGGGCCGATGAACGGGTGCCCCTCGTAATCTTCCTGCCTGCCTGGACTCTGGCCGACGACCATCACCGTAGGCCCGCGCCACTCCGGATCGCCGCGCCACTCTCCGCTCACACAAACTGTGTGGGCGTTCTCGTACAGCGGGCAAAGAGTACAGCCGGGGTTCAGGCTAGGCATGCTCGTTCCTGGACCCCAGGTCCTCTATCGCCCTCCGGAACTCTATGATTTCGCCTGGATCTACGTCCAGCGCGCTACACACTTTGCGGATGGTAGACAGCGCAGCTATAGTCGGTCCGTTCTTTTCCAGTAGAGATACGGTGGACGGCGAGATACCAGCCTTCTTTGCGAGGTCCCGCTGGCTCAGCAGCTTTCGCATGCGCGCCTGGGATAACCTGATGGGGTTCACCGTGAAGTCCATCAACGCCTCCGCAGCCTGTCGAGCAGCAGCTTCGCCAGCCGGTTGTCGTCGCCTGATTTCAACCCAGCCAACGCCTGCTCGTCCTGGGTGTTCTCGGCCACCGGCACGATCACCTCACACAATCCCTTCTGCCCGAGCCGCCAGATCCGGCCTAGCATCTGCCTGTAGCGGATGACCGACAGGTCGAGCGTATACAGGATCAGCGTATGCGCGGCGTGCAGCGTGATCGCTGTACCTCCGGCCTGGTACTGCAAGAGCATCACCGCGCTTCGGTTCGTGTCCGGCCGCTGGAACCAGTCCTCTAACTGTGTGCGCGTCTTTGGCGAGACGCTGCCGTCGATGATGCACACGGCTCGGCCCTGCGCGTTCAGCTCGTCCCGGAGTAGCTGGATGTCGCGCTTG
>Ga0137365_10002182_pt1 | contig 15466 bp, 12 predicted proteins | sample SagtaG_9_FD_104799 | JGI IMG/M metagenome (GOLD analysis project Ga0137365, IMG submission 104799) | Vadose zone soil microbial communities from Sagehorn Ranch, Mendocino, California, USA - Sage1_L_40_16 metaG | ecosystem: Environmental > Terrestrial > Soil > Vadose zone | place: USA...
CCGGCTGCCGACCAATCGACAGATTTCGTTGCGCTCAAGTCCAGAGAACTTCTATGAGATTGCAGCCGACACCCATTCGGCATTGCTCAGGGCAAGCTTACCGCTACAGTTTGGCCCTTATGCCGTACAAAGATGTTGCTCCGCCCGCAGGCGAAAAGATTACCAGAACCGACAGACTGAATGTGCCGGATCGACCGATCATTCCATTTATCCGGGGAGACGGCACGGGGCCAGATATCTGGGCAGCAAGTGTACGGGTGTTCGATGCCGCGGTCGAAAAAGCATACGGCGGGAAAAAGAAGATTGCATGGTTTGAGGTGTTCGCCGGTCAAACAGCAAAGGACAAATTCGATGAATGGCTGCCGGACGACACGGTGGAAGCGTTCCGGGAGTATCTGATCGGAATCAAAGGGCCGTTGACCACACCGGTAGGCGGCGGGATTCGTTCGCTCAATGTCGCGCTGCGCCAGCTACTCGATCTGTTCGTCTGCCTGCGGCCGGTGCAATACTTCAAGGGCGTCCCCTCGCCCGTTAAGCATCCGGAGAAGGTGAACATGGTAATCTTCCGGGAAAATACGGAAGATATTTATGCCGGTATCGAGTACGCCGCCGGCACCCCGGAAGCGCAAAAGATTCTCAATTTTCTGCAAAAAGAATTTCCAAAACAGTTCGACAAGATCCGTTTCGGCACAAAACAGAGAGCGGCGGATTTCTGGAAAATGGTAGGCGCGCCGGAAAAAGACGACGTGTGCGTTGGGATTGGAATTAAACCGGTGAGTCGCTCGGGCAGCGTGCGTTTGATCCACAGCGCGATCTCCTACGCGATCCAGAACCAGCGCAAGAGTGTGACGCTGGTGCACAAGGGTAACATCATGAAATTTACAGAGGGCGCGTTCCGCGATTGGGGATTCGAGGTCGCGAAGAAATATTTCGGCGCGGAAGAATTCGACGGCGGCCCGTGGTGCAAAATTCCCATGGGCAAACCGGGCGCGGGAATTGTAATCAAAGACGCGATTGCTGATATCACACTTCAACAGGTGTTGACGCGGCCGGAAGATTTCGATGTGATTGCGACACTCAATCTGAACGGTGATTACCTCAGCGATGCTCTGGCTGCGCAGGTGGGCGGAATCGGCATCGCGCCCGGAGGCAACATCAATTACATCACCGGCCACGCGGTTTTCGAAGCGACGCATGGCACGGCGCCAAAGTACGCGAACCAGGACAAGGTGAATCCCGGCTCAGTGATTCTCTCAGGCGAGATGATGTTCCGTTACATGGGCTGGACGGAAGCCGCCGACCTGATTCTTAAAGGATTAAGCGGCGCGATCGCAAGCAAACGCGTCACTTACGATTTCGCGCGTTTGATGGAAGGCGCGACTGAAATCAAGTGTTCGCAGTTTGGCGACAACGTGATCGAGCATATGTAAGCGCTCACGTGTGAGCGCAATGGCGAAACACAAATGACGAACGACGAAGGAATGACAAAGCCCAAAGCGCAAACTGAGAGATCGACAGCATTTTTTCATTCGATCATGCGTCATTCCTTCGAGCTTTGGCATTCGTCATTCGTCATTTGCTTGCTCCTGGTTTTGTTCGCAGGGATTGGCCCGGCCTTCGCCGAAAAACGCGCCATCACTGAAAAAGATCTCTTCGATTTCGTCTGGATTGGCGATCCGCAGGTTTCTCCGGATGGCTCGCGTGTGGCGTTCGTGCGGGTCACGGTCAACGAGAAAAAAGAAGGCTACAACACTTCGATTTGGTCTGTGCCGGTCGCAGGAGGTGAAGCGCCCCGTCAACTGACAAAAGGCGATCACGATTCCACGCCGCGCTGGTCGCCAGATGGAAAATTTTTGCTCTTCGTGCGCGCGATTGAAAGGGACGGCAAGCCGGAGCCCGCACAACTAGCGATTCTGCCAATGGCCGGCGGCGATTCTTTTATTTTTACTGAGATGCCGAAAGGCGCCGGGAATCCCGTCTGGGCGCCGGACGGAAAAACCATTGCGTTCACGAGTGAGACCAACGCGGAGGACCTGGCCAAGCAGGAAAAGAAAAAAAACAAAGAAGAAGAATTAAAGAAAGATTCGACCGTCAGACCGGGGTCATCTGCGTCCCCTAAAGCTACGGTGGAGAAGTCGCCCCTGGCTACAGCGGGTGACTCCGAATCTGAACACGAGAGTGACATCCACGTGATCACGCGTGCCGTGTATCGGCAGGACAATGAAGGCTACGGCGATCCAAAGCGTCCGACACACATTTGGACTGTGACCGCGCCGCACAATGCCGGAGAAAAAGTAAAACCACGTCAACTCACTACCGGCCGATTCGATGAGGAGAATGCGATTTGGTCAAAGGATGGCTCGCAGATTTATTTCACATCGAGCCGGATTGACGAACCGTATTACGAACTGCCGAGAACTGATCTTTACTCAGTGGCGGCAGCCGGCGGTAAACCTGTAAAGATTACTACGATTGATCTCAACACGCAGCTTGGGCCGGACTCGGGCGTGTTGTCACTCAGTCCCGATGGCAAACAGATTGCGTTTATCGCTTCAACCACGCAGCCGATCAATTCATACACACAACCGGACCTCTGGGTCCTCGATCTATTGCCAAACGCGAAGCCCAGGAATCTGACCGCCGATTTTGATTTTGATGTGCCAGGCTTTGTGATCGCGGACAGCGCGCCGCCTCGGGCAAGTGGGCGGAACACGCCGATTTGGACAGCAGATGGAAGAGGCCTCGTTGAAGTTTACGCGAAGGAAGGAAAGGCAAATCTCGCGCTGTTCGATGCAACTGTAGCCGGGAGCGGTGATCCCGGTAAAACCAGTACAGTGCAGGATCTCACTTCTGGAAACCAGGGCGTGATGAGTTTTCGCGCCACGCCCGACACATCGAAGTTGATCTACACAGTTTCGACACCGACGCGCATTAACGATCTCTTTGTTCTCGATCGCACGACGCCCGGTGCGGCGCCCAAGCAATTGACGCATATTAATGACGAGCTGTTCTCGAAACTGAATCTCACCGAGCCTGAAGAGACTTGGTACGACAGCTTTGATGGCAAACATATCGAGGCATGGTTGCAAAAGCCGCCCGATTTCGATGCGCACAAAAAATATCCGCTGATTCTGAACATTCACGGCGGGCCGCACGTCGCTTACGGTTACATTTTCGATCACGAATTTCAGTGGATGGCCGCCAAAGGCTACGTGGTGCTTTATCCAAATCCTCGCGGGAGCACGAGCTACGGCCAGGATTTTGGCAACGTCATTCAGTATTATTACCCGGGCGACGATTACAAAGATCTGATGGCCGGGGTGGATGCAGCGATCAAGCGCGGCTACATCGACGAAAAAAAACTCGGCGTGACCGGCGGAAGCGGCGGCGGTTTGCTGACGAACTGGGTGGTGGGACAAACGAGCAGGTTTGCTGCAGCCGTTGCGCAGCGTGACATCGCCAGTTGGGAAGTTTGGTGGTATTCGGGGGACTTTACACTTTTCCAGCCTAACTGGTTTAGAGCGCCGCCATTCGAAGACCCGGACGAATATCGGGCGCGATCGCCGATCAGTTATATCACCAATGTGAAAACGCCGATGATGTTTATTCTCGGCGAAACAGATTATCGGACGCCGCCAGGTGCCGGTGGCGAGCAAATGTTTCGCGCGCTGAAATTCCGAAAGATTCCCACGGTAATGGTGCGGTTTCCCAACGAATCACATGAGCTTTCCCGCTCGGGCCAGCCTTGGCATCGGGTCGAGCGGTTGCAACATATCGTCGGCTGGTTTGACCATTGGCTGATGGGCGTGCCCAAACCGGAATACGAAATCGTGCCGGAAGAAGTCCCAGCTAAGAAAGTTAGCCCGCCGGATAAACAGTCTACGTCGGCAAGGTAGGCGCGGTTGACCTCAATGGCCGCTGCGCTTAGCTGACTGGATGGATTCTTCGTCGCTCTGGCAGCGTTTCCAACGATATTTTTTGTACTATCGAGATCTCGATTTCTCTCTCGACATCAGCCGGATGAAATTTCCGGAAGATTTTTTTGAGAACATGCAGCCAAAAATCGAGAAGGCCTTTGCGGACATGCGAGAGTTGGAGGCGGGAGCAATCGCTAATCCCACCGAAAAGCGCATGGTGGGCCATTACTGGCTTCGCAATCCTGCACTTGCATCTACCGTAGAAATTCGGCAGGAAATTGAACGGACCATCAACCGAATTAAAAAATTCGCCGAAGACGTTCATGCCGGAAAAATCACGGCCGAAAATGGCAAACGGTTCGAGCATGTGCTTCTGATCGGGATCGGCGGCTCTGCACTCGGACCGCAATTGGTGGCAGACGCGCTGGGGTCGGCACATGATCCGATGGACGTCTTTTTCTTCGACAATACGGATCCGGACGGCTTCGATCGCGTGTTTCAGAAAACCGACCATCTGCTTCCGCAAATGCTGGTGATCGTCGTTTCCAAGTCAGGCGGGACCAAGGAAACACGAAACGGAATGCTGGAGACGGAAGCACGATTCAAAGAGAAAAGGCTGCAGTTCAACAAGCACGCAGTGGCCGTCACCGGTGTTGGAAGCGATCTCGATCAATACGCCGAAAACGACAAGTGGCTGGCTCGATTCCCGATGTACGATTGGATCGGCGGGCGTACCTCGGTAATGAGCGCGGTGGGGCTTCTCCCGATAGCGCTGGAAGGTTTCGATATCGATAATCTTCTTGCTGGTGCAGCGGTCATGGACGAGCGGACCCGCACACCTGAAGTGACGCGAAATGCGGCAATGCTTCTAGCGCTCATGTGGTACTACGCCGGCAATGGTGGGAGCGACAAGGATATGGTGATCATTCCATACAAGGATCGGCTGGCCTTGTTTGCCAAATACCTGCAGCAATTGGTAATGGAATCGCTGGGAAAAGAAAAAGATCTCGGCGGAAATATTGTACATCAAGGCATTGCTGTGTACGGCAACAAAGGTTCGACCGATCAGCACGCTTACGTTCAGCAATTGCGTGACGGGGTCTTGAATTTTTTCCTAACCTTCATCGAAGTGCGAAAAGATCGCAGCGGTAAGCGGTTCGAAGTCGAAGATGGCATCACGAGCGGCGATTACCTTCAGGGCTTTTTGCGCGGGACCCGAAGCGCGCTTTACGAGAATGGGCGTGAGTCCGTCACAATCAGCATTCCTGAGCTGAACGCGTTTAATCTCGGAGCGTTGATTGCACTTTACGAACGCGCAGTGGGCTTTTATGGCTCCCTGGTTAACATCAACGCCTACGATCAACCCGGTGTCGAGGCCGGAAAAAAAGCAGCTACAAGATTGTTGCAGCTTCAGAAACAAGTCAGCCAGAAGCTCGCCGGCAAGGAGGGCAAAACCGCCGAAGAAATTGGACGTTCCATTGACGCGGACCCGGAAGATGTCTTTCACGTTCTCCGACATCTGGCGAGCAACGATCCGCGCATTCAAGTGACGGCGGGCGAACTGCCGGCAGACGATCAGTTCTCGCTTGCTGAATAAGTATGGTGGAGTCGTCTCGCGAAAATCAACGTGATTCATTGAACGTTCCATGGACGAACATGATCAGCTTCATTCGGCAATTAAGTCACGACCTGCGCAATGATTTGAATGCCATCGAATTGCAATCCGCTTACCTCGACGAACTGGGGAAGAATGAAGAATTTAAAACCGAGATCAAAGGTTTGCGCGAAATGGTCTCACGTCTGGCCTCGACTTTACAACGGCTTTCCAGAGCAGTCGGGGAGGTTACACCCACGCTGATTTCTTACCGGGCCACCGATTTCATGGAAGATATGCGCACGAAGATTGAGCGCGATTTTCCAAAAGAGAGCGAGGAGATCACCTGGGACATTCAGCTTGGCCACACGATGTTGAATGTTGATCCGCAGCTTTTGCAGGAAGCATTTACGGAATTTTTCGCCAATGCCTTCCGGCATGATCGTGGCAAAGGCCCAATTCTCGCGAGAGCAAGAGTCGACAACAATGACTTTCTGTTTACGCTGCAGGAGCCAAAGGCTCAGTTCGCGCTGTCTACCAAGAATTGGGGACGCGAACCGCTTCGGAAAATCAGCCTGCGCCATTATGGTCTTGGTCTGAATCGCGTCCGCACTATCATAGAGGCCCACGGCGGCAAACTGCTTGCTCAACATGATCCGGACGTTTCAGCGCTCATTACGACGCTTACGCTTCCGGTATCGCGTGAGGCCTCGGAAGAAGCTTGAAACGTCCGTCATTTCTCAGCGTTTAAGCAACTGGAGTCCGGTGCTCATGCGTTATACGAGCAGCACCATTGAATGAAAACAGAAAACCATCGTGTCCTGATCATCGATGACGAGCGTCCGGTGCTCATGACCCTTGAGGCGCTGCTGAAGCGGCACGGTTATGAAGTGGATACCGCGCCCACTGCTACACAAGGAGTCAAGATGCTGAAATCAAGATCGCCAACGCTTGTGTTGCTCGATCTTCGACTGCCCGACGCCGACGGACTAGAAATGCTCGAACGCATCAAGAGCGAGCTGCCCGACGTGCAAGTGATTATCCTGACAGCGCACGACTCACTGCACAATGCCATCGAGTCGATTAAACGCGGCGCTTTCCATTTCATTAGCAAGCCATACGCGCCCGAGGAACTGCTCAGTCTGGTCGAGAAGGCACTGGAAAAACAGTTCCTCTTGCGGAAAGCGGAAGAACTTCGGGAAAAAACAGAGCAACTCGAAAAACGCCTCGAGATCGCGGAGGCGCGCCCCGCGCCGATTTTCAACAGTAAACCAATGCAGGAGATCGAGGAATTAATCAGTGCGATGGCGCCATCAGATGCCAACGTTCTCATCGTGGGCGAAAGCGGCGTGGGCAAAGAAGTGATCGCCAACGCTATTCACGCACGGAGCCGGCGCGCAGGACAAGCAGTGGTGAAACTCAATTGTGCAGCGTTACCCCAAACGATGATTGAGGGAGAACTTTTCGGTTACGTCAAAGGAGCATTTACGGGAGCGATGCACGATTTTCCCGGAATGATCGCAGCGGCAAACGGCGGCACACTTTTCCTCGATGAAATATCCGATATGCCGGCAGATTTGCAGACGCGTTTTCTCCGCGTGCTCCAGGAGCGCGAATATCGGCCGCTTGGCAGCACCCAAACAATGAAAGCAGACTTCCGCGCAATCGCTTCGACCAATCGGCCGGTCCCCCAAGCGCTCGCTGAGAACCGGCTGCGCTCGGATTTGTACTATCGGCTAAACACTTTTCAAATTGAAGTGCCTCCTCTTCGAAAACGCAAAGAGGACATCCCGCCGCTCATCGCGCAATTCGTCAGACAATTTTCTCAACAACTCGGCAAATCGGAGCCGGACATTGCATCGGATGCATTCCAAAAGCTGCTTGATTATTCATGGCCCGGAAATGTTCGCGAATTACAAAACGCCATCGAATACGCCGTCGTGCTCGCGCGCCAGGGGATGATCGGCGTGAAAGAGCTCCCCGCAGAGATGCAGTTGCCGCCGGCGCTACAACAGACCGAGCTTGGCGCTGGCCCGCGCGGCGGCGTACAAACCCTCGACGACGTTGAGCGAAACGCCATTCTACAAGCGCTGGCAGAATGCCGCGGCAACAAGAAAAAAGCGGCCGAACTTCTCGGCATTCAGCGGCCCACCCTCTACAACAAGATGAAGCGCTACGCCATTGAGTTGTAAGCACGCGCCCCGCAGGCTGGATAAGAAATTCTAATTCAAACTCGAATTGTTTCGGAATGTTGATTCCAGATTACTCGCCGCGATAAACGCAGCGCGCAGTAGGTGTTTCGTGCACCACAATCTCGCAGAGACCCGCACATTGCGGCTCCAGTTTTTTCCAGAACCATTGCGCCATCTCTTCGATCGTGGGGTTCTCCAAGCCTTCGATGTCATTGAGATACGCATGATCCAGCATTTGCAGCAGCGGTTTTATCGCTGCGCTGATCTCCGCATGATCGTAAACCCAGCCGGCCTTTGGATCGACATCACCTTCCACTGAGACTTCGACCTTAAAGCTGTGGCCATGCACGCGTCGGCATTTGTGGCCCTCGGGCGCGTTGGGCAAAGTCTGCGCCGCCTCGAAAGTGAAATCTTTCGTCAATCGTGCGCGCATCAATCAGACTCCGCGCTGGGTCGGGCTCCAGATGAATTTGTGCATCTGAAGTTGAAAGCGCACGTCGAGTTTATCGGCCAAAATCCATTCGACGATTTGGCGAGGGTCGATCCTGCCGAAGATCGGCGAGAACAGCACAGCATTGCAATGGGAAGAGAGATCGTATCGCTGCACCTTATCACGAGACCACTCGTAATCTTCGCGCGATCCCATTACGAATTTCACTTCGTCGCGCAGGGTGAGATGGTCGATGTTTGACCAAAGATTCTTGTCGACTTCGCCGCTGCCCGGCGTTTTTAAATCCATGATCCGGTGGACGCGTGGATCGACTTTCGAAATATCGTGCGCACCGCTGGTTTCAAGTAGGACAGTGTAGTCGGCGCCGCACAACATCGACATCAGCGGCAGCGCGTTCTTCTGCAATAACGGCTCGCCGCCCGTAATCTCGACCAGGGGACAACGAAACGCCGCTATAGTATCGATGACGTCCTGCAGCGTTTGCTTTTTGCCTTCGTAAAACGCGTACTCCGTATCGCAATAGTTGCAGCGCAGATCGCAGAAGGTCAGTCGCACAAAGACGCACGGGCGCCCCGCCCAGGTGCTCTCACCTTGGATCGAGTGATAAATTTCGTTAATCGTCAGCGTCTTTTGCTGCTCTGGCATACCGAAGGTTGAATCGTTGACTCGCTGCCTCGCTCAACGTCTTACGCGAACAATCTCAAAGCAAGTTTCGCCGCGAAATAACAGCTTCCTCCCTTGGGTCTCAAGAACGACTGTAAGGCCGTCAAAATCAGGAGTCTTTTGGGGTGATTTTATGCGATTTTTTTCATTGACGGCCTGATAACGCCACTCTAGTCTCGCGGCCATGCGATCCGGTTTCGCTTCCATAGTTCACCGTCTAGCCCCATTTTCACCCCGCACGGCAATAGATACTGCCGGCGAGATTTCCCGGCCCGTTTCCCTGTGGTCAATCATTGCGTTCACGGCAGGAATTTTCTTCACGGCTGTTCTTGCCGCGCAAGCGCAGGAGTCGGTTGAGCCCGACGTCTTACCCTCGTTAGCGGACCCGCCGGCCTCTTCTGTAGAAGCCGCACCCGCGGCATCAACAGAACCATTGCCCGCTTTACCACAATCATTGCCCTCCGCCCCGGCGGAGCCTTTGCCATCTTCAGCGGCGTCGTTGCCTTCCTCTGAGGAGGCGTTTCCGTCTACACCCGAGCCGTTGTCTTCTTCAACGAACTATACTACCGCGCAAACAAACGTTGTTCCGGCCCCGGTACCGGCAGGTCCGTACGGTGCAGTGGGCAAGAATGTGTTTCCCGCTGGCGAAACGATTTCTTCAGGTGAACCGCGTCGCTTTCACTACGTACTGGGACTGACAGTGCGAGGTGTGTGGGATGACAACATCTTCATCAGTAACACCCATCGGGTCTCAGATTATTATTTTGCGATTGAACCTTATATAACCATTGGAGTCGGCGACATCGAGGGGCGCAACAAGAGCTATCTCCGGTTGGATTACATGCCCAGTGCTATTCTGTTCGTCGATCACTCGGATGAAGACGCATTTAACCAGCTGATTCACCTCGAGGGCGGATATGACTTCGGCCGTTTGAGATTGAGCCTCACAGAGGACGTGGCGCTACTCGAATCGGCAAACCTCAACAGCTTCGTCGATACAACAGGGCTGTGGGCAAACACCGATGCAAGCGCGCCTACGCGGGTCAACATCTTCGACACGCGCTTGAGGGCACAGTACGACCTGACTGGGAAAGTATATCTGCAGGGCGAAGTTGATTCCTCGATCTTGTTCTATCCCAGTCACATTAGTTCCTACACTCTTTCGGGCGGCCTTTACATTTATTACAATTGGCTGCCAAAGGTATCCGTCGGCGTGGGCGGCACCTTCGGGTATGATGCGGTGGATGATCCAACTGCTGACCAAACCTTCGAGCAGGTGAACCTGCGCATTAATTATGAGATGACGGCCAAATTTAACTTGTATGCTTCGGGGGGCGTTGAGTTCCGGCAGTTCGACGGCCAGCGGGGCGAATACACCTCGCCGGTGTTTGAAGTTGGGCTAATTCATCATCCCTTCGACGGTACCACTTTCACGCTGGCGGCCGGCCGGCGGATTTACAATTCCGGGTTCCTTGCGAACCAGGATTTTGCAACCACATACATTGCGGCGCGGTTTCAGCAGCGTTTATTTTCGCGCGTTTATTTCGGGTTAGGCGGCGGCTATGAAAACTCGGACTATTTTGCCACGGACCGGGACGTCAGTGCGACGCGGGATGATGATTACTGGTTTATCGAACCGTCGGTTGACGTGCTGATTACCAGGTGGCTGAGCGCCGGAGTCTATTACCTGCACCGCCAGGACGTCAGCTCAACCGATTTCTTCACTTTCGATGATAATCAGGTGGGCGTTAGGGCTACGCTCAGGTTTTAAAGAGGGCTTGAGTCGTTTGCGAACGGGGATGCAGGGGTGGCGGTTGGCGCTCGCGCTCGCGCTGGCATTGGTGCCAGAGTTCCTGTTGGCACAAGTCATGCCCGGAACGGGCGCATCGCGATCCACGGGATCCGCCTCTACTACATCGGCGTCAAGCGGTTCGGCGCCCTTACCGGCCGCAGCGAGCGCGCCGCCTGGCTATATTTTGAGCGCTAATGATTCCGTGGGGGTCGAGGTTTTTGGCGAAGACGATCTACGCACAAGCGGACGATTAAACCCCGAGGGCAACTTGAGCGTGCCATTGCTGGGCTCGATCCATTTGGCGGGACTGACTCTGACGCAGGCCGCTTCAAAACTCACAGAGTTGTACGGCCGCGATTATCTTGTAAACCCAAGGGTCAACGTCATGCTCCTCAACTACGCGAAACGGCGTTTCTCGATCTTGGGCCAGGTAGGTCACCCGGGGAGTTTCGAAATGCCCGAGAGCAGTCCTGGCGGTATCGATCTACTGGAGGCGATCGCGATGGCCGGCGGATATACGCGCATCGCCGCGCCGGAAAGAATAACGGTGCGACGGCACAACGCCAGCGGGGATCAGATTTTTAAAGTCAACGCAAAGCGCTTCAACAAGGGAAGTGGCGGAGGTTTTCTCGTCGAGCCGGGTGATACGATCACCGTCGGCGAAAGTATTTTCTAGCTGAAATTTTTTGCGCGGCGGCTTTGCGAGCGCACTTCTTGGTGTAAGGTTCCAGCCAATATTTTGCCGTGATTGACCCCGCCCAATCTCTGACAGGAACGACCGTTGCGCCGAATTCCGACAAACCAGGCGTGCCCTTGACCGGGCAGTACGGCGATGGACTACCCAGGTTCGATTTTCGCCGCTACTGGCATTCTTTCTTGGAACGTGTTTGGATCGTGGCGATTTGCGTTCTGGCCGGCCTTTTTCTGGCCCTGGGTTATCTCGCGCGGACGCCAAAGCTTTACCAGGGACACACACTCCTGGAAGTGGAGTTTCAGGAGCCGAGCTTCATCCCTACGGAGGATTCCACGACGCGGATGCGCTCGATCTTTCTGGCCAGTCAGGAGGCGCTGCGGACGATCGAACAGAATCTCACTAACCAAACACTTCTTTCGCGAGTGGTTCGCTCCGAAGGTTTGACGCAGGACGGTGGACGCGCTCTTCTGGGCCGGAGTGCCGTAACCGACAAGAGCTCCAGCGCGACCGAACGTACGGAGTCGCCGCCGACCGCAAACAAGACTCAGAACGCCGGTGGCGTCACAACGTTTACGCCGCTCGAAGAGGCACTGGGTCGAGCAATGGTCGGCATGGTGAAGCCGGCGATCCGCCGCGGGACACGCTTGATCGATTTGTAAGTGACGCACCGCGATCCAGCCATGGCACAGCGCCTCGCCGAGGCAATCGGTCGGGAATACATCCGCAACTCGATCGAGCGGCGCGCTTCGCTCAGCGAGGAAGCGTTGCGTTATTTGTTCGAAGAGGAAGAACGACTGAAGACGAATCTGCAAAAAAGCGAGGCGGCCGTCGCCGAATACAAGGCAAAGAATCCAGATGCGTTACAGCTTGGCGGCGGCACGGCCGCGACGGGCTCACAGCAGGGGTCTGGCTCTGGCAGTGGCGGATCTCGTGGCGGCTTGGTCGAGGACAAGCTCCAAGAGATAAACACCAAATTGACCGCAGTGAAGGGCGATCGAATTCGCCTTGAAGGTGAGCTCCAGCAAATCGACCAGACTGGCAATAACATCGACGCGTTGCTCGCGATTCCGAGTATCTCTGCTGCTGGAATGGTGACTGAAGCGCGCCGCAGCGTCACACAGGTGGAAGCGGGGATCGCCACTTACGCCTTACGATACAAGGACAAACATCCCAAAATGATGGCGGCCAAGGCCGCGCTGGCCGAAGCGAAAGATAAGCTCCGTCAAGCCGTGCTGGCGCAGCCTCCGATTTTGCGCAATGCCAACGAGCAAATCAAAGCGACGGAGGCAAGCTTGCAACATGCATTACAGGACCAGCAGGGGGTGGCGGTCACGCTCAACCGCACCGCGATCGGCTATCTCGGATTGGCTCGGCAAGCCGAAACCGATCGTGCACTCTACGAAAGCGTCATTCGCCAGATAAAAGACACAAACTTAACAAAAGACGTGAAGACGAATGCAGTCAGCGTGATTGAGCATTCCCCATTTCCGAACTTTCCTGTCAGTCCCCGTCCCACGAGAACGATCATGCTGGGCCTTCTTGGTGGACTGGCTGTCGGATTGGGCTTCGTTTTTGGCGCCGATGCGCTGGATCGTTCGATCAAAACGGTGGACGAAGCAGAAAATACGCTCGGATTGCCTGTTTTTGCAGCTGTTCCCGACACCACTGATGAAGGGCCTGTTAGCCGACTGAAACGGCGAAGCAAAGCTTTCGGAAGTGCAAACTACCGGGTGGTCGTGGAAACTCCTCAAAGTCCGGCGGCGGAAGCCTTCCGCAATCTGCGCGCTGCCCTTTCTCTCTTAGGTCCCGAAGCCGAACGCAAGGTTTCACTCTTCACCAGTGCTGTGCCCAACGAAGGCAAAAGCTTTACAAGCGCCAATTATTCGCTCGCACTGGCCCAGCAGGGTTATCGCGTGCTCCTTATCGACGGCGACCTGCGTCGGCCGAACATGCACAGGATCTTTCGCTTCCCAGATGCCAATAGAAGCAACAACTCCGACGAAGACACTCCCCCGGGCGTGACGGATTGCCTGGTGGGTGAAGCGGACATAGCCTCGGCAGCGCGCCCAATTCCCGCCGGAGAAATCCAGCTTGTCGACGAGGACATTGAGCTGACGGGGAAAATTCTTACTGCGACAGGAGGCCAGCTTTCTGTCCTCGCAGGTGGACGACGTGCGCCCAATCCGGCTGAGATTCTGGCCGGGCCATTCTTCGGACAGCTAATTGCTGAGGCTGCAAAGCTTTTTGACCGCGTGGTGATCGATAGCGCACCGATTCTTGCAGTCAGCGATACTCTCCTCATGACACCACATGCCCAAACGGTCTGCATTGTTGTTCGGGCGGGCAAAACACCGCGTCTAGCAGTCCGCCGTGCGATTATCTTGCTGGCAAAGTCAGGAATTCGCCCAGCCGGCCTGGTCCTGAATCGATTGCGGCGGAGTCGCGGAGTGGGCTATTACTACTATTATGCTTCGCATGGTTACGGCAAAGACGAAGGAGCGTATTCTCGCACCTACAATTACAGTCGCCGATCCAAGCCGGACCATGAAGATAATGGAGCGTAGTTGACGATTCCGCAATTAGCTCGTGGTTAGTCGCTGGCAACCATGTCAGTTCGTGACGAGCCTTAATTTTGAAGGTTTGATGTTGACTGCTAATTCAACCTTTCGTGCCATAAGCTGCTTCCCCAACAAAGACCCACATACGTTGCTACGTACAGCTGGATCGATTCGATCTGAAGTGGAAAATCAACCAGCGCATGCACCGCCACTCCCAAGAGAGCGATAACAGCTAAAGGCTGGAGCACCCTCCTTCGCGGCGTCCACTCCGGCCTTGCATACTCTTTGTAACTACGAATCCCGACTATTATTCCTCCTAAGAAGGTTAGCGCCCAGAGACTGCTTCCCAGCCACCCCCACTCCAGCAGAGTCTGTAAGTAGTCTTGATGCAAGAATCTCCAGGTTCCCTCAACTTGGTTGGCCGATCTGAGGTTGTAGGCCGGAAATACGACACGAAAGCTTCCTGGCCCAAACCCGAAGAATCCGGCATCCGGCAACGCGCCCGCTCCAATGCGGCAAGCTCTCCAGCGCGCGTCATTAGGAATCTCGCCGCTGAGCGACTGCCAGCGGTTAAGCGGTTGCTCCAGATGAGTCGCCCGCGCTACCGCGATCAATGCTAAAAGAATGGCAAGAGCGCCGGCGAACGCGACGCTTCTCTGCGCGCCCGACAGGTTTCGAAGAAGCGTGCGTCCGAATCGCACGCACACGGCAACCAGTAATAGCAGCGCGACTACCTGAGTCATGCGCGAGGTATTCGCCAGCACCCCGGCAATCGTTATGATAAGAAGAGTGACTGATATTGCGCGCATCCAGGGATGAAACCGGTTCGTAAATGTCCGGATAACAAGACCGGCACTCAACGGCCAAACCAAGTTCAAAAACGCACCGGCGTTACCGTGATAATAGTAGGTAGAGAAAAAAGTGCTGACTCCAAGCTCCGGCGGGGGCGGCGGTTGCCAGAAGATCATCTGCGCAGCCGTGGCTTTCTGGAGTAAACCGAGGAATGCTATTGAACCGCCCACCAGACCAATCACATACCACAATCGCAGCAACCACCGGTCGCTTTGAGAAAGATCCGCGACGAACAAGATGGTCCCGAGCAGCAACGTGCCTCTGATCATCCAAGCCCAGCTGATCGCGTGGTCAACGGAGCCGGGCAAGGGCGGCGCAATATTTTGTAGCGGTACGAAAACAGCAAACTCCGAATCGTAGATTGACTTGGCGTTAAAGGCCATCCAGCCGCCTACGCAAATCAAAGCCGTTGCTAATAATAACAGAAGGTGCGGAAACCGTGGTGTTCGCCTGCTAACCAGCAACTCAACTGCCCACAGAACAAGTGCCGCCAGCAAAATCCAGTTCGTTACCTGGATGGTCGCAGGTGTTGTGGCACCGTACGCCCACGGAGCGAAGACAAGGGCCCCAAAAAAAATCCAGCGAGATGCGGTGCGAAAGAAGTGGGAGATCACACCCTGTGGTTATCAGTCAACGGTTATCAGTTACCACTCGGCGACTAGTTTCTGATCAACGTCCTTTGCCAAACAACATTGTGTATAGTGTTTTCAGGACGATCATCGCATCCAGCTTCAGCGAGTAATGCCGAATGTA
>Ga0137365_10002183_pt1 | contig 15465 bp, 10 predicted proteins | sample SagtaG_9_FD_104799 | JGI IMG/M metagenome (GOLD analysis project Ga0137365, IMG submission 104799) | Vadose zone soil microbial communities from Sagehorn Ranch, Mendocino, California, USA - Sage1_L_40_16 metaG | ecosystem: Environmental > Terrestrial > Soil > Vadose zone | place: USA...
CCGCGTAGGCCAGGAACGTCGCGACGGCAGCCCCGAGTAGCTCGAATCGCGGCACCAGGAGCAGGTTGAGGACGATGTTCGTCACCGCCGCCACGCCTGTCGCCGCGGCGATCATGCCAGATCGACCCTCCGCAAGGAGAGCGCATCTCGCGGACAGACCGGCGGTGTAGGGCACGGCGCTCACGATCACCACGGCTGTGACGAGCACCAGGTCATCAGGTCGATACTCCGCCGGCGCCCAGAGACGAAGGACCAGCGGCGAGCCGATGGACAGTCCGACGACGACGGGCGCCAGCAGGCGGTACAGGGCGTCCCGGCTCGCAGCCAACACGGCGCCCCGTTCGCCCGCCACGTCGAGAGCGAAGAGCCGGGGCATCCACGATGCGCTGAGAACGCCGAGCAGGAGGATCGGCATGTCGCCCACGTTGTAGGCGACCTGGTAGCGGGCGACGGCCGTGAGCCCCAGCTTGGCTTGGACGATCAGCCGATCCGAGGACCCGAGCACGAACGTGCAGAGCACGGCCGGGACCAGCGGCAGCGCATAAGAGAGCGCGGCGCGGGCGAGCTGACTGTCGCGCAGCCGCAGTGGCTTCGGCGGCGCGAGACACAGCGCCATTACTGCCGCGACGATCTGCAACAACAGCTGGGCCAGGATGAACATCGTTGCCGTCGGATGCACGACGACCACCAGGAGCAGGCCCGCCGCCGCCGCGCCCACCGACTGCAGAAGACTCACGCAGCTGAACGCGAGAAGCCTGTCGTGGCTGCGCAGCAGTGCGAGGGACGCGCTCACCAACGCGGAGACACCGGCCCAGTACACCGCTAGCCGCAGCGCGCCGCCGTAGCTGTCGAACCCTAGGTATCGGCTCCACAGCGGACCCGTACCATCGGCCAACACCGTCACGACGGCGGCCAGGATCAGGGTGAGCATCAGCAGCCGGCGTGCCTCCGTTTCGCCGCCGGAGCCGGCGTAGTGCCGCTGGATGGCCGTACGCAGCCCGAGGCCGGCCACGACGACCAGGACCTGCATGACTGCGGTCGCGGCCGCGACGGCGCCGAACTCCGGTGTACCCAGCACCCGCGTGATCGCCGGGGTCAGGGCGGCGGCGGCAACCAACTGGAGAGCCCACATGAGCATGTACAGGGAGTCGCGGCCGAACAGCCCCCGTACGGCGCGGGCGACCGTATCGTCGACCGGCACACCTGAGGCGGCTTCCGGTGTCGGCGCAGGCCGCCGATGCGTCCCGCCGGGCCGCCCCTCCCGCAGCCCACTCACGCCGCGTCCTGGTGGTATCGCGTGGGTTCGAACCGGAAGAGGTAGGTGCCGTCCTGGTGGAACGCAACCTCCCAGTAGGGCGACCGGCGGAAGGCGTCGCGAAGCGCCACGAACTGGTCCGGCGTCTGGAGACCGTACGCGCGGGCGTAGTAGGAGGAGACCGGCGACCAGACCGCGTAGAGGTGCGCGGTATCCGGCGGCTCGCGCGAGAACCGGAGGAACCGCTCGGTGAGCGTCTTCACCTGGAGGTCCGCCTGAAGGTAAGGCTCCTGCCGCACCGGATCGTTCAACTTGTCCCTCCGAATCGCCTGGAAGTTCCCGGTCTGTGGCGGAAGCGAGGTGGGCAGGTCCCCGGCGCCCAGCGCGAGCACGTAGTGCGTTGTGATCGGATACGTCCGTTGCTGCTGGAAGTAACGGAAAGCGGCCACGTCGGACGGGCGCATCACGTTTATCGCGTCGAGGCCAAACGATGCGACCAGGAATGTCCCGGCAAGTGCCGACGTGACCACGAAGAGCGCGGGCCGGGTGACCAGGCGACGAGACGACGAGAAGCAGTGTGCGGCCAGCACGGCCAGCCACGGTATGCCGAACAGCGCTGCCCGGAAGATCCCCTCCTGACCGTATGGGTTGATGGCGACGAGGACCAGGCCGACGGTCGAGCAGCAGGCCAGGGCCCAGGTCCGGAGCCTGCGCCGGTAACGAAGCAGCGCGAGGGCAGCGATGGCGCCCACGATGACGATCCCCAGAACGAGCGCCTGCCACGCCTCGTTGACGATGGCCAGCCGTTCCAGGCCGGGCGATTCGACGGTCTTCGGCGGCCGGAAGTTATACGCGCGCCCGATCGCCTTCCAGGAGATGAAGTCAGTCAGCGCACCGCGGTGGAGCACCGCCCAGAGCAGCGCGGGGACCAGGACGAGCAGCGGCGTCCACCACGGCCGGACCTGCCTGAACACGACGAGGACGACCAGGGCACCACCGACCGTGTACGGGCTGAGCTGGTGGGACACCGCGAGCACCCAGGCAGCGACGAAGATCATCGTCAACCGGGGGATGTGTTCGCCCTTCGACAGCGCGAGCCCGATCGCCGCCATGCCGATCACGAAGCCGACCGACTGAGGCGAGAAGTAGTCTGCGCCGATGGGGTCCGCGAGCACCGCGAGCGCGACGGCGGTCCACGCCTGATACGGGCGCCTGAGGACTTGCCCGAACAGGAAGCGCAGCGCCGCGATCCGGAACAACCCCAACAGCGGTGGCCAGAACGTGGCCAGCCGCATCGGGTCACGTATGCCGGTGATGTCACAGAGCCACGCCGTCGCGCCGAAGAAACCGGGCCACGCATTGTAGATCTCGATCGCCGAATCCAGCCGGTGCAGCTCGCGGATCTGGAGCACGAGGTCGACGTGTTTGGCCGCCACCTGGGAGCGAGGTCCGTCGTACACGATGGCGGGGGTGAGCGTGAGCACGATGACGAGCAGCACCACCGGGACGGCGAGCTGCCACTCCTCGTTCGCCCGCGCGAGCGCCAAGGCGACAAGGATGAGCGCCAGGCCGGCGTACCAGGCGATCCCGATCTTGGTGAGGAAGCCGAAGAACCCGGGGTCCAGGTGCCGGTGCGCGAGAGCCGAGTTGAGACAGAGGATGCCGCCGATCCCGGCGCCCAGCATCGCGGGCGAACGGAGGAACGCGGCCGCCCGGAGCGGGGTCGGGTGGCTCCCGTCGGACAGTGCATCCTCTGTCGGCGGCGAACTCCGACGCGACAACTCCCCGTCCGCCGTGGCCCGCCGCAGACCGGCCAGGTGCAGCGGCACGCACACCACGACCACGGCGACGAACATGGCCATGGAATGCCAGTGGCGTAGGACGAGCGCCGCCACGGACACCAGCGTCAGGACCGCCAGGCTGGTCACCATCGTGAGTGTCAGGCGCGCCGGGAGTCGAAGCGCCCGGTTCATCTGCCACGGTGCCGAGCCCACCCCGAGCAGGCAGAAGATCAGGAAACTTCCCAGACGCGTGGCGTCGGCGCCGACCGCGAAGGCCGTTGCCCCGGTCACGAGGGAGCCCAGGCTCAGCAAGGAAATGGCGAGCCGAGCCGTCGCGGTGTCCGCCGCCGCCTCCGACCAGGGCTGCGAGGTGGAGCTCAGCCGAGCGCGCGCATACAGGAACGGTCCGGCGGCCCAGCCCATGAGCTGCCTGTGCGCGGTCCCTCTGGGCGCTCTGGTGAAGTCGCCTAGGCGTTCGCCGGTCTTGGAGGGGGTACCGGTGGCTCTGTGCAATGCCGACGGGACCTGACGGAGGACGTGCCACGTGGTCCGCGGTTGAGCCAGGCATTTCGTGACGACGGCGGAAAGCGACGCACCAGACTCGAACATCTGGGTGAGCAGTGCGATGTGGTCGGCGCGGTGGTGGCGCCAGACGAGCGCGGACGGCTCGTACGCGATCGTTCCCGCTGCGACCAGGGTTCGCAGGAAGACATCCAGGTCTTCGCCCCCGTGGGTCTTCGCACCCGCACCGAGCGCCTCGTCGAAACCGCCGATGTGCTGCAGGAAAGCTCGGTCGAAAGCGGCGTTGGCCCCGGTCCCGAACCCACGCACCGCGGACGGGGACAAGGAGCTGACCCCTCGCTCCGGCCGCAGGTCGAACACTTCGGCCGTCATGCGGGTGGACCATGCCGGCGCCCGCGCGTCGAGGTACGCCTCGGACTCGGTCGTGATCCTCGCCGTGCAGACGAGTCCTGTCACACATGCGATCTTGAGACCGCTCTGAAATCCCCTCACCAGACCGTCGACCCACCCCGGGTCAACAGCGACATCGTCGTCGGTGTATGCGATATAGGTGCCCCGCGCCTCCGCAAGGCCCTTGTTCCGAGCGCAGGAGAGGCCGGGACGAGGCTCCACTACATACCGGAACCGTGGGTCCGCCGCGGTGGCCTCGTCCACGACCCGCCGGGTGCTGTCATCCACCGGCGCGTTGTCGACGACGATCACTTCGAGGTGCGGATAGGTGAGCATGCGCAGGCTCGCCAGGCAGTCGCCAAGGATCTCGCTGCGGTTACGCGTGCACACCACGACGGACACGAGCTCGTCGGGGGCGACCACGCGGTTGCGGCAGGCCTCGCTCGGACCGGGCGGCCGGGCGTAGGGTGTTAGCTCGTCGATTGCCGCCAGCCCGTCCTGGAGTAGATGGCCGTTGATCTGCTCCCGGTAACGCCCCCACGCGATGGCGAAGAGTGTGTCAAGGTCGAGATCGTCGCCGGCGAATGGCAGCGTGACGAAACCCAGAGGCTCACCGTGCAGTCGGACCAGGACGCGAGCGAATGGCTGATCGCTGGTGGCGGGCACGACCGCCCGAGGTGGCGTCCCTCCCGACAGCTCAAGGTCACCGCACCAGGTGCCGACCCCCGGCACGGGCTCGGATCGTCTCCTGCTGTGGATGAGTACCGTCGAACTCACGTCGCCTCTATCCGGTTTCCTGATGCCCGCCTGGTCGCGGCGGCGGCGACACCGCGCGGTGCTCAAAGCACCGTTCTGACGGAAGAAACGGTCGCCGGGACCGGACCCGGCGCACCGGTGTCCTGCCGTTCAATCGATATCGCTGGACAGCTGAGCCGCGCCCAACGGCGCGGCTTGGCCTACCCCCTCGAAGCACCGCCTCCCCCTTGCCTGCGGATGAAACACCGGGCCGACCAGCGGCGGGTGTCGGAGAACCCACGAGCATGCAACCCAGTATGGCGTCCGACCCGGCGGGGCGCTCGTGGACGGGCGTGCTTTCGCACCGCCGCATACGGGACGACGTGACGACCGGGCTCTCCGTTTCCAGTATTCGTCGCGCAGGTCGTATGTGTTTCGATAGTCGAGTGTGAGTGAAGACGGTTGGTATTGTATCCGGACCCGATGTACCGGAATCGCATCCTTTCGGGTGGGCCTGTCAGCCGGGCAGACGATACGTTCGGCCAATCCACCAGGGCCCGACTGCCCATCCACCTTTCGACCAGGACGTGCATCCGTACTTCGGCTTGCCGTACGGAGCGGTTCGGACATCCGCATCCCGACATCGGCGGATACGCCCGCGCCGTCCAGCCGACCCCGGCCAGGTGTTTGGCCCAATGCTTCTGCTCACCGGCCAATCAAACGTGCAGCCAGTTCAGGCGCGTGTACCGTCGGTCACAGCGAGCACAGGGGCATCGTTGGAGATGGGCGCCTGCGCGGGGACCCTTCGCGGATCCCACGCATCGGGACGGGCAGGCTTCAGCCATCCGCCTCCAGCCTTGGTCCCGCTGCCGACCGAAACGTGGTTTGACAACACAGGCCACGGGTAGCCGCACGTGAAGACAGCACGAGTAGCCGCGGATGAAACAGATCGACTCAACGTCGAGGTGCACCTTGTTTGGATAGCTCCTTCGATACCGCGCCTCTGATATCGCGGTCCGGTGAGTACGTGGACATTGCCGAATCGTGGGTCCGAGAAGCGCCTGACTACGCATTACACCGCGCCCGGCCTCGTCGCACTGCCGGGTGCTCAGTGGGCAAATAGATGATGGTCGCGCACCTAGAACGACCGCGACCACCTGGGTAAGCTGCGCAAAGCAAGGGAGCGGTTGTGGGCTTTTTCGAGTCTCCAAATGGGCACGGTGGTTCGTCCGTGTCGCTGCGCACTCCTGGTGAGGACACCGTGCGGCTTATCCGCCCTCCGGAGGCGGTCGGCCGGGTCATCGCCCGCACACTGCCACCCTGGCACCCGGACAGTGGGATTGCGGCGGATGGCGAGCCGAGCCAGCAGACCTGGCTGCGGCGGCAGCTCAGGCACGATATCCGGCACGAGCTAGCCACCATCATGCTGCTCGCGTCGCTGCTGGAATCCGCACCGGATGTCGGTCCGGACAGCCAGCAGCGGGCGCGCCAGATTCTCGGCGAGACACGCTGGCTCGATCAGCTCCAGCAGGCCTACGACGAAACGTTCTCCGGACGCGCAGAGGTCAGCGTGCTGGCGCCGGAACTGATCCGGCTCGACCTTTTCGCCGCGGAGGTCGTCGGGGCGATCAGGCTCTCGACCTCAACCAGGATCGGCTTGACGGCCGACGAGACGTGGGCGCACGCGGACCGGCTGGCGTTCTGGCGTGCCCTTCGCAACATGGTCGGCAACGCGGTGCGGGCGGCGGGTCCGGAGGGTCACGTCGAGGTTCGCATCGAGAGCGTCGCCGGCTGGGCGGTGGCCCAGGTGGACGACGACGGACCGGGGTTCGGCGCGGGCGCATCCGGCACGGAGTCGCTCGGGCTGGACATCGTGCGTCAGTTCACTGCCGCCGGCGACCGGTACCTGGAGATTCGCCGGAATTGCCTAGGGGGTTGTTGCGCGCTACTTCGCATGCGCGCTGCCGAACCGGGCAGTCGCGCCGAGCGCTAGGAGACCGTGATGCGACTGCTCATCTGCGACTACCAGGTGGTCTTCGCCCAGTCTCTCGCCCACCTGCTGACGGCGTACCGCCGGGAGGTCGTCGCCGTAACCCACCGGTTCGATCACCTCCTCGATGCCCTTCGTCGGGAGGTCGTCGACATCTGCCTGCTGGACGTGGTGTTCGGCCGGGAAAACGTCCTCGGCCGGCTTCCGGAGCTGCGCGCCGCATCACCGGGTACGCACATCGTGCTGCTCGCCTCCGAGCTGGACCCGGCGTTGGTCGCGGCCGCGCGGGCGGCCGGCGTCCGGGGCGTCGGGCACAAGCGACAACCCGCCGCCGAGATCCTCGACCTACTCGACCGGGTGTATGCGGGCGAACGCGTGGTGGCCGAGAGCGTGGCCGGGCCGGCCACGCTCAGCGCCGGGCACCGCCCGCTCAACGATGCCCAGCGGCTCGCTGTATTTCTGACCCCGCGCGAGCGGGAGGTGTTGAAGGGTCTGGTACGCGGCGACGACACCCACAAGCTGGCTCGGTCGCTGGGCATCGCCCCGGCCACAGCGCGCTGCCATGTCCAGAACGTGCTGACCAAACTCGGCGCCCACTCCCGCCTCGAAGCGGCGACCACGGCCGTGCGTTTCGGCATGATCTCTCCGGAGACCGGAGACTGGCTGAAGCCTGGCGACGATCAGATCTGGGGAGCCGCCCACCGACCCGGCGCCGCCTAGCGCCGCCCGGACATCGGCGTTGGCCAGCAGACCGATCAGCAGGACGGCGGACAGGTACATACACAGCAGGGTCTGTTTGGAGTCCCGCATCGACTCCACGGAGACGTAGCCGGCGAGGACGACGGTCCCTTTCGTTACCCGATGGTCGGCACCTCCTGGCGGTCGGCCGGAGCTGGCGCGCTTTGGGTCGGCGCCGGCGGCGCGCTGAGGCGGGTGGCGAGCATGAGGAGGGCGCCGATGGTTGCGGCCGCGGCCATGAAGGCCCAGCCATTTCGGTACGCGTTGATGGCCTGCTCCCGGGTGGGTGTGGCGACGAGGGCGACGAAGGCGGCGACCCCGAGTGCCGCGCCGAGCTGCCGGAACATGGCCGAGATGCCGATGGCGGTGGCGATGCGGGCGGGTCCGACGGCGCTGACGGCCACCGCGGTGAAGGCGGGTATGGACAGGCCGACGCCGGCGCCGGTGAGCAGTTGGCCGGGTAGGAACGCGCCGGCGTAGTCGGGTGTCAGCCCGAGGCGGACGGCGTTGTAGCCGATGCCGGCGGCGACCAGCAGCCCACCGATCCCGCCGATGGTCGCCATCCCGAGTCGGGGGCCGACCCGGCTGGCGAGGGCGGCGAAGGCGAGCGCGGCGAGTGGTCCGGCGGCCAGTTCCAGGCCGGCACGCAGGATGGAGTGCCCCCAGACCTGGGTGAGGAACAGCGCGCCGGCGAGCAGCAACGCGGCGAACGCGGCGAAGAACGCGAAGGCGGAGGCCACCGCGAGGGCGAAGGATGGCACCCGCAGGATCGGCAGTTCGAGCACCGGGACCGGGTGGCGCATCGAGCGGGTCACGGCGGCGGCGGTCATGGCGGCGGCGACGGCGAACGCGGTCAGGGTGCCGGCGGCGGACCAGCCCCATTCGCGGCCCTCGACCAGGGCGAGGGTCAGCGCGCCGATGCCGAGCATGAGGGCGAGGGTGCCGGCGATGTCGGGCAGGCCGCGGGCGTTGGCCTCGCGGGACTCGTCGAGCCGGCGGGCCGCGTACCAGATGGAGAGCAGCCCGAGCGGGAGGTTGACCAGGAACACCCAACGCCAGCTGGCCTGGACCAGCAGCCCGCCCAGTGGGGGCCCGGCGGCCGCGCCGACCGCACCGACGGCGGCCCAGGCGGCGATGACGGCCGGCCGGCGTTGCGGGGCGAACGCGGGCAGCACCACACCCAACGAGCTCGGGGTCAGGATCGCCGCGCCCGCGCCCTGCAGCACCCGCGCCGCGATCAGGACGGCCACCGACGGGGCGGCCGCACAGGCCGCCGAGGCGAGCACGAACAGGGACAGGCCGGCGACGAAGCTGCGCTTGCGCCCGTACAGGTCGGCAAGCCGCCCGGCCGGTACCAGCAGGGCGGCGAACACGATCGCGTACCCGTTGAGCACCCACGACAGCTCGGCCAGCCCGCTGCCGGCGAACTCGCGCTGCAGGTCCGGGAACGCGACGTTGACGATGAACAGGTCCAGCAGCGACGCGAACACCCCAATGGAGATCATCACAAAGGTTCGCCATGGTCTGGTCATTACGCGCTCTCCCCGTCACTTGGTTGCTTGATGCAACGCACGGTACCGTGGAAGCGTTGCTTGACGCAACCGACTGAGGAGGAAGGTCATGGAGCTGGCAGCGCAGACGCTCGCCGTGCCGCGAGGGCCGCATCGGATCCACGCCGAGGTGGTGCCCGGCGACGGCGTCCCGGTGGTGCTGATGCACGGGTTCCCGGACAACCTGCAGCTCTACGACCGGCTGCTACCCCATCTGGCCGGGCGAGTGCCGGTGGTGCGCTTCGACTTCCTGGGCTGGGGCCGCTCGGACAAGCCAGCCGGCTACCCCTACACGGCCACCAACCAGACCGGCGACGTGGCCGCCGTCGTCGACGCGGCATCGGCGCACCTCGGTGCTGATCAGGTGGTGCTGGTGGCGCACGACGCGTCCGGTCCGCCGGCCATCGACTGGGCGTTGGCCAACCCCGGCCGGGTCGCCGGGCTCGTGCTGCTCAACACGTACTACCACTGGTCCGGCGGCCTGCGCCGGCCGCCGGCGATCGCGCTGTACTCCACCCCGGTGCTGCGCGCCGCCGCCCGCGCCGTAGTGCGACGCTGGCCCGACCTGGACCGGCGCCTGTACGCCTGGCAGGTGGGAGGCTTCATCCGCGACCGCGAGGTCCGCGACCCCTTCGTCGCCCAGCTGTACCAGCAGTTCCTGCCGGCACGGCCGGCGTTCTGGAGCCTCAACGACGACCTGCTCGGCACCGTACTCAGCCGCCGCCGGCGCATCGGCCAGCTACGCCGTTTCGAGCCACCGGTACGGGTGATCTTCGGCGCCCGGGACCGGTATCTCAACGCTCGGGTAGCCCGCCGGTTCTCCGCCCTGTTCCCGCACAGCGAACTGCACCTGCTGACCAGTGCCGGCCACTACGTCCAGGTCGACGAGCCCGAGCGGGTGGCCAACCTCATCCTCGCCAAGTGGCATCACGAAACTGAGGACGGGTACGGTTCCTGACATGTTGGGCCGAACCTACGACGACCAGGTCTGCTCGATCGCCCGGAGCCTGGAGGTGCTGGGCGAGCGGTGGACGTTGCTCATCGTGCGCGACGCCCTGCTCGGCCTACGCCGCTTCGAGGACTTCCAGCACAGCCTCGGCGTGGCCCGCAACGTGCTCACCGACCGGCTCGGCCGCCTCGTCGAGGCCGGCGTGCTGGAACGGGTGCCCTACCAGCAGCGTCCGCTGCGCCACGAGTACCAGCTCACTCCGATGGGCCGGGAACTTGGCGTCCCGATCATCGCCCTGATGCACTGGGGCGACCGGCACCTCGCCAGCCCGGCCGGCCCGCCCCGGCTGACCCGCCACCACGACTGCGGTGGAACTCTGCAGGCCGGGTTGATCTGCGCAACGTGCGGCGAGCCGGTCGCGGCGGCGGAGGTCGACGTTGTGCCCGGCCCAGGGCTGTCCACCGCCCGGTAGAAGGCCGACATCCGGGCCGACCCTGAACGAACGAGTCGCCGAGGCTCATCGAATCCTCATTCGGCGCGCTGCTGCTCGGCGTCGGACCCGAGCCGGGTACCAGGATCCGCCTTGCCTTCACCGCAAGCCCTCGGAGTGGCTGATGGTTGGCCCGTTGGCCGATCGAGGGGGAACGCCTTCCGTACGGTGCTGTGGTTCGGGTGCGAGCTACTCGTCGCCGTCCGGTCGGTCAGCCCGTCAGGTGCTGTTGCGCCCGGGCAACGAGGGAACCGGGGTCGCCGACATAGAAGTGCAGTTCCGTGATGGGCTCGCTGCTACCTTTCGGCAACGGAACCGTTGTCGGGTGCCGCAAAACGACGTCGACGTTGGTTTGGCTCAATACCCCGATGTGCAGGATGAGACCGGATCCGGTCTGGTCGAACTGTATGGTCCGGCTTTTGGTTAGAGGGCGGCTCCGGGTTCGGATCGCGGCAATGGCATCCCAGGGGATCGCGATGTCGACCGTGGTGCCGTACCGGACGCGGAGACCGGAGTCGCCGACGATGTGCGGGTGGACTCGAACGCTCGCCAGCAGCCCGAGCATCCAGAACAGGCTGTAGGCCCCCAGCGCATCCACGATGCGCCGTGCGGACTGCCACGGCAGCATCAGGTGGAAGGCAGGGATCTCGATCGCGTTCAGGATGATGAATACCCAGAAGACCGGCGTCACCGCACGGGCATAGCTGAACGCCTTCGCGCCGGCGCCGATTGCCAGGGGTCGCCGCAAGACCCAGCGATACAGGCTCCGCCACATGCCAAGCTCGAACGAGGCTGCCCTGCGCGCAAGCGGCACGACGACGCTGCGTGTGGTTCGTCGCTCGGTGTCTGTCACTGGTTGTCCTCACGAACCTGGTATGAAAGGCCGTGATCGCGGAGCCGGGTCAGGAGCTCGCCCAGGCCCGCGGCGAAGCAGTCGAACTGCTGGTCCGGCATCCCCGCGAACAGCAGGTGCGCAATCTCCTGCTGGTCACGCTCCATGGCCTCCGTCGTTCGGGTCCCGCGCTCCGTGAACGTGACGAGAGTCGCCCGACGATCCGTGGGATGCGGCTGTCGGGTCACAAAGCCGGTCGCGACAAGCCCGTCGACGAGCCCGGTGATGGTGCGGGCGCTTACGCCCAGGAGTCCGGTCATGGCCGTGACCACGAGACCCGACCAAAGTGCGTCGACGACGCGCCTGGTGCACATTCCGCCACAGCTTCTGCCGACACGACTGCCGGCGTTGGCGATCCTCGTGGCCGGCGTTGCGGTGGCGTTCCTGGTGGGGCGGGACGGGTCTTCGATCTGGCAGGCCGGCCGTGTGGTCGCCACCGCCGTGATCGCGGCCGCTGCGCTCCACGGCGTAGGGTGGCAGCCGCGGTGGGTCCGCGGCCTAGTGGCTTTCTCGGTCGGCGTTGTCGCCACAGCCATGGGTGTGGGAATCGGCTTGCCGCACTGACCAAGACGGGGTGGTCGCCGGTTGCCGTGGCGGGGTTGGCCAGCCTGACGGCTGGCGTCGTCCTGCTGGCGGCGGGTGGGGCGTGCATCGTCCGCGTCGCCAACAGGTGGTGGCGGCTGCCGGTGGCGGTGGCCGCGCTGACCGTCGCCGTCGTCGCGCTCTGGGCTGGCGCTCAGGCCGTCGCCGCGACCAACGTTCCCCGTACCCAGATCAGGTCTGCCACGCCGGCGGACCGCGGATACGCCAATCAGGACGTGGCGTTCGAAACCGCCGACGGGGTGCGGCTGTCCGGCTGGTACCTGCCGTCGGCCAACCGCGCGGCCGTGGTGCTGCTGCACGGCGCCGGCTCCACCCGCTCCGACGTGCTCGGCCACGCCGTGGTGCTGGCTCGCCACGGCTTCGGGGTGCTGCTGTTCGACGCCCGCGGCCACGGCCGCAGCCGCGGCCGGGCCATGGACTTCGGCTGGTACGGCGACCAGGACATCGCGGGCGCTGTCTCCTACCTGCAAGATCGCCCCGAGGTCGACGGCAACCGCATCGCCGCCGTTGGTATGTCGATGGGCGGCGAGGAAGTGATCGGCGCGGCCGCCTCCGATGCGCGCATCCGCGCGGTGGTTGCCGAGGGCGCAACCAATCGGGTCGCCGCCGACAAGGAGTTCCTTTCCGAGGTGTACGGGTTCCGGGGCCGGGTGCAGCAGCGCCTCGAATGGCTCACCTACAACACCACCGACCTGCTCACCGATGCCCACCAGCCGATCGCGCTACGCGACGCCGCCCGGACCGCGGCGCCACGACCGATCCTGCTCATCGCCGCCGGGAACATGCCGGACGAGGCGAACGCCGGGCGGTACATCCGGCAGGCGGCACCCGGCAGCGTCCAGCTGTGGCAGGTCCCGAACACCGGCCACACCCAGGCGCTCGCCACCCATCCGGCTGAATGGGAGCAGCACGTCGGCGCCTTCCTCGCCGCCGCGCTCAGCCAGCGGTGACAAATGCGGCAGCGGCAACTCCCCACGAAACGGCGAGGAGTCGATCGCCACCACGCTGTGGGCAGCCGTCGTCCGACGATCATCTGGATGGTCAGACCGCCGAAGGAGTACCCGATCATGGCGGATCTGTTGTCCATCTCGACGGTGTCGGGGGTCTCCTGGCCAACCAGCCGGCCCAAGTCCCGCGTCGGCTGACCTGTACGAGAGATGCCGGACGTCATAGCGTTAAAGCGACAGAACCCTCAGTCGGTCACCGGTGAGGAGGAGCCATGACGATCCTCGACAAGGCAAAGGCGTCTGCCGAGCACGGCGTGGAGTTGGGCCGCGCACGAATTGAGGAGATGCGGGTGCGGCGGCAGCGCAACAAGCTGATGCAGCAGCTGGGCGAGGCCTGCTACGCCGAGCACTCTGGGACCGGAACACGTGAGGCTGTGGATCAAGGGCTAGCCGCCCTTGCCGCTCACGCCCAGGCCCAGGCCCAGGCCCAGGCACAGGCACAGGCGCTTTCCGAGAGGCAGATGTTCGGTCGCCTGGAGACGGCTCGACACGCGCGAGACATCATGCATCCGGGAGCCGAGTGCATCGGCGAGAACGATAGCGTCGCGACCGCGGCGCAGAGGATGCGCGATCTCGGCGTCGGCTCGCTCCCTATCTGCGGCGCGGACGATCGGTTGCACGGCATCCTCACCGACCGGGACATCGCGATAAAGTGCATCGCCGAAGGCCGCGACCCCACCCAGGTCCGGGCGGGTGACCTTGCCCAGGACACGTTGTTCTGGGTCGATGCCACCGCCGACATCGGTGAGGTGCTGCATCAGATGGAGGACCACAGGGTCAAGCGGTTGCCGGTCATCGAGAACCACCGCCTCGTCGGCATTATCAGCGAGGCTGATCTGGCCCGCCACCTCGACGAGCACCGGCTCGCCGAGTTCGTCGAGAAGGTCTACGCGACGTCCTGACCGCGGACATCCCGGATCCGACCTCGGTCGAGAACCGGCCGGGCGTTCACGCGTAACGCCCGGCCGGCTTTAGCGCCGGCCGGCGAACGGCTTCACTGTAAGGGAGGTGAACCGAAAGATGCGGCGGCATCGGTTCGCCGCCGTCGCCGTTCGTGGCGCTCCAGCTGCGTTGTGATACCTAGACGACCCGGAAGTTTCCCATCATGGCCATGTCCTCGTGTTCGAGGTTGTGGCAGTGGAAGACGTAGCGGCCGCGGTGGCCGGCAAACCTCGCGATGATCTCGGCTTCACCGCGAAGGTCGATGGTGTCCTTCCAACGGCGTCGTAGCGACCCGGCCCGCGGCCACGGCGGCTGAGGACCTGGAAGTGCGCGAGGTGTAGGTGGACGGGGTGGTGCGCGTCGGTGTCCAGGCGCCAGATCTCGGTTGCGCCGAGGCGTGGCTGGGCGTCGTCGCGGTCGGGGTCGAAGGTCTTGCCGTTGATGGCCCAGCCGGCGCGTCGCCGGTCGAAAACAAAGCTGCGGGTGACCGTGGCTGCCGATCGGGTCAACTGCTCGCCCTCGACGAGCCGGGCCGGCACGGCGGTGTCGTCTTTGGCCTGGCGGGTGACGTGAAACCGCATCACCTGGCCGGTCGGGCCGTCACCGAGCTGGTTGGTCAGGGTCACCTGGGTACCGATCGGGTAGCTGGAGAAGTCGACGACGACGTCGAATCGTTCGGCCTGGGCGATCTCGATCCGGTCGTGGTTGATCGGTTCGGCCAGCAGTCCCACGTCACTGCCGATCTGGACGAACGCCGGCCCCTGGCGGGGCGGCGGGTCGAGCGCGAGGCGGTAGCGGCGTGCGTTGGAGGCGTTGAGGATCCGCAACCGGTAGCGGGTGTTGGTCACCTCCAGGTATGGCCAGGCGGCACCGTTGACGAGGATGACATCGCCGAGAACGCCTCTCATGAATTTCGCCTCGACGCCTGGCCGATCCCGGAGGTTGGGGTCAAGGGACGGGTACCGGAAGGAGCCGTCCTCGGCGAATGACCGGTCACAGATCATCAGCGGGAGGTCGCGCTCGTGTGTGGGTAACGGCAGCGTTTCTTCCTGGTCGTCGTGGACGAGGAGGAAGCCGGCCAGGCCCCGGTAGACCTGGGGTCCGGTGAAGTCCATCCGGTGGTCGTGGTACCAGAGGGTGGCGGCGGGCTGGTCGAGTGGGTAGGCATAGTCCTGCACGCCCGGGCCGTGCTGTCCAGGCGCCGATTGCCCGCTGTGACCGCCGCCATGATCGCCGGTCCAGCCGCTGGCCGGCAGTACCAGGTCGGTGGGGTAACCGTCGTGCTGGGGCGGGGTCACCCCGCCGTGCAGGTGCACCACGACCGGGACCGGCAGCTCGTTGCGGTGCCGCACGACCGTTCGCCGCCCGCGGCGGGTTTCGATCGTCGGGCCGGGGAAGATGCCGTTGTACCCCCAGATCGGGGTCGGGAGGCCGGGCAGGATCTCCGCGCTGCCCACCCGCCGGGTGATTTCGTAGTAGTCGGTGGTGGCATCGCTGCGGACCGGCTTGAGCACCGGGGGGATCGGCAGGGGCACGGCGAACGGCTCGGGCAACCTCGTCCGGCTGTCCTGCGGCGCGCCGGTACTGCCGGAACCTTCGATGCTTTCGCAGGCGGACACCA
>Ga0137365_10002208_pt1 | contig 15418 bp, 16 predicted proteins | sample SagtaG_9_FD_104799 | JGI IMG/M metagenome (GOLD analysis project Ga0137365, IMG submission 104799) | Vadose zone soil microbial communities from Sagehorn Ranch, Mendocino, California, USA - Sage1_L_40_16 metaG | ecosystem: Environmental > Terrestrial > Soil > Vadose zone | place: USA...
CGAAGATGGCGAACAGCGCGCGCGCCTGCCCATCGGTGCGTATGCCAATCGAGTGACCGACACGGCCGTCACTCAGCAGCGCCCACATCGAGCCGAAGATTGCTTTGAGCGGGTAGATGTAGATCAGGATCGTCACGATCATGGCCCAGCTGATGAAGATCGAGGTCCCCGTCTTCCAATCCGTAACGCCGGCTCCAGAGCCAGTGCCCGCGCCAGAAAATGCCGAGCACAACGATGCTCGCGATAAACGCCGGTACATTGGTGAACGCGCTGAGCAGCGCGTCGATGTTGTCCGGGATCTGTTGCGGCGCGATCACCAGCATCGAGATGGCGAACGCGAATGCGGCATCGATGAACGTCTCCAGCCGCGTCATCTCCAATCCACGCAGGCGAAACCCGCGCAGCCGCGGCAGCACCTCGAGATTGGCCGGTACCGCCGACGCGATTTCTTCGTCTCGCTCAGACATCATGCGCGATCCTAGCGGAGCCGCTGCAATTTGAAATCTACAATCTGCAATTTCGGCTACCTTGCTTCCGTGAACGTCCACATCCTCGATACCCGCCAGCTTGGACACGTCGGCATAATTGCCGCGACCGCGCTCGAGACGAACGACGGCATCGCTCTTTTCGATACTGGCCCGGAATCGACTTTCGACAACGTGATTGTCGATCTTCGGAAAGCCGGCTTCGAGCCCGAAGATGTTCGCCATGTTTTCGTCAGTCACATTCACTTCGATCATGCCGGCGCAGCCTGGCGTTTCGCTGCTGCCAGTGCGGCTCGCACCCGGACTGGCGGTCCGAGCCGGACTGGCGGAAAAGGAGCGACTGTTTATGTGCATGCCCGCGGCGCGGCGCATCTGATCGATCCAACGAAATTGATCGAATCCGCCACCCGCATTTTCGGCGACGACATGGAGAAACTCTGGGGCCGCATCGCGCCGGTCCCGGCCGAGCGAGTCAGGATCGTCGAAGACAACGAAGTGATTCGGGTTGCGCCATTCGAAGTCCGCGCCATCGCCACGCCCGGTCATGCCAGTCATCATCACGTTTACCATTGGGACGATAATGTTTTCGGCGGCGACATCGCCGGCGTCCGTATCGGCAACGGTCCGCCCATCCCGCCATTCGTTCCGCCCGAGTTGCAGATCGAATCGTGGCACGAATCAATTGCCAAAGTGCGTGCTTTAAACGCAGCCAATCTCTATCTGCCCCACTTTGGCAAAATCGACGGCTCAGTTACCCAACATCTCGATGCCTTGGACGAGCGCGTGCACCGCTGGTCCGAATGGTTCCGTGAAAAACTCCGTGCAGGCACGAGCGAGCAGCAGTTGATGCGCGATTTCGCCGAATATGAACATGCCGAACTAATCGCTAGCAGCTCCTCCTCGAGCACTTCAAACATCATCGATGGTTACGAAGCGGCTGATCCAAGCTCCATGGCCATTCCCGCGGCAATCAGATATTGGCGCAAGTACCATCCAGACGCCTTGAGCTGACTTCTGAATCTTGAATCAGACTGTAAAGAACCTCGCTTTTGGAGTTGGCGGCACATTGCCGTTTCTCGCGCTCGTCATTTCGGGCTGGGGCGATTGGACGACGTTCTTTGCCCACCCGGCGCGCGTTGGCGTCATCATTTTGTCATTGGCCGGCGCAATTGCTTACTCCTTTTCCGGCAGCAGCGGCTTGGGCATCGGCCGGCGCGAAGATCCCGCCAGCCGCTGGATTTTTATTCCATTGATCATCATTGCGATTGCGTTCTCGTGGCTGCCGCCGCGTCTCGATCGACTCGACCGCTGGACCCTCGACGGCGACACTGTCCGTTACCTCGGACTGATCATCACCGCTATCGGTGGGTTCGTGCGCGTCGCTACCGTGTTCGAGCTCGGCCACCGCTTCAGCATCTTCGTCGCGCTGCAACCCGATCACCGCCTCAAAACCGACGGCTTTTACCGTTTCGTCCGGCACCCGAGCTATCTCGGTGCACTACTGGCGATGGCGGGTTGGGCGCTCGTCTTTCGAAGCAGTATCGGTCTGCTCCTAACCGCGGCAATGTGCGTGCCCATCATCGCCCGCATCCGTGCCGAAGAAGACTTTCTCGTCCGCGAATTCGGCGATCAATACCGCGTTTATCAACAACGCACCCGCTGGCGACTGCTCCCCTTCATCTACTGACGCGCCTCCGCGTTTCCGCTTTCAGCTTTTCTTATCCCGCCAAACCATCAATCATTTTCCACTCTTCCGGAGTTAGCCTGAGCTTTGCCGCAGCCACGTTTTCTTCCAGGTGCGCGATCTTCGACGTGCCGGGAATCGGCAGCATCACCGGCGACCGTTGCAAGAGCCAGGCAATCGCGAGCTGATAAACGCTCGCGCTGTGCGCCTTGGCAATCCGGTCGAGCGTAGGGTTGGACTTCAATCCGTTGCCTCCACCGATCGGAAACCACGGCAAAAAGCCCAGCTCCTCCTTCTCGCAATAGATCAGAGTTTTTTCCGATTCGCGGTCTCCAATGTTGTACCGATTTTGCACACTTATGATCGGAACAACTTTGCGCCCCCGCACGATTTCGTCCGGGCTCACATTCGATAATCCCACGTGCCGAATCTTTCCGGCGCTCTGCATTTCCTTGAGCGCTCCAAGCGATTCCTCCATCGGCACTTTACGATCGACGGTGTGCAATTGATACAAATCGATCCGCTCGCGGCGAAGTCGCTTTAGACTATTCTCGACACATCCTTTGAGATAATCAGGTCGACCGTTTGGTACCCACCGGCCCGGCCCCGGCCGGGTCAGGCCGCCTTTGGTCGCGATAACGAGTCCGGCAGGATAAGGATGGAGCGCCTCGGCGATGAGCAGTTCGCTTGTCTCCGGTCCGTAAGCGTCGGCGGTGTCGATCAAATTCACACCGAGCTCGATCGCGCGCCGCAGAACTTTGAGCGCGTTGTCTCGATCAGGCGGCCAACCCCAAATGCCTTCGCCGGTGATGCGCATCGCGCCAAAGCCGAGTCGATTGACCGGAAGATCGCCGCCCAACTTAAAAATCGAATTCATACTCTTGCTCATGCTCGATTCCGCTCCAAACAACGCCCCCGATCCTCCCGCTAACAGCGTGGCACCGCTTACCAGACTTATCCCAAGAAATGTTCGCCGTGTAACTCTGTTGTCCATCTCTTCTTCGCGGATTCACCGAAACCGCGCATTTTGGCGCTTCCTTTTGACCTCTGACCGGTGTCCTCTGACCTGTGTTCTTAGAGCGTCTTCATATCGATGACGAACCGATATTTCACGTCGCTCTTTAGCATCCGTTCGTAGGCTTCGTTGATCTTGTCTATTGCGATCAATTCGATATCCGCCGCGATTCCGCGTTCGGCGCAGAAATCGAGCATTTCTTGCGTCTCGGCGATTCCACCGATCAACGATCCAGCCAGACTACGGCGGCGCAAGACTAACGGAAAGGCCGCGACCAGCGCTGGCTCCGGTGCCAAGCCCACCAGCGTCAGTGTCCCGTCGCGTTTCAACAGCTCCAGATACGCGTTCAGGTCGTGTTTCGCTCCGACTGTATCAAGAATAAAATCAAAACTGCTCGCGTGCTGTTTCATCGCATCCTCATCGCGTGAGAGCACGACTTCGTGCGCGCCGAGGCGTTTCGCATCCGCGGTTTTGCCCGGGGAAGTGGTAAAGAGCACTACCTCCGCGCCGAAAGCGTTCGCCAATTTAACCGCCACGTGTCCGAGTCCGCCGAGTCCAACCACGCCCACCTTCTGTCCTTTGCTCACCTTCCAATGCCGAAGCGGCGAATAAGTTGTTATTCCGGCGCACAACAGCGGCGCGGTCGCAGCCAGGTCCAGTTTGTCCGAGATCCGCACGACAAAATCGTGATCAACCACGATGCTCGTGGAATAGCCGCCGTAGGTGATGCCGCCGGTGTGTCGATCTTCGCTGTTGTAAGTCCAAACAATCCCGTCGCAGAACTGCTCCAGCCCTTCTTCGCAGCTCGGACAGGTCCGGCACGAATCCACCATGCAACCGACCCCTGCCAGATCGCCTTCTTTGAACTTCTTCACCTCGCGCCCCACCTTGACCACGCGTCCGACGATCTCATGACCGGGCACGCACGGGTAAATCGTGCCGCCACCCCATTCATTTCGGGCGATATGCAGATCCGAGTGACAGATCCCACAGAAAAGGATTTCAATCTGCACATCCCGCGGGGTCGGATCACGACGCTCGAACGAAAATGGTTTCAGCGGCTCGTCGGCCGCGTGCGTGGCATAACCTTTAGTCGCAAACATACGTCTATTTCGTCCGCCGATGAGGCCAGAATGTCAAAAATGTTCCCGCTCTGATTTCTGTTCTCTGGTTTTTTCTACTTTAGAATTTCTACTTTTTACTTTCTTTCTGACTTCTGTCCTCTGCCCTCTGTCCTCTGACTTCTGCCCTCTGACCCCTGTCCTCATTCATAGCTGATCGGCACTCGAAGCTGCGACACTGTTCCCGGTTTAAAGCGCCACCTTCGAAAAGTATGGATCGTTGCTTGGTCGAGAATCGCATTCCCTGTGCTTTCCGCCATCGTCGCGCTGGTAACTTTGCCGCTCGCGGTATCAACGAGCATAACGCAAAGGCCGCTCCCAGTAATATTGGCGCGCCTCGCTTGGTATGGATACTCGGGGAGAGGGGCGCTAATTGCCAGGGCTTTTGCTGCTGACATGGACATCGGACTTGCAACGGGAGATTCGGTCGCGCTGGGTTGCGGAGTGGCAGTCGCGGGCGTTTTCGGATGAGTTTTCTTTTCTACTGTCCCGGCGATTGTTGCCGGCTCTTCGGCACGGGGCGTCTGCTTGACGACGGGAGACGGCTTTTTTTGACTCGGCATCTCACCTGAAATTTCCACACTCGGTTTTAACTTTTCATTTTCTTTCGGCCTCGGGCTCGGGATTGGCGTTGGCTCCACCGGCTGTGAGTGTTCCTGGAGATTTCCTGAGGGCGCATCCTGGCCTCGCGCCAACTGTGATCCGGCGAGCGCAACACCAGTCCAGAGGATAGAGAGGAGAATTCCTCTGTGGAGGCGCATCCAGAAGAATTCCATTCCCGTCCGGGTGACGTCAAATAACCGCTGCCCGCTCGTCACTTGCTTGCCGCGCCGTAATCTCGATGGAGGCGGGTCACTCGTCACTTCTTCGCCTTTTCTCCTTTAGCCTTCAGACTTTTTAATTTAGAACGGCTTTGATGTTCTCGCTTCCCCCGCTCGACCACCGCTTCCCAAGCGGCTTCACGGTCTACCCGCGCGGCGACCCGCTCGCGCGTGTTCTACTTCCTAATTCCTAATTTCTACTTTAGCCTTTTTACTTTCTACTTTCTTCGTGTTTTCCCGAACCGACCTCGTCGTCTGGACCATCTCCGCGGTCCTCGCCATTGGCATCGGCTGGAGTCGTTACGCGAAGATGAAAACGCGCGACAAACTCGTGCGCGAGCTCGCGGCAATGGACCCGGACCGCCGCGAGAAAGTGCTCAGCCATCTCAATCCGAAAGCCGCGACCGAGCTTCGCGAGCAATTAATGAAACGTTTCCCGTCGAAATCCGATATCTGACTTCTGACTTCTGACCTCTGATTTCTTCCTTCATCCTTATGATGCGCTTCACGCTCGCCTTCTTCCTTACCACAACTCTCATCTGCGCCGCAGATCCACCGATCACTCAGGACGAACTGATCCGTCGCACCCAGGAACTGTACGACGCGGTTCCTTCCGGAAATCAGGCGCCATGGAAAAAATATTTCGCCGACGATTGCATTTTCTCCGACGAAAAAGGCCGCACGTTCGATAAGACAAAACTCATCGCCGATATCACGCCGCTGCCAACGGGATATTCCGGCACCATCAAGATCGAGAATGCCCAAAGCCGGATCATCGGCGACACCGCTGTTCTGAGCTACGACGCCAACGAAACCGAAACCATCTTTGGTCAAAACTTGAGGGCGCGTTATCACACCACCGACACCTGGCTGCGGCGCAACGGCGACTGGCAGATCATCGCCAGCCAGGCCCACCGTTATTACGAAGACCCGGCCGTTGTTGGAAAAGCCGACGACAAGAAATTTGCCGACTTCACCGGCACGTATGAGCTCGCGCCCGGTCAAACCCGGGTGGTTAGCGCCGAAAATGGAAAGTTATTCGTCGAACGCAAAGGCAAGAAAGAGGAGTTGCTCCCTGAGACATCAGAAATCTTCTTCCGTAAAGGCGTCGAGGGCCGAATCCTTTTCCGTTACCGCGACAGCGGAAAAGTCGACGCTCTTATTGATAGGCGAAACAACGAAGACGTTATCTGGCGCAAAACCGATAGACAAAATGCGACCCATTGAGTCAGCCGGCCGGTTTCTCTGTTCTTGAACCGGATTCCCTGTCGCGCCGTAATCCCTGGAGGCGGATCTTCCTAAAACAGAAAAGCCGCCGAGGTCCCGCGAACGCGGGAAGCCCCGGCGGCTTCTCGAAACTAAATTTCTACTTTCTACCTTCTACTTTCTACTTTCTTATTATGCCAGCCCCAGGGAATCGAGTGTCGGTTCGTCGATCACCGCCGTCGTGGCGAGCCCCTGATCGGCCTGGTAGGCGGTGAGCGCCTCCCGGGTCATCGGCCCGAGCAATCCATCCACCTCACCCTGGTAATAGCCCATTTGCTGCAGCTCGGCTTGCACATCCGCGATTACCCGGTCCGGGGGCTCAGCGCGGTGACCCACATAGATCGGGGCATCGTAAGCATAATACTCGGCTGAAGAATCGTAACCCCATGCCGGATACCAGTAACCGTTGTTCCAGTAGTAGTAACCGCCACCGATTAGCTCGACGCGCGGGTAACGCGACCGATACCAACCCTGGTCGTGCCGTTCCGGATGATACGAGCGAAATACTTCGTATTGCGAACCCTGCCACTGTTCGGCTCCTTGAATTCGATAATTTTGTTGGAAGGTAACCGCCGGTACCCGATCCGGTCTTGGCTGCGCACGGAAAGTCGCGTGCTGCTGTTTGATCTGGGCTGCCTGCGCCTTGACCTGCTGCACCTTCTGCGGCTCCACCTTCTTCGTCGTAGCGGCCGCACCAGTCGGCGCGGTTGTCTGAGTCGCTGCCGTGGTTGGGGTAGCCCTCGTTGTAGCTGCTGCTCCCGCCGGAGTAGCACTCACCGCAGCCGCTGCCGTCGCTGCCGGAGTAGCGGATGTTTTCGCCGCACGTCCCTTCATCCCTTTCCTCGGCTGTTCCGCGCCGGGCGTGGCACCGCCTGCTGGTTGACCGGAAACATTCGTCTCCGTACCGGCCGCGGTCTCAGATTTGGCCCGACCCTTCCGGCCTTTTCCTGCACCCGGCTCAGTCGTCGGAGTGCCGCCCGGTTGACCGGAAACATTTGTTCCGGTTTGGGCGCCGGTCGCAGTTTCCTGGCCCGCTCGCGCCTTTCGGCCTTTTCCTGCACCCGGCTCATTCGCCGGAGTGCCGCCCGGTTGACCGGAAACATTTGTTCCGGGGGCGGTCGCAGTTTCCTGGCCCGCTTGAGCCTTTCGGCCCTTTCCTGCGCCGGGCTCATTTGTAGCTCCGGTTTGCCTCGCGGGCCTCTCCTGAGGCTTGGCCGCGTTCGCCCCGGGCGTCGCTTGGGCTCCATGGGTCGTCTTTTCAGCAGCCCCTTTCTTGCCTTTTGGCGTCGGCTGCTCCTCCGGCTGTTGCGCCCACGCGGCTCCAGCCAGCGCCAGCGAACAGCCTATTAGTAAACTGGTAAATTTCTTCATAATAATAATGTTTAGTCGTTGAATGTGCGCGACCTATTCAATCAGCCGGAGCGGTTTCCGCCCGGATCCGCGCATAGATCGCCTAATAGTACTTCGCGCGATCGCTCGCGTTTAGCCTTTCTAATTTCTAATTTAAAAGGCTCCGCCTTCCCATCCCGATAACAACACGGCGTGCGGGGACGCCGCCGGGTAGACTGCATAGGTCGAGTGGTGACGCGACCGAGCGATTGGGAGATCGCGAGTCAAATATCCGATAACGGCGCAGCCCTGCTGCGCATAGATCGCCTAATAGTACTTAGTACTTCGCGCCATCGCCGGCATCTGGACGGCCCAACACTCTGCAATTCTGACTTCTGACTTCTGTCTTCTGTCCTCTGGCATCCATAAGCGCGCCGAAATTCGAAGCGATGTAAAAAATGGAAGAATCAAAAACCAGGCGACGGGGTCGCCGCCATAATTGAAGGGAAAATTATGAACTTATCGGTTGAAACGAAAGTGGCTATCGCGGTGGCGACGAGCTTCGTCGTGGTGCTCGTGGGTGCCATGGCCAGAGGCTAGCTAAGGCGGAACCGGCGGCACGAATCGCCTTTGCTTTCATAATTCAATGTAAGCGGCTGCCCTCTCTGTCTTCTGCCCTCCGCTCCCCAATAACCATTAACCGACAACCCGCAGCTCAGCTGCGTCCCTAAATCCGTGCCAGCTCAGCCATGGAAAGGCGCAAGCGCATAAACGCCCGGCGGATGTTTCACGAGCGTTGTTCCTTCTCGTTGCTCAACCGTCCTTCCGTGTAACAACGCCCGGACATCCTCAAACAGCTGCGGACCGTCGTACGAATGCCCCACTAAATCGGTCTTGGCTGCCGACGCATCGATTACATCGATCTTCTTGAGCAATCCTTGTGATCCAAGTTCTCCTTCGCGCGGATCGCTATGCAGAAAGCTCGATAATCGCAACGCATTGTCGTGGTTCGATGCATAAACAGTGACATGGCCGCATACAGCTCGAAGTCGCGCGATGTTTATCCTGAAATACTCCGCATCGACATCCGGCTCGATCAGGATCAACTGCGCAAACTGTGGGTGGCCGAGTTTCGGCGGCTTTCCTTTACTGTCGATGAGTTCGATATCGCGTAGCGCAAACGTCAGCACGCGACAGCCCATGCTATGGCCGATGAGCACCACCGGGCTCGCCGAACCGCGCGCCGTCCGCAGAATTTCGAGAACCTGTCGCGTCCGATCTTGACTAACGAGGACGCTATCCTCGTCGGCAAAATAGCCGAACAGCTTTTCATGCGATGGCCAGCTAAAAATTGCCGCTTTTGTCGAAACGTCCGGCTGCAGATCATGCGCGAACAATGCCGCTCGTTCCGCCGCAGTTTCGAAGTTGTTATTGAAACCATGAACGAACACGACCAGAGGCCGGTCTTGATTGCCGGTTTCGGCATGTGTCCGGTTACGGAAATCTCCCTGCCCATCTTTTTTCGGCGGCTCAATTTTCTCGACGCTTAATCCCTTTTGAACTCCCTCAGTGTGCGGCAAAGGCACGCTCACCTCGGCCATGCCGAAATTGATAAACTCATTCTTCGTCGGTGCGTTCGTAAACGCATGCGCGACCGACGCCGCCGGATCGTACTGCCGCGTCGTCGCATAATAAACGCTCACATGATCGACGCCGGTAACCGCTTGCCTCTGAAATCCTGCACAACCGGCCAGCGCCAGCGAAAAACACGCGCAGAGACAGGCCTTCGTCAGGGGAGAAGCAGCCATTCGGATTCAGTGGTTCAGTTGCCGAAATTGTGCAAACTTGGGATGCAAAACGCAACGCGTTTTTCCGCAAACTTGCGAACGCCTTTCCCGTAGTAGATTGCTATGAAGGCGCTTTTTCCTTTCCCAGCATTGGGCTTTCCGAATCATTACGCCTGGATTATGCTTGCTCGACCTGGAGCCAATTCCGAAATGAAAAAGCTAAAGTTTGTCGTCGAAAAACATCGTGATGGTTATGTCGCTTACCCGCTTGGTTTGAAAGGCGCAGTCGTTGGCCAAGGCGAAAGCTACGACTCAGCGCTAGCCGATGCTAAATCGGCTGCCGCTTTTCATATTGAAAGCTTTGGGAAAGAAGCTTTCGACGATCAGGACGATGTGATGGAAGCCTTTGTTACCGAGGCGTCGCTCACGACGGGATGAAATTCCCGGCCGATGCGCCGAAGGCAAAAGTTCTTCGGGCGTTGCGCGCGCTCGGGTTCGAAATCGTTCGGGAACGTGAGCACATTTCGATGGTGCGACAAAATCCGGATGGCAGTCGTACTCCGCTAACGATGCCAAACCATTCTATTCTAAAAGCATCGACGCTGCGTACCATCTGCTCACAAGCCGGCATCTCCCGGGCGGATTTCTTGGAGGCCTACCGCCAAGCCTGATTGAACCTTCCGCCCTCGCATAAAGTTCGCCCTTCTCTCCGATAACGAATAACGGATAACCGCGCCGTTGGCGCTCTACTTTCTCCTTTCTAATTTCTAATTTAAAAGGCTCCGCCTTCCCATTCCTAAAAAGACCTTCATTTGGCTTCTAATTTAACTTTCGGTTGCAATGAATCGTCGTCTTCATTTTGGCGATAACCTCGCCTGGCTGCGAAACACGAAAAGAATTCTCGAAGCGATCCTAAAACTTCGGCAACGCGCCGGTCGTTTGCCACCGGCGAAGGATTCGGTCGACGGTACCTAAGGACTAACGCTTTCCGAGAAAATCTTCAGAATTCGCGCCGAAGGATACGTCGACAAAGATGCAACACCGTTCGCGAGTTCGACTGGCATCAACGCTCCCTCGAAGCGATTGCTAAGAATTTTCGGCAAAGTTGCCAAGGTTCTCTGAAAGCCAACTAGACCTGAAAGAGACGGATTTGGTTCAAATTCACCGGTCGGTACGTTGAGCACCATAGAATGATAAGCATTTAGTTTAACGAATACTTTCGCTCCGTAATTTGTGTCTTTCCCGTAAGGTGCGCCTTCACTTGAACGATGCTGGATTCGCTCCTTAATGTACAGATCATCCGGCGCAAAGCAGGTCGGGAAAGGAGCGTGATCGCGGATTAGTTCCAAATGATCGGCAAAAGCTCCCGTCTTCTCTTGCCCTATGATGTGAACATCCATTCCCTTTTTGCGCGCAAACGAAATGAATCGCCGGATCGGTTCGACGAGCTTTGAATATTGGGCGCGAATAGAAAGCGGGCCATCTTTTATGAACAGGCAATCTGTCAGCAACTTTTGATTTCTCTCCCAAAAATATCTTACACCTGTCAGCAACATGAGGGTTTCATGTATCGCCATGTACGAGGACGCAACTGAGTCCTGTGCAGCGTCGGGAGCCATTTCTTGGTGAAAACCAAGCATGTCTGTTACGAAGATTTCCTTACTGCAATTTGGGCAAGTGCCTACGTCGGCATCAAACGGCAGCGTGGTATCTTTACCACAATGGGGACATTCAAATGGAGGGATCGGCCGATTCTCCGTGGCGTCCCATTTTTGATAGACGATCCACTTGAAGGTTTCGTACGGCTGACTCTCGAGGACTCCATCGTCTTTGAGGGAAATGAAAATCGCGTGGCGGATGGCGTCGTAAAGCGTCTTGCCCTTGCATACGACGTGCCGGAGAGGAAACACAGTCGCGTGATGCATTGCGCTCTCTTTAAGGATATCTCGTAAGACAAAAGGGTTCGGCGACTCTTTGTCGACTTTCCCGAGCGCGTGCTCGTCCAGTCTAACAAGCGCAGTCTTGATAAACGCCCGCGCGCTATAAGGAGGGCTTTCGCCTACGATCGTTTGCCAGGAACCGTCCGCGCAGAAAATTATGGATAATGGCCTGCCGGTAATATCAATCTTAGTCCAAAGAGATTCCGCGTCTGCCGAGGCAATCTTTGCATCCGTAAACGTTCGTGACAGTTCATTGACAAGAGGATTCTTAAGCACATCGAGGTGCCCGACCTTGCTAGCTTTCTCGCCCGGGAGCCTACGCCCGCGTTGAAATGGCATTATTTGGAATCCGGTTTGGAGCCAGCCTCGGAAGTTTTCTTCGCTGTAAACTTCTTAGCTTGGACTGATACAACAAATCGGTGGGATCGAGTTAGCATTCGAATGTACCCGGGTGTTTTCGCCGACAAGATGTCGTCTTGCATTGTTTCATAGGCGACGTTCAATCGTGAAAGACTGGCCACCTCGTCGCGTGAAGAAAGGTGTGCAATGAAAAAGTTCTCGGTCTGCGCTAGCAAATCCCTGTTAACGGTGCTTGGTGACTGCGTGGAATAAACCATCCCGATGTGGAATTTCGCGCCCTCTTTGGCAAACCGCGCGTAAACGCCCCGAAGATCTTTGTCGTCTCGGGGGAACAAGTTGTGCGCCTCTTCAAAGTACAGTTGTACGAAATGCTCGCCGAGCGCATTCGCGACAAACTTTGTCTCTTGATGCCCAAAAACAGCACCCGAAAGGAGATCGGAGAAGTACTGCCGAATCCGATCAGTAGCATTACCCAAATCAAGAATAACCGTCTTTCCTTCATCTATGAGCTTAAGTATATCGGACACGAAGTCGCCCGCTTTGGAGCTGTGATAAGGCTTGTAAGCGCGAAGAAGTACCGGCCCCGATGACCCCGCCGGAGGATTCAAGAATTCGAGGAGAGCAACGTCATCTGGATCAAACATCGGCTTGCTTCCGCTCATCAGCGTTGCATTGGCGGAATCGTCCCGACGAAACTGCGCGATCACTTCTAATTCGGAAACCAATCCGTCCAAGTCTTTCGGCTCACCCGGCGCCTCTGCGCCTCGCACCGATTGATATGCAGCGGAGCGAAGGTCCTTTTTGAAATGAGGGTCAAAATGTTTCGTGTGAGCACTAGTGAGTCCTTTCTGTTTAAGCCGTCCTTCCTCGGCGTCGAATCCTGCTTTCTTAAGGATTGCCCAGTACATCTGTATCTTTCGAATCGGACGCGCCTTTTCTCCTTCCGGAAGTTTGCCGATCGAATCAATGGCCGGGAGCTTTACACTGCCAAAGCTGCGAATGTAGTTGGACGTCTTGTTGTCTTGCTCAAGCATTGAAGCAAGAATTTCGATGCTCGAATCGGGCTGTTCATAGAAATTCAGCCGAAGATCCTTCGACGGCGTGTTCGGCCGTTTTGTCAAAGCATAGACTTCACACTTATCTTCGTGGGCTGACCGAATCGACGCACTGTCGTCTTGCGGATTGTCATTCGCATATTCGCCGTTTACGTCAAAAATCAGCTGACCAACATTCGGTTGAGTCTCAATGAGACTCTCCGCAATCAATTTAACGACATTGCTCTTTCCTAATCTTGTTTTACCGAACATTGCTGTTCGAGAACCCATGAAATCGACAGTCGATACATTAACGTCAACTTTTGGTTTGGATTTTCCGGGCAGCGGGAGCCGACATTCCGTTAATCGAAGATCACCAATAGCAAACCGGCTTTGCGCCGGCACAAGCGTATTAACGATTAGATCCAACAGCGGATCGTTCGGTGCATAGACCCGGTACTTGTGAGCGCTGACAAAATTGTTGATGTCCCCGGAAAATTCGATCGCGTTAGGATTGTCCGGATGTGGATAAAACATTCCCAAAACGCCAGTTTTCAGTGCCCCCCATTGCAACTCACTCTGAGTAAAAATATCCAACTCGGGCATCGATTTCTTTTGAAGTTCGAAGTACGTCTGTTGCACATCGCTCGACAATGGTGTCGGCGCTGACTCGAGAACTCGAAGCAATGTGAAATGCGGTGGGAATTTTTCGAAATTCGCCGGCGCCATGATCAGAAGCGAATTGCGAGGGATGCCACCTACATTTTCCTTAAACGGGTCTGATGTGATGATCGTTATCGAGTCATATCCGATGTCGAGAACGTAGCCAACAAATCGCATCTGTTCGTATTTCTTAGCCTGTTCACTCGCGGCTTCCTGATTCAGGAAGTCGCTCACTGCGCGCAACGGGTGATTCTGCATCGATGCCGTTTCGAAGAATGTTTTCATGGGCAGCTCTGCTTGTAGTTTGCAATCAATACTTCGAAACTTCGAGTCCGAATAAGTCCTGGTAAGTTTCCAACCCCAGTTCGTAGAGGGTAAATGAAATTTGTCGGGAACAGTGTGCGAATTGATGGGTGAGCCGAAGTGGTAAGAAGCCATCGTGCGCCACGTTTTGACGCTCGATGAAGGCTTTTCGCGAGACGTTGGTGATCTTCGAAGGTGAATTTAGCGTGCACATAATGGCCGTGACGGATTTCTATTTTGCCGGGCTTGTACGGCGGATCTAGGAATAAGAAATCACCCTTGCCGGTCTCGTTAATCACATCTTCAAAGTCAGCTGTTTTAAGCGACGCCGTTCGTAGTTGTCGCGCAAAAGCAAGCAAGTCGTCTTCGGCTATTACCCAGCGACGGCTCTGGCCGCCGTATCCGACATTAAAGTGTCCCTGTGCATTATGCCGCCACATCCCCTTAAAGCAGGTTCGATTCAGAAAAAGGGTTCGTGCTGCGCGAGAGACGAGGTCGAGATCTGATGTATCCGTATTTCTGACGAAATAGTACCCGCGTTTTGTCGTCGGGAATCGCTTGAACTTCTTCCAGACGCGCCGAGGCGAATAACGGAGCCCGCGATATAAGTCCATCAATTCTTTATTTATGTCAGACAAGACCGCATCCTCAAATCCAAAGCAGAAAAATACGGAACCTCCGCCGACGAAAGGCTCGACAAACCGGCCTTTGATAGCTCTTGGTTCCGGCAGCAGCGGTGCGAGGTAATTCAAAAATCGCTGTTTTCCGCCTGGATAGCGCAAAGGTATTTTCTTTGCCGGGCACGGCATTCGTCCGTTTTAGTCAGCGGCATCGTCGAAGCGAAGCAGAAACTAGCTGAGGTCCGAGCCGACAGGAGGATTTGTTTTGTGGTGAAATCAGGGAATCGCGCATAATTTTTTCATCCTCCGTGAAAGCGTTCATCATGCACATAGGGCAGACCAACCGGATCGACGTCGACTACACGATTAAGCGGCAGAGAGCATCACGCGAAGTTCTTGCAGCGCTGTCGGCTGACGCGCCGGAGCGAAATTTCTTCGAGTCTGATGGGCCTTTTCTTCGCGCATTTCCAGACGGCAAATTCCACTGTTGGGGAGTTCCCCCAAAGGCGCTGCCTGCTCACGAAATGACTGAGATAGGCGATCTCGTGTTATTCGTGCCTCATATCGGACTGCATGGCGGAGGAATTACACACATTGGCGTGGTCCGCGCTATTTGCCGGGAGCCAGCTTGGTTTGCATCGCGCATTCTCTGGCCAGCCACGCCCGACCAACGACTTTTTCCCTGGCTGTTCTTCTTCGAAGCTGAGAGAGGCTTCCGCGAATGGTACAGTTTCTTGGATGATATGGGGTACGGTCATCGTTGGAATCCGCGCGGTTGGTATCGCCAAATCGAAGAAGAACATCTTCGTGCTTACGGTGGAGCAAGAGGCTATCTCGATTTCATTCGAACAGAGGGTGGTTTTCAACCTATGGGTCGAAATGCGTGAGACTGTTGGCCGCCTCCTTAGCAAAGATCGACGGTCGCTGATCAACTCTTAGCCAGTTCGTCCGCGCGAGTTGTCGATGTTCGCGTTCGGCCGTCGAGGGTGA
>Ga0137365_10002211_pt1 | contig 15409 bp, 14 predicted proteins | sample SagtaG_9_FD_104799 | JGI IMG/M metagenome (GOLD analysis project Ga0137365, IMG submission 104799) | Vadose zone soil microbial communities from Sagehorn Ranch, Mendocino, California, USA - Sage1_L_40_16 metaG | ecosystem: Environmental > Terrestrial > Soil > Vadose zone | place: USA...
GGCTGTCGAGGTCCGCGACCGACCCGGCCAGATCAATCCCGGGCGAGACGCCGTCGGTCACATCGGCCACCGCCGGGGAAGCGGCCAGCCGGTCCGACACGTCTTTCGGGAAGAACTGGTCTCCGCTGGTCACGGTGAGGTCCGTGTACCCCCAGGTGCGGAACGCCATGTCGAGCGACGTGTCGCCGGTCGAGTCCCCGGCGACCAGCGCCGCGGTGATCGTGGCGGTTCCCACCATGAGGCCCGCTACGACCAGCAGGCTCTGGCCCTTGCGCCGCACGGCCTCCCGCACAGCCAGCCGCCCGAGGACGCGGTGGCGCAGGACGAAGATCGCCACCGCGCCGTACGCGAGGACGAACAACCCGACGAGGGCCGACACCACGGGGTTCATCGGAAGGTTCCCTCGGCGCTCCGCGCGGGAACGGGCAGGGCCTCGTCGTCGACCTCGCTGTTTTCGATCCGGCCGTCGCGCATCCGGACAATGCGGCCGGCCGCGGCCGCGATCTGCGGATTGTGGGTAACCATCACGACGGTCTGGCCCTCGCCGTTCAGGTGCATGAGGAGCGCCATCACCGCTTCAGCGGATTCCGAATCGAGGTTTCCGGTGGGCTCGTCCGCCCACACGATCGCGGGCCGGTGCACCAACGCCCGGGCCACGGCGACCCGCTGCTGTTCACCGCCGGAGAGCTGGTCAGGCCGGTGGCCGGCTCTGCCCCCCAGCCCCACCCTCTCCAGCGTCTCCAGCGCCCGGGCCCTGGCCTGCCTGCCGCCCATCCCCTGCAACAGCAGGGGTAGCTCGACGTTCTCCGCCGCGCTGAGCACAGGAAGCAGGTTGAAAGCCTGGAATACGAACCCCATGTACCTGCCCCGGTACGCGGTCCGCTTGTTGTCTCCGAGCCCGGCCAGGTTGGCCCCCTCCACCAGGATCTCGCCGCCGTCGATCCGCTCCAGGCCGGACAGGCAGTTCAGCAACGTGGTCTTGCCCGATCCGGACGGTCCGACGATGGCCAGCAGTTCCCCCCGCGGGATGTCCAGGTCGATTCCCTTGAGGGCCGTCACTTCGCTGCCGTTGCGGTAGACCTTCCGGACCCCGCGGGCCCGCACGATCTGATCCATCGGTGCATCCTGGTTCGTCATGCGTCTGTCCACCTAGGTCGCCGTTGGGTGGCGACCGCTGGCAGGCTTGGCGTCGAGCTCGGCACTGCCCGGGCGGCGGCGTACGCCGAGAGAGCCGCCCTCCGGACGCCTGCCATGCCGATCACCGCGTACATCGCCGCCCCCTTCGGACACGCGGTCGCCTGGCCCAGACGCTACGGGCGCCGGCAGCGGCTGCCATGCCGGAAAACACCTAGCCGGGCACTCAATCCCGGTGACGCGAGGAGGCGAACCAGGCGGCGACCCGGGCGCGGGAGTCGAACCCGAGTTTGTTGAAGATGCTCCGGACGTGGTTCTCGACGGTCCGTTCGGACAGGTGCAGGCGGGTGGCTATCAGTCGGTTGCTCAGACCCTCGGCGACCAGCGCCGCGATTTCGTGCTCCCGCGGCGAGAGCGGGCTTGACCGACCGCGGCGGAGCCCGGTGAGCAGGCCGGTGGCCTCCGCCGCCAGCGGGGTCATGCCGAGGCGGTTCGCGGTCTGGATGGCCGCCTCCAGATGGGCGTCCGCCTCGCGGATGCCGGCGGATAGGCCACGGGCCAGCAGCAGCCGCGCGATCTCGACCCGCGTCATCGCTTCGAACGGAGGCGAGCACATCGCCGCGGACAGGTGCAGCGACATCTGGAGATGAGTGTCCGCGGCCGCCCAGTCCTCCAGCACACACGCGAGCTTGCCGAGATAGAGGGCGACGGGCCCGTCCGACGGCGTATGGGCTCCGCCGATGGCCTGACGATCGGCGAAGGGCAACAGCTCGGCGTAGAGCCCTGGCGCCAGCTCGGGCCGGTTGAGCCGGATGCACAGGTCCGCGCTGCTGGTCAGGTTGATCAGCCACTCGTCCGCGTACGGGGGAAAGGAGTCTAGGTGCGGGACGACGGACGCCCACACCTCCGCCGCCTCGTCCAGGCGGCCCATGTTTACGAGTACGCTCGCCAGCCAGCCGCGAGCCAGGAACGGGCCGTTCCTGACGAAGCGACGCACGTACGTTTCGACCTCCTCGAGGCTTCCGCCGATCTGTGGCGCGAGGTGATCGAGGAAGACCATGTGCAGGGCGTCGGCTTCCTGGTGGCCGCCCCGCCTACCGATCGCCAGCGCCTGGTCCGCCAGGGCGGATGCCTCCGCGTAGCGGCCTTCGAGCATGGCCAGCGACGCCTGGATCATCGTCAGACGCCAGAGGCTGAGGGGCTCTCTCAGGTGGCCCACGACGCCGGCGAACGCCGCCAGCTCGGTATCCAGCTGGACGCGCCGGCTCAGTTCGAAGAACGCGTCAATGCGCCAGGTGTGCCCCCACACCGCGTAGTCGTGACGCCCGGACTCGCGGCCCAACTGCACGGCCCGCTCGCCGAGGGAGAGCCGCTCGTGCGCGTACCGGGGATTGAGGAGATCGGCGTGCCGCGCCTGCAGGGCCAGGAGGCGCGCGTCCGGGTCGCCGGTCGCTTCCGCCGCGACGAGCGCGCGTTCACTGAGGCCGGGCTCCGCCCGGCCGGCGAACGGACTCGCGGTCACGGCAAGCTGGCCGAGCAGTCGCGCCTCCAGGACCGGGTCCCGCCCGCGCAGCAGCGTCAGGGCCTCCCGGCACAGCGCATGGATCTCCTCACACACCGGGTCGTGCCTCAGTCCCCGGATGACCACCGCCGCCTCGGCGACGGCGACCACGTCGCCCGCCGTACGACCGAGGTCGGCCGCCGCCCGGCACGATGTCCAGGCGTCGGCGACGGCGCCGGCGCGGAACTGGCAGCGCGCGAGCTCCAGGAGCAGACCGTGCCGCGTCACCGGCGCGCGCGGCAGCAGCGGCAACAGCTCGAGCGCCTGGCCGTACTGGAAAGCGGCGTGTTCGTAGGCCAGCTGGTCGTTGGCGCGTCGGGCAGCCCGCAGCGTGGCCTCCAGCGCCCGCTCCGCGCCGCCCAACGTGGCTGCCTGCCGGAGATGGTGAGCGAGGGCGTCAAGGAACAGATCCGCGTCCTGCCGGTGGCCGGCCTCCATGGCCTCCGCCGCCCTCTGGTGCAGCTGTCGCCGTTCGCCGCCGGGCAGCTCGCCGTAGGCGACCTCCTGCGTCAAGGCGTGAGCGAACCGCAGCGCATGCCCGTCGCCGGCGACCACCAGGTCCTGTGCGACCGCTTCCTCAAGAAGATCGACTATGTCCGACGCGGGCGCGCCAGCGACGTCGGCGAGCAGGCTCACGGAGAACTCCCGTCCCAGGACCGACGCCTGCCGCAGGACCCGACGGGTGGCCTCCGGCATCCGGTCCAGGCGCCGAGCGATGACCTCGCGCACGTCGGCGGGGAGCGACCGGTCAGCGGCACCTGGGGTCGCGGCGAGCCGTACCAGCTCAAGAACGAACAGCGGATTCCCCTCAGCCCTCCGCTCGACCGCGCGTAACAGCGCGTCGGTCGGTGGGCGGTCCAGGGTGCGCGTCGCCAGTTGCTCGACCTCGCCCGGCAGAAGGCCCCCCAGCCTCATCCCGGTGGTACTCCGCTCGCGCCGGATCGCCCGCAGCACCCGGGCCAGCTCGGCGTGCGGATAGACCTCGCCTGTGCGGTACAGCCCCACGACGACCAGGCGGCACCCGGCCACCTCCGAAGCGAGCACCTGCAGCAGCCGCATCGAAGGGACGTCCGCCCAGTGCAGATCATCGAGTACGACCAGCATCCCGTCCCCGGCCGCGGCGGCCCGGAGCAATCCGACCACCTCGTCGAACAGCCGGAAACGCGTCTCGCCATCCGGTGCGAGCAGCCGGTCGGGCGCCGCGCCCAGACCGCGCAGGATCTGGGCCCAGGGACGGTACGCGGGCGCGCCCTCGCCCTCCCAACACGCCCCCCAGCACGTCACCATGCCGGCCGCGCGAGCACGCCGGGTCAGCTCGTGACCCAGCGCCGTCTTGCCCATGCCCGGCTCACCATCGACCAACACCAGACCGCCGTCGGTGGCGCGGGCATCCGCCAGGTGGCGCTCCAGCACGCCCAGCTCATGATCACGGCCGACAAAGACATCGCGATCCACCGGCTACCTCCGGTCAAGCCGCCGTTGCCGGCCGGTGGCGGTGCCTCCGGCAACAGGAGCCACGTCAACAGCCAACCAGAGCCGGCAACCGGACGCCATCAACCTGAACGTGCGACGGACCGGCCGTTAGGCCCTGGTCCACGGTCCTCTTGCGTGCGGCCCTGTCGACGCATATGCACGAAGGTGACAGCGCGTTGGCATGGACTACCGCCGAGGAGATGTGATGGCTGTCCGAACTCGACCGCCGTTCCGGGCCGACCACGTCGGGAGCCTGCTGAGACCGAAGCATCTGCTGCAGGCGCGCGCGGAGTACGGCGATGGCACGCTGTCCGCCGACGAGCTGCGCGTCATCGAGGACGAGGCGGTTCGCGACGTTGTGCGCATGCAGGAGGAGGTCGGGCTCCAGACGGCGACCGACGGTGAGTTTCGGCGGGCCTCCTGGCACATGGACTTCATCTACCAGCTTGGCGGCGTCAGCCCGACCGACGAGAAGCTGATGGTGCACTTCTACAACGAGGCCGGCGAGCTGGACTTCTCGTCGGCCGCCCTGCGAATCCACGAGCGGATCAGGTTGGAGGAGACGATCTTCGCCGACGCGTTCCGCTTTCTGCAGGAAACCGTGACGACGGCGACGCCCAAGCTGACCATCCCGTCCCCGAGCATGGTCCACTACCGCGGTGGCCGCGCCGCGATCGATCCAGCCGTCTACCCGGACCTGGAGCCGTTCTGGCACGACCTCAGTGCGGCCTACGCCGAGCAGGTGCGCCGGCTGGGCGAGCTCGGCTGCACCTATCTGCAGTTCGACGACACCAGCCTCGCCTACCTCAACGATCCGCGGCAGCGCGCCATGATCGCACAGCGGGGCGACGACGCCGAGCACCAGCACGAGCGTTACATCAAACAGATCAACGAGGCCCTGGCGGGGAGGCCGGAGGGTATGAGCGTCACCACGCACATGTGCCGGGGCAACTTCCGCTCCTCGTGGGCTGCCGAGGGCGGCTATGACTTCGTGGCCGAGGCCCTGTTCAACGAGCTCGACGTGGACGGTTTCTTCCTCGAATACGACGACGCGCGCTCTGGCGGCTTCGAGCCGCTGCGCTTCGTGCCGCCGGGCAAGATGGTGGTGCTCGGCCTGGTGACGACGAAGCGCGGCGCCTTGGAGGACAAGGACGTGCTCAAGCGCCGCATCGACGAAGCGAGCCGGTTCGTCCCGCTCGCCCAGCTGTGCCTTTCGCCGCAGTGCGGCTTCTCATCCACGATGGAAGGCAACAACCTCACGTACGACGAGCAGGTCGCGAAGCTGCGCCTGATCGTCGAGACCGCGGCCGAGGTGTGGAGATAGCGGCTCATGTTTCGCGGCGTCAGGCCGTGCGGATCGAGCTGAGGTAGCGTGCGCCCGCGGCCATCGCGAAGGCGGCGATTGCCGTTCCGGTGAGCGAGAGGGCGGTGAATCCGCCGAGCACGATGATGACTCCGGCCGCGGGTGCGGCGACCCCTGCTGCCAGCGCCATTGCGAACTCGCCGATGCCTTCGACATGCACGCGCAGCCGGGCTGGCACGGAGCCCGCGATGAGGGTACTGGCGCCGACGACGCTGAAGTTCCAGCCGATCCCCAGGGTCACCAACACGACGATCATCGAGCGGGCACTCTGCTCGCCGGCGACAGCGCCGCCGATGCAGGCCAGGACAATGACCAGGCAGCCGATTGTGGCCACGGCGAGTGGCCCGGTGCGGTCGGCGAGCCAGCCGGACAGAGGCGAGGGCGCGAACATGCCGGCGACGTGGAACGCGATCACGGTTCCGATCATGTCCAGGCTGTGGCCGTGCCCCATCAGGTTGACGGGGGCGATCGCCATGACGCCCACCATGACGAAGTTCGCCGCGGCCAGCAGAGCCAGTCCGAGGCTGGCCGGCGCCGCCCGTACGCCGGTGGTCAGCTCACCGAGCGTCGGCGCGGTGGTGGCTTCCGCCCGGAGCGCGCCCTCGACGTCGCCGGCACGCGCCGGTGGACGGGAGGCTTTGCGCAGGACCAGGGCGGAGACGGCGAAGGCGACGGTGGCGATCAGGTAGAGGCCGGTCAGCGTGGGCAGCCCGATCGCGTGCGCCAGGCCGCCAGTAGGGCCGAGCAGGAGCGGGCCTGTCACGGCGCCGATCGCGGTCGAGAAGAAGACGAGGCCGACGCCGCGACCTCTGGCTTCCTCGCCTGCCGCATCGGCCGCGGCGTAGCGAGTCAGGAAGACCGAGGCGTTTGCGCCGCCGAGAAGCACGCTACCAACCAGCAGCGTGGCCAGGCTGGCGGTGATGGCAGCGAGAACCACCAGCACGGCCCCGGCCGTGCCGACCGCGTAGCCGGCGGCCAGGCTCAGGCCGCGTCCGATCCGGTCGGTCTGCCAGGAGATCAGGAGGGCGGACACCGCGGAGCCGAGCACGAGCAGACCGAGCGGCAGGCCGGCGGCAGCGTCGGTGCCGGCCAGCTCGGCTCCGAGCAGCGCGCCCGCCGTTCCGCCGGCCGCGAGGCCGGTGCTGCCGACCGCGCTCGTTCCCGTCAACAGCGCCAGCGCCCGGCGCCGATCGGCTTCCACTTCGACCCCTCGACCTCGTCCATGCACGCGTGACTATGCGGCGAGGCTAGGTCGAGGGCTGAGCCGAGGTCTTGAACGAAACGGACGCCTGCCTCCGCCCGGTCAGCGCCGGGCCGGCTGGAGGAGGGCCCGGCGCAGTGGCGCGAACGAAGGGGCGTGATCGTGGGTCGGGACGCAGCTGCGCACCATCTCGTCGAGGAACGCGCTCGGGGTGAGGCCTGTGAGCTGGGAGCATTCGCGGGTCAAGTGCGCCTGATCGGCGTAACCCGCCGCGGCCGCGAGCCGCGAGAGCGTGCTGTTGCCCGCGTGGTGGTCGTCGCAGAGCGCAAGGAATCCCTGGAAACGGAGGATGCGCTGGAGCGTCTTAGGGCCGTAGCCGAGGGCGGCGACGAAGTGCCGACGCACCTGGCGAGGCGAGATGAACAGCTCGCGGGTGACCTCGCTGACGTTGCCGGCCCGCCACGGCTGCAGACGCTTGACCGCCTCGGTGACGAGTGGGCTGGCGCCGGGCGCGGCGGCGGATCGTACGACGATTTCCTGCTCGAGCGCGATCGCCGCATCTTCTGGAGACGCGGCTTCGGCGAGTCTGGCGCCGAGCGTCACAGCGGATTGCCCCCACAGAAGGTCGAGATCCAGTTCGAGATCGACCAGTTCGCCGGCCGGTAGGCCGAGGAACGCGGGCGCGACACCGGGCCGGAAGCGCACGCCCACGACGGTGACTCCCTGGCTGACCTGCTCCAGCGTCGGCTTTCGTCGCGGTCCGGCGACGCGAACGAGTCCGGTGTCGAGGACACCGGCGATCTCGATGCACCCGTTTGGCACGGTGCGGTGCTCGTAGGCGGGTGCACCGGTCGAGACCTGGAGGATCCAGACACACGACAGCATTCCGGCGAGCTGGGGCCCGGGCAGTCGCTCACGGTAGCTCTGGCTGTTGAGCACGCGACCCGCTGTCGACATCACAGCGTCTCCGCGGCCGGTCGGCGAATCGCGCCGGACGACCGTTCTGTTCAAGACCACCGCCGTGCGCGCTGGTGGGATTGCGCTCATGGGTGCCGTCGGCTTCGAGGTCGTGCCCATCGGCGAGGCGTCGAACTCCGGCAGCTCCTGCTGCCAACGCTCGAGGATCACATCGACATCGTCGCGCACCGGGACGGCGTTCTGGAAGTCTTTCCGGTGGTGCACGCATTCGCCGACGAGTTCCCCGAGCCGGACGTCGTCTCGCCGCTCTACGGAGGCTGCACATGATCACAACGCACATCATCGTCAACGACGCCGCTCGCGCCGCCGAGTGGTACGCGAGGGTGCTCGGCGCTGAGGAGCGAGGCCGGATCACCCTGCCTGACGGACGCCTGATCGAACTCGAGTTGTGGTTCGGTCCTTCGCGCGTGATGATCGCCGACGAGTTCCCGGAGCACGGAGCCCTCTCGCCGCGGACCACCGGCTGCACATCCGCCGTCTTTTACCTTGAAACGACGGATGTCGACGCGCTATGGGCGCATGCGCTGGAGAACGGCGCCGAGGTCCTGCGCCCGCTCGCAGACTGGTTCACGGGCGAGCGTGACGGACAGATGGTCGATCCATTCGGGCACCGTTGGGGCTTGTCGCAGCGGGTCCGCGACGTCCCGATCGAGGAGAGGAGCCGAGCCGCCGCAGAGTTCTTCGGCGGCGCACCCGACAACGAACAGTAGGAGGAATCGGCGCGTCCGCTCGCCCGGGTCAGCAAGCTCGTGGACATTGTCAGTATGTGAGCCAGGTATACGTGCCGCCGGCTGCCCGACCGTCGACCTGAGGAGAACGCATGACCGTGCCGACCACGGTGGACCAGTCCGCTCCGGTGCTCGTCCACCACGAGATCGACATTCACGCGCCGCTGGACACCGTCTGGCAACTGCATGTCAACGTCAACGCCTGGCCGAGCTGGCAGACCGACATCACGGATGCTCACCTCGACGGAGCCTTCGAACTCGGCGCCTCGTTCACATGGACCAGCTTCGGGTTCACCGTCACATCGACGATCTACCACATGACCGAGCGAACCCGTGTGCTGTGGGGAGGGACGGCCGGCGGCATCACCGGCGTGCACGAGTGGCTCTTCAGCCGGACGCCCGACGGCGTGCGCGTGGTCACGAACGAATCGTTCGCCGGTGGCGCCGTTGAGGCTGACCGGGCCGGGATGCAGTCGGCGCTCGACCATTCGTTGACGTCCTGGCTCGTCCATCTGAAGGCGGCGGCCGAGGGTAACGCCTGAACGACCAGGCGCAGCCAGCCCTCGCCGACGACATCTCTTCTGCACCAGATTCTTTCCTGGGATGACTCCAGAAAGGCGTGAACCAGATCGGCGGCGATCTCGTTTCTGGGTTGTCCGCGGATCGTCCGCGACCCGAGCGCCACCTACGGGGCGCATGGAGACACTCGCAGGGAGATCTTTATGTCCACCAGGAAGCTAGCGACCGTTGCCCGCGAGTGCGGCCGCAACGGGCGGGCCGCAGGCCACGCAGACGGTGACCGTGACTATTACCCAGAAGGGCAACTACGTGGGCACCTACTGCGTCGGTGACAACCTCGAGGCACGGTGCCTGGACAACGTCCGCAAGGGACAGTCGAGGAAGTTCACCGTCAATCCCGGCAAGGGCGAGCCCATCACGGTGTCGGTACAGGCGAAGAACGGCGGGTCGGCGTTCGAGCAGATCGTGACCGGCGGCTCGTCCCTCCGCCTCGACGCCGCTGGAAGCAAGGCCAAGCCCGTCGTGAAGCGTAAGTAACCGGTTCACGCCTTCGCGGCCCTGCCGTGCGGAAGACCGCACGGCAGGGCTCGCCACACCGACGAGACCCAGCAGGGTCAGGTCGGCCACCACCTCATCGGTCACCTCGTCGCCCGGGGGCAACCCGTCCCCACGTTCGGCGACAGCGAGCACGCGCAGACCCTCGGCGGCCAGCCGCTGCACCGTCTGTTGTGCGGCGTCCCGGCGCCCCGGGGTCAGCTTCTCGGTGCCCGAATCTGGGCCGGTCACGCTGCCGCACAGGGGCAGTACGACCTCCGGCGCCCCCTTGACCACCAGCAGCGGCCCGCCGTCAGCGTCGCCGAGGGCCAGCGCGTACCCGCGATTGGTCTCGAACGGCAACTCCGCCCGCAGCCGCCAGTTGTTCCGATGGTCCACATCGGACAGTTTGTTCGCCGCCTCCAGCACGGCCCGGTCGGTGGCGTGGGGCACCGTGCCGATGTGCTCGCAGGTCACGGCCGGGCAGGCCCGGGCGGCTGCGGTCAGCAGCCGGCGGGCGAAGGGGTCCGCCTCGTCCAGATCGACGTCGGCGGACGCGAGGCGGGTCACCGACAGCCGGCCCTCGGTCAGGGTGCCGGTCTTGTCGAAGCAGACGACATCGATGCGGCCGAGCGCCTCGAGCGTGCGCGAGGACCGGACCAGAACGCCGCGGTGCGACAGCCGGCGGGCCGGGCGGCCTGCGCGACGGTCGCCACGAGATCGTGTGGGGGTCCAGCTGGGCGGAGACCGAGATCGTGGCTGGTTTAGACAGGCCGAGATCAACGGGTGTGGATCGGTCCGGCGGTGGGTATACAGACAGTGACGATACCCGTCGATTCGAATGAGGAGGCTGGTCCTGATGGACACGCTCGACCCTCAGGAGAGCCGGCACCAGACGCCGGACACGACAGGCCATGTCGTGCCGAGCCGTCCCTTCGACGCGTGGCACTATCGCGACGACGTCGAGGTGGGCGGCGCTGACCTGGCCGGCTTCAAGGTCGAGACGACTGACGGCGGCATCGGCAAGGTCGACGAAGCCAGCTACGAGGTGAACGCGGCGTGCCTGGTCGTTGAGACCGGCCCGTGGATCTTCCACAAGAAGGTCCTCATTCCGGCCGGCACGATCAACCACGTCGACCGGCAGGAGCGGAAGGTGTACGTGGACCGCACGAAGGAGCAGATCAAAGCGGCTCCCGAGTTCGATCCGGACACGTACACCGACCCGACCTACCGCGACAAGCTCGCTGGCTACTACCGCGACAGCTACTCGTCGCCGGATGCCCCGCTACCCCCGACGCGGCCACTGTGACCGCAGCGATGGCCGGTGCGGCGAGTGCCGCACCGGCCATCGTGTGTGCGTACGCCTCGAAGGCGAGCGGCGGCCTGAAGTTCACGCGTAACGAAACCCACCGGCGGCAGGACTGCACAGCAGACACCGAACCGATGGGTAGGGAGAACGCTCATGAACGACACCGTTGCGGCATCGAGGCCCCCGACGGCAACGCGCCGGGAGTGGATCGGGCTCGCCGTGCTCGCCCTTCCGTGCCTGCTGTACTCCATGGACCTGACCGTGCTGAACCTGGCGGTGCCGGCCCTCAGCGCGGACCTGCGGCCGAGCGGTCTGCAGCTGCTGTGGATCGTGGACATCTACGGCTTCATGCTCGCCGGATCGCTGATCACAATGGGTACCTTCGGCGACCGGATCGGCCGCCGACGACTGCTGCTGGGTGGGGCCGCCGCGTTCGGCATCGCCTCCGTGCTGGCCGCGTTCTCGACCAGCGCCGGGATGCTCATCGCGGCCCGCGCGCTGCTCGGGTTGGCCGGGGCGACGCTGGCACCGTCGACCCTGTCGCTGATCCGCAGCATGTTCGCCGACCCGCGCCAGCGCACGGTCGCCATCGGCGTGTGGATCACCAGTTTCTCGGCCGGCGGCGCCGTCGGGCCGCTGCTGGGTGGGGTGCTGCTGGAGCACTTCTGGTGGGGCTCGGTGTTCCTGCTGGCCGTGCCCGTGATGGTGCTGCTGCTCGTGATCGGGCCGAGGTTGCTGCCGGAGTTCCGCGATCCCGAGGCGGGTCGCCTGGACCTGCGCAGCGCCGTGATGTCGCTGGCCGCTGTGCTGGCGGTGATCTACGGGCTCAAGCAGCTCGCCCAGGACGGTCTGGGCTGGCCGCCGGCGTTGTCCATCCTGGCCGGGCTGGCCATCGGCGTCGTGTTCGTGCGCCGGCAACGCATGCTGGCCGACCCGCTGCTGGACCTGCGGCTGTTTCGGGTACCCGCCTTCCGCGCGGCACTGGCCACCAACACGCTCGGCTTCTTCATCGTGTTCGGAGCCGAACTGTTCATCGCCCAGTACCTGCAACTGGTGCTCGGGCTGTCGCCCCTGTGGGCGGGCCTGTGGATGGTGCCCTCGGCTGTCGGGTTCATCGTCGGTGCCATGCTGACCACGGTGATCGTGCGCCGGGTCCGCCCGGCGTTCGTCATGGCCGCCGGCCTGGCCCTCGCGGCGGCCGGCTTCGGCCTGCTCACCCAGATCGACGGCACCTCCGGCCTGACGGTTCTGGTGACCGGGTCCGTCCTGTTCTCGCTGGGATTGACCCCGATGGTCACCCTGGCGACCGACCTGATGGTCGGAAACGCCCCACCCGAGCGGGCCGGCGCGGCCTCGGGCATCTCGGAGACCAGCTCCGAGCTCGGCGGAGCGCTCGGCATCGCGATCCTGGGCAGCGTCGGCATGGCCGTGTACCGCAGCCGCGTTACCGACGCCATCCCGGCTGATGTCCCACACGGATCGACCGAGGCGGCGCGCAGCAGCCTCGGCGGCGCCATTGCGGCAGCCGGGAACCTGCCCGATCAGGTCGGCGCGGCGCTCCTGGATGCCGCCCGCGAGGCGTTCACCCAGGGGTTGCAGGTGACCGCCGGCATCAGCGCCGCCGTAGCGGCCAGCATCGCCATCCTCGCCGCGGTCCTGCTCCGGCGCGTTCGTGGCAGCTCGCAGCCCGAGGACCAACCGGACCCGACGCAGCAGACGACCATGATCGGGGGCGGCGGTGTGCAAGGACCGCCGGTGATGAAGCCATGTCTGGCCGTCGAGTGAAACGTCAAGCCCGCAGCTCGATCGCGGCTCCCGATTGCCGGCAGTTCGTCGAGCTCGTCACCGCCTACCTCGACGGCGCTCTCCCACCGCCGGTCCACGCGGCGGTGCAGAGCCACCTGCGGGGCTGCGACGGCTGCACAGCGTACGTCGATCAGCTGCGCGCCACCGTGGCCGCCCTCGAATCGATGCCGCGGCAGCCGCTCGACCCGCGGTTCCGCGACCGGATCTTGACAGCCTTCCGCGGCGAACTCAGCCGCGGCGCCGGTCGCGGAAAGCGGCGAGCAGGCGCTCGCGCCCGTCGTCGGTGAGGCTGTCGGCGGCGGGCAGCCCACCGAGGGTCTGTACGGTCATGCGGATCTGGTCGAGGTAGCGGTCGCACCCGTCGCACGCGGCGAGGTGCTCGACGAAGCGGCCCTCAGTGTCCGGGTCGAGATCGCCCTCCAGGTATGCGGTAACGAGCTCCACGAACTCATTGCAGTTGAGATCGCTCATCGGTGGGCACCTTCGTCGGCAGTGAAGTAGCTTTCCAGGTCGGCGCGGACAGCGGCGCGGGCGCGGTGCAGCAGCACCCGCTGGTTGGCCGCCGAGATCTCCAGAAGGGCGCAGACTTCGTCGGCGCTGTAGGACACGACGTCACGCAAGGTGATCACGATGCGCTGCCGGGCCGGCAGCCGGCCGATCGCCTCCTCGATACGGTCGCGCATCTGCCGGGACTCGACCTCGGTCTCCACCGTGGGCCACTGCGGCGGGAACTCCTTCCAGTGGCCCGGGTACGGGTCGCCGGGTCCCCGGAACCGGGCCGGGTCGACCGTCGGCCCGGCGTTCTCGGGCGTCAGATCGGTCATCGGCACGGTTCGTTTGTCCTTGACGCCGTGAGATTTCGCCGTGTTGATCATGATGCGGTAGACCCAGGTGCGCAGGCTTGATCGGCCTTCAAACCGGTTGATCCCGCGAATGACCGCCAGCCAGGTCTCCTGGACCACGTCCTCAGCCGACTCCCGGGTCGAGACGTATGCCCGTGCGGCCCGCAACAGCCCGCTCGACCAGGCGCTCAGGAGCAGGGCGAACATCGCCTCGTCACCGGCCCGCAGCCCCGAAACGATCGCATCCTCGGACGGCAGGGCCGGCGCGCAGTCACGGGCTTCCCCGGTAATGCCCATATCCGCCTCCCGGTGGCCGTCGCCGATGGCCACCCTAGCGGGCGGCCGGCCCCGACAGGTGACAGCCCAGCCAGGCAACCTGCTATTCCCGGGGACAAGCAAGCTCGCCCGCCTCTTCGCGAAGCGGGCTTGACCGGTTTCTCCGTGCTCCGCGGCTGGGTGGGCCCCTCCCCCGCGGCGAGGGTTCGGGCCGTGTCGATGAGCGGAACGTGGCTGAACGCCTGGGGAAAGTTGCCGACGAGGCGCCGCTCCGCAGGCTCATACTCCTCGGAGAGCAGCCCGACGTCGTTGCACAGGCCGAGCAGCCGTTGGAAGACATCATCAACAGCGCCGCGTCCAGCTCGCGCGACCCGTAGTACTGGGTGAACGTGTGTCGCTGCTCGTCGTACCCTTGGTCAGGATGTCGCGGCAGATCTCCTCGCGCAGCTGCTGCCACCGGGGGAGCGGGCCGTCGAGACCGAACTGCTCCACCGCCTTGACCGCACGGTCGGCAGCCACCCACGCCATCAGCTTGGAGTGGGTGAAGTGACGCGGACCGCCACGCACCTCCCAGATGCCCTCATCGGACCTGGTCCAGTTGTGCTCGACGAAGTCCATGAGTGCCACCTACAGGGCCCACGCCGGCTTGTCCGTCTCCAGCCCGGCCTTCCGCGCCTGGTGGACGGTGTCCATGACCTCGCCGTAGACGTCGAGCTGGAACTGCTCGGCGGCGGCGTTGCCGATACGCACGGGGTTGCCGCAGTAGCCGGGCAGCCAGTCGGCAATCCGCTCATCGAGCCGGCGTTCCCGGCCACGCCGTACATGATCTGAAGTTCGGCGGGATCGCCGGCGATCGCGCGCAGCAGCCATTGACGCCACGCCCGCGCCTCCTCGACGTACCCCGAGTACATCAAAGCCTGGAGCGTGATCGTGGCGTCGCGCAGCCAGCAGAACCGGTAGTCCCAATTGCGCACCCCGCCGAGCGCTTCCGGCAACGAGGTCGTCACGGCGGCCACGATGCCGCCCGTCGGGCCGTAGGTGAGCGTCTTGAGGGTGAGCAGCGAGCGGACGACGGCATCGCGCCACTCACCCTTGTAGGTGCAGCGGTCGACCCATTCGCGCCAGTACGCCTCAGTCGCCTCCAGGGCGACGATCGGGTCGACCGGGTGCGGGGTGGGCAGATGCGAATCCCGCCAGGTGAGGACGAACGGTGCGTGGAAGCCCTCGCCGACACTGAAGTCCGCGACACTCGCCATGTTCTCGCCACGTACGTCGACCGGCGTGCGCAACCACACCGCGTCGGGACCGGCGATGGCGACGAGATCTCCGCCGACGTGGTGCACCCACGGGATGATGTGGCCATAGTCGAAGCGCAACCGCAGGTCCATGCGCATCTGTACCCGACCGCGGCTCCTCGCCAACGGTGCGCAGTGTGGTCCGGCTATGAAGCTTTCGCATTCCGACACCGAACGCATCGTCCACGTCAACGGCGTGGACCTCTGCGTGGAGATTTTCGGTGACCGGGCCGACCCTGCGATCCTGTTGATCGGTGGCGCCACCGCCTCGATGGACTGGTGGGAGGACGACTTCTGCCGGCGACTCGCCGACGGTCCCCGCTTCGTCATCCGATACGACAGCCGCGACACGGGACGGTCGGTCACCTACGAGGCCGGCGCCCCGCCCTA
>Ga0137365_10002213_pt1 | contig 15406 bp, 14 predicted proteins | sample SagtaG_9_FD_104799 | JGI IMG/M metagenome (GOLD analysis project Ga0137365, IMG submission 104799) | Vadose zone soil microbial communities from Sagehorn Ranch, Mendocino, California, USA - Sage1_L_40_16 metaG | ecosystem: Environmental > Terrestrial > Soil > Vadose zone | place: USA...
GCGGCGTCGCCTGCGAGCAGCCAGCGATTGCCATGAAGCTTCGTGCTGCGATAGGAAAAATCCGTGGCGACATAAACTTTCGACGCGCGCCGCGCGTTCGTCATTCGTTTGGCGATGACCGGTTGTTCGGCCAGGGTTTGAGCGAGAAAATCTTCCGCGCTCAATTTCGATTTGCGAAATGTGTCGCTATCAAGCACGACGCCGATGCTAGTTCGCTCCGTTGTGAGCGGAATAATCCAAAACCAGCGATCGATTCCGCGGATCAACGCTGTCAGTGTGCCGTCGATTCCTTCCGCGCGCGAAACGCCGTCGTAATGCGCGAAAATCGACAATTTCTGCAGATGATCATACGTCTTCTTAATTCCAAGTTTGGTGCCGAGGACCGAATTGCGTCCACTGGCGTCGACCAGGTAACGAGCACGAACGGCTTGAGAGGAGCCGTTCTGCTTGATGCCAAGATCGATATGTTCGTTCGAGAAGGTCACGGTTTCGACTGTCGCCTGTTCATGCACTTCAGCGCCGTTTTCTGCCGAATGATCGAGCAACAGTTTGTCGAAATCGGCGCGCGTCACTTGATAGGCATGCTCGGTTTGGGAGCGATACGCGTCCTTGAAATAAAATTTATTTCCTATCTCGGAGCAGGAGCCGAACATTTCGCCGCCAAACTTTTTCATGAACCCGGCCCGCAGAATTTTTTCATGCAGATCCATGCGCGTGAATGCCTTCATACTGAAAGGCAGGAGCGACTCGCCGATGTGGAAGCGCGGAAAATTCTCGCGCTCGAAAACAATCACACTGCGTCCAGCGCGTGCCAGCAGGGTTGCGGCGGTGCTGCCAGCCGGCCCTCCACCGATGATCGCGACGTCGTAGATGTCGATCTCCATCTAAAGTTTATTTTATCGGAGAATTGAATGATTTTCCAGCCACCGATTGACACAGATGAAACACAGGTAAGAAACGGAAATTGAGGGTTCAGGATTCAGGGTTCAGGAATCTGTGTTAATCTGTGTCCATCTGTGGCGAATGCTCCTTCTGAGAAATGAAATTGATCGATAAGTTTGTCAGCCGCGAATTGATCGTGAATGTGCTCTTTGCCATCGTGGTCCTGAGCCTTGTTCTGGTCGTGGGCAATATTTTTCGCAAGCTGCTCCCATTGCTCGTGAATCACGACGTGCCACTGGAATACTTGCTTAGCTTCATCGCTTATGTGCTGCCGTTCTCCCTTATCTTCACCATCCCGTGGGGATTGCTGACCGCGATCCTGCTCGTCTTCGGCCGGCTCTCGGCGGACAATGAATTGATCGCACTGCGCTCGAACGGCGTGAGTGTGACGCGCGTTTGCATTCCACTGGCCGCGATCGCGCTCGTCAGCACCGCAATCTGTCTTTGGCTCAACGTGCAAGTGGCCCCGGCCGCGCAGGAAAAATTACGGAGTACGATTTTCGATCTGGCGACGCGCGACCCGATGGCACTGTTCGGGAGCGACCAGGTGATCGATGAGTTTCCCGGCCGAAAAATTTACGTCGGCAAGAAAGAAGGAAACCAGCTCGAGAACATTACTGTTTTCGAACTAGGCCAAGGGTCGCTGCCGGTAAAAGTGACCTATGCGCACTCAGGCATGCTCGAGGCCGATCTGCCGAATAAGCGAATTTTGATGCACCTTTACCAGGCGCGTTTTCAACAGCGCGATGAAAAGGATCCATTGGACCTGCGGAAGATGCGCGATGGAATCAACATGACTGAAGGGACGTTGCCGATCAGTCTGGAAGAACTCTACGAAAAACAAAAAAAACGGCCGAGCCGTTCCGCTTTGTCGATCGAACAACTTCTCGATCAATTGAAGAGCGCCAGTACGCGAGAACGCAGCGCCAGCCGGACCGAAATCAACAAACGGTTTTCCTTTCCGTTTTCGTGCATGGCTTTTGCCCTGATCGGCGTGCCGCTGGGCGTGACCGCGCATCGGCGCGAAACTTCGATCGGCTTTGCCATGGGATTGATCGTCGCCGTCTCCTATTTTCTGTTTGTCATCATCGCCGACACGTTGCGTTCCAATCCGCATGTGCATCCAGAGTTGCTGGTTTGGTTTCCGAACGTGCTCTTTCTCCTGCTCGGCGCATTCCTCTTCCGGAGATTGAGCAAGCAATAGAGTTCTTAGGCGTTTGCTTTCCGATTGTTGCGCGGGAGGGCGACGCAGATTTTGCCGTCGCGCATTTCCACTTTGAACGTTTTCAAATCCAACTTGGCTGGTCCATGAGTGACTTTTCCAGTCCGGACATCGAAACAGGAGTTGTGCCAGGGGCATTGCACATTAAAGCCCTCAAAACTGCCTTCGGACAACGGGCCGAACCGATGTGTGCAAAATTCCTGGAAGCCGTAAAAGTGATTGTCGATCTTCGCGATCGCGACGACCTGATCCTCTAGCTCGACGCGTAATGTTTCTCGATCTTGCAGACGTTCCGCTTCGGGAACTGGAACGAAGACGACATCAAATTTTTCGCTCGAAGTGAAACCCGCCGTGGAGAGATGGAGCGTGTCTTCCGGTGTTGCCGTGCGGCGCTTGTGCCGCCCCACGCTAATGCCCTCGTCGTAAACGAGACGACCGCCGAGATAACCGGAAACGGAAAGAAGTGCGACGCCTGCCAGCGACAGAACCAGAGGCAGCAGCGGTATTTTGGACTCGGCGAGCATGGATGAGCGAACGCCCAAATTAATTCCGTAAAGTGCGACAACAATCAGATTCAAAGTCATGTGTGCGGTGGCGGTGCGTTTGGCGGGATGATCGCTCCGGATATCGGTGTAATCGACGAAACCGGGCACGGCTGCGATCAGCGCGGTGATCGTTCCGACAAGCATGGCGTAAAACGAATCGCGCACGAGATACGGCACCGACGGGAACGCGAGACTGGCCAGGTCGAGGATGAGGCTCAGGATAAACAGGCCGATCGGGAAATGGACCAGCATCGGATGCACTGGATGCCGCAACGGTTTGCCTTCGAGAAAATCTTTTAGCATCGATGTTTCCTATTCCGGCGGAACATTTGCGCCGCCGGCCTCGGCGATTTTACGCCACTTCTTTTTCGACATCCGCGCGACGCTGATGCCGTATTGATAAACCATCATGCCGCCGAGATAAGCCGAGCCGATCAGGAGCGCGATACCGATAGCCGAGAGCAGCAATGGGGCGCCAGCGACCTTTGCGTCCTGGCGAAACGTTTGCATGCGCAGGCCGAGATTGATCGCAAACAACAGGGTGACGGTAAGGTTGAGTCCCATGTGATACAATCCAATCTTCCACGCCGGTTTTTCTTTTTTGATGCCGGTCCAATCGACCAGACCGGTCGGCACGGCCAGGAGTGATGCAACCAGTCCGAAAATGATTGCGTAAAAAGAGAGCCGGACCATGGCATTGCCGCCAATCTCCCATTGCGAAAGCAGGTCGAAGATCAGCGCGCCGGGCCACATCGCCATCGGCACGTGCACTACGATCGGGTGCAAGGGATGCCCTAGCCATTTTCCCTTTAGAAAACCAAGCAGCCATTTCATAAGTTGGGGCGGAGTGCCCTTGTTAAAACATCGGGACTCGCCGCTGCTGCAGACTTAAGTAAAACCAGCATTGTAACTCCAGATTATTGTAACGATGAGCTGCCGTCAGTTTCCGCCTACCAAGCAAAATGGTTGCTAATCGGATGTTCTTCGCTACCTTGCGCGTTCCTTTATGGCCAAAACCGCCTGGATTAATCGTAACAAGCGCAAACGCGCGACGGCCAAGAAATATGCTGCCGTGCGGGCGGAGTTGAAGGCGAAAAAAGACTACGCCGGTCTGGCGCAACTGCCACGCGACGCCAGCCCGACGCGGGTGGTGAATCGTTGTGAAGTCACCGGACGCCGCCGCGCTTTCATTCGCCGGTTTAAAGTTTCGCGGCTGACTTTTCGCGAGCTCGCTTCTCAGGGGCTGATCCCTGGCGTGACGAAATCAAGCTGGTAGAATCTGGCGATGCGGGTTTCGGATGCAGGCATGCGTCCGCGCAATGAATTTTTTGTTGTTTCTATTTTTCGCAGCAACACCAATCGCTGACGCGATCCTGACCCATTGGGACTCGCCCGGAGTCGTGATTGGGAAACTGGCGGTGATCGCGGCCCTCGTCGCGCTTAACGGTTTCTTCGTCGCGTGCGAATTTGCCATCGTCAAAGTCCGCGCCAGCCAGCTCGACACTCTGGTGGAGGAGGGGAATTTGCGGGCGAGTTTCGCCAAATATGTCCGTGGGCATCTCGATGCTTATTTGTCGGCCACGCAGCTTGGCATCACCCTGGCGAGTTTGGCGCTGGGCTGGATCGGCGAACAATTTCTCGCGCACATGCTCGAGCCATTTTTCGCGCTCGTGCACATTTACTCGCACGCGTTTGTGACGTCGGTTTCGGTCGCGCTCGCCTTTGTCGGGATCACATTTTTGCACATTGTCTTTGGCGAACTGGGGCCAAAATACACGGCCATCGCCAATCCATTGCCGGTCGCCCTTCGCCTGGTCCGGCCGCTGGGCGCATTCTATGTCTTGTTCAAACCGGCCATCTGGCTCCTACACAAGTCTTCCAATTTTCTCCTGCAAACGCTGTTGCGCATTCAGCCAGTAGCCGGCACCGAACTGGCGCATAGCGAGGAAGAACTGCGCCTCATTCTCGATCAAAGCGAGAAATCCGAGGAGGTCTCACCGCTCGGCCGCGATTTGTTGACCAATGTCCTCGATCTGCGCCGCCGGGTTGTGCGCGACATCATGACGCCGCGCGGCGAAGTTGTTTCGCTCGATATCGAGGACAGCTTCGAGGAGAACGTAAAGAAAGCGCTCGCTTCCAAGCATACGCGTTTTCCCCTCGTGCGCGGGCATCTCGATAACACCCTCGGCCTTATTCATGTCAAGGAACTCGTGCCGATGATGCGCGATCCGCAGCCTGATCTGTTGCGAATCAAACGTGAGTTGATGCCGGTCCCGGAAATGATGTCGCTGGAAAAATTGCTGACGTTATTTTTGAGCAAGCACGCGCATTTGGCCATGGTGGTCGATGAATTCGGCGGCACCGTTGGAATGGTAACGCTGGAAAATGTGCTCGAAGAACTGGTCGGCGATATTCAGGACGAGTTTGACGCGGAGAAGGAAGAGTTCCGCAAGATCAATGAAAACGAATTCGCGGTGGATGGCGCACTCGGACTTTACGAATTAAGCGACCTTGCCAAGCTCGAGTTAGAGAGCGCGGACGTGAGCACGATCGGCGGTTACGTCACGCATCTGCTCGGTCATCTGCCGAAGCAAGGCGAGCAGGTCAAGATCGACAATTACCTCGTCACGGTTTCGCAAACCGATTCCCGCCGCGTGCGGCAATTGCATTTTCGAAAATTGGGCGATACTTCGACGTCTGTAGCCGAGCCAGCGACGAAACCCAACGTCGCGCTTTGATTTTTGTAGAGGCGCTTGTGCCAAGCGCCTTTGTTTTGGTTCGGCGTTTGACACAAACGGCGCTACAACTGGCCGAGATGGAAATCACCGTCCAAACCGAAATTACCTGTCCGCATTGCGGAGAGAGTTTTCCGTTGGAAGTGGACACTTCGCAGCCGGATCAATCCATTATTGAAGATTGCACGGTCTGTTGCCGGCCGATCAATTTGGCGATTCGCTGTCGCCCCGGCTCCGTTGTCGATCTTAACTGTAGCGGCGCTCGATGAGCGTCGCATTTGTTCGGCCGGCGATCACAGACCGCCACAACAAATTTTCCTGGCATGCTCATTCCCTACTGGCGCGCGGCCAATTTTTCACGAGGCTAAATGCTGATGCACGAAGAAATTTCCCGCGGCAACGGCTGGCGCCTTGAGAGAACGGCGCCGAGCCTGCCGGAATCGCACCGCACGATCCTGATCGCGCCGGGTGCAGGCTTTTGGCGAAAGCTTCTCGCCTTTTCGGGCCCGGGTTATCTCGTCGCGGTTGGCTATATGGACCCGGGAAACTGGGCGACTGATTTGGCGGGCGGCTCGGGTTTCGGCTACACCCTTCTCAGCGTCATTTTGCTTTCGAACTTGATGGCCATTCTGCTGCAAGCACTTTGCGCGCGGCTTGGCATTGCCACGCAGAGGGACCTTGCCCAGGCCTGTCACGATCATTATTCGCGCCCGATCGCATTAGCGCTCTGGGTGCTCTGCGAACTGGCCATTTGCGCCTGCGATCTGGCCGAAGTGATCGGTTCAGCCATTGCCTTGAATTTGCTTTTTAAGATTCCGCTCGTCATCGGCGTTTGCATTACCGCACTGGACGTTTTGGCCGTGCTCTATTTGCAAAATAAAGGCTTCCGCTACATCGAGGCACTGGTCGTTGGCCTGATCCTGACGATCGGAGGCTGTTTCCTCTTTGAGATTATTTTCTCAAATCCAGAATGGCGGGCCGTCTTGGACGGTTTTCTTCCCAGCTCCGACATCGTGCGCAACCGGGACATGCTTTACATCGCCATTGGCATCCTTGGCGCTACCGTCATGCCGCACAATCTTTACCTCCATTCCTCCGTTGTGCAGACGCGCAATTACGAACAAACGTCCGCTGGAAAAACTGAGGCGATCAAATTTGCCACCCTCGATTCTAGCGTGGCCCTCATGTTCGCGCTCTTTATTAATGCCGCAATTCTCATTGTCGCTGCCGCAACCTTTCATTCGCACGGCCAGCACGGTGCGGCCGAAATTCAAGATGCTTACAAACTTCTGTCGCCCATGCTCGGGGTGCCGATCGCGAGCGCACTTTTTGCCTTCGCGCTCCTCGCTTCGGGTCAAAACTCGACCCTCACCGGAACGCTTGCCGGCCAAATCGTGATGGAGGGATTTCTCAATATTCGGTTACGTCCCTGGCTGCGCCGTTTGATCACGCGGCTGGTCGCAATCGTGCCCGCCGTTCTCACCGCCGCGTTTTTCGGGACGAGCGGCACGGCGAAACTGCTTCTGCTCAGTCAAGTCATCCTCAGCCTGCAGCTGTCCTTTGCAGTTGTCCCGCTCATCCTATTCACGAGCGATCGTCGCAAAATGGGCGAGTTTGTCTCGCCACGCTGGCTGCAAACACTGGCCTGGATTACGGCGGCTGCGATTATTTTGGTAAACGGAAAGTACCTGTGCGATTGGGCCGGAATCAGCGCCTGGGTCGGACGCTCCCTCTGATTATGTATCACAAAATTCTCGTCGCTCTCGAAAACAGTCGCGCGGATGAAACGCTTCTGCCGCACATCGGCGAGCTGGCGAAATTACACGGCTCGGAATTGCTCCTCGTACATGTGGCGGACGGTTACGTCGCCCGCAATTATGAGCAACTCAATCTGGCTGAGTCGCAAGAAATGAAAGAGGACCGCGCCTATCTCGAAAGCTCCGCCGAGACATTGCGCCGTCGCGGTTTGACCGTTAATACTTTTCTCGCGCTCGGGGACCCGGCCGAAGGAATCTTGAAAGCGGCGGAAGATCGACAATGCGATTTGATCGCGATGACCGCGCACGGACACCGGCTTCTCGGCGACCTTCTTCATGGCAGCACGATCAATGAAGTGCGGCATAAAGCACAGGTGCCAGTGCTTCTCGTTCGCGCCGGAAAGTAAAACTGCGTGCGATTCCCTCACGACGCGTTTAGAAAGACGGCGTGAAAGTGGTTCTTCTGACCAACGAATATCCGCCGCACATTTACGGCGGCGCGGGCGTGCATGTGGATCATTTATCACGCGAACTCGCCAAAACAATCGAGGTCGATGTCCGCTGCTTCGGCGACCAACGTTTCAAAAAAAGAAAGCTCAAAGTCACAGGCTTCGGCCTTGATACGAGTGAGTTCACCTGTCCGGCGCCGTTGCAATCGGTTTTTGGTGCGGTCCGGCGCTGCATCGATTTCAATACAACCAACGTCGATGCTGATCTTGTCCATTGCCACACTTGGTACAGCCATTTTGGCGGGATTCTCGCGAAATTGAATTACGGGATTCCGCTCGTCGTTACGACGCATTCACTCGAGCCGATGCGGCCGTGGAAACGCGAACAGCTCGCCGGCGGCTATGATTTTTCGCTTTGGATTGAAAAGACGGCGCTGGAAATGGCCGACGCGATCATTGCCGTTTCAACTGAAACCAAGATCGACATCGAGCGCTTGTTCGATGTCGATCCAGCGCGCGTGCACGTCATTCATAACGGCGTCGACCTCGATCAATACCGCAAAGTTAATTCAACCGCCGCGCTCAAGCGGCATGGGATCGCTCCAGGCAAACCCTACTTGCTCTTTGTTGGCCGGATCACCCGGCAAAAGGGAATCGTCCATCTCGTGCGCGCCATCCAATTCATGGACCGCGATTTTCAAATTGTACTTTGCGCTGGCGCGCCGGACACGCCCGAGATCGCAGCGGAAATGCAGGAGGCGGTCGCGAAAGCCAAAACAAATCGACCGGACATCATCTGGGTCGAAGAGATGGTCGACCGGAAAACGGTGATCCAACTTTACTCGCACGCCGCGGTCTTTTGTTGCCCGTCGATTTACGAACCTTTCGGCATCATCAATCTCGAAGCGATGGCATGCGAGACTGCGGTCGTGGCGAGCGCAGTTGGGGGGATCAAGGAAGTAGTTGTCGATGGAAAAACCGGCCTTCTCGTTCCCCTCGAGCAAATGAAGGAAAGTCCCTTCGAAGCGACCAATCCGGAAAAGTTCGCGCGCGATCTGGCTGCGCGCGTCAATCACCTGATGAAAGATCGACATCTGCGCGAAAAATTCGGCCACGCCGGAAGAAAGCGCGCCGAAGAAAAATTCAGCTGGGGCGCGATCGCTGAAAAAACGACAGCCTTATATAAAACTCTTCTTTAGCGGGCTCGAAAGCTTTCGAGGTCGCATTCATGCGGCGGTCGTATAGTTAGATGCACCATGTTTGTCGATCGAATCAAAGTTTTTGCACAAGCCGGCAACGGCGGACGCGGCTGCGTCAGTTTTCGACGCGAGAAATTTGTGCCCAAGGGTGGACCGGACGGTGGCGATGGCGGCCGCGGTGGCGACGTGATGCTGCTGGCGGATCGACATGTGGATAATCTCTCGCATCTTTTTTATGAGCCGATCATCAAGGCGAAGAAGGGCGGGCACGGGCAGGGGAAGAAGATGCACGGGCGCTCCGCCCCGGCGAAAGTGGTGAAGGTACCGGTGGGAACGATCGTGTGGAAGGCTGAGGGAGGAGGGATGAAGGATGAAACGCAGACTGAAAACAAACTTTCATCCCTCATCCTTCATCCTTCATCCTTTCAGCCGCTTGTCGATCTCAGCCGGGATTGCCAGGATTTTTTGCTCTGCCGCGGCGGTGCAGGCGGCAAAGGCAACGTCCACTTCAAGAGCTCGCGCAATCGCGCCCCGCGTGAGTACACCGAAGGTGAAGAAGGCGAGCAGGGAGATTTCGTGTTTGAGCTACGGACGATCGCGGATGCGGGATTGGTCGGTTATCCGAATGCGGGCAAATCGACTTTACTGCGCAAAATGTCGGCGGCGCGTCCCAAAGTAGCGCCGTACCCGTTCACGACGCTGCACCCGATTATCGGTGTGGTCGCACTTCCCGAGTATGGCCGGGCGACGATCGCGGATATTCCTGGTTTGACCGAAGGCGCGCATCGGGGGCTTGGGCTTGGGCATGAATTTTTGCGGCACATTACGCGTTGTCCCATTTTGCTTTTTGTGGTCGATGTTGCTGGAAGTGAAGGCCGCGACCCGATCGAAGACTTGCGAAGTCTCCGGCGCGAAATCGATCTTTACGATCCGTTGTTGTCGGAACGACCCTGGTGCATCGTTGCCAACAAAATGGATTTGTCGGGAGCGAAGCAAAATCTTGAAGCATTACGCAACTACTTTCCCTCGATCGAGGTCGTAGCTATCTCCGCGAAAACGGGAGAGGGCCTGGATGAGCTGAAAGCGATGTTGGAAAACAGGGTGGAATTTGCGTGAGAAAGGCTCGAACTGCTAATTGTTGAAAAAAGCGCTAATGGGCATCTGATCAATTTCTTCGGTGCGTTATATTTACGTGGAGCCGGTTATTCACACCAATTAACAACTAGACAGGAAACATCACCTCGCCCATACTCAACACCCTTTCCATGGCTAAGCACGTTGTCGCCAGCTATTGCACGTCCTTCCTCAAGCCGGAGATGTTGCACATTTACCGGCAGGTAAAGGCGCTGCACGGCTTCAGGACGTTTGTCATAACCAAGGAGGTGCAAAACGCGGATTCTTTCCCGTTTCGCGATATCGAAATCATTCCGCAATCGCGGATGAACCTTTTGCGCCACGGCTGGCTCAAGTTTGTGAAACGCGAGCCGCCGATTGTTTATCGGGGCGAATATCAGGTGCTGGCGTCATTGCTGGAAAAACGTGGGGCGGATCTCATGCACATCTACTTTGGACACACCGGCGTGCATCTGTTGCCGTTTATCGAGCAATGGGACAAGCCGTGCGTGGTTTCTTTCCATGGCGCCGACGTCGCGATCAAGGAAGACATCGCCGATTATCCGGTAAAGTTGCGCCACTTGTTTAATCTTGTCTCACTGGTCCTGGCGCGTTCGCAATCGCTCGCCAACCGATTGGTCCAATTCGGTTGCCCGCCTGAAAAGCTGCGGATCAATCGAACCGGCATACCCCTGGATGAGTTTCCATTTGTCGACCGCCACGTCCCGCCAGATGGACGCTGGAAAGTAATGCAGGCGTGCCGTTTAATTCCGAAAAAAGGCGTGGCCACCAGCTTGCGTGCTTTCGCAATTTTCAAAAGGGACAATCCGCACGCCGAATTCTTCATCGCTGGAAAAGGCCCGCTCCAACGAGAACTGGAGATGCTCGCCGCCGGCCTCGGTATTCTAAAGGATGTGCATTTTGTCGGTTTCCTTCCGGAACGAAAGTTGATGGAGCTCTACGCGAACTCACACATGTTCCTTCATCCAAGCGAAACACCACCGGATGAGAATCAGGAGGGAATACCGAACTCTGTGCTGGAGGCGATGGCCACCGGTCTTGTCGTCGCCGCGACACGGCATGGTGGGATTCCAGAGGCCATCCAGCATGGCCGCACCGGCTGGCTGGTCCCGGAGGAAGACCACATTTCCCTGGCCAGGACAATGCAAGAAATCACGAGCTCGCCGCAAATGTTGAGCGAAATGGGATTGCGCGCCCGTCAGACGGTGGCGCAGCAATTTCAGCAGCAAACGCAGATCCGTCTGCTTGAGTCGTTTTACGAAGAAGCGATCTCCATGCGGGCCGCCGCCGAGCCGGTGAAAGCCGCAGCGATCTCTGCGGTACCACAGTTCGTCGAGCCAGTTACGGCGAATTGACGCTGCTGCGACAATTTTGTTTCTTGTCATCCGGGCAAAACGCGCTTTGGTATGCGCGACGCAAGCCGGCCTTGTGTTGAGCGTCATCGCCTTTGCTGGCGACGCCAATAAAGAAGCTCGGGCGCAGGCTTGTCATCAACCGAATGCAACACTGTTTTCCCTTTCGCTTATCATTGTCGATCGTGGCAGTCCTTTGCGGATGCGCTTTTGCTACATCGGCAATTGCAGCCGAGCCGGCGGCGGCTGAGGCAAAAGAGCAACACGAAGCTGGAGTGCCGTTAAAGCCGGCCCCGCTCGCTCATATCGGAAAGTTTGCGATCACCAACTCAATGCTGGTGACATGGGTTGTGGCGGCCGGGATTATCATCTTCGCGCAATCAGCCACCCGACGGATCAAGCCGGTGCCCAGTGGCGCACAGAATTTTTGGGAATGGCTGGTGGAGAGTCTTTATAATTTTCTCGAGAGCATTATCGGCCGCGAGCTTGTGCAAAAAACATTTTGGTTTTTCGCGACGATCTTCATTTTCATTTTATTCGTGAACTGGTTCGGACTCATTCCCGGAGTCGGAACGATCGGTTGGGGACATCACGATCCAGCGACCGGTGTTTTCCATGTCGCTCGGCCTCTCCTGCGCGGAGGAAACGCCGATCTCAACATGACCTCGGCAATGGCGCTGATTTTCTTTCTTCTTTGGCTTATCTGGGCGATCCAGGCCAACGGTGTCGGCGGGTTTTTGCTTCACATTTTCGGACCGAAGGGAGAAACCTCCGGTTTACTGAAGATCATGATGATCGTGATCTTTTTTATGGTCGGCTGGCTCGAGATCATCTCGATTTTGTTCCGCCCGATCTCGCTCAGCTTTCGTCTTTTCGGAAATGTTTACGCCGGTGAAAGCATTCTGGAGGCTATGTCCACGATGGTGCCCGCGCTTTCGTGGCTCATTCCAATTCCATTTTATTTTATGGAGATACTGGTCGGAATCGTCCAGGCGCTGGTTTTTATGTTGTTGACCGCCGTTTTCACGCTTTTGATTGCGCAACATCAGCCTGGGCACGAACCACAACACTGAAAATTTCGGCAAGCCGATCGCAGCAGCTCTGCGACGATTGCCAGAGAGAAAACCAAACAGAAAAATATGATACTACCATTATTGGCAGAGATGAGCGGAAGCATTCACGTGGGCCTTGCGGCAATGGGCGCGGGTATCGGTGTCGGGTTAACCGGCCTCGGCGCGGCCTCGGCGGTGGGTCGCAATCCCGGCGCAGCGACGCCGATCCTTGTGCAAGCGATTCTGGCGATCGCATTTACCGAGGCGATCGTTTTCTACGCTCTCTACCTGCTGCCTCACTAAAGAATTGCGGGCGGCAGCCGACAACGTTTCTATGCTTCCGTTTCAATTGATATGGCTTCGATCTTGATTCTTGCTCAATCCAGCGGCGGCATCGCGGATTCCGCGAAGGAAATCGCCGACACCTTTGGGTGGAATTGGCAGCTATTTTTGTCGCAAGTCGTCAGCTTCGTGATCGTGGCGCTGCTTCTGCGTCGTTTTGCTTACAAACCAATTCTGGCGATCCTGGAAGAACGCCGGCAGAGGATCGAGCAAGGTCTTTTGAACGCTGAGCTGATAAAGAAACAACTCGCCGAAGCCGAGCAGCATCACGCCGAGATTTTGGCCAAAGCCAATGCGGACGCGCAGAAGATGATCGACGAAGCGCGTGCGAGCAGCGCGCATTTAGCCGAGCGCAAGGAGCAGGAAGCGATTGCCGCGGCCGAACAGATCATGGCCAAGGCGCGCGAAGCCGGTGCGGTGGAGCACGAGCGCACAATGGAGGCGTTGAAGCGCGAGCTCGGGCGGCTGGTGGTCGATACCACTGCGAAAGTAACGGGCAAAGTCCTTACCGCTGACGACCAGCACCGGTTGCAAGAAGAGGCTGCGCGTCAACTAGCCTCATGAAAATCAACAAGGAAATTCGCCAGCTTTCGCGGGGAATGTTACGGGCCAGTTTCACCGACGGTCGGATCGACCGCGGCAAGGTTATATCGCTCGTGCAATCGTTCATTGCGCAGAAGCCGCGGCGTTATCTCGACATTCTACAATACTATAAGCGCCTTCTGCGTCTCGAGATCGACAAACGGCACGCGCGAATCGAGAGCTCCAATCCATTAAATCCCGAGACGAGTGCGCAAATCGTCGAGAACCTCAGGAAAAAAAAGGGGCCGGATTTAACCACCGAATTTGTGGTTAACCCGGAGCTTCTCGGTGGAATGCGCATTCGGGTCGGGAGCGACGTTTGGGACGGAAGCGTGCGCGACCGATTGGAACGTTTGCAAAAACAACTTTGAAAATCGCCAACAACAAGATCGACAAATCATGAGTAGTATTCTTGAAGAAATTGAAACGAAAATCGCGGGATTGAAAACATCGACGACCAAGAGCAATGTCGGTGTCGTGCGGGAGACCGGTGATGGTGTCGCGCGGATCGAAGGATTGAGCGACGTCATGCTCAATGAGATGATCGAATTCCCGAATGGCGTTTTTGGTATCGCGTTGAACCTGGAAGAAACCGAGGTCGGCGCGATTTTGCTCGGTGAGACGACGAAAATATCCGAAGGCGACGAAGCCAAAACCACGGGCAAGCTTCTACAGGTCCCAGTCGGCAAAGCGCTTCTCGGCCGCGTCGTTAACACCATCGGTCAACCGCTCGATGGCAAAGGCCCGATCAAAACCGAATCGTTTTATCCACTGGAAAAGATCGCGCCCGGCGTAATCCAACGGCGCAGTGTCAGTCAACCGGTTCAGACCGGCATCATGGCGATCGACGCGATGATTCCCATTGGTCGCGGCCAGCGTGAGCTGATTATTGGCGACCGCGCCACCGGCAAAACAACCATCGCCATCGACACGATCATCAGTCAGGCGCGATTGAACAAGGCGGCCGAAGACGCGAAGGACGCAGATTATCGTCCGCTTTACTGCATTTACGTCGCCGTCGGCCAGAAAAATTCCAACGTCGCGCGCGCGCTTGATGTTCTGGGAAGAGAAGGAGCCATGCCCTATACCACAATCATTTCCGCGACTGCTTCCGACACCGCGACAAATCAGTATCTGGCGCCGTTCGCAGGCGCGGCAATGGGCGAATGGTTCATGGACAACGGGATGGATGCACTCATCATTTTCGATGATTTGTCGAAGCATGCCGTCGCTTATCGGCAAGTGTCACTCGTGTTGAAACGACCGTCCGGTCGCGAAGCTTATCCCGGCGATGTGTTTTATTTGCATTCGCGCCTACTCGAACGCAGCGCGCGCGTGACCGATGAATTCGGCGGCGGCTCCCTTACTGCGCTACCGATCATCGAGACGCAAGCCGGCGACGTCTCCGCTTACATTCCGACCAACGTTATCTCGATCACCGACGGACAAATTTATCTCGAGACCGATTTGTTTTATCAAGGCGTGCGTCCCGCGATTTCAGTCGGTCTCTCCGTCAGCCGTGTCGGATCAGCCGCGCAAATCAAGGCCATCAAACAAGTGGCCGGCAAAGTGAAACTCGACCTCGCGCAATATCGCGAGCTGGCCGCATTCGCGCAATTCGGTTCCGATCTGGATGCCGCGACGAAAGCGCGACTCGATCGCGGTCAGCGCATCGTCGAGCTCTTCAAGCAAATTCAATACAATCCCATCCCGGTGGAGGAACAGGTGGCAGTGATGTGGGCGATGCAAAATGGATTTGTCGATCCTGTGCCGGTCGAGCGGGTGAAGGAGTTCCAGTTCAAGCTACAAGACTGGTTGCAAACCCGGAAGGAAGGTTTGCTCAAATCGATTCGGGAGAAGAAGCAGCTCGACGAGGAGCTCGAATCGCAATTGAAGAGCGCGCTCGAAGAATTCAAGACAACCTGGCAATGATCTCGCTGCAGGCACTCGATTCCGTTATGTCTTCCACCCGCAAGATGGACAATGTCGCAAGCGCGATTCATTTGATCCGCGGCCAGCGCGTCATGCTCGATTCGGATCTGGCGGCGATCTACGGCACCACCACCATGCGATTAAATGAGCAGTTGCGAAGAAA
>Ga0137365_10002220_pt1 | contig 15387 bp, 10 predicted proteins | sample SagtaG_9_FD_104799 | JGI IMG/M metagenome (GOLD analysis project Ga0137365, IMG submission 104799) | Vadose zone soil microbial communities from Sagehorn Ranch, Mendocino, California, USA - Sage1_L_40_16 metaG | ecosystem: Environmental > Terrestrial > Soil > Vadose zone | place: USA...
CTTAATCTCGCTTACGATGCGACGAAGGGGCTCACCGGCAAAGGCGCACTGACACCAAGTCTGCCGCTGCTCAGCAAGGCGCCATTAAACATCGAGTTTGAGCCGGGGACGTTGCGCGTATTTTATGGCGCGGCACAAAAGAATCTCGCGACGCCGATTCCCGGATTACGCATAAAGTCGGCGACGCTCGGCGCGACGATTTTGCCTGAGTTCAAACCGGCGGGCCAGATTCTTTTTGAAGCTGGTCCAGTCGACAAACCTTTTCTCACCGGCGCACTCGATGCATCGATCGATCCGGGCGGACTCGTGTTCGAAGGGACAATTAACGCGCACATTCCCAACACGGATCTCGCCGAAGGTAAGGCCCATTATAAAAACGGTCAGTGGAGCGGCTATGTGGTTGTTGAGAGCACGAAGATTCACTTTCCCGGCGTGACCGGCGGAATGGTCCGCGTCGATTTCAATCCTGATGGATCGATTGTTCCGAGCGGCAAAGTCGATCTGAGCGTCGCCGGCAATCCAATTACAGTCGAAGCAAAATACGGCGGTAACAGACTTCTTTTCCGTGGCTCGGGCACGTTCAAAGTTCCTGCGCTGAATCCGATCACCGCGACGGTGGAAACCGACGGCAGGAACGTCAACTTCGATGGCAGCGCGGGAATCACGATCAAGTATCTGACGGGAACTGTTAACGTCCACTACCGTACCGGAAAATGGTCGGGCGACGGCACCGGCACCTTGAACAAACCACCGGCGGTTGGCACAGTCACTGTTCACCTTGCTGACACCGGTGCGATCTACGGCGAAGGAAAACTCTCTTATCAAATCACGCCGAACCTTGTTGCGGCGATCGGCGTCGTTCTAAACAAAGATCACAGCATTCGCGTTAGCGGCGAGATCGTTCTGGCGACGATCAAACTGTTCCCGCGTTTTCCACAGAGCAAATCGCGCACGCGCATTTTCAAAACGCACTTTGGTGTACCGATTTTCGGGTTTTCGCTCGGGCCTATCGGGGACATCGGCCTTGTGCTGGCGATCGATCCTGAACTCGGCGTCTATTACGGAATTGGTCCCGGCGAAATTCGCAACGCAAAGATCACAACTGAGTTCAATCCACTCTCGGACGATCCCAATATCGCATTTCACGCTGGCGGCCAGCTCTACATTCCATTCGACGCGGGCTTCTACATCAGCATTCCGTGCTCGTTGTCTTTGAGCGCGGTCGTCGCGTCGGTGAGCGCCGGACTCGATGCGAACGCGGACATCGGAATTGTGGGCGCGGCGATGCTCGATGCGGGGATCGACTACGCGATGAAGAAGTGGGCCATCGCGGCCACGGCGGCGATCAAAGTCAATCCGAAACTCGCGCTAAGGATCGACGGATTCCTGCGCGCCGAAGCGGGCATCGGCCCGTTCACCAAGACCGCTGAAAAACGCTGGAACCTGAAGAGTTGGGAATGGGGCAGCGCTATGCAGTTCGGTGTCGAGTTTCCATTCAAGTGGGCATCAGATCAGGAATTCAAAACGCCTTCGTTCAGCGACATCAAATTCATCTATCCCGAGAACATCGATTTCAAAAGTTTGATTGGCGACGTGGCAACGAAGGCCGCGTAGAAGATTTATGAGCACGTTTCCAAATTCACCGCAGTTGCTGAAAGCAGGCCTAATCCTGCTCGATCCCGAGAGCGGAGTGACGCAACGAATAATTGCGCTGCAATACAACCCTGAGACGTTGACGCGCAAGCTCGCGGTGCAAGCTGTCGGCGGCGAGTCCGGCGATCGATCGCAAGCATTGCGCTTGAAAGGGCCGCCAGTCGAAACCATCAGCCTCGATGCTTTCATCGATGCGACGGACCAACTGGAGTTTCCGGATCAGAATCAGACGACGACGAAGAACGGCATTCGTCCACAGTTGGCGACCATTGAGACGATCATCTATCCGCCGAGCAGTCACCTGCAATCGAACAATCAACTCGCCAGTTTCGGGACACTGGAAATTGTGCCGATGCAGGCGCCTCTGATCCTTCTGTCGCTCGGCAGAAATTTTCTTGCGCCGGCTCGCATGACTGATTTTTCGATTATCGAAGAGGCCTTCGATCCAAACCTTAATCCGATCCTGGCGAAAGTTTCGCTCGGCTTCCGCGTTTTGAGCATCGACGATCTCGATTTCGATTCCAAGGCCGGCAGTCTCTTCATGATTTATCAGCAGAACAAGGAGCGGCTAGCAGGTAAATCAACCGCCGGGACTCTGGGCACATTGGGTCTAACCGGAGGGATCCCGTGAGAAAAGATTTGTTCACGATCACCAGTCGTTACTACACGGTTGAGACGACCCAACTGACGACGGCCGATGCCAAGACGATTGTTTATTTGAAGCGCCGTCGCATGCCCCAGCCCGAGAACTTCGTCACGCTGCAAGAGCATCGCGTGGTCGAGGGCGATCGACTCGACAACATTACGGCGAAGTACCTTGGCGACCCGGAACAGTTCTGGCGAATCTGCGATGCAAATAACGCGATGGAACCGGAAGAGCTAACGGACGAAGCCGGCTCGTTGATTCGGATCACACTTCCCGAAGGAATACTGACGAATACCGATGCTTAAAGGCGTGTACGTAACATTGCTGATTGGTCCAACGGTGCCGGTGCCGGTGCCGCAGGTCGTCGTGGACGCGCTCACCGGCATGCAAGTCACCGTGGCCGCAGGACAACGCAGCGGCTTTCAGTTGACGTTCACACTGAGCAATGAATCTCCGCTGCAAACCGCGTTCCTGTTGACCGCAGGCCAAGTGCCACTGCTGCGCACGATCATCATTCTCACGATCAACTCAATCCCAAACGTTTTGATGGACGGTGTCATCACGCACACAGAAGTCACGCCCGGTGGCAAACCCGGACAGTCAACACTGACCGTAACTGGAGAAGATTTGACGAGGGTGATGGATCTGCAGGATTTCAGCGGCATTCCTTACCCTGCGATGCCGCTCGAAGCGCGAGTCGCTTTGATTATTGCGAAGTATGCCTTGTTCGGAATGATCCCTTTAGTCATTCCCAGTCTGTTCATCGACATTCCAATTCCGGTCGATCGCATTCCCGCGCACCAGGGAACCGATTTGAAGTACGTCGAACAACTCGCTTCGCAAGTTGGATACGTTTTCTATGTCGAGCCTGGTCCACTGCCCGGAACGAACACTGCTTACTGGGGACCGGAAATAAAGTTTGGCGTGCCGCAGCCCGCGCTCAACTTCGACATGGACGCTTACACGAATGTCGAAGCGTTGAGCTTCAGTTACAAGACAACTGAATATTCGATCCCGATCGTTTTCATTCAAAATCAACTGACGCACGTTCCGATTCCAATTCCGATTCCGCCAATCAATCCGCTGCAACCGCCGTTGGGAGCGATTCCGCCGTTGCCGACCAGCGTCACAATTTTGAAGGACACTGCAAAGCTTTCGCCGATGCAGGCGATCAGTCGCGGATTGAAAGTTGCGGGACAATCGCAAGACGCAGTGACAGGAACCGGAACACTCGACGCGTTGCGCTACGGTCGTTTGCTTCAAGCGCGCAAGTTGGTGGGCGTGCGCGGCGGTGGCATGGCTTTCGATGGCTTGTATTACGTGAAGAGCGTGACGACGACGCTCAAGCGAAATGAACTCAAACAAACGTTTAATCTGACGCGCAATGGTTTGGTTTCGATCACACCGGTGGTTCCAACATGAGCGACACAGAAACAATTCCAACTAAGTTTTATGGCAAGTACCGGGGCATGGTGCTCAACAACATCGACCCGATGCAGATGGGCCGCATTCAAGTTCAGGTGCCGGACGTCACAACTCTGCTGCCCACAAGTTGGGCCATGCCATGTTTTCCGATGGCCGGAAAGCAGATGGGCTTTTGGGGTATTCCGCAAATCGGAGCGGGCGTGTGGGTCGAGTTCGAACAGGGCAATCCCGATTATCCGATTTGGAGCGGATGTTTCTACGGTTCGGCTGCCGAAGTTCCCGCGCTCGCTTTGACTGCGCCGCCGCCGCTCTCAGATGTCGTGCTGCAAACGGCTTTGCAGAACACGCTTTTGATTAGTGATCTGCCCGGACCGACTGGCGGCATACTGCTGAAGACGACAACTGGCGCGCTGATCTCGATCAATGACGTCGGCATCACGCTGTCGAACGGCAAGGGCGCGACGATCATCATGAGCGGTCCGTCGGTGACGATTAATGCTGGCGCCCTGGTTGTGATTTGAAACGAACGAGGAGGAGACAATGCCTGGATTCTTTTTACACGTTGGCGCCCAAGTGATGTGCGCGCACGGCGGGCAGGCGCAGCCGACCGTGCCCAATCCGCGTGTGCTCGTCAGCGGGCAACCAACAGTTGCGATGACGAGCCCTTATGTAATCGCCGGCTGCACATTTCCGCCACCGCCCGCAGCGAATGGGCCATGCGTCAGCGCGCAATTCGTTATGGGGTCGACTCGCGTAACGTCAAACGGCCAGCCTCTGCTGTTGCTCGACAGCCAGGCCGTGTGTGTTCCCACGGGAACACCGCTGATTATTGCTGTGACTCAGACACGTGCGACGGGAATGTGAGAAGCCATGAACTTTGATTATCCATTTCACGTCGACGATCGCGGCCGGACGGCGGAAGCGTCCGATGAAGATCACATTCGCGACATAATCGAACAGGTTTTGTTCACCGCTCCCGGCGAGCGCGTGAACCGGCCGACATTCGGCAGTGGCGTGATGCAGCTCGTGTTTGCGCCGAACAGCGACGCGCTCGCTGCCGCGACGCAGATTCAGGTGCAGAGCGCTCTGCAACAGTGGCTTGGCGATTTGATCGAAGTCGGCGAGGTGCAGGTCACGAACAACGATTCGACTTTGAACGTCCTGATCCGTTACGTGCTGCGCAGCACTCAGGAGCAGCGAGTCACGCAATTTCAGCGAACGATCTGATGGACACGCAATATCGATGTCAGAACGAAGAGCGACGCCGGCTTGTCGGCGCGACTGAGGATGCCAACGGCAATCCGATCACGCCGAAGCTGAACGGCATCGACTACCTTGAAGTCGCCTCGGCTGATCAGAAGACGCTGAAAGTTTTCTTTCTGCACAATCTGCCCGGGCAGCCGAATCCCATTCCGCCTGCTGCGCCCGCGCTAACGAAAGCGAACATAGTCATCGAAGGCGGCGCGCGCGCTCAAGACATCAAACTGGATGCCGATCCGGTGGCGGCGAACAACGTCCTCACCATGACCGTCAATCAAGCCGGAGATTATTCGACTTACACGCTGCGCATCATCACCAGTCCGACCTCGCTCGATCCTCCGCCGGGGTTCGATCCACAACTCTCCGCTGTGGATTTCTCTTTCAAAGTTGAATGCCCGAGCGACTTTGATTGCGAAGACCAAACTGTTTGCCCGCCGCCGGAATTTGTCGAGCCTGAGATCAATTATCTCGCGAAGGATTATTCGAGTTTTCGCCGGCTGGTGCTCGATCGGCTGAGCACGCTGATGCCCGATTGGCGAGAGCGTCATGCGGCCGATGCGCAAGTCGCGCTGGTCGAGATGCTCGCCTATGTCGGCGATCACCTTAGTTATTTTCAGGATGCGGTCGCCGCCGAAGCTTATCTCGGAACGGCACGCCGTCGAATTTCAGTGCGCCGTTATGCGCGCCTGCTTGATTACTTCGTACACGATGGCGCGAACGGGCGCACATGGGTGACATTCGAAGTCACAGCAGCGTTAGACGGAAAGACCCTGCCGGCGAAATCGATGGTGCTCTCGCGCGGCTCGAACCCGGAAATTGCCGTGACCACGGCGGACGTTGCGAAGGCAATCGCAGAGCAGCCAGTTGTTTTCGAGACGCTGCATGACGTAGCGCTCAATCACTTTCACAACTCGATCTCGTTCTACAGCTGGAGCGATCAGGAATGTTGCCTGCCGTCAGGGGCCACTCGCGCAACGCTTCGCGATACCGGACTCACGCTGACGGCCGGTGACGTGTTGATTTTCGAAGAAGTGTTGAGTCCGACAACCGGGCACGCTGCCGATGCCGATCCGTCACATCGATGCGCGGTGCGTTTGAAGGCAGTCACGAAACGAAAAGATCCACTCGACGATACGAAGGTGGTCGATATCGAATGGTTGGCGCAGGATGCGCTACCGTTTCCGCTCTGTCTGAGTGCGCTGATCGTCGATGACAGCGGCAATGAAGCGGTCAAGGAAATCAGCGTTGCGCGCGGGAACATTGCGCTCGCCGATCATGGCCTGACGATCACTGGCGACGATTTGATTCCATCAGACGTGTCATCTGAAGGGCTATATCGTCCGCGACTCCGGCTTAGCGGAATTACTTCAGCGGTTCCTTACGACGATGCGGAAGCCCGGCTCGAACCGGCATCGACTCTGCTTGATCAGGATGTTCGTGCAGCCCTTCCGGTTGTGACGCTCACCGACGGTAACGAGAACTGGAGTGCAGAACCCGATCTACTCAACAGCGATCGGTTCGCGCCGGAATTCGTGGTTGAGACCGAGCGACACGGCACTGCGCATCTGCGTTTTGGCGACGGCATTTCCGGCAAGAAGCCTGATGAAGGAACTGAGTTCACCGCAACATATCGAGTTGGCAACGGTCGCGCGGGTAATGTCGGCGCGGAAGCTCTCTGCCGCGTCGTTTCCGATCTCGCCGGTTTCCAACGCGTTCGCAATCCACTCGCGGCTCACGGCGGCATTGATCCTGAGTCGATGGAAGAAGTACGGCAATTTGCGCCGCAGGCTTTTCGCACTCAGGAGCGCGCGGTCACCGAAGCCGATTGGGCTGCGGTCGCCGAGCGACATCCCGAAGTGCAAAGAGCAGCCGCGAGATTTCGTTGGTTCGGCAGTTGGTACACGGTCGTAATCACGATTGATCGCACGGGCGGACTGCCGGTGAAGAGCGATGAGAAATTCCGCGAAGACATTCAAAGCTTCCTCGAAGAATTTCGCATTGCGGGCTATGACCTCGAGATAAACGATCCCGTTCTGGTGCCGCTCGACATCCTCCTGAAGATTTGCGTTAAAACCGGTTACTTCCAAAGCGACGTCAAGCAAAGCTTAACGAATGTCTTCAGCCGGTATCCGCTCGCAGGCGGAGGGCGCGGCTTCTTTCATCCGGACAATTTTACTTTCGGACAACCGGTTTACCTCAGCGAGATTTACCAAACGGCGATGAATGTCGCCGGCGTCGCTTCGGTCGAGGCTTTGACTTTTCAACGCTTCGGGAAAGTCGCAAACAACGAGATCGACGATGCGCGGCTAGCGCCTGCGTCGCTGGAGATTATTCAGCTCGATAACGATCCAAATTTTCCGGAACACGGTCGCATCAATTTCGAGATGCATGGCGGTTTATGAGTGATGGCGAACAACGGTTGAACGAGTGCGGATGCTGCGAAGGTGTCATAAGCCTGACGCCTGCGTCGATAGAAAATCTGCCCGGACTCTCGGCGCTCGCTTATCGCGTCGGCACGCACGGCACTTTCAAGACGACGATGCAAGCCGCGTTGTCGGGCGAACCGGCGCTGCGCGAATTGACGACGCGCGAGGACGACGATCCGGCAATCGCGACGCTTGATGGTTGGGCGACAGTGCTCGACGTGCTCAGTTTCTATCAGGAGCGAATCGCCAACGAAGGTTATCTGCGCACGGCGACTGAGCGTCGATCGATTCTTGAGATGGCGCGCAGCATCGGCTACGAGCTGCGACCTGGTGTCGCCGCCGGAACTTTCCTCGCCTTCAAGTTAGAGACGGCGCCGGGAGCGCCGCTATCGGCAAAGATTCCCACGGGAACAAAAGCACAGAGCACTCCTGCTCAGGATGAAACGCCGCAGATGTTCGAGACGACCGAGGACATCACCGGTTACGCGGCGTGGAACGAAATCAAGCCGAAGCAAACGGAAGCAGTCCTGCCTAAACTTGGACTCAAGACGCTCTACTTAAAAGGCACGGCGACGAATTTGAAGGCCGGCGACGCGATCCTGATCGTCGGCGACGAGCGCGCCAAAGATCCCGGCAACGAGAATTGGGATTTTCGTTTGTTGACGAACGTGACCACGGTCTCGCCGCCCGGGTCCGCCGACCCTGGCAAAGGCTATGCGATCATCACGTTGGACCATGGCCTGGGTTCATTCATTCCGCTGGTCCAGCCGGCCGCGAAGAATCCGCGCATCTATGCGCTGCGTCAGCGCGCCGCGTTGTTCGGATATAACGCGCCGGATTGGCGCTCGATGCATGAGAGCTTGCGCGCAAGTTACATGAACGTCGACCCCACGCCCGACAGCGGTCTGCACAATCGCGTCAAGAATCAAACTGAGTGGCCCAGCTTCACGATCACAGGTGTCTCTGGTGTGGCAGACGAAATTCACCTGGATGCGATTTATCCAAAGATCGTCAACGGTAGTTGGATCGTCTTGTCGATTCCCGAATATCAGGAAGTCTACAAGGTAACTGAGGACGCAGAGAGTTCGCGTGCGAACTTTGCGCTGACAGCGAAGACTACGCGATTGAAGCTGCAGGGCGAGGATCTCGCGAAGCACTACGACAATCGGCTGCGCGACACCGTCGTCTTTGGCCAGAGCGAAGAACTCGAATTCGCTGAGAAGCCGATTAAAGACCCCGTTGCAGGGATCGACTTGCTGTTGAATTCGAAAGTTGAAGGCCTCGTATCCGGTCAGTTGATAGCAATCACCGGCAACGACAGCAACACCAGAGATGCAATTGCCGAAATCGCCACGATCGATCGAGTTGTAGACGTGAACGGGTTTACGAAGCTGGTTCTGAAAGCACCGCTCGCGAACAGTTACACTCGGGAGAGCGCGCTCATCAACGCGAACGTTGCGCGGGCAACTCATGGCGATACCAAAAACGAGGTCTTAGGCAGCAGCGACGGTTCAAAACCCTTCCAGAAGTTTCAGCTCAAACAGCAACCGTTGACGTTCGTTTCCGCCCCGACTCCGAGTGGCGGCGAGACAACGCTGGAAGTTCGCGTCAACGATGTGTTGTGGCATGAAGTGCCGAACTTCTACGAACTGCCTTCGAACGAAAGGGCATACGTGACCCGCATGGCCTATGACGGTAAGGTTGCAGTGCACTTGGGCGATGGAGTAACCGGCGCGCGCGTGCCGCCCGGCGTAGAGAACGTCACAGCAAAATACCGTGTTGGCATTGGCAGCAGCGGCATGCTCGACGCCAACCAAATCAATCTGTTGATGAGCCGTCCGCTGGGCGTCAAGGATGTTACGGATCCAACAGCGCCCACAGGAGCTGAAGATCCTGAACAACTCGATCAGGCGCGACAGAATGCTCCGCTCACCGTGCTGACGCTTGATCGAATCGTTTCGCTTCAGGACTTCGAAGATTTTGCGCGCGCCTTCTCGGGCATCGGAAAGGCGCAGGCGACGTGGTTGTGGAACGGCCAGACGCGCTTGATTCACCTGACGATTGCCGGCGTTGACGGTGGCGACGTTCCGGCGAACTCTGATCTCTATCGCAATCTGGTCACGGCAATCGATGCGGCGCGCCATACCGATCAAACCGTGCGGATCGATGCTTACAAGTCGCGTCTGTTCGATGTGGAAGCAAAGATCCTGATCGATCCCAATTACATTTCTGAAAACGTAAAGAGCGCGGTCGAAAAAGCCCTCAGTGATGCTTTCTCATTCGACACGCGTTCGTTCGGCCAAGCCGTCACTGCCAGCGAAATTAGCGTCACCGCGCAAGCTGTAGAAGGAGTCGTCGCAGTCGATCTCGACAAACTCTACTTCGATGGCGCCGCCGCCACGTCGCATGAACGGCTGCCCGCGAATGTCGCGCATTGGGAAGGGAATCAGATCAAGCCGGCCGAGTTGTTAACCGTGAACCCTGACGGAATCAAACTGACTGCGATGAAGTGATGAGCCTGACGCCCGAACAACTTTACGCGTTGCTGCCTGCGATTTATCGCATTCGCGATATCGAGCAGGGCGAGCCGCTAAAGGCTTTGGTCAACGTGATCGCCGAACAGGCTGCCGTGATGGAAGCCGACATCGCGCGGCTCTACGAGAATTGGTTCATCGAGACGTGCGACGAATGGGTCGTCCCGTACATCGGCGACTTGCTCGCCGTGCGCGGCTTGCATCCGTTGGGACCAGACGCGCCGTTCAGTCAGCGCGCGCTGGTAGCGAACACGTTGAGTTATCGTCGTCGCAAAGGAACTGCGACGGCCCTCGAGCAGTTGGCCCACGACACTACGGGCTGGAATGCGCGCGCGGTTGAGTTCTTTCAGTTGCTCGAGACGACGCAGCACTTCAATCACGTCCGGCTCGCGAATGTTCGTACGCCGGATTTGCGAGAGACGAACCAGCTTGAATTGATTGATACGGCTTTTGATGTCGCGGCGCATACGGGGGACGTACGCAGCATCAAGCTGAATCGCGGCTGGCATAACATTCCGAGCATCGGTCTCTTCATCTGGAGGATGCAGAGCTATTTCGTGCAGCAGTCATCGGCTCGGGCAGTCGCGAAACCCGCGGATGGCCGCTATACCTTCAGCCCGCTCGGATTGGATGGGCCACTTTTCAATCGGCCGCAAACTGAAACAACCATCACGCATCTTGCCGAAGAGATTAACGTGCCCGGCTTACTGCGGCGTCGTCCTCTTTACGATGAACTCGAGGCGCGACGGCAAACTCTGATTGATGGCGGCGAGCCGGAGCCGACCTATTTCGGATCGCAGCCGGTGCTTCAGGTTTTCGCCCAGGATAAACCGGGCGATCCAATTGTTGAGATTCCTCCCGAAGAAATTTTGATCTGCAATCTGAGTGAACCGCCTGTTGCACTCCCCGAAATTTGGCTCCGCCCATCGACCAGTAAGCTCTATCAACCAACTGCCGGCGGCGCGAAGGTCGCGCGCACGATCAAAGTTGCAGTGGACCCGGTGCTCGGACGTCTGGCGTTTCCGAAAGGCGTGAAACCGAATGATGTGCGCGTGAGTTTTGCGTACGGATTCAGCGGCGACCTCGGCGGCGGTCCATACAACCGGCGCCAATCGGTGCTCGATACGCTCAAGCGAAAAGTTACCTGGCAGGTTGGCGTCAGCAAGGAAGTCGCGCCGGTTGCCGGAAAGATCTTTTCGACCATCGCAGACGCAGTCGCGGAGTGGAACGCGTTGCCCGCCGGGTCTGTCGGCGTCATCACCGTGATGGACAGCGCGACTTACGTTGAGAATCTGACCGGCGCGAACCGGATCAAGATTCCGGAAGGCAGCGAGCTGCTGATTGTCGCAGCCGATTGGCCCGAAGAACTTGTAGTCGGTGGCACACCTGGGCAGAAGCAGCGCGTCGTTGGTCATCTCGAACCAGACGAGCGGCGCCCGCATGTGCTCGGCGATATCGGCGTCACCGGAATTGCGCCGAGCAACAGCGAAACGCCCGGCAACTTGAACCTCAACGGACTTTTGATCGAGGGCAAGCTGACCGCTGATGGAACGATGACGGGAAATCTCGGCTCGCTGGGCTTGACGCATTGCACGCTAGTTCCCAGTGAAGGCGGCCTCGCCGTCACGTCGAAGAACGATCAGTTGAAGATTGATCTAGAGCGTACGATCTGCGGACCAATCGATGTGCCAAAGTCCGTTCCGTCTTTGAAAGTTTCTGCATCGATTATTGATGGCGCGGGCGGAGGTGCAAGCAACGGAAACGGCACTGCGGCGACAATCGACAGATCGACGTGCTTTGGTCAGGTTGATACGCTTGAGGTTGAAGCTAGTGATTCCATCTTCACCGATCGTCTTACCGCCGTTCGTCGCCAGGTTGGTTGCGTGCGGTTTTCTTACGTGACTGAGAATTCCAGGACGCCGCGACGCTTTCGCTGCCAACCTGATCTCGCGCTCGATAAAGCCAAACCCGGCGAAAAGAGTCTGATCAGAGCGCGGCTGATTCCAACCTTCACTTCAGAAGATTATGGCGACTTCGCGTACGCGCAACTGAGTCGCACCTGCGCCATTGAGATCACCACCGGCGGCGACAACGGCGCAGAGATGGGCGCGTTCGATTTTCTGTTGCAGCCGCAACGGCTGACGAATTTGCAAACTGGTCTCGACGAATATCTGAGGTTTGGACTCGAGGCCGGAATCATCCTGGTTACCTGACAAGCGAACGTTACCACCGTCACACAAGAGGAATCGAACCATGAAAGCCGATACCACCCGATCAACATTCAAGCAGACGAAACATTACAGCGGCGTGCTCATGCAGCAGGGCCGCGTGCAGCTCGACGCCGACTGGAACGAGCAGATCGACATCACCGGTCATCGCATCGAGACCGAAACGATCGACGTGATCGGCAATTGCGGCGCGCCTATGCACAATGCCGGCTTTCATATTGTCGCGAACGTCAACGATCTGACTGCGGAAGAGAAGAAGCTTCCGGAAAATCAAAATCCTCCTGCGCTTGGTGCGAATGATCTATTGATTTCTGGCGGCCGCTATTACGTCGATGGCATTCTTTGCGAGAACGATTCGATCGTCGCGTACACAAAACAACCAGATCTGCCGAATCCTACCGCCGTCAATCAAGCTGGAACTTATTTGGCCTATATCGATGTGTGGTCGCGTCACATGACTGCGGTGGAAGATCCTTCGATTCGCGAAGTCGCGCTTGGCGGTCCCGACACCACCACGCGATCGAAAACAATATGGCAGGTAAAACTCTTGCGCGTTGGCGATGCGAATCTCAATGCGAACTGTGCGACGGTTTTTCAAGCGTGGAACGACGAGATTGCCGCCGGCACTGGCAAACTTGCGGCCAAGGCAGCGACCAGCGCGCCTTCGAACGATCCGTGCATCGTCGCGCCGGGCGCAGGTTATCGTCGATTGGAGAATCAGCACTATCGCGTCGAAGTTCACGACAAAGGATCTCTCGGCACGGCGACATTCAAGTTCTCGCGTGACAATGGATCGATTGTGACGAAGTGGGAATCGCAAGCGGTTAACGACTTGACCGTCAGCAACGCTGGTCGCGATGACGTATTGAAGTTCGCAGCCGGCAATTGGGTCGAACTCAGCGATGATACGAGCGATTTGCTCTCGACGCCGGGCACTTTGGTTCAACTAGCCAAGGTCGAAGGCAATGTGCTGACGATCAATCCGGCCAGCGCGATTCCCGCTGGCCCAATCAACATCGCGAACTTTCCCATGAATCCAAAGGTGCGCCGCTGGGACATGGCCGCGCTCGTCAAGCCCAACAATCAGAATTGGCTTGATTTGGAAGCCGGCGTGCAAGTCCATTTCACCAACGGAACTTACAAGACGGGTGACTACTGGTTGATTCCCGCGCGCACGGCCACGGCCGACGTTGAATGGCCGATCGATCCAAGCACGAATCAGCCAGCGACGCAATTACCTTTCGGCATCAAGCATCACTTCTGCCGGCTGGCGATTTTGCAGCTCGCCAGTGGAACGTGGACAAAACTGAGCGATTGCCGGAATCTGTTCCCGCCGATAACGGAACTGACGAGCCTCTTTTACATCAGCGGCGACGGGCAGGAGGCGCTGCCCGATCCCGGTGATCTGAGCAAATTGCTGCCGCTCGATCAGCCGTTGCAGGCCGGCGTCGCCAACGGCGAATCGCCGGTGGCCAATGCGCACGTTCAATTCACAGTCAAAATCGGTGCTGGCCAGTTGCAGGCAACCAGCGGCACCGGCTCGAGCGTGATCGCGACCACCGGCGCAGACGGCGTGGCCACGTGCAAATGGCAGCTTGATTCGAAAACGCAGAACCAGCAGGTCGAGGCCGTTCTGCTTGATGCGACCGGCAACCCGGTGCATCTGCCGGTGCGATTCAACGCAAACCTGAGCGTCGCCAGTCAGGTCGCTTACGATCCGGCAAAGTGCGCTAATCTCTCCGGTGCCCGGACAATTCAGGACGCCATCGATATCCTCTGCCAGCTCGATCACAGCGGGAAATGTTGTTGCGTAACGGTTGGCAAAGGCGGCGAGTTCGAAATGTTGGACGAGGCGATCAAAAAGCTTCTTGGCGCCGGGAAGACCGACATTTGCATCTGTCTGCTGCCGGGTGAACACCGACTGGCCGGCAAACTTGTTATCGCAGACAAATCCGATCAGCCGACGTTGTGCGTGAGGATCGAAGGTTGCGGCCCATGCACAAAAGTTATTTTGGATAAAGCGCCGATCATCGTCGGACCTGCCCGACGCTTCCAGTTAAAGAACCTCGGGATGTATTCCGAGTTCACGCACCTGCTTGAAATTGATGGCTGTGAGGAAGTCATCGTTAGCGGCTGCGAGCTGATGCGTTTCGGATGGGACCGTGCCATCCTCGCCATCGGCGGCGCCGGAAGCATTCGTGTCACGGACAATTCAATTGCCGCTTATGTGCCCAACCCTCCGACTGGCACGATTCGATTTCCCTCTGCGAAAGAACTGCGCAGCTGGGCCGATTTGGTCGATTCCACGGAAACACTCGCGGAACAGTTCGCAGCATTGTCGCCTCAGTCTTTGAAAAAGACTGTCCCAAAAATTCTTAAAGCCGCCACGGACACGGACGGGGCGACCGCCGAACAGAAGAAGCGTTTCAAGGCGATTGAATTGGCGTTCCGGGACATCGCGTCTGATCAGATCGAAAACCGCACCGCCGCGCTGTTCCGGCCGGCGCTGCTCGAGTTGACCAGCGGCACGGCGTTGACCATTACAGATGCTAACGCCGACGTGCAAATCACCGATAACCGCATCTTTGGCGGCGTGACGCTTTATGGACCGACTTTTCAAATCGCGTCGGCTGAGTTCACGAAACTGGCACAGCGGGTCCGCGACAAGAAGATTACGATCAACGGCTCCGGTCACGTCGCGCAAATTCGCGGGAACATATTGACGGGACTGTTTGTTTCAGATTCGATCACCAAAGCCGACCCGCTTGGCGCGAACGTCTTTTCGCAGATGACGTTTTCGGAAAACGCGCTTTACGACACCTCCAACCAAGCTTTGGCCCAAGGAATCAACGCGAACGCAAACCGATTTTACAGTTTTCCCGATTCGCAAGTCGCCACGGTCAGCGGAGCCTTTGCATGCGTGGTTGGAAACTCCAGCGAAACGCCTCAATCGCTCCTGCTCTATGGAATTCCGGACCCGAAAGTCTTCCTGAAAGAAGCCGCGAATATTTTCGAATTGAAAAGTGTCTAGGCGCAAGCCGGAGACTGCTGCCTGCCGCCGCGCTTTAGTGTCTTAGCTCGCGTCGCGCGCGTACCAATCCACCTTGCGCGTTACGTACATTACGATTGCCAGCACGATGAAGAGCGCGATTGCGCCCATGAGCAGCGCATAATCCTGTTGCCGCAAAGTGATGTAGAGAAATGTGTAAACGCCC
>Ga0137365_10002228_pt1 | contig 15355 bp, 15 predicted proteins | sample SagtaG_9_FD_104799 | JGI IMG/M metagenome (GOLD analysis project Ga0137365, IMG submission 104799) | Vadose zone soil microbial communities from Sagehorn Ranch, Mendocino, California, USA - Sage1_L_40_16 metaG | ecosystem: Environmental > Terrestrial > Soil > Vadose zone | place: USA...
ACTGGATCATCGACCTCGGCCCCGGCGCCGGCCACGACGGCGGCCGGATCGTCTTCGAGGGCACACCCGCCGACCTCGTCGCCGCCCGCTCCACCCTCACCGGCGAGCACCTCGCGGCCTACGCCGGCACCTGACCGAGGCCCTCGCGGACACCGTGAGACGAGTTCTCTCATCTGTTTCGACCTAGTTGCGGCTCGATAAGCAGGCCTTTGTCATCGGGGCGTCCGCGTTCGTCCCGCGGCCAGACTGTAGGGTGTATAGTTAGGCGTATGCCACGGATGCAGGTGTATCTCCCCCATGACCTCTACGAGCAGGTGAAGGCACGGCACCTGCCGGCATCCGAGCTTCTGCAGGAAGCGGTCCGCGCCGAGGTACGCCGCCAGGATCTGCTCAGCGAGACCGATGCCTACCTGACCGGGTTGCTCGCCGAGGTCGGCGAGCCGTCACCGCAGGAGCGAGCCCGCGCCGAGGCCATCGCCCGGCGGATCGCCTCTCACCGGACGCCGCAGGCCAGCTGACACCAAGCAGCCCTGATGCTGGTCCTGGATTCCGGCGCGGTCACCCGCTTGGCCGAACGTTCAGGTCGTGCGGCCGCGCTGATCGCCGCGTTCCGCGCCGAGGGTTTGTGGCCGCCGACAGTTCCTTCCATGGTCTTGGTCGAATGCCTCACCGGAGATGGATCACGGGACGCCGCGCAGCACCGTTTCCTGCGCACGTGCAGTCTCGCGGAGACCGTTCCTGTCCCGCTCGCCCGGCGGGCTGCCTGGCTGCGGGCCAGGGCACGCCAGGGTTCAGCGGTTGACGCTCTCGTCACCGCGGTTGCCGAGCCTGGCGGGACCGTCCTTACCAGAGATCTCGCAGACCTGCGGGCCCTCGCCGCGCACGCATCGGACGTCGCCGTAGAGGCGATTTGAATCCGTCGGCCGTCACCGGTAAGGGCATCAGATCAGGTCCCGGCCAGCCGCCCCCAGCAGGGCCGGATCCGGCGCAGGAGCTGGCGGATCTGAGCTGAGCAGACTTGCGCCGCTCAGCTCAGACTGGGCTGGGTCAGGAAGCCGCGGGCCGCCAGGTTGTGGACGGCGTAGCCGAAGTGCGCCGGCGAGAAGTCCGGAGTGGCTTTCCAGGGATTTTCGCCCATTCCGTGGACACCTTGGACCAGCTCGATGTAGGGCGGTCCCTGCACCGAAACCACGGCCTGGAGGAACATCGGCTTCACCTGGCCGTTTTCGAGGCGGATGTTGAGGGTGGACCCTCGGACTGGCCCCCACTGGATGCCCAGAGCGTCAGTGAACTGGGTCATCGCCGCGGGGAGGTCGGCCACCGTGTAGCCGACCTCGAAGAACCGTGCCACCCGCACCGCAGGGACGCTGGCCATGATGTTGGCCGCGGTAACGGCGCTGCCTGCCGCGATCGCGGCACCGGGGGAGGGCCGCGGCTTGGCCGTCATGTGGCCGACGGAGGCCAGGGTTGATGATGCCGGTAATGCCAGTGCCAGGCCGATCAGCACAGCCCATCGCCACGATATGCGGGAACGCATGCCGCTCACCTGCTGACCTGAATTGAGTTCGGTGCCAGCTGCGGGTGTGCGGCAAAGCCGGCCAATTCCGCGCCAGCGAGACCCTTCCCAGCCAACACGTGACGGCGCTTCAGGGCAATGCGTGAAACTGTGGATGAGAGCCGCAGGGCTGATCTTCGACGCGCCGGGCACGGTGGCCGGTTCCGCCGCTGGGTCCTGGCCGCAGCGCCGGTAGCGCCGGGCGTCCGCGCCGGTCTGACAGCCGATGGCGGCCCGCGGCCGCTGGCAGCCAGTGACCGTGACAACAAAGGCGAAAGACAAAACCATGATGCCGAACGGCTGCCGCGGGAAGTCGCCAGTCAGCATGCGCCGCCCGGCCCGGCCGGACCGCCCGCACCTGGCACACCCCGCCGTCACGAACTCGGCCCTGGTGAGACCAAACGCGAAGCAATGATCCGCCGCTACGAACACTGCGGCCAGACCGGCGATCCCCGGTACGGGCAACCCGGCCAAGACAGCCGAACTCGCCCGAGGGCAGTACGACCGCCGCTGGCTGGGGGTAGCAGTAAATGCTGCCGCCCAGCCGGCTGGCGGGCCCACGCTCGGTTAGCGGTTGGCGTACAGGTCGCGCAGCAGGGCGATCTCGGCGCCGTGGTGCAGTGTCTCGCGGTTGATGTGCAGCACCAGCGCGGCCATCGGGTACTCGGCGAAGGGGCCTTCGGCGGGGCCGCACGGCCGGGCGAGCCCGGCATCGCCGAGGCTCTTGACGCCGGTCAGCCATGCGGCGTACACGTCATCGAGCTGCTGGAGTGCCTGCGCTGCGGTCCCGGCGTAGCCGAACGTCTGGTAGTCCACTGCTGGCCCGCCGAAGTGGTCGGCGACCCGGGTACCAAACACGCCGACGATGAGGTGCGCAAGCCGCCACGCGATCGTGGTGACCGGTGCTGGGCTGGGCTCGGGATCGGCGAAGTCGATAACGAATTCGCCGCCGCCGGCCGCAATCGCCGCTCGTCCGTGTCCCCGTGGGTGGATGTTCCAGGTATTGGCCACCGGCTCCCAGAAGTATTCGGCGTCGGTCAGCCCGTCGTAGCGGGGCCGAAGTTGCTGGCGCCAGTGCCGGTCCAGTTGCTCTGTCAGTTGGTGCGTCCAGTCGATGCCCACCCCCGCAGTGTCGCACTGGGCGGTCCTGCGCGCTCTCTATGCCTCACGCTGCTGGCTACCTCAGGAACATCCGCTCGTGCCGCCGACCCGGGCGATCCCTCAGCGCTTCTGACTGCCAAGGCGCTCAGTCGTGCACCCGCCTACCCTGTTAGCCGGACGTGACCGCTGCGGTCATGACGGAACTCGGAACTGCTCCGGTAGACCCGCATCCGGGCGCGGTTCACCGCTTCGATGGGCCGGTGCTCGACCCCCGCGTGTGCCGGCGAGAAGCTCAGCTCTTCGGAGCGCCGGTCGCGCTCGGGCGTGCGGAACACCTGCGCCGGAATGGTAAGCGTCGCGACCGTCTGGAACGGCGAGACGGTCTCGTCCCAACGGGGGGCGGCGTCGTGGACGGGCATGCCGTCGGCGCGGAACTGTACGGCGAAGGCGAAGCTGACCCCCTCCCGGGAGAGTCGTGTCTCCATTGCCGCGCTCAGATAGTCGCCGGCCAGCCGCAACGGGCGGTTCACAACACTCGCGAAAGCCTTGACAAAGATTTATTATAACACTTAAATCAGATCTTAAATTAAATAGTTTCCGAGCATGGCTTCCAGAGAGAGGGGCCACTGATGGTGCGTCTGACCCGTACGCCCATCGCCGCAGGCATTGCCGCTGCCTTATTGGCAGCGCTAACCGCTTGTGGCGGGGGCACCTCGACGAGCAGCGGTGGCAGCAGCCACGCCAAGACGCTCACCTACTGGGCGAGCAACCAGGGCAGCAGCATCCAGGATGACTACCACAAACTGGGCCCTCAGCTGCAAAAGTTCCAGCAGCAGACGGGCATCAAGGTCAAACTAGAGGTCGTCGGCTGGCCTGACCTGCTCAACCGTATCCTCGCTGCGACCACCTCAGGCCGGGGCCCAGATCTCGTCAACATCGGCAACACCTGGTCGGCGTCGCTGCAGAGCACCGGCGCGTTCGTGCCATTTACCGCCACGACCTTCAACCGGATCGGCGGCGAGAATCGCTTCCTTCGGTCGGCGATCGGCTCGACTGGCGCCGCGGGCAAGCCACCGACCGCCGTCCCGCTCTACTCTCTGGCCTACGGCCTTTACTACAACAAGAAGCTGTTCGCGAAGGCGGGCATCGCCGGCCCGCCCACCACCTGGGCCGAGCTGATCGCCGACGGCAAGAAGCTCACCCACGGCGGCAAGTACGGCCTCGCCATCGAGGGCGCGAGCATTCCTGAGAACGTCCACCACGCGTTCGTCTTCGCCAAGCAGCACGGCGCCGACTTCTTCGACGCCAGCGGCAACCCGACCTTCACCACACCAGGAGCGGTGCAAGGGGTCACGCAGTTCGTGAACCTCATGGCGACTGACAAGATCGTCGCTCCCGCGGACGCCGAGTACGACCAGAACCAGTCCGTGTCCGACTTCGCCACCGGCAAGGCGGCCATGCTGATGTGGCAGGCCGCGGGCAGCACGCTCAAGGCGCACGGTATGACACCCAGCCAGTACGGCGTCGCACCGGTTCCCGTGCAGTCCGGCACCCCCGGCCCGGGGGACATCGACTCGATGGTCGCGGGCATCAACATCGCGATCTTCAAGAACACGGGCAACCTTTCCGGTGCCCTGAAGTTCGTGAAGTTCATGACCAGCGATGCCGAGCAGAAGACTCTCAACGGCGAGTACGGCGGGATCCCGCCGGTCAAGTCCGCGCTGTCGGACCCGGCATTTTCCACCCCTGAACTGACCGTTCTGCGCAGCGTGCTGGCCAACAGCGCCGCGGCGCTGCCCCAGGTGCCCAAGGAGTCGCAATTCGAGCAGCTCGTCGGCACCGCGATGAAGAACCTGTTCGCCGACGCCGCCGCTGGGCGCCCGGTCACCGCACAGACGGTCAAGCAGCAGCTCGCTAGTGCGCAGCAGCAAATGGGCTGAGGCCCGCCCGTGACCGCGACCGCCCACCCGCACACGCCGCCGGCCGAACGGACCTCAGGCCGGGGGCGTGCGCCGGGTGGGCGACCGCGCGTTGTCCAGCGGATCCGCCGGGTCGGCCTGCCGTACCTGCTCTTGCTGCCGGCGCTGATCTTCGAACTGCTTGTCCACCTGATACCGATGCTCGTCGGCATCGTGATCAGCTTGAAGCAGCTCACCCAGTTCTACATCCGCGACTGGCAGCAGGCCCCGTGGGCAGGTTTCGGCAACTACCGGGTCGCGGTCAACTTCAACGCGGCGATCGGCGCGGCGCTGCTGCACTCATTCCTGATCACCTGCGCCTTCGCGGCGGCGGCCGTCGGCCTTTCCTGGCTGCTCGGCACGGCCGCGGCGATCCTCGCGCAAGACCGCTTCCGTGGCCGCGGCCTGCTGCGCGCGGTCTTCCTCACCCCGTACGCGCTTCCTGTCTACGCCTCGGTGATCACCTGGGCGTTCATGTTCCAGTACGACAACGGCCTGGTCAACCACGTCCTGCACAACCAGCTCGGCATCACAAGCCGGCCGACATTCTGGCTGCTCGGCAACAACAGCTTCATCGCGCTCGTCATCGTGTCCGTCTGGCGCAACTGGCCCTTCGCGTTTCTGATCGTGATGGCCGGCCTGCAGATGATCCCGCGTGAGCTTTACGAGGCATCGGCGATCGACGGCGCGGGTATCTGGCAGCAGATCCGGCTGATCACGATGCCGTCGCTTCGCGCCATCAACCAGGTCCTTGCCCTGGTGCTTTTCCTGTGGACGTTCAACGACTTCACCACGCCATACGTGCTGTTCGGCAACGTCGCGCCGCAGGCCGCGGATGTGATCTCCATTCACATCTACCAGGCGTCCTTCCTCACCTGGAACTTCGGCGAGGGATCGGCCATGTCGGTGCTGCTGCTTGCCTTCCTGCTCCTGGTTACCGCCGCGTATTTGCTCGTCACGTCGCGGAGGCGGAGTTATGCCTAGGTCCCGCCGACCGCCCATGGCGCCGCCGCCGTCGTTCGTCTGGACCCGGCGAATCGTGCTGTCGCTGCTTACCCTCTTCGCGGTCCTGCCCGTTTATGTGATGATCAGCAGCTCGGTCAAGCCGCTGCAGGACGTCAGCGGCACGTTCCACTGGATCCCGGCGCGGCTGAGCGTGCGCCCGTATGTCGACATCTGGCGTACTGTCCCGTTGGCCCGCTATTTCCTCAACTCGGTGATCGTCTGCGGCTCGGCCGCCGGCCTGTCGGTGACGGTTGCGATCTTCGCGGCATACGCGGTGAGCCGCTACCGCTTCCGCGGCAAGCGGGTCTTCACCGTCGCAGTGCTCTCGACGCAGATGTTCCCAGGGATCTTGTTCCTGCTCCCGCTGTTTCTGATCTTCGTGAGCATCGGCAACGCCACCGGGATCGCGCTGTACGGCTCACGCGGCGGCCTCATCCTCACCTACCTGACCTTCTCGCTCCCGTTTTCCATCTGGATGCTGGCCGGCTACTTCGACTCGATCCCCCGCGGCCTCGACGAGGCGGCCCTGGTGGACGGATGCGGTCCGCTCCGCGCGCTCTTCCGCGTCGTGGTGCCCGCATCATTCCCCGGTATCGTCGCGGTCGCGATCTACGCCTTCATGACCGCGTGGAGCGAGGTGCTCTTCGCCTCGGTCATGACCAACGCCACCACCCGCACGCTGGCCGTGGGACTGCGCGACTACTCGACCCAAAATGACGTCTTCTGGAACCAGATCATGGCCGCCTCACTGGTCGTCAGCGTGCCCGTGGTCGCCGGGTTCCTGCTCCTTCAGCGCTTCCTCGTCACCGGTCTCACTGCCGGGGCCGTCAAATGAGCTCGGATGCTCGTGCCCGTGGTGACACAAGCATCCGCGGCAGCCGAGCCGTAGCAGAAAGGCAGTCAGTGGACGACCTCAGCTTTCTTCCCGCCGACTTCACCTGGGGCGTGGCGACCTCCGCGTACCAGATCGAAGGCGCGGTCCGCGCGGACGGCAGGTTGCCCTCCATCTGGGACACGTTCTCGCACACGGCTGGCAAGGTGGCGGGCGGCGACAACGGAGATATCGCCTGCGACCACTATCACCGCTGGCGGCAAGACATCACGATGATGAAGCGCCTGGGTGTGGACGCCTACCGGCTGTCAATCGCCTGGCCGCGCATCGTGCCGGTGGGTGACGGCCCGGTCAATCCGGCCGGACTCGCCTTCTACGACCGGCTGATCGACGCCCTGCTCGACGCCGGCATCACTCCCTATCTGACCCTTTACCACTGGGACCTGCCGCAGGCACTACAGGACCGAGGCGGATGGACGAGGCGCGAGACCGCCGAGCTGTTCGCCTCCTACGCTTCGCACGTCGCGGCGGCGCTTGGCGACCGGGTCACCAACTGGGCCACGCTCAACGAGCCGCAGTGCTCGGCGTGGATCGGTTATCTGGAGGGCAGGCACGCGCCGGGCATTGCCGACATCGGGGCGGCCGTGCCCGCCTCCTACCACCTGCTCCTTGGCCACGGCCTGGCTGCGCAGGCGATACGAACCGCGGTGCCCGGCGCGCGCGTCGGCCTGGTCAACCTGATGTACGCGTGCGAGCCGGCGAGCGGCCGTGACGCGGACGTCGAGGCCGCGGCACGCTTCGATGGCCATGCCAACCGGTGGTGGCTCGACCCCATCCACGGCCGCGGCTTTCCAGCGGACATGGTCAAGCTGTATGGCGTGGACATGCCCGAACAGGCCGGCGACATGGAGACGATCGCCGCGCCGCTCGACTGGCTCGGCGTCAACTACTACTCCCCCAGTTACATCGCTGACGACCCGCACGGCGGCCCGCCGCACGCGAAAGAGACGCACGCGCGGGGAGCGCGGCGCACACTGCTTGACTGGGAGATCGAGGCGGACGGCCTCGAACGGGTGCTCGTCAGGCTGACCCGAGATTACGCGCAGCGGCCCGTCTACGTCACAGAGAACGGCTCGGCCTGGGCCGACACCCTCGGGCCCGACGGCCGGGTCCACGATCCGCAGCGGATAACCTATCTCGAGGAGCATTTGGCGGCCTGCGCGTCCGCGGTGCGGCTTGGGGTGCCGCTTGCTGGGTACTTCGCCTGGTCATTGCTCGACAACTTCGAATGGGCGTACGGCTACGGCGCACGATTCGGCCTCGTCCACGTGGATTTCGCAACCCAGAAACGGACCGTGAAGGATAGCGGGCACCGCTACGCCGCAATCATCCGGTCCCACCACGACCGTACGCGCGGCGCGGCGCTGGGCACCCACAGCTGACGGCGCCTGGGCGGCGGGTAGGTGGCTTCCGCAGCTTCCACGGGCGCCAGCATGCGCCAGCCGTTATGGATCTCAATGGTTTTGATCGTTTCCCGCCCGGCCAAGCGGACCCGCGTGGCGGCCGTCGGCGCGCAGGCCCGCCGCGTTCAATCAGGGATAGCTGACCAGGTCGACCGGGCCCGGGTTACCGCTATTCACCGCGGCGCCTGTTCCGTTGATGACGTGGCTGATCGTCCCGACACCACCCAGTGAAACCGTGAGCAGGTCGTGGAACTGCACGCCGGAGGCGTTTGGCACCTCGAAGGAGTGATCAGCGATGATCGACGGGTTGACGTTGAAGTAACAGTAGCTGCCGACGCCGTACGCCTGGTGTGAGGTGACCGTACTCGCCACCTTGTAAGCGGCATAGCCGTCGGTTGACCCGTTCATCCATGCCGCCTGGTTCGGCGGGTCGTAGGGCATTTCGTTCTGGAAGAAGATGGTCTCGCCGGCCTGGCCGTTCCAGATCACCTCGTACTGCTGGTAGTGCTCGACGAACAGACCGGTCGCCTCGACGTTGTTGCCGCCCACGACCAGGCCATGATTGGCGGTGTTGACGGTCCAGCCAACCGTGCCCGAGTTGCCGTGGTCCGCGCGCCATGCCCAGATGTCGTCGATGATCGTGTTGTTGGCGTTCACGATCAGGCTGTCCGTGGCCTTGCCCGCGATCTCGCCGCCGATGCGGAAGAACACGTCCTGGACGGACGTTGGGTTGCTGGCGTGGCTCGCCGTCGAGCCTGCGGTGCCGACCGTCAGCAGCGCCGCCGAGTTGGTGGTGCCCGCGTCGAACAGCAGCCCGGAAAGCCGCACCCCGTCCACGTCGGCGACCTGCATGGCGTTCACGCCGTTGTCAGGTACCAGCGTCGGGAATCCGGTGCCGAGCACCACGGTGTTGGGCTGGGTGACGTTGAGCGTCTGGCTCAGGTGGTAGACGCCTGGGGTGAAGAACAGGTTGCAGCCCTCCGACAAGGCGGTGTTGATCGCCGCCGCGCCGGTGCTCGGCGTCGCGACGAAGAACTGGCTCATCGGCAACGAGGTGCCGGGCGTCGAGCCACTGGCCCAGCTCGCGCCGGACGCATTCGTCCGCAGCGACGGCAAGAAGACGTGGTAGTTGCCGCTCGAATCGATGTAGAGGTAGGGCACGTCCCTTGACGTCGGCGTGGTCGCCAGGGTCGTCATTGGTGGGCTTGGGAAGCTCTGTGCCGGTGCGCCGGTCACGCCGGAGAACACCATGTTCCACACCGAACCGTTCCAGCTGCCGAAGCTGCTGTCACGCGAGTACCACTGCTGCTGCGATGCCGACGCGACCTGGCCGGAGACCTTGGTGTCGGCGATGTAGCCGCCGCTGGCGTACCCATAGCTGGCCGGGAACAGGTTCAGTCCACCGTGCACGTCGATCCGGCGGAAGGGTCCCGCCTGTGCCACGGCCCATCGGTCCGACCCGGCGGACGGGTTGATGGCCAGGTTCTCCGCCGACCGCCAGAAGTTCTGCGTGGCGTTGCCCGTGCCGTCGAACGCGTCGACGGTGACGTCGCCGTTGATCGTGACGTTGTCAGGGTTCTGGCCGAGACCGGCGATCGATGTGTAGTACCCGATGTTGGCCTCAACACTGTAGGTGCCCGGCTTGAACAGCAGGGCGTCGCGGCGCTCGCCGAATTGGTTCAGCTTCTGCGCGGTGAACACGGAGTCCAGCGTGGATTGGATGGTTGAGCTGGACATGCTCGGGTCGAAGATGTGGACGTTTGGGCCGAAGTTCGGGGTGTTCGACTGCGCCGGGCAGCCGGTGCCGCCCCCGCCGCTCCCTGTGGTGTACACACTGAACTCCCACAGTGAGTAGCCGTACGGCGTGGCCCGCACTGTGCCGTACATGCGGATGTACCGGCCGGTGCCAGAGACGGTGAGGGCCTGTATGCCGCCGGTTCCTGTGGTTGTGGAATAGATGCTCGTCCACGTGCTGGCGTCGGGCGAGGTCTGAAGCTGGAACGCCTTGCCGTACGCCGCCTCCCAGTTGAGCGTGACCTGGCAGATGGTCTGGCTGGTACCGAGGTCGATCTGGATCCACTGCGGGTCGCTGAAGGCGCTGGACCAGCGGGTGGAGGTGTTGCCGTCCACCGCGTTGGAGGCGGGATAGGACGCGCTTTCCGTCGATGACGCGGTCGCCGGGCGGTTGAGGGCCATGTTGGCCGTGCCGCAGGTGCCGCCACCACCTGCGGCGCCGTACACCTGGAACTCCCACAGGCTGTAGCCGTATTGCGTGTTGCGCTGGGTTCCGTACATGCGGATGTACCGGCCGCTACCGGACACGCTGAGGGTCTCGGTACCGCCGGGCCCGGTGGTAGTCGAATAGATGCTCGTCCACGTGCTGGCGTCGGGCGAGGTCTGGATCTGGTACGCCTTCCCTGATGCGGTCTCCCACCGCAGCACGACCTGGCAGATCGACTGGGTGGAACCGAGGTCGACCTGAATCCACTGCGGGTCGCTGAACGCGCTGGACCAGCGGGTACCGGAGTTGCCGTCGACCGCCGCGGAAGCCGGGTAGGCAGCACTCTCCGTTGACGACGCGGTCGCCGGCCGGTTCAGGGCGAGGTTCGTGGTACCGCAGGTGGCGGCAGAAGCCCGTGGCGCGGCGCTCAGCAGCACAGGTCCGGCCAGCAGCAGCGGCAGCGTGCCTGCGAGAGCGAGCACGCCGATCCGCGGCCAGGACCGCGCGTGCCCGCAACGCCGGCCACGATCGGCACGCCGGCGACGCTGGCCATGCCAGTCACGCCCGGCCCTCGGTAAAAGGCGAACAGATGGGCCGGAAGCAAAGGCGCGATTCATGGCAATCTCCCTATGCGGCCAATCGCCACCATTAAGCGGATTACTTGATATAAGACTTAGTTGATGATCTGATATAACCCCCGCGACATCGCCTCGTCAAGGGCGCCAGGTCCGCGGCCGACCGGACGGATCCAGCCGGACGGCGGGCGGGCCGGATCGCAGGCGGCGCCACCAGGGTCGAGAGGCTTCGTGAGCTGCTTGTTATAAGATATGAATTCAAACCGGAGGGGAAGCATGCGGGAGCGAAGACGGTGGACTGTCCGGGATCTGCGCCGGGATAACCGGTCGGTGTTGCTGTGGTCGTTCTACTTCGACCAGCCGTGCAGCCGGCAGGCACTGAGCGAGGCTACCGGGCTAAGCGCCGCCTCGGTCAGCAACGTGATCCGCGAACTGATTGGCGAGGGCATCGTGGTCGAGGCGGGTTCCGTGGACTCCGATGGCGGTCGGCCGCGTGTGCTTCTGCAGATAAATCCCGACTACGGGCACGTCGTCGGAATCGATGTTGGCGAGACTCGGGTCCGCGTTGAGCTATTCGACCTCACGATGACCGAACGCGCCAAGGCAGACTACCCGCTTGATCCACGGGAACACGGTGTCGATGCGATCGTCGAGCGGATCCTGGCCGGGTTGTCCGCGGTGCTGGCCAACGGTGGCATCGATTCCTCGGCCGTCATCGGCGCGGGCGTCGGCGTGCCTGGCATCGTTGAGCAGGGAGCACAGGCGGTTGTGCACGGGCAGACATATGGCTGGGAAGCGGTACCGCTTGAACGGCTGCTGCGGGAAGGCACTGACCTGCCGCTCTACATCGACAACGGGGCCAAGACAATGGGTCAGGCCGAGCTGTGGTTCGGTGCGGGGCGCGGAGCACAGCACGCCGTGGTGTGCCTGATCGGATCCGGCGTGGGGGCAAGCATCATCGCGCACGGGTCCACGCCACGAGGTTCCACGTCAAGTGCGGGCGAGTGGGGTCACACGACCGTCATGGTGGGCGGGCGCGCCTGCCGCTGTGGGTCACGCGGGTGCCTCGAAGCCTACGTTGGGGCTGAGGCGATCTTGGACCGATACGGTCTCCCGCTGCCAGGTGATGACCAGGAGTCCGCCCTCGCCGCCTTGATCGACGCCGCCGCCAACTCGGCGAAGGCGGCCCAGGTGCTTGATGAGACCGCCCTCTACCTGGGCGTCGGCATCGCCAACCTGATCAACCTGGTCAACCCGGAGCGGATCATCCTCGGCGGATGGGCCGGGCTGCTGCTCGGCGGGCACATGCTGCCCGCGATCCGCGACGCCGCCCGCCAGCATTCGATGAGGCATCCGTTCACCAAGACGTCAATCGAGCTTGGCCGCCTCGGCCCCGATGCCGTCGCGCTGGGGGCCGCCACGCTCCCGATGGAGCGCTTCCTCAACGGCACCGCCGCCGCGGCAACAGAAAGCAGCCGCTCGGCTGGCTGAGCGCAGCGGCGGAGGCCCGCTGCGGGATTTGCGCGCGGGCCAGGGTTTGGCGCTGTCACTGCGGATCAACAACACCAGCTGGCTCGAATACGCCGGCGTCAACTTCGGCACCGGCGCCAAGAGCGTCGCGGCCCGAATGGCCTCCGCACTGTCCGGCACAAACCTCGGCACCATCAACTTCCGGCTGGACAGCCTCACCGCAACCCCCTTCGCCTCCGTCACCGTCAACGGCACCGGAGGCTGGCAAAACTGGGTCACCAGCCCAACCGTCAATACATCGCCGGCACCGTCCGGCACACACACCCTCTACGTCACCTTCGCCAGCCCGCAGTCCGGCAACTTCGTCAACGTCAACTGGTACCTCTTCACCCTCAGCTGAGGCCCGAGCCGGGCTGACAGCCGATGGCGGCCCGCGTGCACTGCGCGCAGGTGACAGTGACAACAAGGCAAGAAACAAAACCATGATGCCGAACGGCTGCCGCGGGAAGTCGCCAGTCAGCATGCGTCGCGCGGCCTGGCCGGACCGCCCGCGCCGGGCACACCCCGCCGTCACGAACTCGGCCCTGGTGAGACGAAACGCGAAGCGCTGATCCCGATGACGACCAGGCGCAGCTCGCCAGCATCCAAGACGCCTGCCCGCACCTGAACGCCCTCGCCGCCCACGTGCGCGGCTTCGCCGAGATCATGACCCGCCGCCGCGGCCAGCAAGAACTCGAAGGCTGGCTCACCGCCGCGCAAACGCGTCATCCTTCACCCCGGGTAACGCCGATCACGGAATTCGCGCCAGAGCCATATTTCGTGATGGCAACCAGCCTCCGACCGTCGGTTTTCTAGAAGCGCCACCGAGTGGCACCGAACGGCTCCACTGTCCCGACCGCTGTCGCTGCGCGGGACGTCAGACGGTAGACGAACCACGGCGGAGGCCCAGCCGATGGTGCGCTGTAGTCAGCGGTGAGCGCCTGGCCAGATTCATCTACCCGGGCGGGCCAGCCTTCGGCGGCCCATCTCCCGGCAAGGTCAGCGACGATATGTGAGTCGGTGATCTTGTGCGTCTCACCCTCGACTACGAGATCGAATTCCTCCGTAGCAACGCTCAACGTGCAGCGGGGGTCACGGGCGAGGTTTCTCCCCTTACGCGTACCTTCGCCGGTCTGGAACCAGAACGCCCCGCTGAGCCAAAGGCCGCCGACACCCGTAACGTGCGGGCTGCCATCCCGGTTGATGGTCGCTAGCCAACAGGTATGACGGTTGGGTCCGCCAGTCCCCGGCGCCTGGGTCACGCCGCGCGCGAGACGGCTTTCGACGCGCGCCCATTCGAGCGGGGGCGATCCGTACAGGTTGTCGAGATTGACTGCATCCATGGTCATAATGACGTTGCCAGGACGCCATAACTCATCGCAAGTTTGCCATACGAATACAGGCCAGATCCCGCCGGTGACGCCGTTGGCGTCCCGCACAGGTTCGACAGTGACCACTGGGCCGGAATGATGTGGGGTGACTGCGGAACCCTGTGCTGGCTGATCCGCCCCGGTGACCTCGCAGCGCGCAGACTTGAGGAAGCCTCCTTCACCTGGCAGTGCACCTAACCGGTCCGGGGTTGGATACGCGCTCATGCCGCTGGGAGCGCGCCGTGGGGCGACTGGGCCTGCCCAGTTGGTCACCGCGGTCTGGGTGCTTGCAGCTTCAGGCGGCGTTGTTCGATGATCAAGCAGCGATCTTCTACGTAGAGCAACCCGGCCTCCGCGGCGATCGCACGGGCCTCCTGCGAGGCGATGCCCAGTTGCAGCCACAGGGCCGTGGCACCCGCTGCCACAGCCTGGCGGGCGATATCCGGCGTCTGGCCTGGTGGCCTGAATACATTGACCAGGCCAATCTGCCCGGGGACATCTCGCAGCGTCCGGTAGACATGCTCGCCGAGAATCGTGTCAGCGTGCGGGTTGACCGGGATGATGCGCCATCCGTGCCGCTGCATGTGCGCGGGCACGTAGTGCGCCGCCTTCACGGGTGCGGCACTGGCACCTACGACGGTGATGGTGTCGTAGGCGGTCAGGATGTGCTCGGCGATGGCATCGGCATCGGTCATTTCTCCCACCGTACGGCCCGCCCGCCACGAGTGTTGCGCGCTCATATCAGTACGATCTGGGTGCCAACGAGTCGCCGCAGGCGTGGGCGGAGACGTCCGGTAGCCGAATTGAGTGCGTTGTCTGGCGCATGCCTACGCACTTAACACTTACAGGCCTACTCACGCGGGGTCTGAGGCTTGGCTCGCCGTCCCGCTGGAGTTGCGGCCTGGCGCTGCGGTGCGGGCGCCCTGGTCGATGGTCGGCCCCAGCCGAAGACGATGACCGTGTCGGTGGTCAGGATAGTGAATGGCCAGAGCGAGCTACGGGGGGTGGCGTAGGCGTCATCATCCGCAGGCTGTCGGGCTCGCTTCTTGACACTGGGTTGACAATCCCTTTACCCGGGTTGACAATCGCGCCGATAGAAACGAGCGTACGAGCCTAGGGCATAGGTAGGCGCGGATGGCGGGGAGCTCCTCGGCCTGCCAGCGCGCCACGACGGCCGGGTCGGCCTGTCAGGCCCGCCGCAGGGGCCGCTGCGGGGACAGCCCCAGCCTGCGCGGTACTTGGCCAGCCACCCGAACACCGTGCCCCCGGGCCATCCCCAACGCGGCCGCCACCACCTCCGGATGCTCCCCCGCCTCGACTTGCTCCACCGCCCGCATCCGCAGCACCTCGAGCGTCGCGTGATCCAGCTTGCGGCCGCCGTTCTCGCGCACGATCAATCCACGCAGAGATTGCTTGATCAAGTCGAGTTACTAATGAACTGTTTAGTAACCAGAACACCGGGCCAGTAGGGAAGGGGAAGTGTGACATGTCGAAATTCAGGCGCAGAGCGATCGCCGCGTTGGTTGTCGCGCTCAGCGTGGTATCCGTCGGCGGCGTGATGGCTGGGACACAATCGGCCGACGAGGCGGCCCTGGCGCCGGCGCGGCAGCCGGCCTCGCCGGGGATCGAGGCGCGGGTGAATTCCCTGCTCGCGCAGATGACACTCCAGGAGAAACTGGAGCAGATCCAGTTGCTACCCGACTTCCTGGTCACCGACCAGGAGGTGCAAAAGGGCCTCGGCTCGGTTCTGAGCGTCACGGATCCCG
>Ga0137365_10002229_pt1 | contig 15354 bp, 14 predicted proteins | sample SagtaG_9_FD_104799 | JGI IMG/M metagenome (GOLD analysis project Ga0137365, IMG submission 104799) | Vadose zone soil microbial communities from Sagehorn Ranch, Mendocino, California, USA - Sage1_L_40_16 metaG | ecosystem: Environmental > Terrestrial > Soil > Vadose zone | place: USA...
AAAAAGACGAATTACAAAAGATAGAGCTCAAAACAACTAAAACAATTGATATCAAGGAATTTGTTGACTCAGGCGAGTTTGATCCTATATTTGTGGAGAAGAGCTATTATGTTGCCCCAGAACCAAAAAAAGGAACTAATCAGCAAGATAAGGCTTATAGCTTGTTAGTCAAAGTGTTGAAAGACACAAACAAAATGGCAGTAGGTAAGGTGATTCTCAAAGATAACAAAGAGCATCTTGTAGCCTTGAGAGCATATCAAAGAGGGATAGTTATGTATATACTTCACTACATGGATGAAATAAGACCTGTAGATCAAATTAAAGAAATCTCTGAATCAACTCCTGCAAAGATCGACAGCAAGGAAATGGAGCTAGGACAGCTTCTGGTACAGAATCTTACTAGTCAGGAGTTCGATATAAGTCGGTATTCAGATACATACGCTAAAGAGTTAGAAAAGCTAATTGATGCCAAATCAAAAGGTAAGACGTTTACTATTCAGGAAGAAAAAGAACCTTCAGGACAAACCAAAGACCTAGTTTCCGCACTCAAAGCAAGCTTGCAGCAGAAAAAAGCGCCTAAGGGGAGGACTAAGTGAAAGAAGTGGAAGCTCGATTAAGACAGCAATTACAATTACGACGCCACGAATATCTGCGAGATTCCTTAGAATGGAATTATCATGAATGCGCTTCTTGTTATAACAGGAGTCAATTTACTTGTATGAAGTGTGGCTTTTGTTATAGCTGCCATTCGAAGAGGGAAGAGCTGGAGAAGACTCCGAGTTACATAATATTAAGCGATGAATAGACCAAAATGAAAGAAGATAAGGACGAGGATCAAAAAAGAAATAATTCTCTGGGCACCGTGATAAAAGATCTAAACTACTGTCTCGATGTCCTGAAGATGAAGATTGAAGAAAGTGAAATTCGTAGCAAGCTAAACGAACTGTTTGTGCAAAATGTTACTGCAGCTGATGCTGTTGATATTTATGGTAAACGTATTGTTGCGCTGAAAATAATAGCAGACTTATATACAATGTCAAAAACCATGCATGTATTTTCCCAGTCTGAATTGTACGACTTTCTGACGTTAGCTACAGAAGGCATACTAGAACATAAAAGGCCAACAGCAAACGTGATAGTGTTCAAAATATATAGAGATATCATGGAAGAATATGAAACCCCAAATGATTCTCTTAAGCTTAATTATCCAAAAATTATCATTGATGTCATCGCTATTCTAGCTATTGGTGTTGATACCAGTGGTAGAAAAGTGGGACTGAATGCGGTAGAACAATACTACAAGTCAAGGAAATCAAAACCCTCAGAATCTATCCTAGCTGCCACAGCCATTAAGATACGCCCTACAGCTAATACTTCCCCCGTTGCTAGATCCAACTCAATACCGTCAGAGCCTCTTCATGAAGGTCAAAAACAGGAACTTCTTCTGGTTCAAACCCTTGCTCAGATTACAGGAAGAAAAAGCAAGGAATTGGAACAGTCATTAGCAAAGTTGAATGATTCTGATATCAAGAAGATAAGCAATCTTTGTTTCAACCACACCAAAATAGAGAAGTATTGTAAACTAATAGCAACCCCAAAGGATTTTAGAAATCAAATCCAAAAAGAACTTGGCAGAAAACTCACAGACAATCAACTTCAGGTCGCTGCCCTATCTATAAGAAAAGTTAGAACTTACATCGAGAATCTACTTGATGGGAAATTTATTACACACGATTCACATGGCATCAATCATGTTAAACACAACCTCGAATATGGATACCAGGTTATAGGTCTGATTGAAAGTACTAGGAGAAGAAGAACAACAAGTAGAAGCTCGACTAAGAGATAGATTTAGAGGAACGCCAAATCATTGCAAATCTACGTAGGTTGTTCCGGATGGAGCTACTCATCTTGGAAGGGTCCATTCTATCCAATCGACCTGGATAATTCCGAATGGCTAAACTATTATTCACACGTGTTTGATTTTGTGGAAATTGATTCATCATTCTATAGAATCCCAACTGCATTTACCGTCAAGAATTGGTTGAAGAAGACTCCTGACAATTTTAGGTTTACTGCTAAATTCCCAAAGGTTATAACTCATGACAAAAGGCTGAAAAATGTTGAAAACGAACTAGAGATATTCTTTTCTCAAATTGATCCTCTTCAAGAAAAAACATCAGCTTTACTCATACAACTACCACCCTCGTTAGGTATAGTTGAGGGATTAGAGGCTTTAAGAGAGGTTGTACCCGAACTAGATAACAGATTCAGATATGCAGTAGAAGTTAGAAATAACTCATGGTTCCAAGACCTGGCTTACAGTTTCTTTGCCAATAACAATATCTGCATGGTCTGGAGTCAGCTTGCAGGATTAAGAACACCTCCAGTAATAACCACAGACTTTCTGTATGTCAGATTCATTGGCGATAGGCGCATAGGGGAAGAAGATTTCGGAAGAATTCAAATTGATAGAATTGCAGAAATGCAGTATTGGAGTGATAAAGTCAAACAAATAACAGAGAATGTTGCAGACAGGGTAGAATTAGCGATTGTAGCAGCAAATAACCACTATGCTGGTTTTGGTCCTGGAACTGCTAATGTTTTTAGGAGATTGCTCGGTTTATCAGAAGCAACATGGAAGGATAAGGAAGTGTCACTCGTAGAAGAGAAACAACACAAATCATTGCCTACAAAACAAACTACCCTGTCAGATTTTTGCATATTCTGATTATTGCCTTAACTACACATCCCTAAAGCTTTGCTTCTGCGCCATTCTAATCTATTAATATTTTTATTTTTATTTTTATTGCTCTTGATACCCAAGCTCAAATCCTTCATTTATTGAATATGATTTTGGATTGCTTTTCATTTTCCTGCTTGAGGATCCTTCGATGGAGATTCCTTTGATGGACAATAAATAAATCGATAAAAAAAGGTCATTGTTGTGTTTCTATCTTTGTAATTGGCTGTTTTACTAGATTACGATTAGAGCTAGGGTTTACCCATTCCAGGTCCACCCATCATCATATCTGGGGATCCGCCTGCACCGTAACCACCACCTCCACGCATCATCATCCCACCTCCATGCATCATCATACCATGCATCATCATTGATTCTTCTTTAGATATAGGTTGATTTGCTAACACTTTTCCATCACCTGCATCCACTACTACTCTATGGAAATTATATGTACCATCAATGACCCATACAGTATACACTAAATACCCATTTTCTACTCCAAAATGTGCTGCGACAGCATGAGAATTATTACCAACAGCTTTTTCAGCTATTACAGCGGCTTGATTTAAGCCTACTTTTATTTGTGAGGATAATGCATTCCCTATAACAGTAGATAATTTAATGGAACCAGTGACATTAGGACCGGCACCACCACCAGCCTTCATACCCATCATTCCACCAGTCATGTTGCTAGTACTCATCTGAGCATTGACCTTCTGCATGTTCGTAAATGCCGCTGTTCCACCAAGAACCAAAATAACTGCCAATACTGCAGCGGCAATAGTAGTTAAGATTATGGACTTCATATTAGCATCGGTACGACGTTTTGTAGTATATTAGATTTGCTTAACACTGATAGTTCAAACAAAAATATTAACTGTATTTGGCACTATCTTCATATTGAATTCTCTACCTCTACATTCTAAGCATACACACTTGTCAGTTCAAATTTCCCCTATCTGCACGCTTGCGTGAGACGAGGTTAGTATTTTCGACGCTTGGGATAAGCCGCAATTCGACCTTCTCTCAGATTTTATTAAATACTAGATAACTTTATAGATTCAAGCTTCTTCTCTAATATTTCCCGAAAGACAACGAAATAGGGATTCTGTTGAACTAACATACTCTATCAATTATTACTATTGGCAAAAGTTAGCCTTGTTCCTTCTCAATGAACTCAATATGATACAATTTGATATTACAGGTTAGTAATAAAGAGATTATGAGCATTCTGTCAAATCTGGCTATATTATAACGTAAAATTAATTCTTTTAACTAATCAACTGTGATTAATAAAGAGAACATAACTCGATTCACTGAGGTCGTGGATGGTTTAATACTAACATCTGAAAATGACACAAAGCTTGCAGAAACTATAAGATGGATTGATCTGCAATCACAGAAAAATGGAATCAGCTTCTATGAAATGGCCTATATTATAGTTGACAATCAGTTGATTAAGAAAAGAGCACAGCAATGGTTGATGAGCAAAAAGAGATGAAATCAAGAATAATAATAATAACAATAACACATTCAATTTTTGAATAATAATAAAAAATAGGGCTCAGAGAGATAGTTATTATTCGTTGGCTAACGTTATGTTCTTTTGGCTCTCTCTTTCTATGGAAGCTCTTGCTTAAGTTTGGTTTGATGACTTGACATATTCTCCAGCAACTATCTGTTCAAACGTTTTTGCATTGCTAACAGCCAGTCTCGAGATTTCTTTCACGTTATCTTTTGCTTGTTGCATTGATGTCCTTAAAGCTTCCATATTAGCAATAAACATGTTATTGGATAGCTTTGTTGCAGTGATTGTATTCTCTGCCAAATGGCTAACCATCTTGACATATGTCTCTGTCATTCTATTTGTAGACATCATATTTGACCAAAATGTACCGTATCGACTTCCTATCTCCGAAACCCATGTAGATAGCAATGAATTGATAATCTCTTTTTGTGAATCTATGTAATTTTCTGCTATTTCTCTAGAAGTCTCAAGAGTTTGTTCATGATAGTCACTACCAACTTGTGTAAAATGTGGAAAATCTCTTTTTGCTTCCTTTACAGCTTTTTGAGTATTCTCCTTTGCCTCGTCAAATGCACTTACTATAGCTTCTCTGATTTCTTGTCGTTGCTGGTGTTGTATAGATGCTGCTGAAGGTACAAGGGCGGCTTGTTCTTCTGAAGCGCGCTTTCTCTCAGGAGGCGTTGATAATTTGTCATTATGTTCGGACTTTGCTTTTGTCTCATCCTTGTGCTCGTCTTTTCTTGAAGCCATGGTGATATAGATATCTTCTATATGATAATTAAGAGTTATCTTCTAAATGTTAATTCTATTACATTTTGATATGTTGGGAGTAATTAATATATTAATTCTTGATCGAGCTGATCCTTTAAAAAATACTTGGATATCGATGTCGAAATCTCTACTTGCACACCATCGGAATCTAATGCTGGCCTATCGGCGCATTCAACTAATGGCTTCGCTGTAAGTCAAAACCAAACTTGAGATGGATAAAGCTACCTGTTCCTCTACCCAATTCGCATTTCCTTAAACTACACATCAAAATTTCTGCAGTTGTTTTGTATGTTTGTTCTTATGACACTGGTCTGAACAAAAATAATCGTCGCACATCTGGCAATATAATGGATAATCTTGAATTTTTTTACCGCAGTTGCAGCATGAAACAGACATATCCATTGAAATTGTCTTAGGATATTATCGTTTTAGTTGCTTAGAAAGGTTTCTACGTAAATAAGCCCCTTAGAGCCAATTAAATTAGAGATTAACGTATAAGCAAATTATCTTATGAGCAACTCATCTCTGCTTTTCTTGATTACGGATAAACCTGAATATTTTGAAATAATCAATTAACAAGAACTGAAATAATAGAAGAGCAATATAAAGACATGGAAATTGCCATTATTGGAGCAGGAGATGTGGGGGGCACATTAGGAAAAATATGGGCGAAAAAAGGTCACCAGATAATGTTTGGTGTTAGGAATCTTCAAAGTCCCAACATATTGAATTTGATCAAATTTACAAACTCTGGTGTTAAGGTTGGAACAATTGGTGAGGCAGCCACTTTTGCAGATGTAATAGTTATTGCGATACCGTGGATGGCTGTTGAGGAAGCAATCAAAAGCGCAGGGGATCTCTCTGGAAAGATCTTGATAGACTCCACAAATCCGATTAATGCCGACCTAACGGGATTGGTAAATGAATCCTCGACATCTGCTGCTGAAGAGATTGCAAAATGGGCCAAAGGATCTAAGGTTGTTAAGGCTTTTAATTCTATAGGTGCAAAAACATTGAATAATTTACAATTTGGAGGCCTCAGAGCCGATGCCTTTATTTGTGGGGATGATTTCAAGGCAAAAGTACTGGTCAAGAAACTAGCTACGGAGATCGGATTTGATCCTGTAGATGCCGGTCCTCTCATTAATGCACGGGTGTTAGAGTATATGGCTTTACTGTGGATTCAGCTTGCATATATCAGACAAATGGGACCAAATATTGCTTTCAAATTATTAACGAGAGCTGGAGATACGTAAATGTCTAAAGATATGATTTTGTATTGTTAAATTCCTACTCCGCTGCGGGTAATATTAGGAATGCTAGGACCAGCATTCGGAATAGTTCCGTTCTGAATTATTGCATGATATCGATTAAAAAACTACTACAATGTTCAATTGGATAAGATAATATAAATTAGAAACAAGAATAACTAGATGTTCTCATGTTCTCACATCAAAAATGAGCTTAATGCCTCTAAATTTCGTAGATGCAAACTGAAAATAGAAACCTGATATAGATGCTTATCTAACATTTATTGATTGGTAAGTACATAACACCAGGGCATGAAGTCAATAATCAATGGTTTCGTTAACGGACATGATTCATTCTTCCTCAATTTATTTATTGCACGGACCATCGTATTCTTCTTAACGGAAGCAATAGTGATATGTTCAACGGCGCCAGCCATCAAACTCCTAGCTTTCGTTATCATCGATGATTATTTGTCTTCTGGGGATTAAAGCCAAGCTCAAATCTACATTGAACTAATCATAAACAACAGAAAATAAACAGCTAGATTACAAATAAATACGCAGAAAAAACATTCCATGTTTAGACCAATTTGGTTAGGTATTATGGACTTGGCAGTAATGGCATCAAGTCTCGCAGTGCAACATTCTGTGTTATACCCGCATCTTCATTAACCGTTCGGTAATATTCCTGTGTTTTTCATTCCAATGTTTGAGAAAATTAGCAACTAAAAGCTGCGTGTCAGTGATCTTGTTACCCGAATATTCTTTCTTTCTAGAGGAGATTTTACCCACTGCTCTTCCGTATTTTACACAAGTCCAACACCCAATCAAAGGAATCAATGGAGCTATATAGTAGCCTGCATGTCTTCCACTAAATCCCCAAGCTTCTCCTACAAGACAATATTTAGAATCATGAGAAAGTACATGATCATCTACTTTGTTTAATCCGAGCTTTATCTTTCTAGACCAAGTAGGGCATACTTCCTCAAAAGATAACGCTGTCTGGCCTATTCGTTTCTCTTCGTCTGAATTTCCTTCTTCCGTTTTAACTTTATGCTTTTGGAAGCTTATCTTATCCATTGATTTGAGCATAGTCATTAATTAAAAACATACTCTATTATCGTTACGGCAGTCGCGTCTTTATCGGATAGATTCTAACGTCAGGTAAGTGAGCTATAGTTTGGACCTGAGTGTCTAGGCTCCTAAAGAGCATATCTATTAACTATGGGTTTAGGTGATTAGAGGTCTAAATAATACCTTCTTTAATTTGTCTTATTTTATCTAAGACATATTCTCGAAGCTCATTATCCCATGCAGTCCAAGAAGCAATATCTGCTAAAGTAGGTATTGCATTTTTACGATATGAGGCTAATGTATCAACTGCCTTTTTTCTCGTCTCATTGTCCCAAGAGAATATTATGATGTTCTTTAGTCTTTGTATCTCCCATAGTTCAGAATACCTCCATGTCATAGATTTCCTCTATATTCTAGATTAAAGGTAATTATCATATCAATCTTTAAAATCTTGAGTTTGATGTATGATGTATGTATAATTTGTTATGAAGTCTTATCTTTCTATTCGATGGTCGAATCTTGGGTGTCGTTAATAAAGCCTGCATGGATCTTCAGAATCTCCATGAATAATTCTACCTTCCATAAATCCATACTAGATGATTATATTTGAATAGTTTTCTTGGGCCCTAAAGATATTGTATGTCTAGTCTTCCAAGCTCCCTGAAGAAGATTTTATTGGTGGATATTATTATTCTAGCTATCACAAACGTGGAAAATAATGGTGTTTCACTTTCTCAAGTGAAAAAGTACACACCATATCGCTTTAATTCCTTAGGATATAGTAAAAATTATAAGAATGGTGTTCTAATATTAGAATTAGAATTGGGAAATGGCTAGTCATGATGGTTCATACCCACGCATATCCACATGAGAACAAACTTACATAAATAGCCAACAACAAAATTCAATACAAAGTGAGACTATATTCTACTTATGTGACACATGTTTCTGGTGTGCAACATACCTTGGAAAGTTTATGCTCCCCCCTGAAAATAGATGTCCAATTTGTTCGAATACAGAACTTTCCAACTTTCCTATATTACCTAACGAATCATTTACATTTGATTATAATCACAAACGCGGCGCTGAACTGGGGTTTGAGCCAAGAGAGAAAAGATAGTTCGTTTATCTAAATGCTCCAGCGCATGCTTCGTGGGTAGACTTTAGCCTCTGAATCAGTGCATTGACAAAGGAAGAGGTTTCAACTCCTACTTGTAACATATAACGTGTACGTGCAAGCCACACATACTGTTACTAGAGTTAGTAACTGTATAAGTACTGGATACTCATTAATTGAAAGTGATATGTTTATTCAGTGTCATCGAGAATTTTATTTCATAAAAGTATGTATTATATCAATACTGAATAGCTGTTCATTTTTTTCCATAAGCAATAACAAGCATTTTTCGTATCTCTTCCATAGATATTTCTACGTCTTTCAGCTCATTGACGAGAAGGATTTGGAAGTCGTATACTTGAGGAACGGTAGTCGCTACAAATACCAAATTTATTGCTAAGTAAAGTATCTAGTGACCACCCCTATTGCAACGACAAATAATCCTGTCCCAGTTATTATGGAGCCATTTACTGTCCATACAGGATTACTATACATAAATGAAGCCGATGGACCGACAACTGATTTACTTTGTAATAGAAATACTATCCCTAGGATCACCATTATCAACCCAATGATGATTGATGCATTACTGCCTAGCTTCGCTAGCTTCATATATCAAGACCTTGTATGAGTCGAGCTTTATTTTAATGATTTTTATCATGATGCAGAAAAGTCTTGTTGCCATTAATGTTAAGTTCGAAAAGCTATTGTAACAGATTCTCAGATTCACAGCATCTTCTTTCCTAGTTCATGTAGCCTATTTTTAATCGCTTTAATTCTTCATAGCGGAGTGATGATGGCCTGCTTACCTGTCTAACTAATTTATCTGCTTTATTTTTATTTAAGGTCGTAACTTTGATGTTTATTCATTGTACCTTCACTTCTATAAAGAATTACGAGCACTTAAAATCAGACAAGATCATTCCAAATGTACATTTTAATTCCACATTTTTTCCTGCGGCACTAATTGCAGAGGTAGCGATAATAGCATCCCGAATTCCATTCGTAATCTTCTGGTTTATTATGTCCATACTGACGAATGGATTCGGTAGCCCTGGTTGAGAGCTGGGATTCAATGAGCTGCTGTTGCTCACTACGTAGCCAATATTCGGATTCTTATCGAAATCGTCGGCTATTGTTGACATAATCAATTCCCTTGAAGCATTTATTGAAGAAATTTTGCCAGCTATAATATAATTTGCACTAAACCTATCAACTTTAACGAAGGTGGAAGGAATTGAATACAGGCTGCTCGAATTTGCAGTTATCGTTATAGATGGCTTTATGGGAGCCTGCGGTGGGACAGCATAGCTGTAATTCATCATTGAGTTTGCAAACACTAAAAGCAAGAGAGTACATCCAACTGATATTACTTTCATATCTGGTGACGAACTCTTTTTGTCCATTTTTATCTGATCCTCCATTTATGACTCGATTCGGTCCGAACTATCGATAACACATAAAAAGAGCAAGATGTTGCACTCGAGCGTATAGCACCCAAAGCCAAGGTTAGCGAATTCCTATATTCTAAATATTGTCCATGTATAAAAAGAAATTGCGAAATTATACTGAATATTATTTGTTAACATAGTAGTCTAATGTCAAACCAAAGTAAAACGCGGACCATCACTGGTTGAAATATCCCTTTAGATTCTTCGGCAAATACCGGCTAGGTGATCCGTTGGTTTGCAGGCAGGCTAACTACCCGATCTGATCCTTATGTGTCTTATGTGTCATAATACCCCTCACACGTAGAATCACCAACCGATTTTTGTTAACTTCTGGTGCAGCAGGGCATAAAAAAAGTGGCATTAATAGTCGATATAATGATATGGCGTTTACCATTGAGTTAGCATCTTTGAAGTATCAACCCCAATGAAAACTTGAAGGACGACATATCCCAAACTTTACATTCATCGATGCGCTTAGCTTTACATAAATGTCCCAAATTTTATCCCTTAGATAAGTATGCTGAAGAGTAAAATTCTCCTCGATGTCAACTTTCAGGGCCATAAGAGAAGAGAGCAAAAAAAACTAGCGATGAACGTTATGATCGCACACGTTAAGCGGGAAAAGCTGATGATGCGATCATCATCATGCACCCCATAAGAGCACCCTTTGATATTATATGTTGGCTACTAAATCATTCTGATCTCTGAATGTTTGAAGACGTTGATGAGTATTATCGCCAGTCATCAATTGCATAGATATCAGCCAAATCATAACCAGGTTCGTTTGGTTTATGCATCGATATTCCTTGCATATCGGAACGAAAGCCATAATATAACATTTTTTTGTATAGCTCAGATCTGCCTGTATTGACTCCCGCAACAATTCTAGACAGGCCTTTTTCTTTAGCAAACAACTCGCACGCACCCAGAAGGCCCTCAAAGGTCTGTTCTTTGTTAGGTTCTGAAAATACTGCTCCAAATTTGATATAGCATGAGCCACTACCAGCCTCAGTACCTGGTCCGGAATGACATGCAGCTAAGCCGACCACCTTACCTTGTTTTTTACGAGAGCGGACTAATAGAGTATCGCCTAGATTATGGTTGCGAATGGCGCGAATTTCATTTTGCAGGTCTAATCCTTCATACACTGAGTTTGTGACTGAACGACATTGATTGACTACCTCTTGTTGATCACTCTCAGCTACTTCGGAATATTTATCCCAGTACCAATTTCTGGAATTAGTGATAGTATCGTATCTTTTTTCACCTATATCGATAGGTTTTGACATAACCGCGGTGAGAAATCTTGGCCAGAAGCCAAATTTCTGATATAGAGCTACATGTTTTGGACTTTGCGCAAAGGTAAAAAGACCTAAATGCTTGTTACCGCGTTCTTTGAAGATATCCATAGTCGGTTCGAGAAGCCGCTTACCTATGCCTTTATCCCAGTATTTTGGATGTACCACCAACGGTCCAAAAAAACCCACACTACCCCAGTTAGTAACAAAGTTAAAACCTACTAGTTCTCCACTATTGGTCTTGGCGGCAAGAGCACCAGAGGGTTCGGCCAGCAAGCGGGTACGAACATAATCAGCGTCACCAAAGAATGTCATCGGATCTGCCAAACCAAGGAATGTCCCAAATGCTAATCGAAAGATACGATCGGCCCTTGGTACTTCTTCCTCGAAAAGAGGACCAATATTGATGTCCATTACCTTGTCGGAATCATGCATCATATCTAGTATATCTAGAATGTTGATAACGCTTTCTAATATAAGGGATTGATTACAGGTTGAAAATATTTTATTAGATTAGAAAAAATAAGGATTGAATGACTTTTTGTTAGTAAATGAGTAAATTGGCTGATCCTTGGACAGTATTATTATTCTGAAGTTAAAATCTAAATTTCATAGGTTTTTAATACCGATTTTGTTTTTTTCTTTTTGTCTAGAGATAAAGAACTTGTTATACTAAATATACTAAAACAAAGCAGCAATACCCTTGAGAATTGTAACGTCGCATTATATTATTTTCCTCAGCAAATTAAATATGCTAGAGAGTAATAACTAAAGAACACGTAACCAATAGACAGGGAGGAAGATGAGTCTTACTCATCAGTGCTGGCCGGGCACAAGTATAGATGGTTTCAGCATCAAACCATAATGCAACACCTAAAGAAAAGTCTGCGTTTTGTCATGTAATCTATCACGCTAGCATCTATTGATTATTGGCAAACACATGTGTAACGCCCAACCAAATCCAAAATTCTGAGGTAGATAGGTTTGTTTGATCTCTTTTCTAAATTTAAAAAAATAATGCTCTAAATTATAAACAAGCCAGAGAACTGATTTGAGGGTAGAGTAAGCATATTTATTACTATCGTTGTTTTTGCGTTCACAAAATGTTAATAACGAGTTGCATAATAATTTAGCATATTGCTATTATGAAGATCCTCATAGCCGAAGACGATGTTGATATCTCAGAATCTTACAAAGATGCTCTTGAAAGTAGGAAGCATGAAGTCATCCTTGCTAAGAACGGAGAAGAATGTCTAAAGAGATATAATGAGGAAATGAAGCATACAAAATCGCAGAGGAGTAAAAAAAATCACAACTACACCCCGTTTGACGCCGTGATATTAGATTATAAAATGCCAAAGAAGGACGGGTTACAAGTTGCAAAAGAGATTCTTGAACTTAAACCAGACCAGAGAATAATATTTGCTTCAGCATACCTAGAAGAGGCTTTGGAAGATTCGATAAAGCAGCTGAAGCGAGTTGTGGAGTTAATGCAAAAACCATTCGGGGTTGAGGCGCTTGTTGATACTCTAGAAGATAAAGAGATCTACAGCGGACTAAAGACACTCATGGTAGGTCTGAAGGAGATTGAAGATCTTAATCCTACCAAAAATCAGCTGAAAAAATTATTTGAAGCTCTGAAGGAAATTCAGAAGCATAGAACGTACTAGTACTACTGTGAGAATGTCATGATTTTTATCCTATGAGCATAGATGGTCTGTTATGGAATATATGAAACCCACTAAATCTTGGCCTAAATAATTTATTCTAACGCTTCATATTCGTAAAATTATTATTATCAACTGCTTGTTCAGGATATAAGAATCGGTGTCATCCTATAACATCAATAAATAAAAGCTCCTCATCACCTTGTTAGTCTTCGGATTTTCTTGGTAAAGTGAATTTCACAGATGCTCCTTTTGTATAAGTTATGTCAACCCATATTTTTCCTCTGTGAGCTTCCACTATCCCTTTACATATTACTAACCCAAGACCGGTACCTCCATGTTTTACTGTAGAATCAGTATCAATCTGATAAAATTTCTGAAATAATTTGTCGACCAATCCTTCCGAGATTCCAATACCGTTGTCCTCTATGGTAAATAACACGGATGGGGAAGATTGAGGAGAAGACCAATTAGAAATATTATTGTTGGAGTCTTTGTATTCCTCACTTCTTACGATTATTATTCCATCTTTCTCTGGCACAAAATCTATTGAGTTTTTAATCAAATTAGAAAATACTTGACCTATCCTCTTTGGATCACAATAAACAGTTCCTTTAGTTCTGAAATCAGCTTCGAGTTTAATCTGCTTTTCATTGGTCAGAGGTTTAAGTTCTAGAATCGTTTCATCTACCAAACCGGCAATATCTATGTCAAGTTTTGAGAACCTTAACTTCCCCATATCGAGTTTATATACATCTAATATGTCATTAACCAAGAGTTCCAACTTGCTAACACATTTACGAATTGTTTGTACAGCCTTGTGTTGTTTTTGGTTTAGATTACCCATAAATCCCGACTTTGCTAACATATCAGAATAGAGCTTGATAGGAACAATTGGCGTTTTTAATTCATGACTTACCATAGAAATAAATTCATCTTTAGACTTTTCATTTTCAAGTAATGCCCGATTTGCAGTCTCGAGCTCTTTGTCTTTTCTCATAAGTTCTTCCGTGCGCGCTCTTATTCTTGCTCTCATTTTTCCAAATTGAGAAGATAATTCTCCTATTTCATCAACAGTAGAAGGAGACGTAATTACAAGGTCTAAGTTACCCTTGCCTATCTCTATTGCTGCATTCTTGAGCTTTGTGAGAGGTGAAGAAATGGCTCGATCTACAACAATATAGATAACAATTATTGAAATCGCCAAGACTATCGCAGTAATAATAATAAACATATTTCTTAAGCTCAACACTTCTTTAAACGCCTCTTGTGTATTCATAGCTGTGACCAACACCCATTTGTTTTTGATAAAATCAGGACTTCGAATAGTACCGCTCTCCTTTGCTGCAACAAATAACGTATTTCCAGAAGGGGATCCAATATCTTTGGATATTGCACTTTCCACTATGTTGTTAGAATCTTTTATCTGATGATATATTGGCAGGTCAGCAAAACGGGTTGCAGCGCCAGCATCTGCTAGAGCTGTGTTATCATAGCTAGAATATATGACATTGCCGTCACCCGATAACAGGTTAACTCCCAGTTTACTTTGAGAGTCAATACCTGGACGTTCAATTATATTATTATTTAGTGGATACCTAAAAACTAGAATCTCATTTATCTTTCCTGCTTTATCATATAAAGGGCCAGACAAAACGATCTCTTTATCTTTTGAGGGTTTTAAATAATTTGATTGAGTATCGTCTCTATAAATATATCCTTGAATCGCATTTTTGAAAAAGGATTCATTTGACACATTTTTACTTACACCAATACCTTTGTTATCTGCAATTTTTACTCCTGTCTTATTGTAAATTGAAACGGAAGAATAATCTTTATGGGTAGCGATGAATTTTTTTAGAAGTTCTGACTTTTTTACCAGATCGGTGCCAGACTGGTTTAGAAAAATATTCATAGACTCTCCAAGGAATCTAATATCGGATACTCTGTTAGACGTATCCACGGAGATTCTATTCATAAAATTAGCTGAATTATCTTCTAAATGAGCTCTGATTTCTCTTATCATAGCCGTTGAAAACACATTTATAGAAACAAAGGTTGCAGCAAGTAAAGTTATTAGTATAAGAGATACCAATAGCACGAAAAGCTTTGATCTTATTTTCATGATCTGATTAATTGAAGATTTATATATAAAGTTCTGATCTTGCGTAATCAACAGTTATAGTGTTGCAAGTTATATCCAGTAGTCTAGGATCAATCATGATAGGACAACAGTTTACAGAAATAAGTACTCAAAATATAAGTCAGCCGAAAGCGTCACTGGAACGGGCGTATAAAAATTATCGCTTCCAGGTTTGGTTTGCTTTTTTCTATAATCAATATTTCAACATTTGGAAATAACGTAAAGGCTCAGTTTTAAAGTACATGAGTTAAGAACCCAGCAAAAGAATCAGTAGCAGTAGATTTCAGGAATAGACAAGAAATGAAGAGAAAA
>Ga0137365_10002241_pt1 | contig 15321 bp, 13 predicted proteins | sample SagtaG_9_FD_104799 | JGI IMG/M metagenome (GOLD analysis project Ga0137365, IMG submission 104799) | Vadose zone soil microbial communities from Sagehorn Ranch, Mendocino, California, USA - Sage1_L_40_16 metaG | ecosystem: Environmental > Terrestrial > Soil > Vadose zone | place: USA...
GCGTTTCCCACCGCCGTTGGTCCCGGCGTCCGCAGTGCTGGCACACCAGGTCGAACATCATGTCAGCCATGTCGCCGCGACCGTATCACCGATCGCGTTCTCACCCGGCAACAGACCGCCCACGCCGGTGTAAGGACATGTAAAGCGGATCGTTGTCAGTGGAGGAGTTGGTCGATCGCCGCCTTCAGCTCATCACTGGCGGTCGCGCCCTCGAAGCGGGATTGGATGACACCCTTCGAATCGATCAAGAACACCCATGGCTCGGTCTGCAGCCGCCAGTCGACGACCGCCTGGGCCAACTGGCGTTTTGAGGGGTCCGGCTTGTAATCCCGGTAGATCTCGACGTGGATGAATGCGAGCCGGTCCCGATACGCCGGCTCGAGCCCCTGGACCACCTTGATCTCGGGCCCGCAGGTCTTGCTGGTGCAGAACGCCGGCGAAGCGAAGACCACGAAGGCGGCCCGGTGCTGCTGAATGGCGTCGGCGATCGAGAGCTGGTGCATGTCGTCCGGCGGCCGGCCGGAGTCGATCGTCTCCACGTCAGCGACATCCGCAACGGTTGGGTTCTTCGTCAGAGGCGCTGGCTGGCCGACCCCGGGCACGACCGGGAGCGCCAGCACGTTCATGGGAAGCCGCGCGGTCGTCCGCGCCCCGTTCGGCCGGGAGGCGGTGACCTCGACCCCCCAGGCGCCGGCTCTGTCGAAGTCCAGGTGCGCGACATAGGTACCGGCTCCCTGCAAGCCCTCGCCCTTGAAGGGCGCGTCGGACTCCCCTTTGAAGGTGCCGATGGACCCGTTGAGCACGAAGGAGCGGACGTGCACCGTCGCGTCGCTCACGGGGGTGTTGTGATCGGTGATCCCAATTGGGACCCGCTGCTGTTTGCCGACGACCAGCTCGGACGCCACCACCACCGCTTGCAGCTGCGAGCTGCTCGGGGAGGACGCTGTCGCCACCGACGAACCACAGGCGGCGAGCACGAGCATCAGCGCCGCTCCGACTCCGACCCTCCACGAATGCGGGGAGGAGATCGCAGGTCTCACCGCACCCTGGCGCGCTCGATGTAGAGCGGGGGTCGCTGGATCTCCGCCATGGTCGGCAGCCACTGCGGTCCTTCCCAGACGCGGGCTAGCAGCTCCTTCCCGCCGGCGTCGCGGACCTCGCGGCAGAATCGCTCGCCGATGACGTACTGGCGCATCTTCATCTCCAGCCCTGTGAGGCGCAGGAACGCCCGCTCGAGCGGCGTCCGCCGTTCCTGCCGCCGGCGGTAGGCGCCTTCCAGCAAGGCGAAGTGCGGCAGTTCTCGCCGGCCAACCTCGTTCATGACCAGGTTGCTGTAGCCCTCCAGCAGGCTCATCACGGCCTGCAGCTTGGAGATCGCCTTCCACTGCTGGCCCACCCCCACCGTGAGGGTCCGGATCAACTCCAGGCGGGTCGGCTGGTGCCCGTCACCGAGGCGCCCGACCAGCACTTCCTTGAGCAATCCCTCGAGGTACGCCTGCAGCCAGGGGTGTGCCTTGAACTCCCAGGCATGCGTCATCTCGTGCATGGCGAGCCACCGGCGAAGCTCGTCGATGGGCAACTTGTCCTTCTGTGCCCAGGCCTGGACATTGGGTTCTACCAGGATCAGCGAGGTCGTTTCCACCGGCTCCCTCCCCAAAAGCGCTGGGTCGTACTGCCCCAACACCCGGCGGCCGAGCAGCCCGAGCATCAGGCCGAGGTAGCGGGTCAGGCCCTTCTGGCCGAGGCTCAGCATCAGCGACCCGGGGATGAGCCGTTGCAGACCCTCGAGCGGCTCGAACATCTGCCGGAAGATCCGGATGTTGAAGCGCACCCACTGGCGGCGGCCGACCGCGGCGAGGCCCGGATACACACGGCTGCCGGAGGCCGCAGTACCCGGACCGAGCGCCTCGGCGAGCAGCGGCTCCAGCTGGCCGGCGATCTGCTCGTACATCTGGTCCGTCGCCGGATCGGCCGGCAGGTCCCGGGGTTCGCCGCAGCGGGCCAGGGCGATCTCCTCGACCCGTTCCCAATCGATCAGGCGGGCCGGTTGCTCGCGGGGCCGAACCAGCTCCCGCAGCACCACGGCGCCGACGCCGATCGCGACCCCCCAGGCCATCGCCCGGCCCACGCGCCGGGGAGTGGGGGTGGAGTCAGGAATACTCATGGGGAGGGGCGGCCGAGGCGACCGAGCTCATTCTACCGAGGCCTTCTCCGGTTGGCGCTCGGGGAGGTCGATTGCTAGCACTCGACGCTCCAGAGTGCTAAAATCGTGGGTGCTTACCGCCTCGCAATACTGGCTGTTTGCTCACCCAATCATTCGCAGGAAGGAGGACGATCAATGGCGAAACAACTGGCATACGACGCCGAGGCCCGTTCGGCCCTGAAGCGCGGCGTCGACAAGGTCGCGGACGCGGTTCGAATTACCATCGGCCCCAAGGGCCGCAACGTCGTACTCGACAAGAAGTTCGGTTCCCCGACGATCACGAACGACGGCGTCACGATTGCGAAGGAGATCGAGCTGGAGGATGCCTTCGAAAACATGGGCGCCCAGCTCGTCAAAGAAGTCGCAAGCAAGACGAACGACGTCGCGGGTGACGGCACGACCACCTCGGTGGTGCTGGCCGCGGCGATCATCGGCGAAGGGCTACGCAACGTGACCGCCGGCGCCAACCCGATGCTGCTGAAAATCGGCATCCAGAAGGCCGTCGACGAAGTCGTCAAGGCCATCAAGGAGCAGTCGGTCCAGATCTCCGATCGCGAGAAGATCGCCCAGGTGGCGACGATCTCGTCCGGCGACCCGAAGATCGGCGACATGGTCGCCAACGCGATGGAGAAGGTCGGGAAGGACGGCGTCATCACCGTCGAGGAATCTCGTGGGATCGAGGACGAGCTCAAGCTCGTCGACGGGATGCAGTTCGACAAGGGCTACATCTCGCCCTACATGGTCACCGACGCGACGCGGATGGAAGCGGTCCTCGAGGATCCCTACATCCTGATCACCGACAAGAAGATCTCGGCGATCGCCGACCTGCTGCCGGTCCTCGAGAAGGTGGTGCAGAGCGGCAAGCCGCTGTTGGTCATCGCCGAGGATGTCGAGGGCGAGGCGCAGGCCACCCTGATCGTCAACAAGCTGCGCGGTACCTTCACCGCCGTCGCCGTCAAGGCGCCGGGCTTTGGTGACCGCCGCAAGGCCATGCTCGAAGACCTCTCGATCCTAACCGGCGGTCAGGTGATCTCGGAGGAGCTCGGGCTCAAGCTCGATTCGGTCCAGCTGAATCAGCTGGGCAAGGCCCGCCGCGTGACCATCACCAAGGACGACACCACGATCGTCGAAGGTGCTGGGAAGGCCGACCAGATCAAGGGGCGCATCAACCAGATCAAGACCGAGATCGAGAAGACCACCTCGGACTGGGACAAGGAAAAGCTCCAGGAGCGGCTGGCCAAGCTGGCCGGCGGCGTCGCCGTCATCAAAGTTGGGGCTGCGACCGAGACCGAGCTCAAGGAGAAGAAGCACCGGATGGAGGACGCCGTGTCGGCCACCCGCGCCGCGGTCGAGGAGGGCATCGTGCCCGGCGGTGGCGCCGTCCTGGTGCACGCGCAGAAGTCGCTCGACAGCCTCAAGCTCGAGGGCGATGAGGCGACCGGCGTCGCGCTGGTCCGCCGCGCGCTCGAGGAGCCGCTCCGCCAGATCGTCAACAACGCCGGTTGGGAAGGCTCCGTGGTGGTGGAGAAGGTCCGCGGCCTGCCGAAGGGCCAGGGCTTCGACGCCAACAAGGGCGAGTACACCGACATGGTCAAGGCCGGGATCATCGACCCGACCAAGGTGACCCGTTCGGCGCTGCAGAACGCGGCCAGCATTGCCGCCATGCTGCTGACGACCGAGGCGCTCGTCTCCGACATCCCGGAGAAGAAGTCGGCCGCTCCCGCGCCGTCGATGCCGGACTACTAAGCCGCAGAGGCTTTTAAGGAAGAGCCGCCCGAAGGGGCGGCTCTTTTTTGTGCCGCGCCGGTTGCGAGCGGATAGCATGGCGGCATGAAGCCGAGCGGCATCGTGACGCTGCTGACCGACTTCGGTCTGGACGACGCGTACGTCGGCGCCATGAAGGGCGCCATCCTCTCCGTCTACGCCAAGGCGGCGGTGATCGATATCACCCACGGCGTGCGGCCGTTTGCGGTGCTCCAGGGCGCCTTCCTCCTCGACAGCGCCTGGCGGAGCTTTCCGCCGGGAACGGTCCACGTCGCCGTGGTCGATCCCGGCGTCGGCACTGATCGCCGCGCGATCGCCTTCAATGCCGCCGAGCATTACTTCGTCGGTCCCGATAACGGCCTCTTCACGTTTCTCAACGATCCCATCCGCGAGACGGTGGAGCTGACCACACCTCCCGAGGCCGCGCCGACCTTTCACGGACGCGACGTTTTTGCTCCGGTGGCGGCCAAGCTGGCCGCCGGCGCCGCGCTCGCCGCGATTGGTCGCCTGCACCGGGGTGAGCCGCTGCGTTTGCCCGACGCCTGGGCGTCGAAGGTGGGCGAGGCGTGGCGGGCGCAGGCGCTGCATTGCGATCACTGGGGCAACGTCATCAGTAACCTGCCGATCCGCGCGCTGGCCCGCATCAAGCAGGCCAACGGGATGCGCGTCCGGACCGTCGAAACCTACGAGGATGCCCAGCCCAACGAGGTGGTCGCCCTGGTGGGCAGCAGCGGCCGGATCGAGTTTGCCTTGCGCGAGGGATCGGCCGCCACACGCCTGCACGTGGCTCCCGGCGAAACGCTGCTCGTCACATGAGCTGGCCGGCTGTCTTGAGGGACCGAGTGGGCTCGGTCTCCTCGGCCGCGCTACGCCGGGCCGACGCCGAGGCCGCCGCGACCTTCGGGATCGAGCCGCTGCAGCTGATGGAGGTCGCCGGCTGGCAGGTCGCCAGGTTCGTCGACGCGTTCATGGACGGCATCCAGGGCAAACGTGTCAGCGTCGTCGCCGGGTCGGGCAATAACGGCGGCGACGCGCTGGTCGCGGCCCGCTTCCTGTTGCAGCGTGGGGCAATCGTCAATGCGTCGATTGTCCCCTCGCGGGACGCGGGCAGCCTGGCCGGTCGTCACGCGCTCACTATCGGGCGCCTGGGCATCCCCATTGCCGACGCGCCGCAGGGCATCGATGCGTCGGCCGATGTCCTCGTCGACGGGTTGTTCGGCACCGGGATCCGCCTGCCGCTGCGCGACCCGGCTCCCGCCATCATCGCGGCGATGAATGCTACCGGGGGCCGCATCGTGGCCATCGACGTGCCCTCGGGGATGGACGCGGACACCGGCGTCGGGGCCGAAGTGGCCGTCCGGGCGGCGGCTACCGTCACGCTCGTAGCACCCAAGGCCGGGCTCACTGCCGCCTCGAATGCAGGCCGGGTGTTCCTCGCCGACATCGGCATGCCGCTGGTGCTCTTTGGCGCGGAGCGGAACAGACTTGCGGCACTGTATGCGCTCGGCGACCTGGTGGAGCTGGTCCCTTCGACCTGAGTTGGAGTACCTGATACCACTGCGAGTTGACGAATTGGTGCCGCCTGACTAGACTGCACGCATCCGCTCCCCGTCCCAGTAATGGATCAGGTACACGTCGAAGCGCCAGCCTTCAGCGCACGGGCGGCGTCCGTAGAACGCGAGTTCTATTTGGACTTCCCCCTTGTTCTGAACTACGTGGCCCGGCTCATCGACGACATCGACGGCGCCGCGGCGATCACCTGCGCCGCCTTTCGCCAGGTTGCCGATGGCCTGCGCCAGCGCCCCCATGACGAGGGACTCCGCCGGGCCGACGTCTTTCGCGGTGCCACCGAGCTCAGCCGTTCGGTGCTGCGACCGCGCCGCTGGCTTCGGCGCCAGCGCACGGCCCAGGTCAACCTCGACGACTTCCCCCAGCCTGAAGCGCGCCGGGCGCTACGGCGCGACACGGTGCAGCGGGCACTCACCGCCCTCCCCTTCGACGCGCGTGCGATGATCCTCCTGCGCGATTTCGTGAAGCTCTCGTACGACGAGCTCGCCGACGTGGTCGACATGGCCCCGCGCAAGCTGGTCCACGCGCTCGACCGCAGCCGTGCCGAGCTGGGGGAGATCTATGACTACATCAAGTTTTGATCGGAATCGCTGCACCCGCATTTCACCGAGTGCCGTGCTCGACGATCGGCTCGATGGGAAGGATCTCGAATGGGCCCGCGACCACCTGCGCCGCTGCGAGGCCTGTCGCGAGCGGGTCGAAGATTTCCGCGAGATGCTCTTGCGCGTCGGCCGGCTGCCGAGCGCAACGGTCGGCTCGACGGCAATGGACCAGGCCTTCGCACTCTCCATCCCGGATCGCCTCCGGACCCAGGGAGACATGCGATCCTTCGAGGTCGCGCCCGCACTTCCGGCGGCGATGGTGCCTACGCCCCATGACTTGCCGCCCGCGGTGCGACCGGAAGTCAGCAGCATCCCAGACCTGTTGACCGAGCTGGAACGAGAGATCTTCAGGGACGAGCCCTTGCAAGACCATCCAATGCCGTTGTCTCCGGTGCCCGAGCCACTCTACCCGGCGATGACGGACATCCCCGAGGAGATCGGACCGGTCGAGGACGCCGAGCCGGCCCAAGCCGCGGAGCCGGAACCGGCCGAGCCAGCTCCCCCTGAAATCCTCTCCGGTCCCCTGCGCGAAGTCCCGGTCGATTCGCACCGGGAGGTCGAATTCACCGACTGGGATCGCGAGCCGGAACCGGAGCCGGCGCCGGCCCCCGCACTCGAGGCGTCTCCAGTCCCCATCCCCGTGCCGGCGACGAGCAACGCCATTTTCGATCAAGAGCCGGCGCTGCGCATCGATGACGAGAGCGAGGGGGTGGTGGCCGCGCCGCCACGAAAGCCCGATACGGCGATGCGAATCGCCGTCGGTCTCGGGGCGGCAGCCTGTGTGCTTCTTGCCGCGGTTCTTTACGAAGGCGGGCTGCTGAAAACCACGCAGAAAGTCGGTTCAACGGCGGCAACGGCGTCGCAGGCGATTCACCCCTCGGCCACCGCGAGGGCGTCGGTCTCACCGAGCGCGAGTCCAGCAGCAACGGTCTCCGCCTCGACCGCGCCGGTGCTGTACACACTGGGGAACGGCGTGACGGGCGGCACCATGTTCCGTATTCGGCCGGGGACGGCGGTGGCCGGCTATACGCGGCTGGTCTTCGATATGAACGGCAATGGGTTACCAACGATGATCATCACCCGGCCCGATGACCTGCACGTCGCAGTGACGTTCAAAGACACGAACGTCACCGGCGCGCCGGTGAATGGCATCAGCAGCTACCACGTGACGGCGGTGGAGCCCGGCGTACAGCAAGGGGCGGACGGCAATATCACCATCGACCTGGCACGGCCGGTGCGCGTGACGGCCTTCACCCTGCCGGCGACTGGCAGCTATGCCTGGCGCCTAGTTATCGATTTACACACGAGCTAGTTCAGCGACGTCCGAACGGTCGCGGCCGTACCGGCGTGTGCGACCATCTGCTTGAGCAACACGATCTCCTTGCGCAGGATTCGCAGCTCGAGCATGAGGCGGGCATCGGTGCGCGGCTCCGCCAGCAGTGACTGCTTTTCCGGTACCTGCAGGTTGAGGGCGGCCGCGATCAGGTAGGAGAGCAGCTCCGGCTCCATCGGCGGTTCGGCGTCGTCGGGCTCGCGGCCGACCAGCTCACGCAAGAGGTTCGAGTACTGGCGGAAGGTGAGCGCGGTTGTCTCGGTCAGCTGAGCCGTCGCATCCAGGTCGTCGCCCGCCTCCGGAATGATGTGGATCTGGCCGCGCAGGTAGGGGCGATCGTCCGCGGTCTCCACGATCTCGAAGCGGGACGCACCCATCACCAGCAGGTTCATCCGGCCGTCGTCCAGCCGATCGATGCGCACGATCTTCGCCAGCGTGCCGACGCCGTACGGTGTCGCCGGGCCGGTCTCACGTCCCTCGCGGATGGCGACCACGCCGAAGCTGTGCCCTTCCTCGAGGCAGTCCCCGATCATCTTCCGGTAGCGCGGCTCGAAGACGTGCAGCGGCAGGGCCATGTGCGGGAAGAGCACGACGTTCAGGGGGAACAGTGGCAGCCACTGGGTGGGCATGATCCCAGTATGCCGCGCCTAACCGGGGGCGGGCGCCGGCGCCGGCTGGCGCTGGGCAGACGGGGTGCGCCGAGCAGTGATGGCGCTCGTCAGCACGGCGCCGAAGAGCAACACCGCGATTGGAACCACGAGCGAGGGACGCATGGCATTGATGAAGGCCTGGGCGAACACGTCGTGCGCAACCTGCTGAACTTGGGTGGCCGCTGCCGGCGGGATGCCGGATGGAAGTGCTACACCGGACTGTCCGCGTCCGACCTCGAGCACGCCGTTGGCCGCTTTGGCAAACCCGTGCACAAATGGCAACCGAAACGGGGCGGGCAGGCTCGCGGCTTGTGCCTGAGCCTGGCTGACGAGCTCGTTGGCAAGCCGGGTTTGCAGGATCGCGCCAACCACGGCGCTCCCAAACGCGCCGCCCAGTTGACGGGTGGTATTGAGCAGGCCGGACGCGGCACCGGCGAGCTGCGGATTGACGCGCTGCATGGTCACGGTCGTCATCGGAGCGAAGGTGCAGCCGAGACCAATCCCGGCGAGGATCAGCGGCAAGGTGAAGGTTGACTGCCCGGCGTTGAGCGACGCGACCCAGACCACCAGCCCCATGCCTGCGGCAAAACAGGCGAGACCGAACATCAGGATGTATTTGCCGCCAATCCGATCGGTCGCGCGGCCCGACAAGGGAGCCACCAGCATCGAGGTCAATGGCATTGGCGCTAGGGTCAGGCCCGCCTTGAGCGCGGTAAAGCCAAGCACCGACTGAAGAAAGATCGTCAGCGGCAGGAACAGCCCCATCATGCCGAACATGACGATGGCCGCCAGGCCATTGCCGACGCTGAAGTTGCGGTCACTGAAGAGCGAGAGCGGGACCAGCGGTTGGTCCTGTGCCCGATCCCAAAGCACGAACAGCAGCAGCAGGATCGCGCTGGCGATGAACAGGCTCGGGATACTGAAGAGACCCCAGTGGCCGCCAGCCACGTCGAACGACGCGACATCGGTAAACGTGCCCCAGTGGTAACGCTGACCCTCGATCAGCCCAAAGACGACGGCGAAGAGCGCGCCGCTGGCGAGCAGGACCCCAACCGGATCGAGGTTCTGCTCCCGGCCGAGGCGGATCCCGGGAAGCAACCAGATGCCCAGGATGAAGGCGACGATGCCGACCGGAACGTTGACCCAGAAGACCGCTTGCCAGCTGAAGTTTGTGACGAGGAAACCGCCGAGCGTCGGGCCGGTCACCGAGGCGACGCCGGCGACAGCACCCCAGATGCCAAACGCGGCGCCGCGCTTATCGGCGGGAAAGATGTTAGTCAGAATGCTGAGCGTCTGCGGCGTCAGGATGGCGCCGCCCACGCCCTGGATGACACGGGCCGCGATCAACTGGGTCGGGTTCTGCGCGAGGCTGCAGGCGATGGACGCCAGCGTGAAGACCGCGAGGCCGATGAGGAAGAGTCGCTTGGCGCCAAACATGTCGCCCAGCCGGCCGGCGGTGATCAGCAGCACCGCGTACGCGAGGATGTACGCGTTGAGGACCCAGAGGATCTCGTCGAGCCCCGCGTGCAAGCCGTCGATGATGCTCGGAATGGCGACGTTCACGATCGTGAGATCGAGCAAGATCATGAAGAAGCCAAGGCAGAGGACGAGCAGGATGATCCAGGGGCTCCGCTTCGTCTGCACCGCCGCCTGCATCGTTAGCAGGCGGCCGCGATCAAGCGGGACGCGCGGTGGGCCATCGCCATGATGGTAATCATGGGGTTGACACCCGAGGCGCTCGGGAACGCGCTGCCATCGGCGACGTAGAGGCCCTTGACGACATGCACCTGGTGATCGGGGCCAATCACGGATGTTGCCGGGTCATTACCCATGCGACAGGTACCCATCTGGTGGAAGCTCACGTAGCTCATCTGGCCCGGACCGTAGCCGTTGCGGTCGACTTCGTTCATGAAGGCTTCGACGCCACCACGCTGGCCGGGCCGGTAGCTGACGTAGGCAGCCTGGCTGGTGAAGACCTCCTTCGCACCGGCGGCCTCGAGGATGCGAACGCCGGCTTCGATCCCTTTGCGCATGTGGGCGAGGTCGGGGCGCGAGAGCTTGTACTCGACCCGGGTGGTGCCGTTCTTCGTGATGACCCGGCCGGCACCGCTGTCCCGAAGCAGGATGCCGGTCAGCGACAAGTTTGGCAGCGACCGCATCAACCGGCTGTATTGGTCTGGCTTGCGCCAGGGGGTGACCAGGGCCAGCAAGGCCGGATGTAGCGGCGCGGACTCGATCTTCGGGCCGAAGTGTTGCCCATCGAGGTTGGTGAACTCGTCCGAGTAGAGCGCCTGCAGTGTTCCCTCCCAGGGACGAATCTCTTCGTCGAAGATGCCCGAAACGGCGGTTGACGGATGGAGCCGAAGCGACGTCCCAATCGCCTTCGATGGGACGGCGGAGCGCTGCAGGATGGCGGGGGTCCCGATCGCCCCGGCCGCGACCACGACGGCGTGGCTGCGCACGATCAAGGTGAAGGCCGGCATATCCGGCTGGCGCACCGTGGCACGCACGCCGACCGCGCGTCCATTTTCGATCACGACTCGGTCGACGGTGCAGTTCACGACGATGCGGGCACGCCGGCGGTAGGCGTCCATCAGGTACGTCTTGAGCGTGGATTGCTTGGCGCCGATCTGGCAGCCGTAGCCGCAGAAGCCACACCGCTCGTCCTGCGTGCATCCCTGGACGTTGCGCGGCATGTAGCCGGTGTGCCAGCCGAGCCGCTTCATCCCCCGTTCCAGAACTCGCTCGCGCGCGCTTACCCGGCTGTGACTGGCGTTGACCCCGAGGCGTTCATAGACGGCATCCATCGACGCGCTGTACTCATCGGTCGTAAAGGCCTTGAGCCCGTAGTGATCGGCCCATTCCTCGCGCAGCCAATCCGGCGTGCGGAAGCTCGTCGTGTAATTGACCAGGGTGCCGCCGCCAAGGCAGCCGCCGGCAATCAGCGCGATCGCCGCGTCAGCGGTCGCCGCGAATCCGCCCTGGTAGTAGAGCTTGCGCATCATGGCGAGCTCGAGCTGGTTGAAGTCGGCCTCGTTGTAATAACCCCCTTCCTCCAGCACGATCACGTCCTTGCCGGCCGCGGAGAGCTCGGCCGCGACCACGCCACCCCCCGCACCCGATCCGACGACGACCGCATCGCAGCTCAGCGTCGTATCACCGTCGAGCGTCGTCGTTCGGATGCTCTTGGGCGTCGCGGGTGGCGCGGAAACGGGTCCCGGATAGCCGATTTCGGGCCAGACCGGATTGGTGCCGTCGTCCTCGGTATCGCCGAGGAAGGCGAGCAATGATAGCCGCTTGAAGACCTGGAAGAGCTGGCGCCGGAAGGTGATGCGGCTGGTCGACCACGACGACATCACCCTCACGCGCTGCTCGCGCGGCCAGCGGTGAAACGGCACGGGCCGGCCGGTGAGGAGGAAGGTGCCGGACCGGCGGCCGAGGACGCCGACGATCAGGCGAAGCCGGCGCCGGTCGGCCTCCGAGGGAAGGCGCCGGAAGGTCTCGTCCATGGAGGCCGCGACCCGGATCGGGGAGCCAGAGTGACCCATGCCGCCGATGAACGTATCCGCCATGGCAACCAGGACGGGCGACTGGCTGTCCCGGGCGATGGTCGTCGGCGGCGCCTTGACGGCGGTAGACATCCTGTTACCCCCCAGCCGAACTGATCAGTACTGCAATCATAAATGGAAGTCGCCCCTTCGTTTTATGGCGGGTTCAGCCCGCCGACCCTACGCCGCAGGCTGGCGGCGCGGCAGAATGGTTGCTATGTGCTACACGAATCAGGCCCGACCTCCGCTCCCGCCGATCATGGGTGGCTCCACCGACGAAGGCGACCTGGTTCTGACCGCGGCCGACGGCAATCGCTTCAGGGCCTACGCGGCGCGTGCGGCGACACCCGGCGGGGCCGGCGTCGTCATCATCCCCGACCCGCGCGGCGTCCACCCCTTCTACAAAGACCTCGTCCGGCGGTTTGCTCAGGCCGGCGTGGATGCCGTGGTGGTCGACTACATCGACCGCACCGCCGGCATGGCTGAGCGCCCGGAGAACTTCGACCTTCGCGCCGCCATCGGGCAGACCAGACCCGAGGCGATCGCGGCCGATGTCGCCGCCGGAATCGCCTATCTGCGTTCGCCCGCGGGCGGCGGAGCAGAGTCGGTGTTCACCGTCGGCTTTTGCTTCGGCGGGGCGCAATCATGGCGACAGTCCGCGGCCCAGCCCGGACTTAGCGGCGCCATCGGGTTCTATGGGATCCCGTCCCGTGTCCGCGATGTCATTCCCCAGATGCGGGCACCCCTCCTCCTGCTCCTCGCCGGCAACGACCAGGCGACGACACCGGAGGACTTCGCCACGTTCGACCGCGAGCTGACGCAAGCCCGCGTACCCCACCAGATGGTGGTCTACGAGGGCGCGCCCCACTCGTTCTTCGACCGCACCTTCGAACAGCACAAGGACGCCTCGGCGGATGCCTGGCGACAGATGCTGGCCTTCATCAAGGAGCAAACACGCCAACCGGCACGGGCCTAGACCTCGGGCGCGCCGCGGTCTGGCTGGGCTCGATGGCGTTCTTGCGGACGGCCGACCTGCGACGTGCCGTGACCGAGGTCGAAGAGATGGGGTTCGGCGCCATCTGGGTCGGCGAATCCCTCGCCCGTGAGGCTTTTGCGGCCTCGGCCATCATCCTCGCGGCCACCAACCAGATCAAAGTCGCCACGGGCATCGCCAACATCTGGGCTCGAGATGCGACCGCGATGATGAATGGCGGCCGGGCGCTGGCGGAAGCGTGGCCGAACAGATTCGTCCTCGGCATGGGGGTCAGTCACGCCCGGCTGGTGGACGCTCGCGGCCACCACTACGAGCGGCCCCTGACGGCGATGCGCGCCTACCTCGATGAGATGGAGAAGGCCCCATATCGCGCGCCGGAGCCAGACCCGCCCGCACCGATCGTGCTCGCCGCCCTGGGACCGAAGATGCTGCAGCTTGCACGCGAGCGGACGGCCGGCGCGCATCCATATTTCGTTCCGATCGAGCACACGCGACAGGCGCGCGGCATCCTTGGTCCGGACCGTCTCCTCGCTCCCGAGCATGCCGTCGTCTTCGCCAAAACGCGAGAGGCGGCTCGTGGTCCCGGCGACACCTATATGCGAACCTACCTGGCCCTGCCCAATTACCGAAATAACCTGGTTCGCTTGGGATGGTCCGACGAGGAGCTGACGCCGCCGGGCAGCGACCGGCTCTTCGACGCCATGGTGGCCTGGGGTGATGACGAGGCGATCGCCGCCAAGCTGCGGCGCCACCAGGAGGCGGGGGCTGATCAAATAGCGATCAGCGTGTTGACGCCGACACCAGACCGAGCCCCGACGACCGAACTGCGAGCACTGGCTCCCTTGCTGCTAGACCCGGGGCTGCGTTAGCCAAACTCGCGAATAGCCTCCCTGGCGAAGGGCGCCGACGCCGTTTGCCGTTACCCACATCAGAGAGGTTCCTGGATTGAACTCAGACGACCGCGCCGACCTGGAAGAGCTCGGCTGGAACGAGCGATTCGCGTCGGCATTCGATGCCTTCGATGACGATCGCGTTGAGCCTGGGCGGCTGGCGGCCGACTATGGCACCAAATTCCTCGTGCAATTAGCCGGGTCCGCGCCGCTGGCCACGCTGGGGAGCGCGCTCCGCGAGGCCCGTCTGGTCGCGGTCGGCGACTGGGTGGCCGTTCGAAACACGCCCCATGCGGCCGAGATTCGCACTGTGCTCCCGCGGCAGTCCGCGATCACCAGGGAGGCGCCGGGCTCGGAGACGGCAGCGCAGGTCATCGCCGCGAATGTGGACCGCGTCTTGATTGCGACCTCCACCGACACCGATTTCAACCTGCGCCGCATCGAGCGACTGTTGACCGTCGCATACCAGAGCGGGGCGGCGCCGTTGATCGTGCTGACCAAGGTGGATCTCAACAACCCTGACCCGTTCAAGGTGGAGCTGGAGAGGATCGCGGGCGGTGTGCCGGTCGTCGCCGTCAGCGGCCGGACCGGCGCCGGGGTCGAAACGGTCCGGATGCATCTTTCCCGCGGAAAGACGGCGGTGCTGCTGGGGTCGTCCGGCGTTGGCAAGTCCACCCTGATCAATCGCCTGCTCGGCGAAGAGGTGCTCCGCACAGCTGAGGTCCACCGCAGCGGTCAGGGGCGCCACACCACCAGTCATCGTCAGTTGCTGAAGGTCCCTGGCGGTGGCCTCGTCATCGACACACCCGGCTTGCGCGAGATCCAGCTGTGGGCCGGGGCGGAGGCCCTCGCTGAGGTCTTCCTCGACATCGAAGCGCTGGCACTCCGGTGCCGGTTCACCGATTGCCGGCACGAGACCGAACCGGATTGCGCCGTCGTCGCGGCGTTGGAGGGCGGGACGCTCGAGGCGAGCCGTTTTACGAGTTACCGGAAGCTGCAGCGTGAGCTGCGCGCGATCGAGGTCAAGGCCGACGTGCGGGTCAAGCGTCGCTGGGAGTAGTTCGCTTGCGCTTGGGGCGCTCCAGCTGACCGGAGCGATCCGGACCCTGGTAGCCGGCCCAGGGATCGTAGTCGACCTCGAGCGCTTCCTGGGGCGGGCGCTCCGACTGTGGCACGTTGCGCAGGTTGATCCGGATCCGCGTCCAGGTGGTGTTGCGCCCCCGCATCGAGTCGACCAGGATATCGGAGGGGGCGAGGTGTGACCACACGTCGGCGTGGCGCGCCCGCCAGCGCTGCAGGCCGGCGCGCGCCTCTGCTTCCGATGCCGCGCGGGCAATCTCGATCAGGGGCATCGTCGTGCGGCGGCGACCGGTCGGACCCACCGTCTTGCCGGGAGCGGGCGGCGGGACCTCACCTTTGGGTGCCGCCGGCCGGTCCTCGCGCTTGCGTCGCGACAGCTGTACGCGGGACGGCTCGCCGGTCTGCTTGGCGAAGTGCGGCGGCCAGGGCGCGTCGCCGAAGCCAGCCGCCTCGTGCTGCGCGGAAAGCTCGAGCAATGCCTCCAGTGACCCGACCGCCTCGTCGATCCCTTTCGAGGGATCGCCGATCTCCGCAAAGCGCCGGGGCACGGTTGCGAGGGTAAAGGCCTCTGCCTCGCAGGTGGGCACCTCGTCCCAGCGCAATGGCGTCGATACGCGGGCGTCGGCCAGCGGGCGGACCGAGTAGGCGGAGGCAACCGTCCGGTCCTTGGCGTTCTGGTTGTAATCGA
>Ga0137365_10002242_pt1 | contig 15320 bp, 15 predicted proteins | sample SagtaG_9_FD_104799 | JGI IMG/M metagenome (GOLD analysis project Ga0137365, IMG submission 104799) | Vadose zone soil microbial communities from Sagehorn Ranch, Mendocino, California, USA - Sage1_L_40_16 metaG | ecosystem: Environmental > Terrestrial > Soil > Vadose zone | place: USA...
GAGGTCCGCGATCTGCTCGGGCAGGACGCCGTAGCGCTCGAGCACGTCTTCGGGCTTGGTGTAGATCACGGAGTCGCGCTGGTAGGGGCGGTACATCCAGAGGTGGACCTCGGGTGTGACGAGCTGGGCGATGTCGCTGTCCATGCTCACAAGGTAGGCGTCGATGCCCTCCTTCGCCGCCTGAACGGAGAGCGCGCCCATGAGGTCGTCCGCCTCGTAGCCCTCCAGCTCGTAGATGGGGATGCCGAACGTCTCGATCACCTGGCGGGAGCGCTTCATCTGGCGGGAGAACTCCTCGCGCTCCTCGTCGGCCATGGGGACACGCGTGGCTTTGTAAGTGTCGGTGATCTCGTGTCGGAAGGTGGGACCGGCGGTGTCGAGGGTGACGATTACATGTGTGGGTTTCAGCTCGCCGAACATGTGTAGGAAGGTGTTCGCGAAGCCGAAAGGCGCGCCGATGAGCTCGCCGGTGGAGCGGACCTTGAGGGGCTCCTTCACCATCTTCATTGCGTGGAAGGAGCGGTGGATGATGGAGTGGCCGTCGATGAGGACGAGGCGGCGCTCGGTGGTGGGGCTCACGGGGGAATTATATCGCGGGCGGAGTGCCGAGTGACTTTAGCGTTCGAGATACTGCGCGTTCGCCCAGCCCTCGGCACCGGCGGGTGTAGCCACGTGCAGCCAGGTGCTGCCTGCGAAGTCCATGGATTCGCCGAGGTCGCGGAGAAGGACGCGTTCGGCGGCGCAGTCGAGGATGCCGGCGCTTGGTAGGGGCTCGGCGCGGACGTTCACGCAGGTGTTGTCGGTGTTGACGACGCGGGCGAAGGGGCCGCGCTGGACGGCTACGATGCTGTTGCGGCCATTCGCGAGCGGCGGGTAGATAAAAGGATCGCGAATTGGGTGGATAGTATTTGTGTTGAGGTCGATCAACGCGGGTAGATAGCCAGCGAAGAAGGGGCTGGGAAGTGGACCGCCCAGTTCGCCTTCGTACACGCTGGTATTTCCGAATATCATCCCCTCTTGAGGCCACGTGCCGGCCAGCGAGAAGTGAGGAGTCGAGTAAGCCCGGAGCACGCGGCCATCGTTCGCGAGCTCGGCGATGTAGTTCTGGGACATGGACGACACTGTGACGAGCACAGATCCTGCGCCGAGAGGATCGGACAGTACCTCCCCGATGACGGTCTGGCCGGTGGGATCGAAAAAGACTGTACCGTCGCCACGAAGGAGTTTGCTATCGTCGGTTTGCCACAATACCTGACCGTTAGACAACGGTTTCACCTGCCAGAGAGGGCTGGGGGCGGTTGGCGGCTCAAGCTCCTGATGACTGGGGAAGGTGTAGAAGGTCTCTATTCCATCCACATCGCCGGACACAATCACCGAGCCGGCAGCGAAAAACCCGCGCCTCATAAATTCCGCGGGGGCGAGCCGGCCGAATTCGGTCCAACTGATCCCACCATCAACAGAGCGAAAGAGGGTGGTCTCCGCATCCGCCGTACTCCCGTACCCCGAACAAAAACCGCGCGTGCAGAACGCCACTGTCAACTCCGAGCCATCCGGGTCGACGGCGAACCCGGCGATTTCTGGTGGGTGTTCCTCGGTCCCTTTTGCTGTTTGAACGATCCGGGGAGGGAGCTGGAGCTTCTCTACTGAGGCGAGGGTATCCGTCCGGATGGCACCTGAGGGGTCTCGGTAGACACGTACAATTCCGGTGGTTGGGCCGTCACACTGCGTGCAACCGGTCTCAATGATCAGAGAAACGCCAGGTGGCAACTCGACCTCCGGACCCATTCCCAACGGGCTTACTTCTGTATCGTGTAAGAAATTCGGCCGAGTCGACGATATCGGGGTGACCATGGGTGTCCGCGGCTGCATTAACACCGGCGCCGCGGGCGATTCAAATCTCGGGCTGCAGGTCGCCTGCGCCTCGACGTCGCCGCCGTCAGAGGCTGTGCGGAAGACGACACATTGCGGCCCGCCCGCACCCGCCGGCGGCGCGGGTACAGTGTCGCTGGCAAAGCGCAGGTACATGACGCCGACGAAAGCGGCGACGATGGCGACGGCAATGGCGGCGGCGCGCATCTAAGTGCCAGCGGGCGGTGTGCGTAGTCCTATTCTAGAACGCCCACTCCATTTTTACGATACGGGCGACAGTGCCATCCCTCTCTTCGAGATCGCGTAGCTTTCCGCTATCCTCATTACATGAGCACTCCCCAGCCCTCGGCCCTCGGCACTCAGCAGTCGGCACTAGCCACTCGGCACTCCGCACTGGCGAAGGATTGTTCATTCAATGCCCTGTTCATGAGTCGGACTCAATCAAAGACAACCCGGCCATTCACACGGGGTAACAACGCGAAAAAGAAAAAATCACCCCCCGGGTCAATCAAAGACCGCACGCGACCGCCAAATACAATCACTTTTCCAACGCGAAAAATCTTTGATTAACCCCCATAATCACCCGATTGACTCAGTAGACGCCCGGTGACGCCCAGCGGCGCGGCCTACGGCCGGCCCAGCTAACCGCTAATAGCTGACCGTTCTTCGACCCTGCTATCATCGCGCATACGATGGCTGACCTCTCGTACGACAAGATTGAAGTGGGGACGGAGTACGGGCCCTGGAAGTACCCGCTGAAGGAGCGCATCGCCCGTCATCTCGAGGCGGTCGAGAACGCCCATCCGTGGCACCACCAGCGGTCGCCGTGGGGGCCGCCGGTCGCGCCGCCGTCGCTCCTCGGCAACGCCTCGCTGCGCTTCCTCGACAGCGTCGCGCCGGTCCCGCCGGGCACGCTGCACGCGAAGCACGAGATCGAGACGGCGGCGGCGTTGCGGCTGGACCGCCAGCCGGTGGGATATGGACGATTCGTGGACAAGTACGAGGAGCGCGGGCGACGCTGGTTCGTTTTCGAGACCCGCTGGCGAGACGAGACGGGGCTGATCATCGGGAAGTCAATTGTGACGATGGCCTTTCCTAGTGAACAGCGAACAGTGAACAGCGACCAGGAAGGGAGAAGTCAGAAGTCGGAGATCCGAGAGCGGAATGGGGAGATGACCCCGATTGTGCGGGCGTTGACGCAGGAGAAGTTGACGGCGTATTCGGAGGATTCGGCGAATGCGCTGCGCGGATTGTCGATCCACGTCCAACCCGAGGCGGCGAAGAAGGCTGGCTTCGAGACGACCGTCGCCCAAGGGCTGATGTCGGCGGACTACATCAGCGAGATGATGACCTCGCTGCTCGGCAAGGAGTGGTTCGAGAACGCAAAGCTATCGCTGGCCTTCCTTCGCCCGGTGCTATCCGGCGAGACGCTGACCGCCAACGGCCGCCTGGCGGAATCGGCGCCCGAGGGCGCGGTCGTGCGCCGGACCTACGAGGTGTGGTGCGAGAACGCTCTAGGCGAAGCTGTGACGGCCGGGACTGCGACCGCGCTCGTGCGGCCAGACTAGGTCTTCGGGTAGCGGGAGACGCATTTGCTTGACGAAATCTGATACGCCAACCTACGATACGGCTTGCTCAGCGCCACATGACGGAGGACACGTTTGACGGTCTATGAAGAAGCGCTGCAGGCGAACGCTGCTTACGCTTCATCCTTCAACCTCGCCGGGCTCGCCATGCCGCCGGCCAAGCAGCTGGCCGTCGTGGCCTGCATAGACGCGCGGCTGAATGTCGAGCCGATGCTCGGACTAAGGCCGGGAGACGCGCACGTCATTCGCAATGCCGGCGGCCTCGTCACCGACGATGCGCTGAGGTCGCTTATCATCTCCCACAAGCTGCTAGGCACGGAGACATTCTTCGTCATCGAGCACACCGATTGCGGGATGCTGACGTTCAAGGACGAACAGCTACAGCAGCGCCTGAAGGAGGAAACGGGCCAGGACGCGAACAGCATTCCGTTTTACGCCTTCAGCAACGTCGAGGAGAACCTGCTCGGGCAGCTCAAGAAGATCCGGCGGAGCCCTTTCCTGCCCGCTTCGATCGATCTTCACGGCTTTGTATACGATGTTCAGACCGGCAAGCTAAGCGAAGTAGTACAGCCAGAGGAGGAAGTAATGGCCGAATACGCCAACCCCGATGCTCTTGTTCCAACTGATTGGGTCGCGGAGAACATGAAGGACCCGAAGGTAAGGGTTATCGAAGTCGATGTCGATACGGCCGCCTATGACACGGGACACATCCCGGGCGCCGTGGGGTGGAACTGGAAAAACGATCTCGAGACACAATTGCAGAGGGACATCGCCGACAAGGAGGGGTTGGAGCGGCTGCTTTCGAAAGCCGGCGTTGACAAGGACACGACGATCATCCTCTACGGCGACAACAACAACTGGTTCGCCGCGTATGCCCTCTGGGTCCTCGAGTATTACGGTGTCGACGCTAAGCTGATGAACGGCGGCCGCAAGAAGTGGATCGACGAGGGCCGCGAACTATCGACCGACGCTCCCAGCTACTCGCCAAGCAAGGCTAGCGCTAAAGGGCCGAAAAAAGATCTTCGCGCGCTACGTGATCAGGTCATGGACCACCTCGACAAGGTGAAGAAGGGAAGGGGCGCCCTCGTCGACGTCCGCTCGCCCAGGGAGTATTCCGGCGAGCTGCTGGCGCCCGAGAACCTGCCGCAGGAAGGCTCCCAGCGCGGCGGGCACATCCCGGGGGCGCAGAACATCGTCTGGTCGCAGGCGGTGAACGAGGACGGCACCTTTAAAACGGCGGACCAGCTCGCGGAGCTCTACCAGAGCCAGGGCGTAACGCCGGACAAAGACGTGATCGCCTACTGCCGCATCGGCGAGCGCTCTGCACACACGTGGTTCGTCCTGACTCACCTGCTTGGCTACAAGAACGTGCGCAACTACGATGGGTCGTGGACGGAGTGGGGCTCGCTGGTGGGCGCGCCGGTCGAAAAGTAGGACGAGCTATTCACACGCCGCTCTCCGCGCGTCCTTCGAGCTAACCTCAGGACGAGCGGATCGGAGGTCGTCAAAGGCACGTCACCTGCCTTCGCAAAACGAGGCTTGCCCGCTCGTGGTGAGGCCTGCTCGAACCATGAGCGGTGCGACGACGCAGCGCGTTTAGATGCCGGCGTCTGCTATCATCTCCATGAATGGCGAGTGACGCGACCGCGGCCACGTCCTGTGAGATCACCCACCGCGTAACCACCCTCAACGGTCGCCACGCCTTCTTCCGCGAAGCTACCCCAGCGGCCGGATCGCAGGGCTCGCTTATCGTACTACACGGGTGGATCGGGACGTCTTCGTGGATGTTCCGCCATGTTCTGCCGGAGCTGGGCGCGCGCTATCACACGATCGCTCCTGACCTGCCCGGCTTCGGCCGCTCTCAGGCGCTTCCGGCCGCCCCATCGATCGAAGGGTACCGCGAGTTCGTACGTGCCTTAGCTGACGAGCTGGGAATCGACCGCTTTCACCTCGTCGGCGTGTCGGTTGGTGGGACGGTGGCGTTGGACTTCGCCCATCGCTATCCCGAGCGAGTGCTTAAGCTCGTTGTGCAGGGACCGGTCTGGCGAGCTACTGACCTGCCGCGGCGATTTCGCTTCACGTATGACCTTCTCGGCCGCATTCCCGTTATTACAGACCTCATACCGAAGACGCCGGTGAAGTGGTGGTTCTTCATCCGCCGGCTGGACATGGGCCGCGACACACGACATTTGTCAAAGGCGGACCGTCGGCAGCTGAGCCGCGATATTCTTCGCGTGCCTAACGAGACGCTTCTCGACGTCGGCCGCGAGCTGCTGCACATCGATATGACCGATCTGGCTCGCCGTATCGTGTTGCCGACGCTGGTTATGGACGGCAGCGAGGCTCGCATGGTCCCGGCGAGCGCTTCACGTGAGTTGAGCCGGCTGATTCCCGATGCTCAGTGGCGGGTTGTTCGGAATGCTGGACACAACGCTGCGATTGAGAAGCCACGACAGTTCCTGGACGCCGTGCTGCCGTTCCTCGCGCCGGAGCTGGCGGCGAAGAAGGCGCCTCGCCGGCCGCGCGCGACTTCCGGGACGAGGAAACCAGCGGGTCGGAAGCGCTCATCCAGCAAGGCGAAAAAGGCAGAAGCTTAGCGTCGCCTTACGCCGCGGCCACCTCCGAAGTGCAGAAGGCACAGCGACGGGCGCCGACCGGGATGTCGGTGAGGCAATAAGGGCACTTCTGCAGTGCCGGGTCCGGCGGCGGCTCCTTCTTCGCCCTCTGCATCAATGCGTTGACCGGCACGACTACAAAGAAGAAGACCGCCGCGGCGATCGTGACAAACGTGAAGATCTTATTGATGAAGTCGCCGTAGCGGAACGTGCTGTCGTTGATTGTGAAGTCTAAGGCAGCAAAGTCCGGTTTCCCGAAGATCATCGCGATGAGCGGCGTTATGAGGTCCTCTACGAGCGCAAGCACGACGGCACCGAACGCCGCGCCGATGACGACGGCGACAGCAAGATCGACGACGTTTCCTCGCAGCAAGAACGCCTTGAAGTCGTTAAGCATCAGAACCTCCTTGGATAGATTGGAGCGAGTGGCGAAAATTTAATCGCGAACCGCGGAGCATGTCAACGCGAAAAACGGGTCTGTTTGTGCGGCGTGGCCGCTTCGCTATAATTGGCGCCGTGACTCCGGGAAACGGCGCTGCCGCTCTAGACGACATCCGGGTGCTTGACCTCGCCGGTGAGATCGGGCAGTACTGTACCAAGCTTCTAGCAGACCTGGGCGCCGACGTGATCAAGGTCGAGCCGCCCGGAGGCGACCCCGTCAGGCACCTGCCTCCCTTCTACCACGATGAGGAGGGCGCCGACCGGAGCCTGTACTGGCTCAACCTGAACACAAACAAGCGGAGTATCGTCCTCGATCTGGAAAAGCCCGAGGATCGCTCATCATTTCAGAAACTCGTTGCGACCGCTGATGTTGTCGTCGAGAGCTTCGAGCCCGGCTATCTCGACCGCCTCGGCCTCGGGTATGAGGGGCTTTCGCAGATAAAGCCGGACATTATCCTCACCTCGCTCACCGGCTTCGGGCAGACCGGGCCACACTCGCGTTACAAGGCGCCGGATATCGTTGGCGTTGCGATGGGCGGGATCATGTGGCTGGCCGGCGACCCCAAGGACCCGCCGAATGTGCCGCCCTGGAAGCAGGGCTACATCTCGGCCTCGATCCACGCCGCCGGCGGTACGCTCACGGCTCTCTACCACCGAGATGTCACGGGCGAAGGCCAGCACGTCGATGTTTCAATGCAAGAGTCGGTCTCGATCGCGCAGGAGACAGCGATGCAGACGTGGGACATGATCGAGGCGCTGCGCACACGGAACGCGCATAAGGGCGTCATCCCCGTAGACGTACCAGGCATCGGGCCTTATGAGTGCACCGACGGCTGGGTGTTTGGATATGTTGGCTCACCGGCCGGCGCGACCTGGGCGGACCTGCTGGCCTGGATGATCGAGGAAGACAAGGCCGAAGACCTCGCGGACGAGCCGTACAAGACCTTTTGCGATGGACTGAACCTCCGCTTTCTCAGCACCCTCACCCAGGACCCGGCGACGATCGCGCAGAAGTTCCAGACGATGGCCCACATCAACGAGGTCCTGCGCCGCTTCGTCAAGACCAAGGGCAAGTGGGAGATGTACGAGCAGTCGCAACGCCGGCGGCTGTTGTTCGGGATCGTGTCCACGCCGGAGGACATCGCCAAAAACCCGCAGCTACAGCACCGCCAGTGGCTCACCCCGGTCGAGCATCCCGAGCTGGGCGCAACGCTACGGTACCCGGGTGCACCGTACCGCCTATCAGAGACGCCCTGGGCTATCCGCCGCCGAGCGCCGACGGTTGGCGAACACCAAGAAGAAGCTCTCGAGGAAGCCGCAAGCTAGCAGTAGGAGGTCACGATGGTCACAAGCGCAGAATTGAAATTCGCCCCCCGCGATGGCGTCAAGCTCGCCTATCTCGACGTTGGCACGGGCGACCCGGCGCTGCTGTTCGTGCACGGCTGGTGCTGCGATCGCGCCTACTGGCGCGACCAGATCCCCGAGTTTGCCCAGCGCCATCGCGTCGTCGCCGCGGACCTGCGCGGAACGGGCGGCTCCGACGCGCCCGACCAGGACTACTCGATCGCTCAATTCGCCGACGACGTCGCCTGGCTCTGCGGCGAGATCGGGCTCGAGAAGCCGGTCATCGTCGGCCATAGCATGGGCGGCCTCATCGCGCTCGACATTGCTCGCAGGTATCCGGAGCTCCCGCGAGCACTCGTCTTCAACGACGCCGTTTTGACTCCGTTCCCAGAACAGTTTGAGGCCCTACGCGTGGCCCTCATGGCCGGGTTGCAGTCGCCAGCTTACAAGGCTGTGGCGGCGAACTTCGTCAATTCAGCCATGTTCACGCCGGATTCGCGCGACGATCTGAAGACCGAGATTGTCGACGGTATGACCAACGCGCCCCAGCGTCTCATGCATACGGCGCTCTCCAGCATTCTCTCCGGCGAGCAGATGACGCCGGGACCGATGCCTGTACCCTCGCTGTTCATACGAGCCGCCACGCAGACGGCAACCGACGAGGAGCTAAGACAGCGCTACCCGGGCATGGAAGTCACCACAGTCGACTGCGGGCACTTCATCCAGATGGAGAAGCCGCAGGAGTTCAATTCCATACTCCGCCAATTCGTAGAGAAGGTGGCATGACCTCCAAGCTCCCCCTCGAAGGCGTCAAGGTCGCCGACTTCTCGTGGTTCGGCGCGGGGCCGATCTGCGGGCGCCTGCTCGCGGACTACGGGTCGACGGTGGTTCGAGTGGAAACGGAGACCCGTGTAGACTCCCTGCGGGTAGTCGCGCCGTTCGCGAAGGGTAAGACCGGCTACAACGTCAGCGGCTACTTCAACAACTACAACGCCGGGAAGTTGGGCATCCTCCTCAACTGCAACACCGAGGACGGCCTGCACATCGCCCGCCGACTCATCGAGTGGGCAGACATCTTCTTAACGAACATCACGCCGCGAGTCGTCGAGCGCTGGGCCATGACATACGAGAACCTCGTGAAAATCAACCCACGGATCATCGCCGTCTACCAGCCGATGCAAGGGTTCGACGGGCCGCACCGCGACTTCCTGGGCTTCGGCGCCGTCCTCACTCCGATCACCGGGTACAACCACCTCTCCGGCTTTCCCGGACGCCCGCCGATGGGTCTCGGCACCAACTACCCCGACTACGTGATCAACCCCGGCCACACATTCGTCGCGATCATGGCGGCGCTTCACTACCGGAACCGTACTGGCAAGGGACAGCGCGTTGAGTGCGCGCAGGTGGAGTCTTCCTGCGCACCGCTGGCGCCCGCTATCTTCGATTACACCGCGAACGGCCGTGTGCAGGGACCCCAGGGCAACAACTTGTCGTACGCGGCGCCACACAACGCCTTCAAGTGCAAGCCTGTCAGCGACGGCGGCCGTCCGATGGACGAACGCTGGATCGCTATCGCCTGCTTCAGCGAGGAAGAATGGCAAGCGCTGGTCGAGGTGATGGGCAAGCCCGACTGGGCGCGGGACGCCAAGTTCGCCACGCTCAAAGGACGCAAAGAGAACGAGGCCGAGCTCGAGGCGGGGATCAGTGCCTGGACGGGCGACAAAGACGCTTACGAGCTGATGGAAGAGCTCCAGCGCCGGGGCGTTCCGGCTGGCGTCGTCCAAAGCGCGCGCGAGATTCTTGACGTTGATGAGCACATGAAGGCGCGTGGCTACTACGCCTACGTCGAGCACCCGGAGGCCGGCGTGCACGCCCACGACGGCCCGCCGTTCGTCCTCTCGAAGACCCCCGGCCGCGTTCGCTCTCCCGCACCCCTCCTCGGCGAGCACACGGAGTACGTCTGCAAGGAGATCCTCGGCCTCGACGATGAGGGGATCGCGGAGCTGATGGTCGCGGGGGCTCTGGCCTAGGGGGACCGAAGAGTAGAACTACGATGGACCGGCTGAGAGGTAGGTCCTCGGTGAGTCTTGTTCTCTGGCTCACGACGATCGCCGCGCTGGTAACGGCCGCTGCTGCCTGCGGTGGTGCCACAAACGGCACACTGCTGGCGATCGACGCAAAGACAGGGCAGGAGCTGTGGCGTGTGCGTCCGCCGGGCGGAGCCGTGGGCCGGGCGACGACCGCAGATGGGCTAGTATTTGTCGTGACCAGCAACAACTGCAACTCCCTGCAGGGAACACTCGTTGCTTACGATGCTGCCATGGGGAGAGAACGGTGGCGGGCCTCATCGGTCCGCGGCTGTTTTTCATCGGTGTCTGCACGGCGAGGTCTCGTGGTCGCGCTAGGCGAGAAGAACGTTCAGGGGCTGGACGACCGCGACGGAAGCAGCCGGTGGAGCGCTGAGCTGACCGGAGGCAGGGACGTGACATTAATCGACGGCGATAATCTGGTTGTCGTCGTAGAGGTCGCCGCTTATGACGCCCGGTTTCGTGCTCTGGACCGCCTTACCGGGCAGGAGCGGTGGGCAAAAAGCATGACACTGCCGGGGCGGTTTGGGCCTGCACTCGCGAGCAATACAAGCGCTTTGTTTCTCACCCAGCCGTTCGGAGGCAGTCTAGGTGCCTGGCCGCTGACTGCTCTCGATTTGGAAACTGGTGAGCAGCGGTGGGCGGTCAACGTCGGCGGCGCCGGAACATCCCTCGTGGGTCTTGATACAAACGACGACACAGCTTTCGTCAGATTTGGCAGCTACAAGGAGGAACAAGCCGTTCGGAAGGAGGGCTCAAGCACGGTAGCGGCATTTGACGCCCGCGCAGGTGAGGAGAGATGGCGACATCAGGAACCCGGCGACCCTTTTGCTGCTGACCTCGCGGTGGCTGACAATGGCATTTACGTCTACGGACTCGGGGAAAAAGCCTCTGACACGCTAACGGCATTGGATGTTCAGTCCGGGGCAGTGCGCTGGCAGATCAGCCAGTTGGGTGGCAGGGGACAGCAAACCGTCGCCGCCGGGGCAGGAGTGGCAGTCTTGACGGTCTCCGAAGAGTCGCGTGGCCGCGTGCTCGCATTCACCGCGGCAGATGGGTCGCACTTTTGGGAAAGGGAGGTGCCGCCCTCGCCGGGGGTAGTCCACGCCACGACCGTGTCCGACGGCGTAGTCTATGTAGGTGCATGGGGAAAGGTCCCCTCGTTTGGCGATTAGGCGACGGGTCAGGGAGTCTGATAGTGGCGGGGGCGCTGGCGTAGCGGCGACCCAACGCAATTGACGCAGATGAATCGCGGATGAGCAGAGATGAATAGGCACTGGCACGCGAACAACCGAATGCCCAAGAATGCCACGTTAGGGAAGCGCGTGCGCTGGCACGACGAGCACGCCCGAGTATGTGGCTCCCGACCGGTGCCCCCGAGCATCCGTGCGGCGATCGAGAAGAGCAAGTCTCGGAGGTAGACCATGGCTATGCACATCGAACGCAGCGTCGACATCAACGCGCCGCCGGAGCGCGTCTGGGCCGTCATGGCAGACGTCGAGCGCTGGCCGGAGTGGACGGAGTCGATGAAGAGCGTCGAACGGCTGGACAGCGGCGAGTTCGGTGTTGGGAGCAAGGCGAAGCTTCACATCCGGCGGTCGCCGAACGCAAACGTCTGGACAGTGACGGAGCTGACGCCCAACCGCTCGTTCTCGTGGGAGACGAACTCCGGCGGCGTGAAGGGAGTCGCAACGCACGTGATCGAGCCGGACGGAAACGGCTCGAAGGTGACCCTGACGGTCGACCTATCGGGGATTGTCGCAACCCTGTTCGGGCCGATGATCGCCGGGCAATCGCGGAAGAACGTCGAAATGGAGGCGGAGGGGCTGAAGCGGTGGTGCGAAGCGGCTCCTTAACCGCGCGCGTGGCTAAGCCGCTGGACGGGCGCTATACTCACGCCAGTTCAGGGGGTACCCGAGATGGCCATAACGAAGATCGCTCACAATCCCGGCCTAACCAGCGAGCAGGCGATGGAGGCGTTCAAGCAGCACTTCGAAGGCAAGTACAAGGTGGAGCCATGGGTACGCTCCGGCCTTGCGGTCGCCGCTCCGCGACGCGACTTCGTGATTAAGAAAAGCACCTTTTCGGCGGTCAGCGTCAAACTGGATCAAGGCGAAAGCGACACAAAGTTTGTCTACACAGGGTACGTGCCTAATGCATTCGCGCGGGTACTGGTCGGAGGACTCATAGCCCTGTTGCTGCAGAACAGCCTCACGGGGGAGGTGCGTGAGTTTATTGAGTCCGCGCCCGAATTCAAATGAGAGCTGAAGCAGCTGTGGAGCGGAGGGTTTCAAGCGCCTCGGTGAGGCGCATGCGACCCATCAAGGCGCATCAACGGAACGACTGAGAGGGAAACGTGATGACATACGGCTGGGAGACGACGACAGACGAGTTGCTCGAGGGCAAGGACTTATGGGGGCAGCGGATCCTGATTACCGGCGGATCAGCCGGGCTCGGCGCGGAGACCGCGCGGGCGCTGGCCGCGCACGGCGCGAACCTCGTGATCGCCGTGCGAGAGCTCGCCAAGGGCGAGCGGGCGGCGGAACCGATACGCGCCGGCGCGCCACCGAACGCAAGCGTCGAGCTCATTGAGCTCGATCTCGCGTCGCTGGCCAGCACCCGCGCCTGCGCCGATCGGCTACTCGCAGAGGGAAAGCCCCTCGATGTGCTCATTGCGAACGCGGGCGTGATGGCCTGCCCGCCGGGAACCACCGCGGAGGGGTTCGAGACGCAGTTCGGCACGAACCACCTCGGGCATTTCGTCTTCGTAAACCGCCTCGTCCCGCTCGTCGTAGCCGGCGCGCCCAGCCGCATCGTTGCGCTCTCCTCATCGGGCCACCGCATGTCTGGCGTTGATCTCGAAGATCCCGGATTCGAGCGGACGCCGTACGACCCGTGGGTGGCCTACGGCCGCTCGAAAACTGCGAATGTGCTCTTCGCCGTGGCGCTCGACCGGCGTCTACGCGAGCGGGGCGTGCGCGCCTGCGCAGTCCACCCGGGCGGCATCCAGACAGAACTGGGGCGCCATTTGACCCCGGAGACGTTGCAGCTCCTGATGCAGCGTTACTCTTTGCGCGAGCTACCCAGGTTCAAGTCATTGCCGCAGGGTGCGGCCACATCGATCTGGGCTGCCGTTGTCGCTAATACCGAAGATATTGGCGGCCGCTACTGTGAGGACTGCGGCGTGGCGCAGCTCACGGACGACCCGAACGCGATGTCCGGCGTCCGCGCCTACGCTCTCGACGCGGAGCACGCAGAGGCGCTGTGGGCTCGGAGCGAGGAACTCGTCGGCGAGCGCTTTCCGCCGGAGTAAACGCGTACGCCGGTAGGAAGCCCCGGCTATTCGCCCGAAAGCGGCACTCCGAGAAAATCCGCGTAGCGTTTCGCTGCCGCGCGGACGACGCTCTCCTCGACGCGGCTGTGCTCCGCGAAGGGCGTTGGTGTGACCTCGAGCGCCTCCTTTTTGACCGCCGCTTTCCAGGTGCCAACGACCTGACCGTCGACTACGATGATCGGCCGGAACACGCCGCCGCTGCTGGCCAGCTCCTTGTGCTCAGCCGCGACGACCGCGCTGCGGTCCCTGTGTATGCGACCGTGTACTCGTCAAAGGGCGGGAGTAGGTGAAGGCTATGCGAGTCCCGAGTTTGGACTGGAGTCGAAGCTCCGATGAAATACTCGACGCCGTCGATCCTCATACGGTCGATGTGTAGGGCCGCCAGTTCGGCGCCCGCTCGGACGTCGCGAAGCGGCAGGCCCGACCACCAGGCGAAGTCTTGCACCGTCGCCGGGCCGTGGCTCGTGAAGTAACGCTTCGCCAGCTCGCCGAGCGCCTCGTCGCGATCGAGCGTTCTCGTCCGGGGAACCCACTCGTCGAGGAGCGCGAACGCGGGCTGCTTGCCCTGATGTCGCCCGTAACAGATCAGACCGGTCTGCGCGTGGTAGGCCAGGATGTGCAGTCCTCGTATCTGCCCCGAGTCGAGCGGGCCGCCTCCCTCGAGCTTAATTCCGGCTCCCTCCAGTAGCCGGTAGATCCCCTGCCGGGTAACTTCCTTCCCGCTGCTCAGTGCCTTGACGAGTACGTCTCTGGCCGCACCGAAGGTGCGCTCGTCGAGCTCCAGCTGCCGGTACCGGCCCGCGTTTCCGGCGACGACGCGTGACGCGGTAAGGTCGAGCATCCAGGGGACATCCGAGGCGGGCACGAAATGCAGCGTGCCGCGCATCGGCCACGTGCGGACAATGGTGCGATCGGCAATGGCGTCGTCGATGTCCGCTTCGCTGATGTTTGGAAGGCGAAGGCCGATCGCCCATTTTCCGCCGGCGTAGTCCTGCGCCTGAATCGCGCCCAGGTGCGCGACCACCTGGGCCGGAGTACGAAAGTCCTGCTCGGCGATCTGCTGGTTGCGCAGCCGCAAACGCGCGATGCTGACGCCGCTCATCGCGTCCCATATTAGCGGGTGCCGGGTTAGACTAACCGCGATGGATGTCACACCCACTCGCGTCCGCTTCCTGGGCTCCGGCGACGCGTTCGGGAGCGGCGGCCGCTTCCAGGCCTGCATCCAGGTTCGCTCTCAGGATTCGACCGTGCTGCTCGACTGCGGCGCCTCGTCGCTCATCGCCATGCGGCGCTTCGGCGTCGAGCCGAACAATATCGACGCCATCCTTGTCTCGCACCTGCACGGCGACCACTTCGGCGGCATCCCGTTCTTCATCCTCGACGGCCAGTTCTTGTCGAGGCGCGAGCGGCCGCTGCTCATCGCCGGCCCGCCGGGCATCGACGAGCGGGTGCGGCAGGCGCAGGAGGCGCTTTTCGCCGGGTCCTCGCAGACGCAGCAGAAGTACGAGATGCACTTCCTGGAGTGGCACGACCGGCGCAAGGAGGGTATCGGCGGTATTTCAGTCACGCCGTTCGAGGTCGTGCACGCCAGCGGGGCCCCGCCGTTCGCCCTGCGCCTCGAGGTGGACGGAAAGACGATTGCCTACTCGGGCGACACGGAATGGACGCATACACTCATAGAACTGGCGCGGGGAGCGGACCTCTTCATCTGCGAAGCGAACTTCTACGAGAAGAACGTCAAGTTTCACCTCGACTACCAGACCTTGATGGACCATAAGGACGAGCTTCGCTGCAAGCGGCTCGTCCTCACCCACACGAATGTGGAAATGCTGGCGAGACTGCCCAGTCTCGATGTTGAAGCGGCCGAGGACGGGACGGAGATCGTCTTGTAGATGCGCCTCGGTAAGGCGCACGCGACAGCCCCAGTCGCATCTACGCGGGCGTGATAGTATTGGCGCGCTGTGAGTCCTGAGAAGCGGGGGACGGGTGACGTCGCCGTCGAGGCGGCGCGCCGCGTACTGGGCGACGGCGCTGCTATTAGTGA